>Ga0058701_10005947_pt1 | contig 10225 bp, 11 predicted proteins | sample AgamicOrMae_FD_97039 | JGI IMG/M metagenome (GOLD analysis project Ga0058701, IMG submission 97039) | Agave microbial communities from Guanajuato, Mexico - Or.Ma.e | ecosystem: Host-associated > Plants > Phyllosphere > Phylloplane/Leaf | place: Guanajuato, Mexico | collected 2012-06-04 | reverse complement strand
TTTGGGGGTTGTACATCCCAAATCCGGTCTTATCTCGAAGTCGATTTTTTGCACGATGCCAATACTTCCATTGACATGGAAGTAAAAATATCACCCGTCTGGAAACCTGAACTTTAATTATTTAGGCATTTTCCAAAGCTCAAAGTTGCGTATTTTGATGGAAAAAAATCCTCTCACTTTCTCTCAAGCTAAATTTCACTCCAAATACTTTGGACTGGGGTTAAACAAGAGGGACTCGTCTAGGCTTAGTCTAACAGTTGAGGAAATAAACGCCATTTAAACAAAGATCGTTTGCAGCCATCAACAGGTAGCTCTCGTGCCAATGCCCGCCTACGCCGCCTGCATCGCCGCCTGGAAAGGCGCAAACCAAATCCACCCTCTGGGTGACACTCCTGCCTCCAATCAGCGGGCCTCGAAAACCGATAAGGCCAGTCGAAAGTCCGTGTCAGCATTTCGGAATGCGGCCACCGATCATGATTTCCCGATCAAGGCCTCGGCGGAGATGGCCTCGGGGGCCCATGACATCGTCAACCGCGCCCAGACGTCCGTCCAGGCGACCGCCGCCAGCCTCGTGGCCGCCTCGTCCATGGCCAGGAACATCCGGGTGCCGGCGTACTGCGTGCGCACTCGGGGCGGCTTCGTGGGCTGCACCAGCTCGCCGCACACTCTCACCACACACGGCCGCCCAGAGTTTTTTTCGACGGGGCACGCCTTGTACGCACTGGTCGCCGTCCTTGAAGTATGTCTCGCCGTCGTCGTGGTCGTGGGGATCACCACGTTTAACGGATGGGTGGCAGCGGTGGCGTTGTGCGGAGGCCTCGTGGGCCACTCGCTGACGCACTGGCAGGCAGTGGCCGTCGTCGAATTGAAAGAGTCCACGTGAAGCGGTGTTGCCAGATTTCCCGTCCGTTGTTTTTAAACGCGGTTGACTTAGCAGCGTGTAAAATGATTAAGAACTCAATTTTTTGAGTTGCTCAGCTCGAGAGCAATATGTTGATATGCAAAACCATCTCTAATGGCTCACGAGTAAATTTGCGATTTAAACTTTTGAAATTGCGGAATTGGCAACACTGGGGTGAAGCGATGCGTTGGCGACACTGACCGCAGCATGCATCTGTTGCCATAGCAAAGCCAGCAAAGCATCGATACCGCTTCGCACTGTAATCTCCTTTGGGTCACGTCACACTTTTCGCTGACATTTTCACTAACGAGGACAGCCATTCGCGTTTCAATATGTTTCATGATATTTTTCAGCCGGACAAGAAAACAGATTTCTAAGAAGTAACGATATTGCTAGACAGTAACCTTCTCAAGCGGCCTCGGAAATTAACGTAACTCATCAGTGAGGCTGGCTCGCGATCATTGTCGAACGGTGAGATTTTTGTAAGTTAAGCGTAACTAGACATAGTTATCAGTAAAATCACAATTAGAATATGCTGAGTATAATGGTGTTTGGCCCGGTCGACCACAAGTCGACATCGGAGAAACTCGGTGATTCAAACAGTCACGCAAAAGTATAAAGATTAGCAAAGGAGGCTGAGTTTCTTAAAAATTGCATTTAGGGGAAAAAAAGATTTTCGAACGAGGACCAGCTTCCCCCCCTCTTTTATTAATTACGCGTAACCGAGCAAGGATCATGCTGTGAACCTTTGAAGCACTTCAAGTACACCCATAAATCGAGAATCATCGTATGGTCAACGAACAGAATACACGTTAAATATATTCTTCATGTAACAAATATTGATCACATTTGTTATTAATATTGACTAATAAATTCAACATACACTGTAATAATGTATGTTTTAGACTTAGTCTCATGTAATGTACAATCAATAAAGTTTCCCAAACATAATCAAAAAATGCTGAAATTATGCGTACACAGTTTTTTTTTCGTGTATTGACCGTATATTGAACACACCGCGTATGTCAGTCGTTACAAGGGGAGGGGCTCGGTGTTTTGTGTCCTTTGTTGTGTCCATTAGATGTCCAGGGATTGCTTCTATGGCAAGATTTTTGAATAAGGTAAAAGTCTCAAAAAATGATTTTTTATGACGTGAATTGCTAGATTTATTTTGCATCACTTCGAGATCGATAATAAAAGGTGTCCAGACTAAAAATTGTGAGATGAAAGTTGCGGCCCCCCAAATAATATGCATTTTTTTTAAAAACACTTTAAGATTTGACCACAAGTATTTCAGTTAATGCTTGTGAATTTAGAATTTAACAATTGTTTCGGAAACTTTTGATGATTTAAACATCAACCCCTTGTGTTTTCAGCCGAATAGACGCTAAAGTTGAAAATTGTCTGTTTGAATAATTTGCGAATTTTCATTTCACAAAACAACCTCGATTTTATGTTAATCCCTGATGATCCATTCATGGATTTTCAACCGGCTATCCATAAATCTTAACGGATATCCATATGGATAGCCATGTCTTCTAATATTATGATAATTATTGACTATTGATCAAGGGAACATGGATATTCATATCGATATCCACGCATGGTAATCCATTTATGGAGCATTGGACATGGTTGGCTAGAACGGATATCCGTATAGCTGTTAGTAAAAGTTATGTCAACACATGAATATTCACAGAGTCATCGACCTGGGATGTGATATATCGTCTTAGTCTTAAATCGAAAAATAAATATTATACATAAAGGATTTTATTTCTTTTCCCTCCCATTTCAAAAGGACAAATATCTCGTACACCAAATTCATTTAAGGGCAGAAGAACTGCTACGAGAACTAACTAGGACCTGAGAATAATCTGAAGTGCAACATCGTTGAAGAGTAAAGGAAAGAAAAAAAATGTGTTCGTCAAAAACTCTTGTAGTTATTCTTAGCCTAGGTTGTGCTGCTGAATAAAACCAGTTACCGAAAACTTTGTTCCAATCCCTGAAAGGGGGCATGAGAGTACTACCTTCACAAAGAAGGTAAGGCAAGTACATAGCCTGGAGTAAGATTTATCTGCGATCTGCACGTGAATAGAAACAGATAGCCTGGTTGCTGTTAGCAAACATGTTTACAGTGTCTCCCACGGAAAAAAATATCATAAGCTGTTTCAGTGGGATGGTATCATTGTTTACTTGAATTTCTTTACCCTCTTTACGTGCAGCTGCAGGAGAAAGCTTCAACACCGTTTTCTCTTGACTTTTTTTATTTTGCTTGCATATATCTCTCATGTAGGTTACTGCAGGAATGATGTTTCCAACTTTGCGCATATTGTGTGTTTTATTATTTTCAAGCAAAAGTGATTTTTTCCGCCTATTTTTTAAATTGATAAAGAGAGTTCGGGGATTTAAAGTTCAAGTAAGAGTTGGCCCTAACGTAGTCCTGTGAGTCGCTCCAATGCGCCACAAACTTTCTTTCATTAAGTGTATGTTCCGTTTCCACTGTAGCGCGCTACCACTCAACTGACTTTCAGCTTTCCGGAGCAGCACCGGTACGAATAACAGGCTATGCGGCGATGATACTTTATTTCGAGTATTGCTTAAGGGCATGTAGGCCTATGCCTACATTCACAATATAACAAGTTTGTAACTAACCTATATGTTGTGGCAAAGGTATACCGAAGTACATAACACATCCGGTAAAGTTCAAAGCAATAACAGGAATCTTCTTAATGTAAGAATATATACATCATTCTGTAAGGCCGATCGTGTATGACCTTGATATTACATATACTGTACAGCGCAAATCTTTTTCATGCTCACAACAATGTATCTAACCTTAGGACTAAAAACTTCTTGTCAAAGTAATCTTTGGAGTTCAGATTTATGCATCTTTGGGACCTCTAATTTTATATACCATATGGTGGCAGATTCCAAGAAGTACTGTAATGTGCAAGAGTATCAGAAATCCATCTTTCCTGTAGTCAGGGCATTTTTTTTTTGCATAAAGGTACCGGTAGGCAACAGACATGACGCGCAACCAACAATCTTCCTTATCATGAAAACTCACAACAAAGTTTTAGTTAATATAGACGGGGTGACTTGCGTTTCCGGGAACTTTTATTTTAATTGAGGGCTTTATTTTAAGTTCTTTTTTTAAGCCTTTTACAAACCAGTTTTACGTCAATTTATCAAACGATCCTACATGGTCCGCGGAGGATCAGGTCGATTTGATGGTCTAAAAACAAAATATTGAAAGCAAAAAATACTAGTATATAAAAAACTTGCAAAATACAACGCTGATCTTTCTTCTGTTTTCAGAAAAAGTAAAACGCAAGATCATCGTCTACTGCAAGGCGCTGTATGTTGAACATTCTTACAAGCGCCATGCCAACTAATTAACCCAGTGAACGTTTCCTAAGGGTGCCTCTTCCATTAGCGGACACCCCTTTACGCCGGGCGCTCTTCAATTTCCCAGAATTATTGCGTATTACATTGAATATTTGCTATCCGAAAAGGAAGGATCGCCAACACGAAAAGAAGCTTCCTTAGTCAAGAAAGGTTATGAGAAAAGTGTGGAATCCCAAACCCTGACTTTACCGCCATATAGGGACAGCTGCCCGAACTGGCGGCTTTACAGAAGACGGTCGGGAGATGGCAGTTCAGGCTCTACTGCTAGATGGCGGTAAAGTCAAGTCTTGTGATTTCACCGTCTTTCTACGTCCAATAGCGCCGAGTTCCTGGCTCTTAGGCGACTGCGCGGAAAGAGGATTTCAAAAGTAATAATACGAAGTGCTATTCTTCGGTGCCCGAAAAACACCAATCCGTGAAAAAATATGACTGGTGGCGTCGTATTCACAGTTAGCCTGGCAATGGAGGGTCACAGTGGCGACCACCCAATGTCTGCACGCCGAATCTCACGCTTATTGATATGATAAATTCGGCAACGGAATTTCAGAAAACCAAACGCGCTTACTAGTGTGTCTTATTACACTAAGTTTTCTCCCAGCCAACACTTTTCTACTTGAGGCATATTTTTGCCACTAGGGCTGCCCGCTATTATGGATTTCACTGCAATTACAGCAGTTTTCGTTCAAAACTACATATCTCTCATTTTCACATGCTCGCAGCCGTGACCACTTCGAGGAATTTTCTTTATTTTTCTTTTTTTTGCGACAAAGCAGTTTTTAGCTGATAGGTCCATTAGTTTCAAAAAGAGCGCACATTGTCGCTCAGTGATACTGTGCTCACAATCTGGGTGGCTTTCCGAAGCTAGGAATGTGAACTAGGCTGGCAGGATTGTTCGAACTATGAACAACTATGTACAGTTCAGTTCTATCTTTGGCCACTTGACAGCACTCCTGGTTCGCATTGTGATTGCGATTAAAATGGAGTCACAGCAATGAAAACACTGGTTTGGAATCTTACCACTCCTTGATCAGGCCCCGTTATGCGACTAAAAATTAAACAACAAAGTCTCTTAAATAATACCACCGGGTGTTGAAAGTCTCCTTGGCACCACATGGATTTCTCTATCACTAACGTCTTGCCTAATTTCTGTCGCTGTTTTGCCTTGGGTTTCGGGAACCAAAGTAACGACAAAAAGAGTGCCGAGAACGCAGATCGCGCAGAAGACACCGAACACCGCCGCGGCATACTGGGCGCTCTCGAAGGCCATCGTGAAAGCTCTGGTCACCACGAACATGAGTGTCCAGTTGACGCAGGTGGCCACGGCGCAGCCGAAGGACTTGGCTTCCACCGGAAGGAACTCCGCCATCATGAGGAACGGCAGGGGCCCGAAACCGACGCAGTACACGAACACGAAAGCTGACAGACACGTCACGGGCAGCCAGTCGTAAGCTTTCAAGTCCACTTGCAGGTTTTCGTGGAAGAGGTAGTAGACGACGAGCGCAACAAGGGAGGCGGCCATGAGGGATCCGGACGCTGCTAGCAGCAGGCGTCTGCCTGCTCTCTCGACTAGCATCGCTGCTACGAGAGTCGCTGCCACTTGGACGGCTCCGACCACCACAGACGAGTAGGCGGGATCCAGGGTTTTCGCAGAACCTGCAACAAGGGGGCGTAAAGCAAGATTATACGGGGGTGTAATGCAGTATTACTCAGACGGTTTCCAAGAGAGCCCTTCGGTTTACATCGCAGGATCATCGTTTTTAACTCTTAAGAGGAATTTTCCATCTGTATTGTTATTACACCCTTCGTCGCGCCAAGCCGAACAAAGCAGCAGTGGAACAAGGCACGAGTTAAGTAAACAGACTAGGTTAGGAAACTTAACACAACAGATGGGTCGCCTGGCCTGATGCCGGTTGCGAATCATCAGTTGGGCGACAGCAGAGTGGAATGGTAGAAGAGCAAACAAGACACATAAGCTAACTTGAGTGAAACTAACATATCGATTGTATGTCAATTATCATATACCAGGGTAAAACACCGATAACTTTATGCCATAACTGTCGACGTTACATATACTTTTAGTTCTCAAATTTTAGTCTTGACAGCATGCTTCTAGCAGGAAAAAGACACTAAAAGTTAATTTACAAATAATATAATAACACTTCTCTTTAAACAAAAGTGTACCGGTACACGTCATTCAAAACTGCTTTGTCACTCATTACTTATTGACCCTGTGGAGAGAGATACTGCCCCCAAGCGGATGATATTTTGACCTCATGAAATGCAATTTGAACGAAACATTGGATTTACATCGGACTTTGTATGATGTAGGCTTGAAAGGACATTTTTTTCCTGTCAAATAAAAAGAATAAGAATAAAAAAACAGGTTACTTTTGATCGTGAGTTAGAATAAGGTCAAGTTGCGATCTCCTATAAGGGGGCATGTGAAGAATGAATAGAGGAATCGGGAGAGAATACAAAGCGAATACAAGAAAACAATCAAATCAGGGACAAAATCACGTTAAGAGAAGCCTTCTTCTTCCTACACACTTCGGAGGAATAAAAGAAAATCTTGTGCTGATGATTTTTGAAAAAATTGGAGCTGCAGAGTTTTGCAAACCAAGCTCTGTATTTCAGTTACGAATAAAATACCGTATTAAAATTTGATCAAGAAATCTTAAACAAAAGGTGGTGAGTTGTCGCATAATTCTATTACGGCTTTGGATTTAAGGTACTCTGCTCAACCCGGCACGGCAAGTCAAGCGACCCCAATAGGAACTCTTTTAAAGTAGGGGAGGATGAAATTAGTTTTGATAACATTAAAAGAAGCGCGAATCCATAGGATAAAACCAGATAATATGTCAGGACACACAAAAAAAGAATACGACGAAATTAATCGAAAAGGGGAATAGACATAACGCAAATTTATCATCCTGTAATTTATAATCTTTCTCGTCCTGTTTGGTGAGGAGTTTTTTCGTTCTTGTAGTAGAAATTTTTCACTCCAAATGTCTAGGCCTACATCAATGTGTGAAGAACGGGTATCCTACGCGAAGGCCACGTACTGCATTGGTGTCCTCCCGTCTTGTCCAATTTCCTGCCCGCGCGAAAACACCGTTCCCGCAACAGTTGTGGACCCACCTCTGATTACATCCCATTTTACTCGCGCGTCGTCTACCCCACCGCCAACAATGAGCGCCTCCACTGCGGGCCACAGTACCTTCCTTGCTTCGAAATGGTACCGTTCTATTCCATGCGACAACTACTTTACGGATTTTTCCGAGTTTCAACCGATTAGATTGGACACTTCTCTCCAACGTCGTGAACCCCGAAACATCTTTCATTCCCGTCTACTACCCGAGTCCTCTGCCAATACCATTTCAGCGAAAAGTCTCATTTTGCGTTTAAGATCATAGGTAAATTTTATTCTATGTTGCAAAGGATTTTGAGCGGGTTTTTAATGGACTGTTAGAAATAAATAAATAATTTTTTTGGTAAACTGACACATTCCGCACGCTAACAAAACTTTGCTGCACCAATAAACCAAACAAAATTACGGTAGAAGTGAACCGGGGCGGTGACGCGATAATCTTTGATAGTTTCGAAAATACTCCGTCGCGAGGTTCAAAGTCAAGGGAAAAAAAGGCAGTTCCGTGATTTTCCTTACAAGATGTATCTGAAACACATTTCCTTCTTTTTTTAAAAAAAAAGGGGGGGGCACCGACCCAATTTAAAAAAATGGTCAGGGAAACTTTTAAAAATGCATAATCGCACTCTGTTGGCGAAACGGTATCTCCGCACAAAGTGAGTGGGGCCGGGTCAACTTTCCTTCTTTAAAAAAATAGATTTGCGATGGTCATTTTCGATTTAATGGAAGCGTAGACACAAAAAAAGTGTCTCTAGGAAATGACCAAGAAATATTGAACTGTATGCCTCCATTTTGCTCTGATTTTGCAGAACTGGCGATTTAGGTTGATTATGAAGCTACTAATGCCATCATGAAGTTAATGACTTTGATTAGACCATAAAGTTGAAAAAAGGGAAACATAGACCTTATTCCTTCACACTCCCGATAATTGCGTGAGATTTTGAGCAATACCTTCTTTTTGCGCGGATCAGGCCGGACGCGACGGAGTATTCTTAAGTAGACAGGAAATGCGTCAACAGGTTGACAGCTTGCGCCCAATCTCAAAAGCATAGGCAACACGCCATTCATACATGTGCAGTGTATTGCCCACAACATACATCTTGTTTACAGAAAAAAATCTGAAAGGTGAAATTTCCAGACTCGTACCTTTTATTGTTGCTATAAGCCGAGCGGAAATGCCATGGCAGAGATTCGCAAAACAATCCGATCAAACCTTACTTTAATTTAGATCAGCCTAACCAACTTAACATAGCTGTAAATATAAATGCGGAATGATTAATCCTTAAACTGATCGCGAGGTAGAACACAAGAGGCAGAAAACTCCATCTTTGAAATTTAAAATGTGGCAGCCTATTTGTCGGTCTATTCTGCGCAAAAGAATTCCGGTGTAAACAAGCTCTGTTTTACAAATCTGAATCAAAGACCATTCGCGACAGATTTGAGATGTCGTGATAAGACATACCTGTTACACCAGAGAAATTCGACACTAAAAAGAGGGGCTCACTGGTTCAGTCCAGAGAAATGTTTATTGTTTGATCATATTCTGTATCTAAGCTCTAAAAGCAAAAAGCCAAATGCACAGCACGACGGGAAAGATAAAAGCTTTGAATGAGATTTAATTTTTAACCCAGTCTATTCTCAGAGAAGCAGAAATCTCTTTTTCTCTCTGCCGGCGAGCGGGAAACATCTGTACATACCCTTTGTTTCTCAACCTCTCTTTACCGCGAAGTGGACCCTTGTTAAAAAAAGGTCTGCTTTCCTTCAGACAAAGACTAATTATGTTATTTTTTTGCATTTTCTCTTTGTTTCACCTCCAGCTTGTTTTAGAGTGATAACACCTTTTCCCAACGTGCCCTACTTCGCTTCCTGTTAGGTAAAAACACCGCGCGTATTTAAATGATACTTTAAAACTGATTTGAGGCATGAATATGAATATAACATGCAAAAAGGCTTGATGATTCTGGGTCGAATCCTAAGAACAAGTGACTTTTATTTAGGTTAAAGTTGAACATTTGCAAGCTAAGTCTCGCAAAGTTTAGTCATACCCTTGCACTTTCAAAAGTACTGCGTGTTCCATTTACAGTCCTAATGCTCTCGGGCTAAATATTGCCAAGGCCCTAATAGACCGCGTTTCTTTTCCGGAGACACAGGACCTTTTTGCGGAGACATCCCGATACTTCGGGAATATTCTGAAAATAAGTTACAACCCCAAAAATTGGGGATCCGATCCCGAGTTTCTGCCGGAAACATCAGAATTTTATTATGAATCTGAGATTTTTTTTCTGGGATATCGGGGATTGTACGAATATAGTTTTAACAAAGCTCTTCTTTCATTAATCTGGGTTATCCTCGGATTTTTTTTTCAGGTGTTTAAAAACTTGTGGTGCTTTTGTTACAATACGACCATGTCCCGAGAATGTACACGGGATATCTTTGGTTCAGTGTAGTGAGTATCTCACAAGATCCCAAGTTCAGGATTTCAAAACATTTTTTTCTTAATCAAGTTCCTAGCAAATATTCTCGGTATTCCGAGGTCTGTGAAGGACAATATGAGCTTGCATGTGGCAATAAACTTGAGAGAACACAAAACACCTTTCCAAAAAAAATGGCCCACGTTTTAACGTATATTATGTGAGGAACAACCCATGTTTATGATTGAATACTCGCTGTGAATTTTATTTTCAGGAAACCAGGAAAAATAATATGAAATATTTTCAGAAAGGTATTCCACTAGGAGATGAACCTCTCAAGCTAGTTGTAAAAGACATAAA
>Ga0058701_10005946_pt1 | contig 10225 bp, 4 predicted proteins | sample AgamicOrMae_FD_97039 | JGI IMG/M metagenome (GOLD analysis project Ga0058701, IMG submission 97039) | Agave microbial communities from Guanajuato, Mexico - Or.Ma.e | ecosystem: Host-associated > Plants > Phyllosphere > Phylloplane/Leaf | place: Guanajuato, Mexico | collected 2012-06-04 | reverse complement strand
TTACCTAATACCAGTAAAAAAAGTAAAAAAGATACAATGCGCTTCATGGGAGGGAGACCGTCGTCCGCTCACGCGCTGTTGCCAGACGTCCTCGCGCCAACCTATAACGGGGAAACGTCCATTCATTCGAATATGGTAAGTGTAATTTCCTGCTACCTATAAATAAAGAGTTGCCGGCCAGCGAATGCGTTCCCCGCCGCCTTTCCTTGTATTTTCTCGAGAGGAAAAGTGAACATTACCTCCCGCTATCCTCGAGAAATGGGAGCGCTTTTTTATTTGCTCTTTTTCATTTCTAAATGAACAAGGGCAAGTCATTCTTGTTAGCGAGATTGAAGGTTAAGTTGGTAGCCGTGTTGAATACCGTCATTGGGCTTGTTTTGTTGGCAGCATCGTTCTTGAGTACTACACAATTCGCCTCCTCTTAAGAATAAAAATTCGTAACGATTCGGAACTTAGAGGCCAAGTTCTAGAAACAATTAATTAAGGACTCAATCATCGTCTTTGCGAGGTGGATATGCTTTCTTCTAAGTATATCAAAGAAGTCATATGGAGTTTTTTCATGGCTGCAGTCACAAGAAAAGTTGACTTTCTTTGTCCGAAATAACGTAAACCGGAGTATTTCTCGAAAACTGTGCGTGTTTTAGTTTACAGACGAAAGTAATAAGACCAGTTATAATTATAACTTATCAAGAAAATGCGTTCTAACTGCAGTATCGCTAGTCCAACTGCAGTATCAACGTCATGAACAGTGTCGAGAAACATTCCAAGATTTTTAAAATTTATAGTAATGAAAAATTTTGTTATCGCTACGGCACAGTTTGACACTCAAAGCGCTAATTTGATGTTTGCATTCCAGCACGCACGTTTTTTTTCGTTTTTTCTCCTTTTTTCCCCTTCTTTTATTTTTCTAAAATCATCTTTCAATAAAAGCGTATTCTCTGAAAATACCTTCAACCAGCCTCGTTATGTCGCTGAGGTTCCCGGAATAGCTCGGCTCATTTCCATTTTTCTGGAACATCAACAAGGGATTTCCCACATTTTTTCTGAGACCCATGCCGTTGACTATTTGGGGTAACCGATACTTAATTCATTATGCACCCCCCTTCGAACCCCCACCGGGCCGCACGCACTCTCAAAACGCTATTTACTCTGAAGACGAACTAAGTAATCACGTGCTCTTTATGACGTAATTGCTGTTAATTTACCGTCCTTTATTGATAACAGCAGGATGAGGTATGAGAACTAAACAGGCGAGCCAGGTTTTGCCCTCAATGTGGTTCAGGCGAATTTACGTTGTTTCGCCTACACAGGAGGCTTAGAACCAAATGCAACTAATACTTGAGGTTTAAGTACCCGCGGACTATTTTCATCGCCACGGATTTCGTTTATGGCGAGTTCGCACTCTGATGTATATCGAGACAACTTGAGGTTACGTGATATTTATCTTGCTCAGGTTGCATTAGTAAAAGTTAATTGTAATTTGGCAGTCGATCTCACATTTAGGTTTCTCCTACAAAGACTCGTCAGGAAATGAGGTAGATTCATAACATAACCAGGGTTCTTATCTGGATCTCGTTAAATGAGATGAGTCGTTGCTTTTGCTGGGTAGCAACACATTTTGTTTTAGCTTCTATGTGCGTCTTGAAAAGCCTCACGTGTGTCTCGAGGCATAGTATGGTCTTGTCATAACTAAAGGTTCATTAATTAGGTTTTAATTTGTGTCTAAAAGCCGCAGTATGTAAACTACATGAAGAGATTGCGCTTGCCTAACTCTCTTACTCGCTCCCATCCTTCTCATCCTAACCGTCCCCTCTCTCATCCTCACTCTCCTTTATTTCATTCTCACTTTCCTCTCCTTCATCCTCATTTGCCTCTCTCTCATCTTCTCGTCGCTCTCGTGACTCTGACTCTCACTTTCCTTGCTGTTATCCTCCCTTCCCCCATACACATTCTTTTCCTCACTCTCTTATTCTTTTCCCCTCATTCTCATTGCCTCTCCCCTCTCACTTATCCCCCATTCCCTGACTCCTCTCCTTCCTACCCTCACTCTTATCCTCCCTTACTCTTCTCCTATCTCATCTGCTTTTATCATCACATCCCATCATTCCACCTACATTACTCGGATTAATCAAACACGTCATTAGAAAGCAATAGAACTTAGCTTTTGATCTGGACTGTACGTTGAGTTGGCATGGGGCCCTCGTTACGCAGGCATCATTGCCAAGGCAATTGTAGAGCACTTCATCGGCTCAGCCGGGCTAGGCTCAGGCAATGTCTTATTCGTGCAGCCGAATAGTAGCAAATACGTTTTGTAGCACGCAGTGCACAAACTAACATGTACTTAAGCTAATAACAGCTGCTCTTTGGATAATCGTTAGGCAGCAGGGGTCACGCTATACTCCACCCGGTCTACAAGATGCAGTCATTTCCTGGACAGGGTAAATCTTCCTCCTCCCTACAATTGTCTTATTCCCCATCCACAAAGAATAATGGGATCTTGCTGTCATAGCTTAGGTGGCAGCAACGATGAGCTATGCTTAGCGCCCTACTGCCCACTCGCGAATACCACCATACTTCAAATATATGTAAATGCGCTCCATCTGGTCTTCCACAAGGTATACGCCCTGCAGAAGCGACTTTTGGCTAGGTTAGTTTTATGAAATACCTTATGTTAGACATATCAAAGAGAGGTGAAGTCAGATCTTCCGAAAGCATAGGCTAAGTGAGTCTATCATCAAGAGTCTAAAAAGCGGTGAGGAGATAACAAATACAAAAATGTGTGGTGTGGGGACTCGTTACCAACTTTGAAAGAACCAGGTTTTGTTCTTATTGCGTATGTTTACTAACAAGGCGTCGTGGCTCTTTTTCTAAATGCAAGTGGACTAATGCCAGGTCTATAACGCAAATTTTCTATACTCTAGTCTAACCAATCTTTTCTCAACAGTAACTTTTTCATAATTTTCATCACCACTTCCATTGTTTTACTGTGGAAAGCTGAGAAATATTTGTTCCCCAGTGCCTTTTGCAAAATTCATGTACCTGGAATGTATTTGAGAAGGCGATTGCCGGAAGCACTTCCTGTTTCCGAGGAAGGTATTGGCAGGGTTGGCCCGATACATTTCATGCGACGCTGCGTTAACATTTTTGTGGTATTTAAATCAAACCCAAACACGTCTCGAGCAAAGTGAGTATCCGAGAAAACAATGATCCAATATGGAGGACAGAGTTTCCTGCTAACATAAGAAAAACAAGCCGTGGGGTGAGCTTAGCCCTGCAACCTAGATACCGATTTTAAAATCGGTAGCTCCAGGTTGTTGTTCTCATCAGTGGTCGGTTAGTTTATTACGAAGAAAGTCAGTTTGCATTCTCAAGACTATCGGATTTATGCCGATCAAAGTGACAATGCAAAAAAAATTTTTTTGTCTGAAAAAGTCTGAAAAAGACCAACGAACAGAAATAAAAAAATTAGTGTCCTTAATGACCTGTGTACACCTAAGCAGCAATACAACAGCAGTTTTGTCATACAAGCTCCACACGTCAGCATAACAACTCCGCGCTGCGCCTTTCGAAGATAAAATTTAAATTAATGCGAAGTAAGCCAATCTTGTTTGTACAGGGACTCATGATTGATGAAAGCGCTCCGCCTTTTTGCACCAACAACCCTTTTTTGCGGGTAAAAACGAACAAGCGCGTCATTATTCTTCATAGATAGAAACATCTACAAGACTCGTCTTCCTCTTCCGGCGAAGCGGCGCCAAAATTGAAAATGGCTCACTTCTCACAGATGAAGAAAAACGGCACCTCAAGACACGCTTTGGCAATCGTTTCTCATCAACAACTGGTAGAAATTAAATCATTGCTTGCCTCTACTATCGCGGTTTGGGTGAATCTAAAACAGCCGCCTCAAGTCCTCGCTGGTCCCCCTCTTAACCTCCACCTGGATGCGAATTTTGACCAATCGCCCCGTCGTTTATACGATCGCCGCAAGTGGGTTCTTTTCCTTACTGGAACTCGTTCATCTTCGGGTTGGTAGTCTAGAAGCTTGATATTCGTACATTGTCCATTTGTCTGACGGAAACCCATTTTCTGTAAATTTTATAAATGTCATTTTTCACCTCTTGAATTTGCTTTTTGTCCGTATGCGAAGAAGTATTTTGGACACAAGTTCATTAAACCTACCTTCACAATGCTTGATGCTGCTTTCATATCGGTGCCAGTTAATGCTCGAGCTTTTTTTTGGCCACAGTCCAGAGGAGCAATAGGAAAGTGTAGCGCAACGTACCCAACCGAAGTTCGTCCAACCGAGATTAACTCAGCCTAGGTTTATCTTTACGAATTTTACCTTGACAAGGTTGACGTAAGTTTAATTAAGTGCCATACTTCTCACTGCACTGTATCACCGATACCGCTGCGCTTAAGGTACTATGGAACATGAGAGGTAGAGTTTAACTTTTAATATTTACCCAGTTTTTTTTGCGCTGTAAACGGGCTTATCCTTGTTGGACTGCGCCCGACGGTCGAATGATCGTAAAACGAAAGTGTTAAATAATCCATGAGGCAAATATGGATCGATTAGGCACCGTGCGGCACAGGCACAGCCCGGCGTTGCGGCTACCGGCAGGTTTAACGGGTGGCGCAGTGGCCAAGCCAAAGGGTAGCACTATGATTCGAGAATGCGTCGCCTCTTTGCGACAACAGAAAGTGCTTTAGTATTTTACGGCATGCAAACTGCGCCCGGGGGAGACGAGTTGCGTAACGCCAAGAGAAGAGAACTGCGGCTAAGGAGAGGAGCTGTGCCCTCTTCTCATTATCTCTTGGGACTACCCGGGGCGCTACCCGCCCTCCCCCCCGCTCTCACTTTTCCCCCTCCGCCCTTCAAGAACGTCGCGTCGATGCACTTTGCTTACTCTAATTCTATTTCGTTTACATTCAACGAAGATCTCTGCTTTTTCGAGTGATATTTAATAGTTTGTTTCCTATTAACTCTGAACAGTTTCTTGCGAAAACTTTGCCTCGTTGCTTTTTCCTGGAAACAACAATTGGGCGCTGACTTTAGTAGTCACCCCAGACGCGCTGTCTTATAGTGAAAATCGCTACTTCTTCAGTTCTGAAGTGCAGCAAAGATTATTTTTTTTTAGAGTCAAACCGCTAAGCTTACACAACTTTTAATAATGAGAACAACTTATTAAGGTACTTGAATCGTGACTTTTTCTAGAGTTTGTTGCTTTGTTTTGAGAAAAAGAGTATTATGTTTTGGTTCGTGATCTCCGTCTTTGTCGGACAAGTTCGAAGCTTTTAAGTGAGAATTTACGTTTTCTCTTTGTTTGTACTTTCTCTCAAGGAGCAAAAACGTTGTCTTTTGCAGATCCAGATGTTTTGTTGTTGATATACAAATATAATATTTTGACTTCTTTAACCTAGGGTTACGTGACTTTAATTACGCATCATTTCATGAGAGAAGGGCGGCCCTTATCTCATGATCATTTGCTTACCTAGTTCATATCATTAAGTCACTGCCCCCCATATTTTACTAAGTGAGCAAATATTGTTGCTTTTCCCCTATTTACATTCGCTCAGCCACTGATTTTCTTTTTTCTAGTCAAGTCACTGTGGTCTCTAAACTTGTTGTAAGCTACTGATCTTGGCAAAGACACTCGTCAGAAGTTAAATGTGCATACATACTTCAATTTTCAAAGGGCACATAAGTTTACCTCTCGTGTCCTGAGCTGGCTCAACCTTTCGCAGCATCGATAATAAACAATGTCCAGCCACGCAGATTACGTTAAGTTAGGTTGACCAACATTTGCTTAACCCACGTTAAATTAACCAAAGATTAAGGTGATATAGGTTATTAACCCAGTTTAGCTGTACCAACGTTAAGTTAGCATCGGTGTGGTTTGGGTATCCCTAAGGTGAGGGGCTTGTGCCTCGCACCGAATCAGAAACGAAAGTGGAAAATACAATATAATACGTTCTCGGGCTTCTCGATAAAAGGTTCGTCACCTCTTTGGTTCTTCGGCCGGTCGACATCTGACGAGATCCACCGAACTGAAGTAAAGGTCGATACTAGTAAAAGTTGGCGGGTGCCATGTAGGTCTTTTATTAGCGCATCGCCACCGTCGCGCCGCGCTGAGACGGCGCAACGGGAGCGCCTCCCGAATTTCGTTGGCGTCTTTTACTCCGGGGAAAAGTATGACTGAATGTAGGATATCGAATTGAAACACTACGACTCTGTTTTCCAGGGAATATGCCGTTGTTTAGATCTAAATGTGCCGCCTGGATATCGTAGAAGGTTAGGGTGTCAAATTTTCAATCAAGTGGGAGATGCTATAAAACTGCGACGAAGGGTGGGGTGGAAAAAAGGAAGTGAAATGCAGGAAGTTGTATGTTATCTGACAGCACTTGCCTCAACTTAACTTTTAGACTTGATGTAAATCTTAATATTACACATCCTATCGTTGCACCTCAACTGAACTGACCGAGACTCTCTAATAAGTTTTGCACTGATGGGGGGGAATGAAGTGGGCAGAAATCATTTTATTTTCCGAACATGTTGCTAAATCTACCCTTGAACCATGAGTAGTGGAACCGTTCTTATAGCCTAGCCTCACTCTTATTTATGTTTGTTTTGAAGCTATTCCTCGAAAATTATTAGGGCTTTTTGATCGTAAAGCAGGATTATTATTTTTTTATCGGAAAACCTTCCAAAACACTACGATTTTATGCAAGATCGCTTCGTTAAAAGTCTTGACGTTTTTGCGGTGATTCTAGGCTAGAGATGACTCTTGCAATCTGAAAAATATGAAAACGTCTTTAGATGTAAATTCCTAAAAAATTTTTTATTTAGTTTTTTTATTTATGGGTTAAAGAAAGGATGCTCTCTACATTGCAGATATTTTTTTTGTTCTTTTTTTAAATAGGAAAAAAAGACAAAAAAGATAATTGAACATGTTTTGAACTGTGAAGAAAAAATATTTAAAAAGGAAAATTAAGCCCAAAAGTACCATATAGTATATAGTATAGCCTAATGCGGAAGTCAATTTCGAATACATTGTGGAAGTACGATGTTTTCGTTGGTGAATGTAATGCGTTATTGCGTCTTGTACACAGGATGCCGTTCTTTTGACCTCAGGTGTTTTTGTGTTGTAGAGGCAAATTAAAACAAGCCACTTTTAAGTCCAGCCCATCCCCACTGGGTAGGAAACCCCTTCCCCACCTCTCTTGGATGGAGGGGAAGTGCACGGGTTGGGGCGGCCCGCTCTATCTAGAGTTGTTTTATTACCTGCTCTTTAATACTGAAGCACAGAATAAAGAGACGAGCTGGAGGAAGAAGCCCACAGGTAAATCGTATTGTAGACACAGAGGTCATCTTGTAGACTTGAGATGTATATTCGACCCTTTTGTCTCACTCGAGTCCCTTCCCGCGTGTTATGAAGCGATTCTTTTTGTTGCTGCCCTGAGGATAGAGTTTAAATATACAGAAGCTGCCATGATGGCTTCTTTGCAACCCTAAACCATTCCTACTCTCATTACAGTGCCATAAAAAAATTGAAGTTAACTCTGTTGTTACAAGCCAAAAACCTTTTTTATTGTACACTGTTATTGGAGGAGAGCAGCTTCATAGAGAAATTGATGTATAATAAGAAAAGTCATGTGATCTACCCTAGATCAGAATTCACTTGCAATCTTACACGACTTTGAACCACGTTGAAGGGAAAAACAAAGAAATAAAAATCATAGTGATTAGCTTCTGCTCACTTTCCATTCAACGTTGTAGCTTATGAAATATGCCACTGGATTACACTAATTAAATTTTTCACTAATATTTTTAGTCTCTGGAAACTCAGCGACAAACAAGTTTCGAAATGGATAATACACCTCTTGTTTCTTTCTTTCTTTTTTTTTGCGTTTGCACTTCATTTTCAATAGTCATGTAATAATACCCATATTTTCTGCTCAAAAACACACAATTACTAAAAAATAAATACGATACATTTTACTTAACCGTATATGTTTTCCAATTAAATGATTTTGTGTCTATGAAAATTTTTCCTCAACAACAGAATCTGACTTCTATATTTTAGACAAACATATAGCATTAACTTTGCATAGAAAAAAATAAAAATAATAGTCCTTCAAATTTTTGGGCAATATTATTGGTCTTGTCATAAAAAAATGCTTAAAATTGCCAATAAAAAGGTTTTTATGCTTTTTTTTTGTTCACAAACCGATCATGGCCATCTCTTAACCAAGGCAAAAAATATGATTCTAGATAGCAGCAGTTTGCGAAACTTTGAGCCAGAAAGACGCATTTTTTTTTCTTTCATCATATTTTGTCTCCAGGGAATAGTATTATATTTTATGAAATATTTCCTTGTGAAGGAAATCGGTCAAGGCGCTAGTTACCAGCCAAAAAAGCACCGATGATTATGAGTTAAGTGTAGTAACACCATGCACTTTCCTCTGAATAGTGGGTGATATTCTCAGAAAAGTGAACAATAATCTGTGTGAATTCGTAGGGAATTGCAGATACCGACCAGGGGCATTAATGGAGGTGCGAACAGGAAATCCACCCATTGCGCGCGGAATTAACCTTTAGCATGAGTGGCAATCGCAAGGTCCGGTCACAAATAGCCAAACATCCTCGTCCTTGCCAATATTTTGGCAGTTTTCAATAAAATATTAATATTAATGCGTCGTTTCTCTGTTTGGGTAAATCTGCAAGTCAAGCGGGCCTTTGAGCGAAGCAGGGATCAGTTAACAAAGCGAGCGGACGCTAGGGGGCGCGGCTGCCTACAACGCCTTACGAATGTGCCGCCGATAACGCCTCCATCGGTCACATCGGTACCTTTACCTTTCGGATACGAGTGCTAGATGACAGTGACAGAGTGCTCCCAGGCACAACTGACAAAAGCTTTTGTTGAGAAAACTGAACAAATAGAGTGCAAAGTGGAATTGAGTTGTGTTTTACTCTGAGCTCCTACCTAACCTAACCCAACCTAGCCTTACTTAACCTTGTCTAACATAACCTAAAAGAGCTTAACGTAGCAGGATACGCCCTTTACGAAAAATGTACATTATTTAAATGTGTAGACAGTAAATTTGAGAGGTCGATTGCACAATCATTTATTCCATCTTCAGCATTTGAACCAATAATGGGGAGCAATAATACATAAGGCTTTCAATTTTATTAAAAATGTAAAAGTTGCAAAGCCATTTCGAAAGCAGAACTAGTCATGAGGCACTGACCTCGATCTAAGGTCTCTAGAGAAACAAGCGACAAACCTGATGCCTCTTGCATCTCCGTGGCAAACCGAGATACAAGCTGCCACCGAGATGCAAGCATCAGAGTAATAATTGAGCCAAGTGAATCCATTCTATCTAGTTACGACTTATGAAATAGGGTGAACAGTTGAATAAGTTACAGATTTCATTATCGCTGTTCATAAATGAAAAACTACACAATTTAGCACAGTAAAACTGGGACGAGTGTTTTAGGGAGTTCTTACTTGGTTTGGGCATGAAAATCAATCGGGATGTACGGCGTATTTAGGCATTTTTTTAGGATTGATCTACGTTCATTCACATCAATGAAAACCCTCGCGGAGGCCTTTTGTATGATATGGCTGAACTTAGGTTTATCTTAAAATCTAACAAAATGACGGACAACCCCCGTTTTATTTTCATATCCAAAACAGGTAAGACCTCCCGAAAACAGGTGTTCCGTTTCTACCATGCACCACCCTGATCAGCATTTAGTAGGTAGACCACTGCACACCGAATGGACCACCCCTACCTCACTGCACGTACTCATAATACCAAAATATCTATTTATTTGATGTGTGTCACATTCTTCAAACCTTAAGTATAGAGTGCACTCTCCAGCTATCTTCCCAAGAGTCCCGGCATCCATCAATGTTCACAGAAGCCGCCACTGGAGCTAACCCACATGGCCGAAAAGACTCCACCTGCGTAACAGCTCGCTGATTGATTGGGCGGCTTAACACTACTGCAGCTCATCAGCTCTCGCTGATTTGTTGTTAGTAAACACTAGTGTATTTTCCGGCTACCCACCATCACAGCAACTTCCAACCCTGATCTTAACGGGACCCTCAAACGCTGCGCCAAGCCAAGCCGCGCGCGCTGAGGCATATAAACAAAGTTGGAATACAGGAAGTGGGGGGATTCCCACCCGCGGTTGGGGTGGGGGTGAAAGGAGCGGGGG
>Ga0058701_10005945_pt1 | contig 10227 bp, 7 predicted proteins | sample AgamicOrMae_FD_97039 | JGI IMG/M metagenome (GOLD analysis project Ga0058701, IMG submission 97039) | Agave microbial communities from Guanajuato, Mexico - Or.Ma.e | ecosystem: Host-associated > Plants > Phyllosphere > Phylloplane/Leaf | place: Guanajuato, Mexico | collected 2012-06-04 | reverse complement strand
TAACCTATCTTAACCTAATGTTATCATACCAACCTTAAATTACTTAAAATAATTTACATCCGTGCCCTAACTCAATCTATCTTACCTTAACCCACTCTAGGTAAATCTACTCCGAATTCACCTACTTCAACTTAAACTAATGTTATAACGACTGCTGTTTTCTAGAGTGCCGATTTCACGTACATTTCCTTTGTTGTAGAAACGATTTTTCCTCCCGTTTTCGGGCGACGTATGCTGGTCTCTCATTGTCGTCAAGGCGAGAGAGTAACTCTGGAAGTGGAGGTTACTGGTCTTCCAGAACCAACAGTCACGTGGTCCAAAGATGGATTGCCCTTGTCAGCTTTTCCCCAACTCGAGATCCGCCAACGAGCTCAAGGAAACTCCTATGCCATTATTATCGAAAAAGGTACGAAGTTGTTGTATTGACCCCAAACATAATTCTTAGGATTTTACTTTAGGCGCGTCTACGTCATACTTGGGAAAGTCGTAACTTATTTTCTTTTCCGCAGCTACATCTGGCCACTCCGGTAGATATATGGTCCGAGCTACCAATGCTGGAGGGGAAGCTCAGTGTATTCAGGACTTAGCAGTATTGGATCCTTTGCCTGACGAATTGCAGGATAAAGCTAGCCAAGACAGGATCTTCCAAGAACTTATGGACTTCCCCTCTGTGGTAAGGTTCTTTTTAATATATATATATATATATATATATATATATATATAGATTTCATATAAACCCGAAATAAGTATCGTTTTTAATATGGGCGGTGTCGGGTGCTTGGGATAATTGGGTTGGTGTTAATCACTGTTGCATGATCATTTTTTATTCCGGCGGTGGAATTCAAGATGAAATTTTTTAAATTTAGTTTTGATTTTATGGCGGGGTGGATATATTATAAATCGGTATATTGGGTAGGTTGCATTGGTTTATCTGTCTTTGTTGTCGTCAGCGTACTTCATACATCTGTCTCTTTTTTTCTTCTTTCGCCTTGAGCAGCAAAAACTCCAAAGCAGCGTGTCGTCCGTAAAGATGAGCAAAGATATCTCGTCCGGCCTTCCCCCCTCCTTTACCACCCCTGCCTCTGCCACTGGGGAATCTCTTCATGTGACAGAAACGAGTAAGACGGAAAAACACTTCTCGATCAAAGTGGACAGTACGCCCTCCCCTCTGTTCCGACCGACAGGGGAGACGCAATCCAAAGTCACTACTAGCAAATTCTCGCTAGGACCGGAACCCAAAGAAACGAACATACCTATACAGAGAGAAACGAGCTCAACAACGTCCACAGCTGAGATGAAATCGCCCCTTGACTCGTTCTCCATTCTGCCAAAAGTAAGTGACTTGACTTACGAGACTCTGTCGAAGCAAGTCTCCAAAGAAGAGACGTCGACGTCGAAATCGATCCATACGAAGATTGAAGAGCAGAAACATTTTAGCTCTTCAGGAAGTACGCAGACTGCGGAGATCATAAGAGGAACGGAAGAGTCTCAGAATGAGGCGATCGACAGCTCTTCTATCCCGACGCAGACTGCTCTTCAGTTCTTCATGTCGAAGATTCAGGAGCAGAAGGAGCCTGCGCAGCCGAAACCGTCCGAACCGAAAGAACCAATCCCAGCTCAACAGAAAGTCACGGAGAAGATCAATATATTTGAGCACTACGAACCCCGAGTAGAATCGGCTGACGAGAGCTCTCAGCCCAAAGAGAAGGAAGTTCCTATCCAGATTCCCAAAGTCACTGAGAAGATCAGTATATTTGAGAACTACGAGAGCAGACCGGAAGTACGAGAGAGTTCCAGCAAGGTTGAAGAGTCCTCCTGGAAGTCTACTAAGGAGGGCTTGACGTTCCCTTCGTTTACGCAACCGCTAACAAAGGAAGAGCGGTTCTCTCAGGTTAAGAGCGAAGTTCAGCACACCCGCACAGTTCATCAAGAGACACGCAACTGGAGCGGCACGTACAGTGTTCCTTCGAAGCCTGCAGCGAAGTCGCCCACCCCGGCGTGGACTCCATCGAAGCCGCTGTACTTCTCCGACGAGTCGACGAGCTCGGTCTTTGAAAAGCACATCACTCCTTCGGAGACGGCTCTGTCGCTACAACACGAGTTCGGCTTGCAGCCGGAACCGCCTCCGGAGATGTGCTACACGCCCAAAGCGGAGAGGAGCGCCAAGAGGGAAGGTCTGGCGGATCGGGTGAGGAATTTAGAGGACTCGCAGAAGCAGCTGGATCCTCTGCACATCCCGAAGGGAGCGGTGAGGATATTGCCCGTGACCGTGGCGACCCCCGGCAGCCCGAAAGTGCAGACTCCCAAGCCTGCTCAGTCGTCGTTCTTGTACCCGGCTCAGAAGGAGGTTCGGGAGGAGGAAATCAGGAGAGAGGTGCGACAACAGGAAGTGAAGACGGCGGTTCCACCCGAGGATAGTAAGCAGAAAAAAAACGCCGAGACGGTAGGAGGCGAAACGTGGACAACTCGCGCTGCTGTTGCAGCTAAAGGTCCGCCCCTACCGACACAAACAATGTCCACGTTGAGTACCTCTTCGTACGAAGAGAGTCGCTGGAGGCAGAAGGGTTCTGAAACCTATACGCAGTCCGGCGGGATTTTGAGGCCGGCCGCCCAGGACGTGGTCCCGCGCCCAACGTCCCCGCGCCCCTCGGCGGACGCAGTCTCCATGGAGAAGCTGTGGACGAGCCACCGTAGCGTCTCCGAGTCGGATAGCGTTCCGTTCCCGCATCAAGATCCCCTCCAATCTTCGTTCGAGTCGAAAAGATCGTCTTTCTCGAAGTATGAACGTAGCTCCAAAGCCCCCGCCTCCCCCAGCCCTTCGTTCGGAGGGCTTGCGACGGAGAGGACTCGGGCACAGCGATTGGCGGCTCCCGTCGCCCCAGAGAGACCTGTCTCGCCCAGGCCTTCTTCTGAAGGACTGGCGATGGACAAGATGTGGGCTCACAAAAAGACATCGTCGGTCAAGAAGGTTTGGCCGCCCCCACAGCCCACCGAGGACAGGGTCATCACGCCCTGGACCTCGCAGTACGAGAAATCCTCGACTCAGGAGTCAGCATCCGTGGAAACCGTGAGCATGAAGCACGAGAAGATCGTCCAGGAGAGGATCATTCAACAGAGAGAGACCGTTGAGGCGTTCCCGCCCGCGGAACCCCCTAAGCCGATTTTGCCCGCTGAACCAGTGAAGCCCTTCTCCCCCGTGGAGCCGCCGAAGCCCCAAGGATTCCGCCCAGTCGTTCCACCTTCACGGAAAACTCAAATCAAGCCAGGCTACAGCTTCAAACCCGAAACTCCTCCGCCCGCGCAGACCAATTATTACTCGGACCTTAGCCGCAAATCTTCTATGGAACACCTCTCGTCCCAGTTCAGCAAAACATACGAGATCTGCAAGACCGAGCAATCGGAGAGCTCGTGGAACGGAACGCCTATCCCGCGGGACCCGTCGCCCCCGGTGGTGGAAGAGAGGCATATCCGCCCGTCGGAAGCGAGGAAAATCTGGCCGCCGAACAAACCCGAGTACGAGCTCCAAGCGCCGAAGATGGTGAGGAAAGTTCAGAGACCAGAGACCCACTTCAAGCCCGTGGTCGCCCAGCTGCCGTGCAGCGAACCCGTTCCGGGTTTGGAACCGGGACCGCCCCCGGAAATGGGGTACGCCGCCCCTCCCCCCCAACCCCGGAGACGCTCCTACGTGGAGCAGGTCGAGGAGGACCTGGAGAAAAACTTGGAGAAAGGCCCTTCGCGCGTGGTGCCGGGAGGCGTGAGGATCATCCCCCCGAAGAAAGAGAGCAAAGTGCCGGTCTCGCCCGCGCCGAGGGAGGAAACACCCCTGTGGAAACCCGCCCCCCGGCCGACGGAGCCCCTCGAACCGTTTCCGTTCCGCCCCGAACCTGAGAGACCGAAACAGAAGGTGATCGTGCCCCCAGTACCCACGCCGTCCAAGTTTGTCAAAGGTGAGTTTGTTAGCAGTGATTACGAAAGTGACTTGGAAACGTCGCGCATATCCGCCAAGTGGCGGCCGAGTCGCAGCAGCTACAGCGACACGGAAACCTGCTCGTACCGCCGGGTGCGGCCGCCCTATGCCCAGCCCGCCCGCTGCACCCCCTCCCAGCCCGAGCCCCTGCCCCCCTCGCGGTTCGAGCAGCCCAGCTCGTCCGGTCATCGGCACGGCATGCGGCATGAGAATCGTATCAGCTCGAGCATTGCAGCCACCCAGGCGGTGTTCCAGCGCAGCTCGCCGGCGCCGCCCCCTCTCAACCTCACTCCCGGCTCGCCGCCGGTTTTTTGCCAAAAAAAAACTCCAGAGTCCCCTAGGTCGAAGAAGCAGTGTCAGCGCGTGCCCATAGCGACGGACAGCGGCTACATGGCTGACACGGACGAGCCTCGAACCTGGAAACCAGCGACCCCGAAAGCCAAATCCCCCTCGTCGCTCTGGAGTTCCCAGTCGCATTCGGAACAAAAATTCTCATCGGAAAGTAGTAGTTGCACGACGAGGGTAGAACAAAGGACGACCGTCAGTCGGGAGTCCTCTTTTCAAAGCATGCAAAAGATCTCTAGTACAGAGCAGGTGGCTTCCCCTCCCGCCAAACCCATCTTCAAAAGTTACCGCCACCATGACAACAGGATGGACAGGAAGATGGTTAGCAGTGGATCTGCGGCCTTCAGAAGTGATGAGAACTTTATAACCAGAGACAGGAAGGTGCGATCTCGTGTGGTCTGTGATGTGCCTTCCTAACCTCTTAGCTTTAACCCCCCCCTGCATGGCTCTTTCCACATTGTGGTTTTCTTCTCCTCTGGTTGTACTATCGCGTTCATTCTGAAGCTACGCTGGAAAGTCGCGCCTTTTTATCCCCCTGCATTAACTCCTCGACTCCCGTTTATTCAATCGTATTTCCAATTTTCTTCAAAGGAAACGTTATCCACCGTAAATTTTCCTCTGTATTTTGCTTTCTTTCTCCGGACGGAAACAATTTACCGCTTTCTGTATCCGAAGCTTTAAACGTTATTCGCCTTTAAGTTCTTCTTGTGGACTAAATTATTAAACTTGTGATAGCTGTCTCTTTCAAATAGCACAACGTGATAAATTGAACTGCTTTTCTACGGTCAACTGCGCATGAAGTTTCAGAGCAGTGATCCGAAAACTGTCTGCTTTTCTGTTTCGATAGTACGACCGAGGCGTGACTTTATTAATAAAGTGATTTGGAAACTTGGCGTCCGATTAAATTCTATTTTGGTGTAATTTTATAGTGGTGACAAGGAGGGATGGTTCGTCCAACCGAAAGTACGTTTGAGCCGTTGAGCGCCCTCTACCGTTAGGTTTGTGAACTTTTTTCTGTATTGAGATAACAGTGTGGTTTCTGCCGTAACCCGAGGCTTCCTTGGCCGGCCGTCGCGTCGGTCGCACGGCGATCTATCCTAGACAAGCGCGGCCAGCATGCAGGTCTTGGCCTAGAAAACCTTTGATTGTAAAACCTACAATGGTGTTTTCTTGTGACGCCTTGTTTCTAGACCTTTCTAGAAGTGTTTTGTTCAACTGACTGAGGAGTTGTCGAAACGTGTGTCGGGTGTTCCTTGTTTGTATTTTTAGTCACAAGAGTCTCCGATTTCTGCGAATACAAAACCACTGTTTTTATCGAGTTTTTAGACCACTTTAGTTTTGTTCCTGCCGAGGAAATGTTCTTAGAGGTAAAGAGGAAATCCCTGTAAAATGTGAACTTCAAGTGTAGGAATGGAAATTTGCGCTTAGGAAACCGGAGACTCGACTGTGTTGAATAACCCATTAATGCTTCCGAGGATTTCTTTATAGGGCTAACATAATGATTTGAGAGTCGATTTCTTCTTTGCCTGACTTAAAATATATAATGCGGGTGATATTTGCATTAAAAAATCTGTAACAGTTCTAGTTGGTAGTTGTGGCTAGTTTAGAAGCAACGATTACAGTAGACAGGTCGTTTTAACGTCTGGAAGACTGGATTTTTTGTGATTCTAACAGTGAGTTGTGTGGAGTTGTTTGTATTTAACAAAACGCTTACTAGAGATTTTATTAAGGAGGGTTTCTTTTTTTAGAGACGAATTCGAAATGAGGAAATGTTTTTTTGGGAACTGTGCTCATGAAAGCAGATCGATATTGTGTAAACAGCCTTTTTTATTTCAAAGTAAAAGTTTAAGATACCAGCGAGTAGAGTAGATTTGCATTAATGGGTTATTTCGTATCTGTGGCCGAGATTGACTTGTGACGTTGTTTGTCCGCAGGAGTTTCGAGTTCAACGACCCGCTTCAGCAGATCCACCTTTGGAACCCTTCCCGTTCAGACCAGACCCTCCGCGACCCAGACGCGCCGCTGGGCCTCCGCCGCCGAGCCCTTCGAAATTCGTCAAAGGCGAGTTCCGTGAGAGCGACTACGAGTCGGACTACGACGGGCGCATCCCGCCCGTGTGGAGGCCCTACGACTCGGACACCGAGACCGACCGGTCGTACCGCCGCGTGCGGCCCGTGCTCACGCCCGTGCACCCGCGGCCCCACGTCCGCACCCCGACCCCGCCCACCGAGTTCGACAACCCTCCCCAGTTCACGACCCCCCCGCGACCCAAGTTCGAGCCCATCGAGAAGCCTCTAGCTGCGGTCAAGCTCGACGAAATCCTACAACCCGCCATGAAAGCTACTCCGGTCCTTCGGCCCAAACCGATACAAGGGAAACCAATCGAGACGTTCCTCGTGAAATCCGTTCCTAAGGAGAGCACCGCCCGCATCGAACTGCAGCCGGGTTCGCCGCCTGAGATCGGCTTCGCCCCGCCGCATCGCCCCGCCGTCCATGAAACCTCCAAGTCCATGAGCTTCGCCGAGGCCACGGAGACGAGCAGAAGAGTTGTCAGCATGCAGAAGACCACGAGGGTCTATCAGTTCGGCGAGAAGGAGTCGAAGAAGAGCCAGGACATCATCCTGGAGCCGCTCCCGTTCACGCCCGATCCCCCGGTGCAGAAGAAGAAGCGGGCGATCTGCCCGCCGCCGCCGAAGCCGTCCAAGTTCGTCCCGGGAGAGTTCCGGGAGAGCGACTACGAGAGCGAGGTGGAGTCCACGAGGATCAAGGCCAAGTGGGCGCCGTCGGACAGTGAGACAGACGAGCCGCACTACCGGAAGGTCCGCGCGCCGACGGTGAAGCGCTGCTCGAGCGTGCCCCTGCAGTCTCCGGTTCCCACCCCCGACTTCTCGTCGCCGTACATGCCGCCCCCGTCGGACACCCAGATGTACTCGTCGATGACGTCCTACGAGCTCCAGGAGCAGAGACGCCTACAAAGAGTGGAGGAAATGCGCAGGAGATTCGAAGACAAGTCTGAATCAGAATCGTTCGAAAAGAAGGTGAGCTTGACATCAATAAAATAGAGAGATACTGTTCAACCGTTTTGTTACTCAACCCACTACCGCCCAGTGATGCAGTTCGGAGTCAGAAAATTTTATTTTAGTGGATCTTTTTAGTTCAGTATTGTCAAAATTTAAAAAATATCACCCCTCTGGAAACCTGAAATTTAATAATTTAGGCATTTCCCAAAGCTGTAAATTGCGTAATTTAATGGGAAAAATCCTTCGAATTTCTTTTCAGCCAAGTTTCACTCAAATCACTTTGGGTTCTTATGAGTTAAAGCAAGACAGTCATTTTTGAATTTTTTCTTCTTTTTTTTCAGATTTATCGGCAGAGCAAACCTGTGCGAAGAGTATCGGCTCCCAGCATACCAGATTTTCCATTGGTACCTGGACCACCTCCAGAATTGGTATTTTCGGGGAAAACTCTATCTACCCAAGCCTCAAGTAAGTATCTCTTCGTAAATAATTCTGCGGAAGTGTTTCCATTAACGTTTTGTGTTCAGGGAATACAAAAAAATAATTTAAAAGATATTAACAATTTTTTTATCAAAATTTTTGTAATATGCTACTTAAAAACCTTTTGTATTATCGATTTAGTCAAAGTGGAAGTTCCATTTTTGCTTAAAATATCTAAATTTCTGAAAGATTTTCGCCGTTGAGATAATTTTGCATGGTGGTTAGAATAGTCTTCTGGGTTGCGGCTCTAATTTCGCAGCCATCATTCATATGCAGATCTAATAATATTTCACTTTCAATCTTCCAGATGTTGCGAGTGAAATGACGCATACATTTAAGTCCAAGGCGCAGCGTTTTATGGAAGATATCGTCACGGATACGCGGACGACGTCCCTCTCCAAAAAACCCGAAAGACCCATTCTGAAGAAACAGTTGTCAGCTCCAACGCAATCCGAGGATGACCAGCAAGCATTTAGGGAAGAGACGCGCGTTGCTGAATATGGTAAGATCCGCCTAATCTAAGCGAATATTTTCACCATAAAAAGTCAGTTTTTACAGATCAGATGTTGTGTTGCATCCAAATCTAGTGATTTTGTTTCTAGATATTAATGTTGGCAATATGGGATTTAGCTGACCGTATTTGAATGCGTTTAGCTCCTCCGTATTGGAATGCGTTAGTATTACCAACTGAAATTTCGAAAAATTTAGTCACCAGATTTGAATGCGACACGATGCGGACATCAGGCTTGGCGATTGTTAGGTTAACTTCCGGTTAAGTTAGGTTAGGTTTCGTGTCTTGTGCCTTGCGTCGCTTAGCTTAGCGACGATGTGGGACTCAGGTGGAAATTCCAAAGTATCAGTGAGGAAAATCCAAAGCGAGTCGTGATCCTTTTAACCAATGAAAAGAACGCGGTGGATGTTGGCTACCCTGTTCAAACCCAGCATCTCTTCATATCTATGTTAATCCTTGCCGGTGGAATGGTAATGCTTGGGGTATCTTGGCTGCCTGTTGTGCATATGATCTCGATTCCTTCTTTGGAATGCTCCTTGGGTATTCATTCTTAAGTACGGCAAGCTGAGTTTATTATTAATCACCAAACAAAGTCACATTTTTTTTCAAATTCAGAGTTTCCTAATAAGATATCGAGATTTTTATTTTAAAACCAGTTTTACCCTTAGGGAACTTAATTTTTCGGTGAAACGATTTAAACTGTTTTACCGGTAATTATAAAAAAAAGAATGTACCGTATTTACTGTATTTTTTCGGTGAAACTGTTTAAACTGTTTTACCGGTAATTATTAAAAAAAGAATGTACCGTATTCACTGTAATTTTACAAAAGGCGGAAGCCTAGTATAGGGAACTTTATTTTTCGATGAAACGGTTTAAACTGTTTTACCGGTAATTATTTTTAAAAAAATGTCCCGTATTTACTGTAATTTTACAAAAGGCAGACGCCTAGTTTAGAATCAGCTTTGCGCGAGCAATTTGTGGATGAATGTCTTGGCATACTGAATGATAAAGTCCCGTTTTCCTTTACGAATGATTCGTCTGCAGGTACGAAGCACATTGATCCTGATACCGGACTTATTTACTTCAAATACGATTTCGGCTACGAGTTCGGAATCATTTTGCCCGGAGAAGGAAAGATGATGAACGGGAAGACAGAGAGAAGGATAGAACGAACAAAGTCGTCGAGGGAAGAAGGCAGTGTTGACTTCCCCGTCATCCACGAAAAAACCGGGAAGAACTCTCGAGGGCTTAGTCGGACCACCGACGATATAAAAAGTTCGCAGTATCGCTCGAAAAAGTTCCATCACAAGAGCGTCAAGTGGGAACCCACCTCTGAGAGTGAAGTCTCGGAATTTGAGGCAGATTCGATCAAGAAACATCGACATAGCCTGCCTCAACCACTGCCTTCTTATCAAACTGAACCGTTTATCACGATTCCCAACTCACGCGACTTTGCGACTTCTAGTCCAAGCACTCTGTCTCCGAGCTTACCCAGTCTGTCCCCGTTTAACGCCGCGACAGCTCGAGCGGACCCAGGTACCGCTATTGGTTTTGCTACCCGGTTTTGTTTTTGTGTGTTTTTTAAAACTAATTCGTGTCCAGGAAATGCGAATGAAATTTTAATTTATTGGAGTCAGCAAATAATTATTGCTTGAAAATGCGCAAAATTTTATTTTGAGCTTGATTAAGGTTTTGATTAGGTGAAGATTCAATTATAATTTTTCTTGAATACGTAATTTACTACCGACTCGTCGCCTAAAATAAGGGGTCGAAAAAAGCCCATCAGGATAAAATCGGTCTACCGTATTTTGTTTTTACCCCTATAGTCCCCAAAGTACTCGTAATATTTTACTTTAAAACATTTATTTTTGATTTCTCTTTATTTATATGAGAAATTTATACTTTT
>Ga0058701_10005944_pt1 | contig 10227 bp, 7 predicted proteins | sample AgamicOrMae_FD_97039 | JGI IMG/M metagenome (GOLD analysis project Ga0058701, IMG submission 97039) | Agave microbial communities from Guanajuato, Mexico - Or.Ma.e | ecosystem: Host-associated > Plants > Phyllosphere > Phylloplane/Leaf | place: Guanajuato, Mexico | collected 2012-06-04 | reverse complement strand
GGTCGGCGGTACGGTCTTTGAGAGTGACCGCTGGCGTTTCGACATCTCCACAAGTAAGCAGAAAAGTTTTTTATTTATTTATTTTTTAACCGAAAGACTAACGCAAGTGAAAATACCGATATGTATTTGAGAGGAAATATTTCCTATAATTCCCCAATAGGCCTACGTACTGCTTACCTTTTTTTAAAAAAAAATGCTAGCATTGCCCGGTCTTTGTGAACATGAAAACAAAATCCTTAATGCTGTTGATAGAAAATATTATGGGATACCAAGCAACAGAATATTTTGTGATTTCAGCATAACATGCATTTGTACACCCCGGTTTAAGAAGAGTCCATGCGATATCCATGCCGGAATATCCATTTATTGAAAATACAAACATGGATTTCCATGTGTCTATGCTATATCCATGAACCATAGATGTCCGTTCAAGTATTTTTTAAGTGGATGGACTTTTTAGCATGGATATCACCATGGACGTTGTATGGATACTTAAACCCGGGCAGGCGAAGTATTCTTGGGGTATTACCTTTTATTTTGACCAGCCGCTCGGCTGGTCAAAATATGGTACGATGCATGAGATATTCATTGTTTTTAAATATTTTTCGGAAAGCGTTTAAAAGCAAAGTCAGCACTTTCTCTGGCTTTCTCTTCTCAAGTTTTAGAGCGCCCCTTTCGATAAGAAAAGTTTCAAACTACGTTTTGACTGTAGTCAAATTACTTAAACTGAAGAAAATAATTAAAAAAAATACATTTTTTTCTGAAATCTATAGCGCCCACAACCTAACGCTATTGTGGACAAGACTTCCCCTTACGGGCTAACAAAGGGCTGGAGTTCCCCTCCAGCGCCCACAGAAGTGGTGTTCCTTTGGCAGAGGAAAACCAACCTTGCCTCCTGATTGGCTGCCTCCTCGTCTCCCACTCGGCGGTTCGGTGGACCTGCGGCTATCCTCCGTTCCGATCCCGAACAGATTTAGTTTCTGACAACCGCTGACAGTGACAGGTTCCGTCAAAAATCCAGTCCTGGATAAGTACAAAGCTAGTTTGTGCAGTGAAGAGGCCAAGAACAAAAAGTGATTCGAATCTGAAGTGCCGGTTTCTGAGAGACAGTTGATTTATCGACGAGTTGATTTGTTTTCCTTCACACCAAGTGTCGTTGTAAAGCCTCATAATTATATTAGTACCGGTATTATATCGAGCCGTCATAATATTCAGTAGCTCAGCTCTACATTTCATTCACTTTTGAAGCGGTTTGATTTGCTAGTTTTCTTTTTCTCCTTCGTCTATTTTAATTTACAAAAAACGCCGAGTTTCATGGGTCGTGTTTCTAAGAATATTTTGGTTTATCCTACATGCAACTCAATTTTATTTTTATTACTTTGATTAGAGGGCACAGCATTTATGGGTTCGTTCTTAACTCACCTCGAGTAGCGAGTCTCTTGGTAACTTCCCGGTTAAGTGAAATCCTGTCAACCTTTGTCCTGTCACATACGATTTCTGGTTGATATTTTTTCCAATAAATTTCCGGTTGATGATGGGTCTGCAACCGGAACAATTTTTTTAGTTACAGATCCGTCTTGAAGATACCGCTTTTTCGTTGACAACTCTGAACTTACGCACGATGTGCTTGCTGATTGAAACAATTGCCGTCTTGCTCTAAATTTTGCGAGTTGCTTTCGGCGGGCCCACTGCGTCGTTTCTTTTCGTTTGATTGCAAGGCTTAATTACTGTACCGGTAGTGAATTTCAGATTTTACTTTTCTTTTTTTTTTTGGCTGGGGAAGATTTTTATCTTTGCATACGTTCAAGGGTTGCGTGAGGGTTGTCGAAAGAGTAGACTTATTTGCAGCAATTATTTTCCGTTTGATACATCGTTATATTTGATACATAGACCTACCATGGCTTTCCTGAGAGTGACTGAAGACAAACTGTTTTCATAACTCTGACACCTTTTTGAAGAAACTGTGTGAAAAAAAATTAAGTAGCGTTTAATCTTCATCTATTCAAAGGCGATGCCTTCATTTAGATCTAGCCTGTCGTAAACTCCCATAGAAAAATTTGAGCTGATCGGTGAACGACATCGACATTTGAGGTGAATAATGTTTCGACACCATGTCGGTCAATATATAAGTTTTTACGGATAGATTTCTCAAAAGATAACAGATCTTCTCTAAAATAGGTTGGTTTATTTGAAAAGAATATTTCACAAAAGCATCACAAAGTTTGAAAAACTACACAGAACTCGAATAAAATTTTCTTGATCTCACATGCAGACATGCAGTACCAGTAATAACTTCATATATATTTTTTTGTTAAAATTCAGCCTAGATGGTGCTCCTCAGGTCAGTTTCCTCGTGGCATCTTGAACTTCGCGAACCCTCCGTTTGAAAACCTGTAACAGCAAAATACTTGTGTTCATGTGTCGCAATTGCAACGCCGTTGTTGACAGGCTAGACATTGCAGTGCAGTGTTCGGGGATGGACCAAAAAGGAAAAATGCAAGTGGGTTTTGAAAGATATCACTCTCAAACATACACTTTGCAACAAACAACGTAAATACCGGTATCAAAATCCCAAATCGGCCAAGTCACTTCAAAAATGCCCGTCTATCTTTGATAGCTGATAGCATATATTTGCCATTGACATATTGTATTAACGCACTCAACGCATATTTACTCTCGACGTTTTCTCATTGTGGAACGATCACTACTACACTAAAACGTGATATTATGAAACCACAATAGTTCTGTCGAAAAAAAAAGTCCTTTGGCGATATGCTTCTTGGCTCTCAAATAACATTTGTACAAACAAAATCCGATCCAACTGGTATAGGGTCAGCTCTCGTAATTACCGGAGAATTAAAACTAGCTCTGTTGTCAGAAGCTCTGAGAGAAAAGATCAAATTTACTTACAGAGATTTAGATGAGTTGCGTTTTGAGAACAGCTTCTTGAAAAAAGAATCGATTCTTGAAAAGTTGACCAGGGAACCACCAACCCAATGGCACTTCCGGGACGCTGTTCTGAAACTTTGCGAGCAGGCATACGAAGCTTCAATCATGCATGCGACTTCGCCATTTCCTGTAAAAAGAAGGCACCTTTTTAATATTTCTCGAAAAGCAAGTTCATCACGCGTACGAATGCTGAAAAACCTTACCTTGACTATTTTACTGACGCTTGTCCTTGAATGAGATTTTCCTCACGAAAACATAATGAAGCCAAGAAAACAAACCCACTTAACTACCACCACCTAAAAAGTTTAAAAACTAAATCTAAAAAATAGTGAGAACAGGCTAGCTTAAGATGATGCCTCTTAGCTGCCGAAACATTTAATTAAAAGTAAGCATATAAATGAAGTTATTGGGAGGTATCAGTTCATTTTCCTTCCTCCTTTTCATCCACGGGGCTTTCATGAGGAGTACTTTCTTCAGTAATCGTTCTTAATGAGTCGCTTCTGGCAAACGCTTCTAGACCCATATCAGGAGTTTCTGGGGTAGAACTCTCTTCGGGAATGGCCGGGGGGACCGCGAGGCTGGAAACGACTTCCTGTCCATGATCACCCGGGGCGTCTTGTCGGCTACTCCTACGATCGCTCTCGGTCAAATCCTTGCTGTCCTCTGAAACTCCTTCGTCATCTGCTTCATCTCCTAGTTGATCACCCAAAGGTGAAAAAGGTCCCTCAGACTGAGTGACAGTACCCTCTGGCGAAAGAGGCCCTCCCAAATGAGTGACAGTTCCTTCTGGCGATAAGATCCCCTCTGACTGAGTGGCAGTTTCCTCCGAAAGAAGTCCTTCCGACTGAGTGGTAGTTCCTTCTGGCGAAAAGATCCCCTCTGACTGAGTGGCAGTTTCCTCCGAAGTAAGTCCTTCCGACTGAGTGGTAGTTCCTTCTGGCGAAAAGATTCCCTCTGACTGAGTGGCGGTTTCCTCCGAAGTAAGTCCTTCCGACTGAGTGGTAGTTCCCTCTGGCGAAAAGATCCCCTCTGACTGAGTGGCAGTTCCCTCCGAAGGAAGTCCTTCCGACTGAGTAGTAGTTCCCTCTGGAGAAAAGATCCCCTCTGACTGAGTGGCAGTTTCCTCCGAAGTAAGTCCTTCCGACTGAGTGGTAGTTTCCTCTGGCGAAAGTGCTCCTCCCGATCGAGAGGCAATTCCCTCTGGAAAAGGTCCTCGAGTTTCAACTAAAGGCTGAACTTCTTCCAATCGAGAGCTAGTCTTAACTTGCCCTTCCATTTTCGGGCCAGATGTTGACTGAGGGGCATCCACCGGCGTAGTGCGAATGGCTGGGATCTTGGACTCTTCTGGTCGAGGAATTTGAGCTACCTGCTCATCCGTTTGAGTAGCAGTCGTAGATGATGAGACGGGTCCAGACTCCTCCACAGACAGGGCTCGAGGAGAGGCGATGATAATCTTATGTCCTGACCGGGACACGTATGACGTGGAACCTGTCGGTGGCAAATAATCATCTGAAAATCTCCCTCCCGGACCCATAGCGACATCTTCGAGAACTTTCGGCAGAGGTCTCGGAAAAGAAAGCGATATCTGAGCGGACGTGCCAGTTTCCTCTTTCCTGCTGTCCATATACTTGAGTGCATGTTCATCGGTGTCATCCGAGGTCCTTTGGGAACTCTCAGACCTCTCAGTGTAGAATACAGAGTCCAGTTCCGTCTCCTCAGATTCCGAAGACGTCTTTCCCTGCTGCAGAGCAGTCAGCTTCGGGGAGGCATGATACCTCCTACCTGGATGTTTAGGGTGCGAATGTTGAGGTCGTGGGTGGCCTTGACGTGCATCTCCTGAGGTCGTGTCTTCATTGTCAGCGTCTCCTGAAGTAAGGCGCTGTCCACTTCTCACTGACGAAGCGCGTTCCTCAGACTCCGATGACATCTGTCGATCAGTACCCACCAAAGAGGCATCTGGACCTGGTTGGGCAGACGGGGTTGCGACTGCAGTCTTGGGCGCACGCACCGTATCCTCAGCTTTGCCACTCTGCATCGATGTCGGTGACTTGATACTCTCTTCCAATGACTTCGTCGCCTCAGCTGTTGTTAATCCAGAGTCCTCCGAAAGAGTCAAGTCCTCATCCGACGATGTATTCTGTCTATCAAGTTGAGACACCTTTGCCAGTTGTGGTTGAGTCGGCTTCGAGGGCGGCGACTTCTCGTCTCCAGAAACCGTTCGGATTTTTTCTGCAGCAAGAAACAAAGTCAGTAGCCTTCATCGCAATATGTCAGATCCACTTTCAGCTAAGATGGTTACTTACCGCTGCTTCTAGACGATTCAGATTCAACTACAGTAGGAACGCTACCACCAGGAACGGCAGAATCTGGAGAAGTACGTTCTTGGTCCTTAGTCATAGTCGGAATGATTTCAGCCTCAATCGAAGTCTCAGCTTGAGCTTGCGGCGGTTTTTCCTCAGTAGAAGTCTTTCGAATATCAGGCTTTGAAATCTTGCGACGCTTTTCTGCTGAAATGCAAATAACTTGTCAGTACGCAGGGATATTAAAAATACTATTCCCACAGAGAACTACTTACCGCTGCCTTTTGTAGGTGACCGAATCCCCATGACATTCAAAATATTACATCCAGATTTGCCGTCCATATCTTCGCTTTGGCCCGACGAAGATTCATCTTCCCGTGCGAATTCGTGAGTCTCCTCAACAGCTTCTGTCGGACTCTTACAGACTTCTTCCTCCCCCACCTTCCGAGAATCTGATTTTGGTGACTTCGTTTCATCTTCAGTCTTCAGAAATTCTGTTTTAGTAGAAAGGGCTTTCTTTTCTTCGTCCCCCTTCGTACTCTTTTCCTCCGTCTTCCGAGTGTCCGATTTGGAAGTTTTAGTGCTGTCAGCTGGAAAACGTCATGAAATATTAGAACATCCGATACTAATTGATCAGCGTTCGATAAAAAAACCCAGATATTTACCGCTTTTAGTGGGTGTTCGAATCCCTACTGCACTTAAGAAGCTGCACCCAGGTGATGGATTATCGGGAGTTATTGGTTCTACCTCAGCTGACGACGCAGCTGCCGGTGCCGGTGCATCTTCTTTCTCAACACAAGGCTTCTGCAAACCAGACTTTGAACTCGATGCTTTTTCTTCCTCTGGAAAAGGACATTTCACTTTAGAAAGGCGAACAATCCGAACGAGCAAAGAAACCCTCTATAATGAAAATAATTCGCTAAAGGAAAAGGAGGTATAATCCGAAAAGTTCCTCCCATCTCTACGTTGTAGTTTTGGGAAAAAGTCTATGCGGTACGATCAGCTAGTACAATATCAGAGTGTGTTAAAAAATTTCAATACCGGTACCGTACAAAGGAAATGCTTCTGATTCAACACTATCCAGGAAATGATGCTGAAAAATTCCTTCCTCACGTTTACATTCAGGTCCAGAAAAGAAAGGTTTTGCACGATGACGCTTTGAACCTCGACGGGTTGAAAATGACTGATCCTCTACAGACGTACAAGTTCACAAGAAGTAGACGAGATCTCAGTCACCTGTGTTCCCTTAAAGTTTTACATTCAATACACTCATGGATACGTACCGGTACCACTTTCATCTCGGGATTTTCTTCGCAACCTTTTCAAACTCAGTAGATTACGACCCCAAGTGGACGTTTTTCCTTTGGAGGCGGCCGGGCTGGACGGGGCCTCCGCCTGTTCCTGAACCGCTGCCTGGCTTTCTTCTCTTTCCCCCGAACCTTCAGTCGGGGCTACTTCGCCACTTCCTCCGGGGGGTAGATCAGAGGACACAGTCTTCCGAGTCTCCTTGGCTGGAAAAATTCATTCTCGCGTAATTAACTAGTTTGGAAACATTCCTAATACGTTGATGAGCATTGAGGATTCTTTTCCCCACTAAAATGTGAAATGCAACCTACCTTTCTTATCTTTACCGCCGAACATCCTTGAAGCTGGAGAAGAGTCCAAAACAAATGCAAGGTTGGACAAAACTGTGGAATAAACGACTGTTAGATGGTGCCACAGAACAGATAAAAATGATGTTTTTGACAAGGGAACCCAACAAGGGTAACCTCTTCAATGACGATCTTAAGTCAAAAACAGAAGGAAAAGACTCGTGACAAAGTGGGTCGTAACGATTTCAGATGAGCGGAAACACTGAGCCTGATGCCGCTTATTGGTGAAAGTTACTGCTCCAATGGGTGACAGCTGAGCGTAGCGGTAGTAAAACGAGACAAAGACACATCTGATCTTAGTGAAAGGCATGAGGCTTTCTTGTCGAATGAGCCATACATGGATATTCACATGGATACTCATACGTTTTGACGTGCGTACGGATACCCTGGTACTTTTGATAAGGCATAGATACCTACACAGCTGAATATTTATTTTTGCGAGTGAGCTGGTTATAAGCCCCTGAAGATTTTCTGAAATCATGATGCGTCCCGCTCGAAATGTTTTGCTTACGGTATGAAAAGACTGGAAAACAGATTACGCAACATGCATGACACTTATGTTTAGCGGGCTGCATAGCCATCGCGGAAAATCCTCGGGGATCGTAACTCGCTCGGTACATCATGGATACCCATGTGGACATCACACATGGTTATCAACGCACTGAGGGTTCAACATGATGGCAATTACATAGATACCCACAGCAAGCATTGAAACTCATGAAGATATCCACATGGATTCTTCGAATCGATTTGGTAACCTTAGGTTAAATTAAGATATGCTTGGTTGATACATTATGACTTGCTCCGATCTCGCTTTGCTCTTTTTGACAAGGGGGGTAGGATACAAGAGACAGAAAGTGCAACCATTACGACTCAGTGATAATGGAAAATTCTTGAAAGCCCAATATATGTGGTGGCATTACTCTAAGTTCGCACGACAGTAACGTATGAGATGAGCAACGTGCAGGTGCAGTGATCCTTCGGGACAGAATATTTGGCTAACTAAATACGCAAGTTCAAGGAACGATCACTTTTCGTCACGAATTATCCGATGCCATAAACGTTTCTAAAAAGTTTTTATCGTCAATGTGACTAATACATTTCCCTTCTACCAATGAAATCGTACGAGCTAACTGACAGGCATTTGTAAAACTTCAAGACATTTTCCATTTGATTTATTCGGTGTTTAAATTGTTATGATAGTGTTCAGAATTGAAAACATTAGATTTGGGTATTCAAAGGAAGTATCAGAAAACTACTGTGCGAGGCGTCCAATTTTTCAGTGCTGAGGGATATTGCAAAGAATTTTCCATGCACTATATTCGGATTTCTGTTTCCTGCTGGTAGAACGTTATCAAGGTCATTTAACGCTTTCATGATTTGTGATCCCATTGAAGCTTTTCAAAAAATGTGAGTTTGATGCTAATTCCAAATCGAAATTGAACAACCTGAAGACACAGTAATCATTTGCTTCAAGCCAGATTGATGAACAAACTAAGAGAGTTCAAGAAAGTATGCAAAAGTTTCAATGTTTCCATGAATTCATGTGCTTCATTCTGAGGGAATCTTAGACATGATTAGAAAAATCCAAGTAAGTTACAGTGTACCAAAGCGTACATCGTGCAAACAATGGCGCTAATACTGTATACATTATTGGTCCTTGCTAGAGTCTTTGCAGCGCCTAACATGGTGCACGCCAGTCGCGCTCAGCGCGTCACCGTTCGCACCGATCCGCGAGAGTTGTCTCCATAACACTTAAAATTTCAAATATTGTCTGGAATGAAACTAATTCACACTTTTACAGCAAAATCAAGCACAAAAGTGGGTTTATATCGGTCGATGAAAATATTCGATGCGCTAGGTTAGGCTGCAACGACTATATTGACCCAACATGCATTAATATAGGGAAACTTGGACGCATGATCACGACCTTATACATTTTAAATCGGGCAATCGGGTCAATGGACACTTCCTATATATTCTAGGCTAAACTAGCACGAGATAGCACGACGCGAGTAAAACTACCGCAACCGCTGAGCAGATATTACGATGTCACGACATGGCTCAGAACGTTTAGCTCATATGAGTGTGAGATTATTTACGCTAGCACTTTTCTGTTAGGTTCAGAAAACTTTTCACTCAAGATCGTGCGAATATTCGTTTCCTACCCGAAGTAAACTTGGAATGCACAGCGAGAAGCCGGTAAAATGGGACCGCGTGAATAAACTAGGTTTCGCCTCAATAGTTTACTTGTTCAACGAAGCAATTACTGAATTCGATAGCAATTCTTGATACGTGTTGAAACAACAATGAAGTGCTTACAGATTAAGAGTAACCAGCAGCAGCATGATCAATACAAAAGCTAAACTCGAAGCTAGTCAAATGGGGCTATATTGCACCATCGACATTGAAACCGCAAAAAAGGGAACTGTTTAATAAGCTTACCTGTACTTGTAGTGAAATACAATATATATTGAGCGCACAGCACTATGTTTCACAATTGCAGCCTCCGACTGAACTGCGAGAAGAAAGCGAGAAAACTTCGGACTGCAGAGCTGAAGTGATGTGAGTCAACGATTGGAAACGACAGAAAGGTGGACGTTGCATTGGGACGGGATCGGCAACAGATCTCGATCCTCTCGATTTGTATGTTTCCCAAAGGCTGTTGGGCCGAGAAAGTAACAGGCAAGTGGCCACCTGGGCCACCTACAACGGGCTGACGTGGACCGACGAAGTTTACGCAAGGCCGAGGAATCACTCGTTCCGGTTGCGAAACTTTGAACCTGCTTTAAACTTACAATTAAGAGCAGATTAAGAAATGAGATAACCGCGGAACTGGATGTAGGTTTTGCCTCTCCGAAGCAGGAAACGATGTCAGAAACCTAACCCGATACTCGAATTTTAAGCTGTTTAAGTCAAACCAGAAAAAGAGAAGTGGTGACTGTGGTAACTGCGGCGGTCACGTTTTTGTTGTAAAGAAATCGGGTTTCTCGCATCAGCAATTGAACTTTTCGGGGAATTCTCGTTAGGGGTAAACTTATACAAAAAAGAGAAAAAGGTATTAGATCACCGCCAAATTTGGATTTCTTTGAAGTTTTTTTCCATTAAAAAAGTAGAATTAACAAAGGGAGAGATGCTCCGAAATGCAGCAACCTAGCCGGTAGTAAAACCGCGTCTTGCTGTTTTACGGAGCCAATTTACATTTTAAGCGCGTTATCAAGGTTTTGTTTCGTATGTCATTTTTTCATGCATTTGTTTAAGCATTCATCACATCACCAGCAGTTTGCGCAAAGTGTAGACTAAAATTAAACGGAGTAGTTCTATCC
>Ga0058701_10005943_pt1 | contig 10227 bp, 4 predicted proteins | sample AgamicOrMae_FD_97039 | JGI IMG/M metagenome (GOLD analysis project Ga0058701, IMG submission 97039) | Agave microbial communities from Guanajuato, Mexico - Or.Ma.e | ecosystem: Host-associated > Plants > Phyllosphere > Phylloplane/Leaf | place: Guanajuato, Mexico | collected 2012-06-04 | reverse complement strand
TAACCTAACTTAACCTAACCTATACGAACTTTGGCGTTTGCGACTTTTCTCGTTTGGCGGTTACGGACTGGCGCTTGCGGCGTTGGCGCTTGTGGTTTTTGGCGCTATCGAATGCCCCCCATTTAGATTTACTGTGTTCGTAATCTGTGTTACGTGGGCAGCGGCTGTATCGAATAGATAAAAGGAAAAAGAAAATGAGCTGAAGGAAGTCTGGATTCAGTCGGGGGAGGACAAGTTTGAAAGACAGTTAAAGGTTATGTCTCATTTGCAGCCGTGGGTCGAGGAGGCGCTGGTTCAGCCAGGCCGGTGCCTGTTATCGGGAGGAGAAGGGCAAAGGTTCGAGCACGTGGCCGACGAGACGAGACGAGCACGGCTGCGGTGGCGCGGCGGCGGCGATTGCGGCGGTGGCGATTGTGGCGGAGGAGGCGATGACGTGGCGATGGCGCGGCGTTGGCGGGGCTTCTGCAGCGGTGCAGCGTTTTGCCAGACCAGCAAAATCGACACGAATATCGACATGTTACTGCACAGCACACCTTGATTTGTTTCTCCCATAACTCACCGCGCTCAGGTCCGATGGACTACTCAGCGGAAAAAATCAGGAGGGGGAAGGACGGTGACGAGAGTGGGGGGGGGGGGCACCGAGGGGCGATGTTTCAAAAACAACCCTGCTGTAAATTTGTGAAGCTGGATTTTCATTTTCGGGTGTTTTATATCTTTTTGAAAACCAAAGATTTCTCTTGTTTCAACACCCTTTGATGTAGTCAGTCCAAAAAGAAGTGGATGGTACGAGATAAAATAACATCCTAAAAAAAAGTTATTCGTTTTAAATTACAATAATAAAACGTCTGTCATTTTTGGTATTTTTCAAAAATTTTGACGAGGTAGAAACCGAATAGGGAATTAGATACCTAACCAAAAAAGGAACGTAATCTACTTCATGATTCTGTAGTTTGTAACTACACTTTTATGATGACACCAAACTCCTTGAAGTACTAAAAAGCAGCTCAAAAAGGTCCCTTTAATAAAATCATATGGAAAAGGGCTTTTTTTCTAATATCCTTTTGATAGAATAACTTATGCTTTAGGCAAGAAAACAACACATTTTTCTCTTAAAGATCGACACGAGATTAAACAAATTCGAATCTGACGAATGGCAGCGGTTTTGAGTTAGTAAAATATCGGACAGATCCCAAGTTATAATTGAAATTCGTTAGTAGGTTAGGTTGACCGCTAAGGTCCAGAGGGTCGGCCGAATTCTCTGCTCGGTACCACAAAAACCACAAATAACCTACAGCTGACCCTTGACCCATTAAAACGGAAACAGCGTTTAGAGGTACCGTAGCTTGATATTACTGTCCAGCCGATTCAGATTAAAGACTTAAAAATCCACTCGGAATATCATGTTTGTTAAAAGTTTTAAAAACGCGTACGTCTTTAGTACAGTGGGCCACAAATCCATGACCCCTGTTTCCGTAAGAAATACATGGAAGCAGGGGTCATGACTTTTGTGGCTCACTGTAGTACATAAGTACGGCTCCTTTCTGATTTAAGGTTTCTTAGAAGAGAGTACGCAAATTTTAAAAAGTGCCTTGCTGTAGGGTGCTTGACATACCGTGAGCATAGGTTAGTTTACAAAAGGCATAGATTAGTTTAGGTACCAGGTGCCTCGCTCCGCTATTGCAGCGCTCGGCTGTTACCAAGCCTTATCGCTACTTCTCGGCGGCAGCAGACTGCTCTGAGAAGCTGTTAGGCATGACGACCGTTCGTTTAGGTTAACTTAGCTTACATTATTAGGTTCCCTCCTCTCTAATCGAAAATCCAAACTCTCAAATTTATTGCGCGTATGGAGAAATCACCTTCGTAACCTCAACATAACTTATGTTTATATAGCGCCAGCAAACGAGAATAGATATGGTGACAAAATCACTTGTTACGGCGACAATTTTAATTGTTGTAGAAGCAATGCATATTATTGTAAAATTGAAATCGCCACAATAATTTTGGTTTGCTGAAGCTATATTAACAAAACTTTTGTTGAGGCAAAAAAGTAATTTTCTCCGTATATGAATAAAGATAATAGATGGGGGGAAAAGGCTCCACAATTCATGTTGTCATTGGATCCGATAACGCCATATTCGAAATAAGTTCTACACAGAAACTCGCATTTAATTAAGGGAGCTTACCAACGAAGTAATGATTAAGTTCCCCACCACACACACACAAAAACAATTCAAAGTATTCTTTCGTTGCTATGAAAACAAAAGAAACAAAAAAAATATTGCAAAACAATAAACCAATGTGCCCAGCTAAATACAATAGGACCGCTTTCCCATATCTCCCCACTCCCAGATTTGTTTTTTCCCGACAAGAAAAATATTTTTCACTAATTGTTGAAACTAGTCCAAAGGATATAAATTCACGTAAATAAAGATTTCCGAAGGAAATGAATTCGTTTGTTTTTAAATTTTAGGGGGAGGGGGTGTGTTAAGTGAAATAAGCAACTGTTTGGCCCATACTGAGGAGTTTTATAGACGACACTCACCTGACAGTCTCAGTATCTCATAACAACGCGAGCTTTTTCCTTAATATAAATATTAAGGAAAAAGCTCGCGTTGTTATGAGTTTTCATTTTTACTCTATAGAGTAAAAATGAAAACTCATTTTAATTTATTCAAATTGTTTATCTCAGAATTTTAGCGCCAGAAATTATATACTTGATTATGAAACTTATTTCTGGACAACTAGAATCAGATAATCTAAAAATTTAGATTAGATCAATTAGACGAGGGTTTCAAACGACATTTTCTCTCTTCTCTAAAGTCCTCCATATAATGAGATGTACTGTCTCGAGTCTAATGTCAATCGAGTCATGACTTCAAAATTTGGCTTTACGCTGAAAGAAGGTGCACTTAACTCAAACACGAGTGAGATCTAACGGTAGGCTCCTCTCATTTCATTTGAGAACAAGTGAACTCCACTCGAAGACGAGCAAACTTAAACACAGAGGTTTTTTACGCAGTCATCGTAGACTTATTTCGAGGGGCGTTTACTTTTTACGACAGATATAAATAGCCGCGGGAGAGAAAAGCGGCTTAACTGCTTTTTGCATCAACTGTCGATTCAACGTCGACTTGGTATACCATAACAAAAGGTCATATCAACGTCGGATTTTGCCCTGCATTAAACTAACCCGACAATGTTGTCTCCAAGTCGTGTCAAAGGCGGGGGTCGGCGACCCTGTTCTTTTGTATACCGCGACAATAAATGCGCCCCCTGGGGAAAAGAAGAACTACTTCCAACGCGCCTACTACATAATAAAGTTTATATTAACAAACGGTTGTGGCACTAAATTTTTCATACCAACACTTAAGGAAATGGAATGTTCGGTATTACGTCATGGTTTGGGTTTAGCACACAAAGTTAACGTAGGTTGTGAGGGGATAAAAGTTCCCGACACGACGAACAATTTCTGAACTGAGGCTGGTCTAACTTAGGTTAGGAAGCATTTTAATCGTGCTTGTTTCACGTTGCTAAATTTTCCTAACCTTCACGGTCACCATTGATAAAGTTTAGGCTAGCATAGTCAGGATACTTTAGATTAAATTAAGTACAAGGTAAAGTTTGGTTAGGTAAATATAGGATAGGTAAAGTTAGGTTAGATAAAGTTAGTTTAGGTAAAGTAAGGTTAGGTAAAGTTTGGTTACGTTAAGTTAGGTTAAGAAGGGTTAGGATATAGGAAAAGTTAGGTCAGTTAGAGCTGGGTCAGGTGAAATTGGGTAATGCAAAATTAGTTTATGTAAACCTAGGTTACGGGAAGTTAGGTTTGGTAGAGTGAAGTTAAGTGAAGTGTGTTTAGATAGGCCTGATTTTCTTTTTTGACGAATTAGACCTACAGTTCTGAATCAATCTGCATCACAAGAACTAATTCACGGACAAAGGTAAAGTTAGGTCCAACCGGTGGAAGGACTTTCTGCATCACAAATATAGAATCCGCACTTCACTGCGAGGCAGCGCAATCCCTTGGCAGCAGCAACACTCTGCTCCCAGCATTATTTACTGCGAACGAATTTGACGAGTGGCCCCCAAAATTTGGGTCACTTTTTGTGCCGAAAATAGGGTCGTTTCGACAACAAACGTCCCCCTAGACTCCGAAGCGTCTCCGAAATGGAAAAACGAATCGATCGAGCGCGTTGTTCATGCAAAATTGCTGACACCCTCAAATGCGCCTATTTTTCTTTCCTTTGTGCCCCAACTAACACTCCGCATTCCTTATGATGTAAATTCTGTCCTTCATAATAAGCCCCTTATGAATTAACTTCAAAAGGAAGTCTTACAAAATATACCAACTCTTGTCTATTTAACAAGCGCAGATTCATTTCTTGAAGGGGCTATTTCATATACCAGTAAATTAAAAAAATACATTAAAAAATGAGGTCTAACTTACTGTTAGCCCAAGTGTTTTTCTACTTGCACGGAAAAAAAGGGTTTTGTAATACCAACAAAATCATTTGTTAAAATAGGGATAGCAAAAATATTTTGTTGCAACAAAATGTTTGGTTCTATTCACAAAACGTTTGCTTGCTGCGGGAAAATTTTTGGTTGGAGCAACAAAAATTTTATTTGTTGTCCCTAATTTTGTTGCCGTAACAAAACCATTTTTTCCGTGTGGTAAAATATTATTTATTTATTTTTTTGGCTTATATTTATCACAAGGTCATGAAAAAAGGTCTTCGACAAAAATACGACCAAACCTAACCCAAACAAAACCCAGGGTCAACCGAACTAAAACAAGCCATCTGGTAGGCGAACAAACCCTTCCAAAACTTGAGACACCAAAGCTTAGTTTAACCAAGCCTTAAGTGGAACCTAACTTAAACTGACCTTGTTAAACTTAATCTGACTTATCCAGACATAACCTCAACATAAGCTGCTTATTTTTTGGGAGTGAGATAAAACGCACGGCTTCTTTGATGCTTTAAAAACTCAATCTAATGCATTGATTAATCTTCTTAAAATCAAAAATACTTTTCTGAGAATGTCTTTGAACATGATAAAAGCTTAGCGTCAAAAGAACTAGACCGCGGAATTCTCATCGGATAAAACGCTCAATAATAATTTCGTGTCTGAACTTCATTGGCATAAATGCATGAAATTGGCCAAAGATTTTGTCCAAAATGAGGTTGCATGTTTTCGGGCAAAGTGACCAGCACGATATTCGCTCACATAAAACCATTACTGGGAAGTTAGTCTGAACTAGTCAAAACCAGCCAAAACAGGAACGAGAGAGGAAAAAAATAGAATCGTGTTAAGTTTTCAGTTACTTGGTAAAAAAAAAGATAAGCTTCGGATTTCCAGAAAAGATGATTTACAAGGCAGCGAGACAGGTCAGCGTTTTACGAGGTAGGCAACCCTCAACACAGCCGTGTACATATGGATAGTATCATAGTCCGTGCGCTCACTTCGTGTAGCTCATCTCCCAGCTCTGGCTTATATCTTGTCGAAAACGACCATTTTGTGTCTAAAACGTCTCGTTAGAAATGAACGCGTCTTGGGCAAAGAAAATACTAAGAAGACGTTTGTATGTCATTAGCTCGAAACATCATAACCGTCGTTGACAGCTATTAAATAAACAATAGATTCTTCTCTTAACGATGTTTTCCCAAAGAAAAATGACTGTATTTTACGTAATGCGCCTGGTGTCCATTTGTACACTGTCCAAAAAAAGGACAAATCTTGGACGGAGATTTTTTTGTGAGAGGGAGACATCTTAGTTACAAGAGCGCAGCTTGGAGGAGAGAAATTCACTCTTTAGGAATGGGAATGAAGTTTTTGCGAAGGGGAAGTTTCATGGTAGGTGTGTAATCTAAAAGTGAGGAGGCGATGGGGACTGAGAGCGTAAGCTGTTTAGGGGTAGCAAGCAAAAAGGGGATTGTGTGAGGGCACGTACACTGCGTTGCGTTGCGCTAGGTCGTAGCGCAGGAATATTTTTGGGTCACATTGCTGATTTGTCGATCCACATTTGGGTCAGGGCCCGTGACTTTTGGCGTTGAACGTGACGCTAAAAAGAGGGGGTGCAACGGGACCGTGACCCTCGTAACAGATCTGAATAATTCGCATCGAAGGCAGGCAAGCAGGCAGACATGAAGGCACGACACGCTGCTGTCGCTGTCAGCACGGAGCTGTCAGCGGGGAACCACAAACGTCGCACCACAAGCACACTGCCGCCCATATGGACGGGACGGCCACATCACGAGCAAGTACCACAATCAGCTGACATTTCAAGCACACATCACTGAAGACGGGCGCACCACGGCAGAAGGGCGTGGGCGAGGACGTCGACACGGCGACCCGCCCGGGTGGCGACGCGGGGTCGGCGAGAAGCAGGTGCGCTGGTGTCCTGACACCTCAACACCTGGGGCTGGCGATCCAGGGACTTACATAGTGAGCGAAGCAACGTAGCAGAAGCGCTCGCCTCGCGCCAACAGCCAGCCCCGTCCCGGCCTACTGGGGCGGCAGCACCACGGCGACGGCAGCAGACCCGCGGGGAGGGACAACCGCGAAGCTATTGATCGCTCCAGCGACCGCTCCGCCGCTCCCCACCACCCGCCCCTTCCCCCACTCCTCACCTCTTCCCCCTCCACCTCCGGCTCAGCGCTCCGGCCCGACCTGCCGTGACGAGTCGCCCGCTCAGGCCAGAGCTGTGCCAAACTTCGCCCCGTTCGCAACAAGTAGTGGCAGCCCGGACAATTAGGTACCGATATTCAACTTACCTCGAGTGTAGCCCGGAAAAAAGCAGCAGATCCGGCGAACAATCTGCAAGAAAACAAACCACAGTCATATTCATCTCTGCTGATACCTGAAGCTCCCCCTCGAAATCTCAGAGGCCATACATTTCCAGGCTTATCTCCGACCAGAACTGTACTACGTGTTCGAAGATAGCCTACCGCACCGTAGCAGCTACTTAGCTTATTTTAATATGGAGGGAGGACCATTATAGGAAAATCGAGATGGAACATCGCCAGCTTAGGTGGAATTAAATCACCGGGCAGTGCCAGACCAGGCGCCGCGCGAGTCGAGCCACCAAGAGGGTCGGCAAAAAGCCCCTTCGCTCAACCACGTGGTCCGCCTCCAGAAATTAACAATAAGGAATAACTTTCGCCGCAAGAACACGACTCCATTTGTTGAAAGCCGCTCGAGTAAAACTGGAAGTGAATCGGGAATGAAGAGCTCCAGAGACTTCTCGGGTGCATTTGCCGTTTATGTAGACAATCTTGTCACTCTTGGATCAAGTGCCGGGATTTCGGCAGAGCTCCCAACCCCTGTCCCTGCCGTGTTAATACCCTGACTATAATCAACTTTCCATTTCATTTCCATATTCGGGGTGGTGACGCCAAGTAGGCGTGGAGGGGAATGATCCCCTCCTGCCCGTCTCCCCCGCGTCCGTCCGCACTTCAAAACTTGCCGCTTTGATGGGTCCTAGGGTACCGAGTTCGTTGCCCGCTTGATACCCAACCTGGAATGCAAAGAAGTGTCTGCTGGGACCAAGACCATGTTTGTCGTCCGCAAATTATCGAATGAGAGATTGCGCCAACAATCATTTGATGAATTTCTTCTTCCGACAAAGCAAGCTTATCAGCCTTTGCACTGACCACTGATTTGGATAATTCGACGAAAAGGTCAGCTCCGGTAGATTTATAGGCCTTTGACTGACGCTCCGGACCAACAGCCCACTCAGGTCGCGAAAAATTGGATTCCAAGAGTGACAGAGACACGGGGCGGACACCAAAGCCGCCACGGCGGCAGTAAAAAACACGGAGGTCAGTGCTAAGCGAAATCGCGGGAGATAGAGCGAACGTGGTTGCGGGGGAAGAGATCTTGTAGGGAAGGAAGTTACGGGAGGGAGACGAATACGGGAGTGAGGGTGAAAAATAAAATTTCTGTTCTCAATCGGACGCCCACAGCCGCCGTTTGGCCTACATTAGTTCTATTCCATCACGTTGGCGAGTACGTTCGCTGACACGAAATCACACGAACTCTGCCGAACCCTGAGATCATCCCTGACGTTTTGCCGAAGGAGGTAGCGCAGGACTTCTTGCTCTCAAAATGTAGATCATACCATTTTTATTTCACTTCTTTTGGTGGGTTCCTCTCAGTATGAGAGGCAACACAAACGAGTGAAGTTGCCTAAAACTATTGCCATTTTTCTAATTATTTTTTTTGCAAGTTTTTCAATTGAACTAAACGAAGTTGGGACTTCGAATAAAAAGCCCACCTCATCAATTCTCTGCGATTATTTAAAAATCTTGCTAGTAAGCAGAAAAACATCAAGTGACGAAAGAAGGGCTGGTTCGTACCCGAGAAAGTATGTCAATACACCAAGCAGTGGAGTAGTCTGCAACTCGTTATTCAATCATATTTTTTTATTTTTTTAATAACTTAAAATAACGACGACTAACAAGATTTGCTGCCACCCAGTCGTCATCAGGGAACAATTTCACGTCGATTTCATTTGCTGAACGTTACTTTTCGACCAGTATCTTCAGAGCGACAACATACATCCGGACACACGGACTCACAAGAAACTATAAAGCCCTTCTTCTGGAAGGAGGCGGGCTTAAAAATCAGGCACAAGAGGTCGAAGATTCCATGTCACGTTCTATATAGTATTGAGCTCAAACTAATGGTAGACTTCATCCTCAGAATTCTTCAAAAAAGAGTTCCCAAAAACACAAATTAGCTCTACAGGAAAACGGAGACGATCTCCTAACTCCATAAGCTTCTTCTCGAGCTATAACTGCTGGTTTGTTAGTCTTCGGAGTTGTCATAAAACCTTGTCCTTCGCAAATTGCGCGTTACGGAGACGCCGATATCCACGATAAACGGGTGACCCGCAAAGACAATAGATGGCGCTGGTATAGGAACGAGACTACTTAAAAGTAGTAAGAAATGTAATCTGCAGCAGGCGGAGGAGAGCTCCATTGTTGTACAAGATCTCATTGTATGGCACATCGCGACAAGGGCAACGCAGCGCTTCGTAGCGTTGACAGTGACGGATTGGGGCGCACTCTGCGCTGCTCCCACTTCAAACGCGCCGCCCCAAATTAGACTAAAACAAATGTACTAACTTATTTGGGAGGATTTAGAGAAACGTCAAACAGCTCACACTCACAACGAGCGAATTAATACTAGCAACTGCGAATCGAGGTAAAAATGTGCGAGTAGACTAGACCAATTTATCTGCAAGCCAACTTCTCCGTTGTCGAAGATGCAACTTCGTTTAGAAGACTACCCTCGAAGTTTATAGGATTGCACATAAGTTACTTTTTGTTTTCCTCTTTCATTTTTTTTAATTGTGAGAATCAACGACAGGTGTCCTTAACCCTGCTTCTCTCGGTTCAGAACGAATAAAAAAGGAAGAGGATGTTAGTCTTATTTGCCACATACACTTCCGAGACATTGGTACCGTGACCAGGATAAGTTGTCCAACCTTTCCTAAAAATGTACTGAGTTCTCTGGCACGAAACGGGATGTTTCAAACCAAATTCAATGTGAACTAATTGTAAGCGAGCTTCACCTACCTGGACCTTGATTCCCATTTCTAATAACCGCAGATCTTCCAAACTTTTTACTAACCCAAGGTAACTTAAAAGAATACATCACGCGTCGGAGGTTCGAGTATCGGGTAATTTGATATCATGAAAGTGTCGGATGTGCAGAATCCTTCTCGGAGGCAAAAGTTCATTCGGTAGATTTAAGGTATCCATCTACAATTGGTGTCAGCGTAAAGATTGTACGCAGCCTTCCGTCGCTTCAAACGGCTCCGTACTATCTTACTTCACTAACCCTTGACCAGTTTTAAACGTACCCTAGCCGATGCATTACTCCACTGATAGTCCTCAAGATGTAAGATTTAAGGTGGAAAACAAGAGATGGAAAATGTCACAACTTAAATTTACAGTGCCGGATGAATTGGCGATAACCACATCAATGCATCCGTATTTATTGACGTTCCCTTTTGTATCCCTATCAGTTTCAAATGTGAGTTAAGCCGCACTATTGATTTGAACAATTATTCCAATACACAGCTTGTCCATAGGAAATTTCGGGGATCAGAGCTGTTTCAGAGTTGGGGCCAGAATCCTCCCGGGTAAAGATTAAAACCCCGCCGTGGGCCCAGATTAGTTTCCCATGGTTTTCCTTGATAAAGGTGACACTATCGGCACCTCC
>Ga0058701_10005942_pt1 | contig 10227 bp, 8 predicted proteins | sample AgamicOrMae_FD_97039 | JGI IMG/M metagenome (GOLD analysis project Ga0058701, IMG submission 97039) | Agave microbial communities from Guanajuato, Mexico - Or.Ma.e | ecosystem: Host-associated > Plants > Phyllosphere > Phylloplane/Leaf | place: Guanajuato, Mexico | collected 2012-06-04 | reverse complement strand
TAGGTTGGGCTAGGTTGGATGCCTTTTGCCTCGTTCCGCTATTTCTCCGCTCGGCTTGACGACGGAGGGTAGCACCAAATTTAAACCAAAAGGTTGAAAATGCTACCTTAAAAAATTACAGTGAGGATCAAACTTGCAAAGACACCTGAGCTAGTTCGGCTTACCATGTTCGGGTGTTTTCGTACATCCGCGATGTGTGATTCGGTTGTTTTCGATTATTGAGTTTCGCGAAAGACGGCTGGCTTTCTGCGCTAATAGAACAATCTTTCGTAAACACGCTCAGGGCGTTCCCGACGTGTGGTGCTTCCCCCGAAAGACACAGTTTCACAAAATGCCGGGCGGGCGCGGTGTGTGTTCACAGAAAGGGATCTTGCGTAACGAACGCATCTTAAATTTTGTGAAATGAGATCTGGCTGCGGCTGTGCGTTGTGCCGACCGGATCGCGCGCGAATCTCGAAGCGAATAGCGTGATTTGTGATTCTAATTGCAGCTTCCGCTTCCAGCTTCACGACGCTCACAAATCATTCTCTCGTCGAGAGTTTTGGCGCTGCCATTGAGATTTGAGATATCATCAACTCTTAGATATACTCTCTGGAATGTTTTTCGTGATGTGCGAATTTGCGATGTTTACATAAGCCTCTGTTGTGTTCGAATGGATCTTTTCATGTATACATTCGAGGATAACATATTTCACTGAAAAAAAGGGCAGTAGTGTTTCAGAACGTAACAAAATATGTTCTCTTAAAATGATGTGGCCATCGCTTAAGCCTTTTTTTAAAAAATTATTATTCTTTGTCCATTTCGTTTCACTATGGGCTGCTCGTATTGCCAAGGGTATGACCGTGACTCTTACCATATATTATAGCAACTATTGACACGGTCATGACGGAGGCCTAACCTAGACAATTGTTTTTTGGTCGTTTGGCGACACAGTTTTACCGTGGAAATAGGATTTGACTTATGATTTTCGCAGCTAATAATCATGACCATTATTCCTGATAGTGAGTATTCTTCAAAAAACCGTCATCTTATTTCTCCGCGCTCCTATTCAGAAAAGTATACATGTACTTTTGGGTCACATTAGGTAGATCAGGAGTTGGTCAGGCAAGTCTGCGCTTTACATTTTAAGTGATATAGACCTTGTCAATAAAAACATTCATCCCAAAACTAAAAAGCTTTATTTCTCTGAGTTTAGATGCAATGTGTTAGCCACAAGAAATTAAGGAATAGTGTCATTGAACCTGGATGGCATTGGCCCGGTCATTTTGGTGCCTTATCTCGTGGAAAACGGTCCGCGCTCTTGAGAACAGAGACTTTAGAAGAAGAAAAGAAAGAAAAAGAACCGTCTCACTCTCTGCGGCACAGTATCTGTGGCTCCGCGAGATGTATTGTAATGTACATGAGGTGCACTCACCTGAAATTCATAGACGGCGACGAGATTGGGAACTTTTAAAGTGCAACCTAAATACTAAATATGCATGAAATCGTTGAGCGAGTGTTACTTCGGCGAATAGATAAAGCCCGTGAAGATTTAGAAATCTGGTTCTGACCCGCTGAAGTCGCGTGCAGAGCTTTTGACCAGATTCTGAAATTAGATTTAGCAATATTGAAATGGCTCAACTTGTGATGAAGGCACTTCGCGTTACTTTAAATTTATTCAATAGAAAATGTATTCATAATGGGCTCTTTGAACAATAAAGGAACCTAGCTGCCGTGGAAGGTCGTTTTCCAGCAAAACTGCTTGTTGCTTGACTTTCAGAAACGCGTTATTTCGTTAGTGTAAAAAGTTCTTTTTGCTGTTAAGGAAATGCTGATGAAAAAGTCAGATATTTTATTCCTATTTGTAATTCATTTGCTTTCGATTGTCGAATCTTCGTTTATGATATTACTGGTGGAGTACGTCGATTAAAAAGTTCATTTTGTTCCCTGATTAACTGGAGTTTTTGATTTGTTCCAGGTTGGTGATATGGTACCTGATCCGAGTTGCAACGGAAAAGTAAGGTTATGTCACGCCGAGGGGTTGTTGCGGGGGAAGCACAGGTGTGAGCGGGACAACATATGGTGCGGATTATGTGGTGTTGATGGTGGTTAACTTTCGCCTATTCATGTACTGTTAGTTTTTGGAACAGTCCAAAAAAGTTTCCGGATGGAATGTTTTCAGGGAAGGTGGGGGGAAAAAAGAAGAACAAAAAACGTGGGAAAGGGGTCAGAAATCACAAGAAAGCATTTCGTAGAAAAAAATACAACTTTTTCAGCCTGAGTTGTTGATTTTTTTTTTCAAATTCCTTCTTTGTGGAAGATTTTGAAAGGTACAGTTTAGGGATGGATGACCGACGAGGATATATTCCACTAAATCCAAGAAGGGTTTGCTTATTATAAACAGACCGTTCCCTTTCCAGAAGAACCACCAAGTGGGAAAAAAAAGGCATAGTTCACTAACACCTTCTGTCCAATATCAACCCTTCAAGTGTCGACGTCTGTGCCCTATCTTCATTTCTGAGGGCGGGAAGAAATTAGGGCATCGTAATGACGTCGACTTAAGTGGCCTTAAGCACCCACTCATCACAGCTTTTGGAGAAGACTGTACTTAAGATTTTTATCTGCCCCCATCGCTGTAGCACTCAGATTATTTCCGAAAGAGTTGCATTTTCGCAAAGAACGCGCTCTATCACCTGAGTAATATTTGCTTGGTAGCGAATTTAGCTGATATCTCGTTGTTGAACCAATGAGCAGAGTATCACGAGATCTTTTCAACACTGGAACTTGTTTTCTTTCGAAGAATTGTTTGTTGAAACTTCTGCTGGCTGCGTCTGGACCATTTTCCTCCGTTCCCTGTTTCACAGAAACTTATAGACCTTGCTAGTAAAAAGAAAACTTTAGGCTTAATGTATCTCAGGGACAAAACTTTTCTCCTGACTTTGCTTATAAATAACACCATGGGGTGTTTTCATGTCCGAATTATTTTCAGGGAAGAGTCAGAAAATACTTGAATGTATCGTGTAGTTTTTCTAGTCGTGCATTACTACCGGTACATAAAACAATGTACCGGTACAGTACCTTGGTATTAGGCGTTACGTGTATAGTGCATAATTTCCCCCAAAGCTTATAAACGTAAGATAATTCAGGAGGAGGCCTTTTTTTTTCTTGACTCAACCTCTCTTCTTGTCACTATAACAATTGAGGTATTAGGACTTTGGTCTATCTTTTGCTGAGTATTTGTCAGTCCACAATGTCGTACGTTTACACCTTAGTTGACTCCACCTAATTCTACCCTCTCAGTTTTATTTTTGTTCCATTTTTAGCCGTTATGTTCCACCTGAATTTCACCTGTCTGTCTTAGATGTTGATAATGAACGCCATAAAGGCGCGTTAGGTTTAGGTAACTTGTACTTCGCTTCGCCACCGTTCCGCTCGACTGCCACTAATCTTGATGCCGTGTTTTCTTTCGGTCTTGATGCCGTTTTCGTTGCCACTAACGAGGAGTGAGCGGCTCCGGGCATAGTGTCTGCGGTAGGCTACCTTAACTTATCCGTTTATGCCCTTGGGCCTTGCTCCGCTGTCTCCACGTGTGGCTTGGCGACGAAAAACGACAACCAAGGGGTGGAAAATTTATCATTATTTCAAATTTACTATATCGATAGAAAGATTTGATAAGGGTGTGTGCCTGTTGACAACGCCCCATGAACGCCGTTTGGTCTCCCCAATGGCCACGTAACCAACACCTTCCGCGCACAACCCGAATGTTAACATTGTGTAGCTTATTAAATTTAACGACGTTTTAGAGCTCCCGCGAGAGTATCGGGAAACTCGTGTGGATTAGACTGGGTGTTGGACAGAAATATCCCTAAGTTGAACTCGTAGGCCATCTGCTCGCTCTGCTCTAGTCTCAATCGTCCCTTTTGTTGCGTTTTGCGTAAGGCTGGTGTTGAGGCAGCTACCCCCACCCCTGAGCTCCGATCTGGTCCGGCCCGTACGCGGTGCGTCTCTTCCCCCACCCCTGACGTCCGCCGTCGCCCGCCCGCCGTCTCTCTCTCAATCTGTCCGACAGTTGTATATCGAACGTTGCTGTGTGAACATTCGAGGTTTGTTCCGTGTTGCTTTCCGTGCGCTACTCGTGTGCTGTGTTAGTGTTGTGCTTTGTGTTTGTGTGTTTTGTGCTCGCGGAATGCGCGCTAAGGCATATCACTCGAGCATCGAGTGATCTTGTAACCTGTCAGCGTGTGTTTTTGGATGTGTTAATAAACAATGCTGATCTGTGTGTCCGGGTTCGTTGTCGGGTGAGTTCACTTGATTTCCGGCTGTCACGTGACCTTTCTGTGCACGTGCAACGACTTTCTATTACAGATAATAGACGACTCGGCCCTAAATTAAACGGCGACCGGTTTTGGGCCGAACATGCCCAGTTGTTATAGGAACATAATTTTATACTATCAGAGTGTGCCTGTGTGTATGTGTGTGTTTTCCGTTTTCCTTTTTTGTTTTATGAGCCGCGCGCTACTAGTCCACGTAGATTAGTGATAAGAGTAATACTGTATCTCAAGTAGCAGTGTTCTTATTCAATTTCCCTTTGTTTGTAGACCATGTGTGTGCCTCTGAGAGCAGACGGCCGCTCTATGAAAACATATACGGGCGGTGATTTTCCATCACAGGCCGTATTGTAGACTACCTCTCTTACCTATCGAGTTTTAATTATTTATTGATTACTTCAACCATTACATTTAAATAGTGCTGGATTTTTGATCAGGCAGAAATTTTTTTGATTTCGGATCCTTTTTTTCAAGGCAAAGTTTGGTTGTTTCATAGTTGCATTGATACGAGTTCTTTTAATCAAAATATAGGTACTTAAACAATGCGATTCTAGAAATGAATCACTCGCACTTTGTTATTATTTGTTTTTTAAAGAACAACGTAAATTATCAAGGCATATTTTCATATAATTAATACTTACAGTACTATACTGGATTTATGCTAAAATCGAAATTCATGTCGCGCTTACGGCGAAATTATTCTTGCATGGGGCTTCACATTTTGACCTTGACTGTAGCAGAGAAAAACGGACTGACGTGAGTAGATCGCGCGAAAATCAGATTTCATAAAACAGGAGAGGGTCTAATTACTGGAACTTGAAGTTAACAAAGCCGGAGAAAGCTGGCCAGTATTGTGAAAACAGCAACCAGCAGTGCGCCAAGCGCCACCTAGCGGCGCCTGTATAATTAGGGCACGCGCGCAACGCATCGCTGCAAGGGCGCTGTAAACCAACAATTCGTGGCCATCTGTCAAGAGCAAACTTAACACTTTGCTTAATGTGCGATGAATTCTAGGACAGTCGGTAGAGAACGCAAAACAGCGTTGTTTCCGGCAAATTTTGTTGATTTTAACTAGACCATGCAATTCATGCGTAGCTTTATTTGTTGGTTTGCTGGTGCTTTGGACCAGAGAATTTGTGAATTAAGAGATTGCATCTCGTACCTGTTTGTCTGAAGCCATTTTCACGATGAAATAATCAAATGACGTTCACGTAGCGGAGCGCCTCCCTCTTAGTCTTAATCTCTCTGACATTAAGCAACCGTTCTTGCTGCAATAAAAACAAGCCTCTCTGATTTATGATAAATAATACGTGTTATGACCCGAAAATATGGTTAAAAGTTGTGTGTTATACCCGAAATACAAGTTATTCCAACTTTTAAGAATTTCGTTGATTGTTCGTCTCAAGTGAAATCGCAAATTGGTCGAAATGCACTGATTTCAGAGTTGTTTTAACTTATGATCTGATCGGTATTCATTTCCTGGTGAAACACAATTTAATGTTGCACTTTTTATCAGGTATCTCAAATATTTGTGGACGTGTAATATTTTGGCTTGTTAGAAGTTATGTTGCCTTTTTGAGACAAAGTAAGTAGGAGGTTGAGAGTGGATTGAATTTTTGTTTGTTGATGAAATCTGAAGACCATTCATCATGTGTTGACCTGTTGACTGTGCCTGCATTCCGGGTGATGTCAACGTATTGTTGCGCTTTGAACTGCGTTGTCATTGTTGGCCTCAGGAAATTTGACAGCCAAGAGATTGATCTCCTCGGAGATCACTGCAGTGTTACAAGCCTTTATCGGCTTATTAACTTTAAGTATTGCTACATAACAATCGCTTTTGCTTTGCGTATTGCTTTCGACTTTGGTAGACGAGTCCACTAATCATTGTATTAAAACTTACATTCATCATAATACGTTTGTTGCGTGCATTTCCTTCGCCGATATAACAGGATCTCAAGTATTTGACAGCATTTGTGATATGCTTGCGGGGATTATAAAACTAAATTATCAGCCTCTTAATGAAAGTATTTTATGTAGAGCGCTTTTTATATAAGATTGTCGTACTTATTCATACAATTTCGACTCATGCTCAGGTCAATAAGCTAACCACCTTCTTACAAAAAAGTTCTTTGCAGTTGACTTTGGTCAGTCTAATAACGCGATGAGGGTTTCTCTATCTGTCAACAGCCTTCCTCGGTTCGGAACCTCTTAGTTTGAAAGTTTATTGATCGGAAACCCACATTAAGCGAAATCCTCCACAGTTAAAAACAATTGTTTTGGGTAAACATACCTGTTTTGGGTATGAAGGTGAAACGGGACAAGAGCGTAATTAGGCTATAGTTGAAGATAAACTTTTTAACAACCACATCAACAAAAAGTCCTCGGCGGGAGCTTTTAATGATTAAAATCATTAGTTTATCTCTAAAAATAACCAAAAATAACGCTCTTTACGCGTTTTACCTTCAAACCCAAAACAGGTATGGGACTACCCAAAACAGGAATCGTTTTTTTACTATGTCCGTCATTCGAATCCCTCGCGTTTAATCGGATACCTCGATCAGTCAGGACTGTCGATAGATTGAAAACGACGGGTATAAGTACACTTCAATGCAGAATCACAATTATGTCCAAACCTCAGCCAGTCTGAAAATCAAAATCAGAACAGAGTTTCAGTTCATCGATCAGCCGGAAACCTCTTGTCTTGTCCCAAACAAGTCAAAAACCTTCACTAACGGAAATTCTTAATCTGGATCTAGTCGAAAACCTTAACCTAGAACCTCCCAAAAGATTTAAACCTCAATGAGCCGAAAATCCGAATCAGAAGCGAACTCAAAAGCCGCGCCTTTGGAATAACGCCTCGGTAAATGTCGAATTTCGAGCCCGGCTCCTGGAGACAGGAGAATGTCGCCCAACTTGACTCTTTACCGGAGATAAGGTTCCCGAAAAGCATGTTGGTCATAGCCGTGAGAATGTTTGACTGCTCACGTATCGCGCCGAGACGGTAATAAGTATTTTACCGGAAGGCGGTCTGATTGTAAAAGTTACCCGGTAAGCGGAGAAATAGAAGCGGCCGCACGGACCGGCCTTATCTGTTCACAGAGCCCTCCGATTAGGGTATATTTGAATGGCTTATCGAATTGATAAGTACAGAACGTGATGTAGTATCGATTGTTGCTCTGATTTGTTTTTCGAACAGAGATTTGATCAGCAAAATCGAGTAAATATTTGGGCTATCGCCGCAGGGGAATCGTTGTTTGCTCATTTGATCAAATTTCCAGATGCTGTTCTATTATGGAACACAGATCTTGTAGTTTCGCCGCTCACTGACTGTGAGTTCCAACACGTGGGAATTATGTTCTTGAAATGGGAATTCTCTTCTTAGGGTAAGAACTTTACTTCGTATTTTCGATCAATGTGCGGAAGACTGTGTTCGCTCTTGAAATGCGTGTATATGTTTTCCGCGGTAAGCGTTTGCAACGGAGCATTTTTACGATTTTATTTTATTTTTTACAACTTAAATGCAGCATGGCAGATTGCCATATTTGTCTTGAAAGATGCGTGTCATTAAATGAACTTGAAATGAATAATTTAATGGTGTAATGGTCGCTCATTAAACCCGTCCGATCGAAATCCAAATCGTGAGCGCGGTAACGTCCGACGTTTTTTTTAAAAAAAAAAGCTCTTAAATGTAAAATAAAACATTTTATTTGTTTTAAAAATAATTTCATCAGGTCGAGTGAATACTTCAGAAGCTCACAATCAGTTGGATATGCGAAGTATTTTAGTAGTGATAAACCGTCACAATTTCCAATACATCTCTTATCTTAATTTTTTTTTAAGCTGGAGGCGTGAACGCGTATTAAATCAAACGGAACTGTAGGCTTAAAGCCACGAAGTTGGAAAAAAAACTTGATTAGACCAACAGTGGTAAGCCACACATGCTCTCAACTCAAAAGTCTTTTTTTCTTTTTTTTCTTTTGGCGCCACGGGAACCCAAAGGCGCCTACGTTTTCCCATCCCATTGCCTTTGTAGTTGCTCCGACCAGCTACTGACCTACAATCTTTTTTTAACGAGATATTCTGTAGAAAATGAGACCAGTTTGCCTTTTTTTTTAAAAAAAAAGGTAAAGTCAGTGGGAAGGGAAATCGATTGGTCTATAGTTTTTATACCTATCACGAGGAGCATTTGAATATAATAGCCCTTGAAGATGTAGGATTTCGTCCTGACCGTGAGTTGGTTTGACTATTGCTTACAACGCGGTGAATATTACATCGTAGGTGTGATGTCAAATGGGCCGCTATCAGCATGTAGTACTTTGTCCAATAGCTTCCGAGTCGTCGTGGGAGTCTGGCAATTCAAATGAAAATAAAAGTTGTTTTCGCATTAAAAAAAGAAATAATTAAAAAAAAATTTTCTTTTGTGAAAAACTTATAATAGTCGAGTTCAGTTGGTATATCGTTGTACGAGAAAGAGTTCATTATCAAAGAGAAAAGAAGTTTTTTGAGCAGAGAAATCGTTCGAGAATGACCTATGAAAAAAGTGACTTATAATGAAGAAATAATATAAAATTTGGTAATGAAAATCCTGACTCGTGAGGGTCTTCTCCAGCCGCTTAGAGAATGAGATTCAGACCAAAAAAAAGTCATTATTATTATTCTCAAAAAAAAGTTCTGGACCAAGGCAAAAAAAGAAAACAATGACCAGATTTGCAGATTAATGACCTATTTCATCACAATAGGAATGCCTTTCCTCGATCTGTACACATATTAACTTCACCACCTCCCCTTATTTATATCGAAGTAGCGTGAGGCAAGTTAATTTAATTTTAAAAAAAGGAGTTTTCCAAATTTTGAATCAGAAAACTCGCTAGCGTAATATTTTTAGTAGTCCCTTGGGCACGGAATCTTTTTTTACTGCTTGACCTTCGAAAATGTTTGCGTGGCATCAAGTTCTGGAAGGGAAGGCCGTCGATCCTGGAAGAGCGCATCGGTCTTGTGGGACCTCGCCGATGCGTAACCGACGGGTGCCCAGGTCGCCGACGAAGCGGGACGCCGCGTCACGTCGTCTCCGCGTCCAGAGACCGTCGCGGGGCGCTTCTCGAAGCGCGACGTGGGTGCAAAGCTACGCCGCGGGCGCGCCGCTGAGCCTGCAAACCACGTGCACTTTGTGACATTAACCTTGACCCGAAAGTGGCTGCGGTTGCTATATCTCGGAATAGGTGCAAAGCTGAAAACACACAAAAAAAACTAGAATATCTTTTTTAGTGTTACTTATTGGACCTGTTTTGGGGAACTAGTTTATGACTTCTGGTGAGACTTCAAGTTAGGTGAGACATAACCACATCAAAAGGAAGGTATTTGAGTGCTTTCTGTTATATGGCTTTTGATGGGACCACCTATTGAAAACTAACAAAAATGCGGTGTTTCCATGTCAAACCTTTACATCTCAAAAACAACAGAGCTCTAGGGGTAAAAAAAAAATCTGTCCACGCAAAAAAAAAGACCATGTGACAATGACCATCCGCGCTTTGTTCCTATACAGACTACAACCGTATCTGTTGAAATAACAATAATTTTTTATCGCCTTTACTGTTTTCTTGTCATCATTACAGTTTTTAGTAACTTTAACCAAATAAAAAACTGTCGTCGGAAAATTGTAATTTTGACAAAGTATTTTTTTATTTTTTTTTTATTTTTTGGTGGTCAACTGTCGTTGATTGGTAGATGATCAAAGTGCGGTGTATATGCTTTAATGCTCAAAAGAGGTATCGGAGTAGAAAATAGACCTAACTTAAAATTTGGGGGGGCATTCGATAGCGCCAAAAACCACAAGCGCCAACGCCGCAAGCGCCAGTCCGTAACCGCCAAACGAGAAAAGTCGCAAACGCCAAAGTTCGTATAGGTTAGGTTAGGTCAAGTT
>Ga0058701_10005941_pt1 | contig 10228 bp, 5 predicted proteins | sample AgamicOrMae_FD_97039 | JGI IMG/M metagenome (GOLD analysis project Ga0058701, IMG submission 97039) | Agave microbial communities from Guanajuato, Mexico - Or.Ma.e | ecosystem: Host-associated > Plants > Phyllosphere > Phylloplane/Leaf | place: Guanajuato, Mexico | collected 2012-06-04 | reverse complement strand
TTTCACTTAACAAATCTTATTAGCAGTACGAACTAACTTATTTGTACGTTCTATATCAATCAATTTTATTAGCAATACCTGCTAACTGTTAGCAGGGGCTGCTAATTTTTTGTTCGCGTGCAGCACAGCTACTCTATACGTTATACGCCCCTAAAAATGTTGCCGTTACAACTCAAGCAGCGTGTGCTTCCTATACATGATCTAAAATTTGACTAGTCTCGATATATCAAATACATTACATTACTTTTTTCTCCTTTTTTTTGAAACTCGTCTTGAAACAGAATAAAATTCAAGAATTTAGAATTCCATAAACGAGAAATTTTTACTTCCATAAGACAAAACAAGTTCCAGAAATTTTTAATGCTAATATTGCCGGTTTGATTTTTTTTAAAAAGTGGAATTTGATACTTTTAACGGTCAGAAAACGGCGCAAAGATGACAGATACCGGTCCACGCAGTAACCTCTTTACACTTGAAACCAAGTTTATTAGCTAGGCTCTCGGCGAATTTTTTTCCTGGTCAATATTGCACATCTTTGGCTTCATGAGTAAGATTTCCTGTTCTTTTACGAGCAATCCATTATTAAGATACCAGCTAAGTTTCCCTGATCCTAAACTCTAAATATGTAACTAGCGACCGAGAATTGCCTTACGATATTAGTTAGCTATACCTCGATATTATACCGAATGCACTTTTCAAAAGTGCACTGAAACACTTAGTAATTTACGAGACGTTCATCCTAAATAATAGGTGTAGGTTGGAATCAGGTTAACCAAAGATAAATGCTGAACTTATGTCTGTTCATTATTCATCTTCTCTTTTGCGCAAATAGCCATTGATCGCGATTGTAGGTCATGCTGGAGTGGCGTAACACCTTGGTGTCAAGCTGTTTATTGAGTGACGGTATCCTCTGTTTCCTAGTGACAATAGCTGTCAGTAACCCTTCATTATCCGATTTATACTTCTAATCATACCTCGGACACTTGACAATATATTCGCGTATTGTTGTGTAAATCGCACAATGTCAGACAATTTACGGTTTATGTCAGTCACTGCCAAATGGCTATTTCAACTCGAGAGCGGTTGTCCGGTTCTCCTTACTCCATTCTATTATTTTTATTTTTCGAGTTTCATCTCATTTTAAGACAGCAAACTGAGGACGCCTTTTTCATAATAATACTTGATCCGTAGCTACACTACTCTTATAAATTATCTTTTGCGATAAAACAACAAAAGCCTGTTGTCGGGAAAGATATTTCAAAAATAATGTTCAATATTTGTTGACTCAAGTAGCACGCTTTTGTTCTTCTGAATGATTTTAGCGAGTGTTAATTCTTTGTTCCCTAATGAATGTCAAATAAACCATCGCCGGAAACAAACAAAAAAAAATGAAAATTCACGCCCAGTATTTCAAGAATTGCGCAAAACCATGGACTTTTGTGATGTAGTCTACATAGTCTGATTATAGGATCAAAACATTACTTCCTCTGTTTGTTGCACCGAAAGGTTATTATAAAAATATTAGGGATGTCTTCGTCAAAATAACCTAAAAACAGAAAAAAAAGGCTTCACGCAACGATTTTTTTAAGTGGATGTGTAAGTAAAAGCAGGTAAATCCGAATCACGTTTCGACGTTTATGTGAGCTCGGCTGGAAGCCCGGAAGAAGGAATCGGCGGTGTGTAACGAGGAAGCAGGGAATATTTAGTGAAAATCACACCAGCATGGCACCAAAACACTAGTTTCAATCGCCCTTCCACATCAAAGGTACCCGTCTCCGGGAGCAATATGTCATGTGAATATATTAATAAAATTGAAATAAAAATTGACACAGCGAGGTGGTCACAGGAAGCACAAATGAAAAGTGTTCCGGTCGCTGACAGCAGCAGCTGCATATACTTGCATTTTTCTGGTTCGTGTTGCCCAAGGGGACTTTATTCCAACGGAGCTCGCCACACATACCGTGGAGAGGGTCAAACATTTGCAATGTCTCAACGCCTTAAGTTATGACCTATATCCGCTTTACCTACTTCTGCTAGCTCAAAAGCTTCATGCAAACTACGATGTCGAGAACTGCATTTTCTACTTCTTGGGTGTTCTGCCTTTCGTCACCAAGGCGAGTAAAGCGAGGCACACCTTGGAGCATGCGTCTTCGTTGGAAGAGCGACCGTTGAGCGAGGCAACAGCCAACGAAAAATACTTAGGTTAATGGTATTACCGAATAGTATGACATAAAGAGAGTACCATGATAGAGTGACTCGAGAGGGTCATTTCATTAATATTTGAAGAATTCAAATAGGTTAGGCGGGCCATTATAGTTGAATATCCAGATGGCACAAATCATGACAGGATCTCTAAAAAAATAAGGTTTGGGCAATTAAAAAATGAATTAGTTGTATGAAACAGTAAAAGTTCAATTTTTAACTATCGTAATCTAAATCACGGATAATATTATTGGAAAGGACAATTGATATGTATTTCTCACATGTTTTATATTGAGGGACTTAGTGGAAGTTGATTCTGGGAATTCTTTCCGAATAACTCAATTTTAAGTACTGTGCCTCGAAAAAATGTAATTGAATGAGAAATTACTTATTTGGCACATGTAACAAAAAAAATAGAAGCATACAATTGGAAAAAAAGGCAGTCGTAGCGGTGACAAAAGCACCAGTTTAATTATGGCATATCTCAAAATAATTGCATTGTACGAATCACGATACAGCGACGTGTCACAAATAGCAGGTCAGCTCTGCAACGTTCGACGGATGCCAGAATTTTTGTCCACAACCTTAAATTTTGCACTATCACCATCCTTACTAATTTATTCTCAAGTTTATAATACCAATCCTACCTGCTGGAGAAATGACCTTTGCACTCTTAAGCTGTTATGGAACGGGACAGAGGCTTGGACAAAACAAGTATCTTGTTGCCCCAATTGAACCATTTTCCTTCGGAGAGCAAGGCAAGTGTTTAGATTCCAGAGTTGCACTATCATAGTGCAAAACTATTTCAGCTCTAACTGCGCTTATATGCAAATACAGCGGCTTACTGCCACCTATACTTTCCTTGAAAATGCTGGCGGCTATCGTGTGTATATGCATATGGCTGCATTCGAAACAGCTTCGTTACGCAGTTTTGTTTTAGGATTAAACAACACCACTGCTTTCCTTTGTTTTTCGGTGCGAAAATCCTTGGCAACCGCTCATCAGGGTTTAAGGAATACAAGATATTCAAAATAGGTCTAATTATGTTGGAGTAGAACTTTAACCCACTACCGCCCAGCGATGCCGTTCGGCAACAGAAAAAAAAAATATTTTAGAGGATCTTTTCAGTTCAGTATTGTCACAATTTAAAATATATCACCCCTTTGGAAACATAAAATTTAATTATTTAGGCATTTTCCAAAGCTTAAAATCGTGTATTTCAATGGAAAAAATCCTTCCAATTTATCTTCAGCTAAATTTCACTCCAAACACTTTGGGCTGTTATGGGTTAAGACGGTTAACGTGTATAGATCAAAATGGGTGCATGTAACCCTCTTTCATTTCAAACTTAATGTTTGTGAGAGACTTTACTTACGATACCTCATGATACATCTATCTTTCTGCATTAGATGTAACTTACCTGCAACGAATCGTTGCGTATTAGTAAGCTACCACTATTATGGCTGCATATCAAAGCTCACATGCATACATATCCTTTCATGGATTTATGAGGTCTTCCACCTTCTCGTTAGGAAGACGTTTAAACAAACAAGTAAATCGAATGCTGGAAATTAACCCTGCTTTGAAAATCACAAGTCATAATCATTCAAATTAACCGCGGAATTGAAAGTTCGAACATTTCGAGATCTTGACAAAATTCCATTTTTAACGTCAAACCATAGACGTGTAATCCCTGTTTCAGTACTTTCATTTGATGTTCTTCGAGTTTTTTTGGGAATACTCTGACGTGAAATACTACCCAAAATACTGTCGAGAACCTTAGAATAGAATTTATAAGTTTCACAATAAATTCTCACACAAACCGTGTAACCAGACGCAGCTATTTATTGGAATTATTATTTTTAGCAAAATTTAGTGAACTAGTTTTCTCAAACACATTTTTGTAAGCCTTATTTTCACACAAAAAATAAATATTATAAATATCTCAAATATAAAAATATAAAAAATATTTTAAAAAAAACATAATTTTTAGCAGATGAAATGCTTGACATAAGGAGAGATTTTACTTGAGTTTGTTTTAGTAAAGCATACCTTGATACAACGTCCATTTTTTGGGTCATACAATAGTCTCTAATCAGTTAACTCGGCAGACTTTGGTCCCTGTATTTTTTCGTTTAATTGCTCTGATATCTCCCATCAACCCTTTCATAAATTTCGTCTCAAAATGTCGGACAATGCACAAACATGCATTCGAAGTATGTCAACGAGATAAGGGACACGCAACGGCAATGTCATTGCGATCGAGATAACTATGCCAGAGGATTCCTAGCCATTCCAAGTAAAATATTAAAATGAAAGTAAAGAGAGCACTCTTCAGGGTTGAAGTTGACCCATCAAGGCGACGGAGTTTCCTTGAATCGGAAATAAAGTCGACCCTTTCAGCTGAAGTAGGCCACGAGGTTTAGTTAATTTAAGAGGTATCGATTTTTTTCCTTGCTGTTAAGTTGCCCTGATTTTATAGTAATCTCTTTTTTTTTACGGAACAATAAGAGATGAAGGACCGTGATACGCTATAACTTTGCAGAGATCAAGGCAAAATTACTTTCGTGAATCGATTTCTTTCTAAGCCATTGAATTTCCCGCTGCAATCAAAGACCACTTGATGAATCGCTTTAGCTACTGTAGTTGTGGGTGTTTAGGACTGCCTTATTTTATTTCATTATTTTGATTCTCATTACTCATTATAGTCTCTTGATACGCTGTCAGGATGTGGTAAAAAAAGTCTAGAACTGAGGAATTATTAAAAACGTAAACTAATATTTGGCTTGATTTTCCTTTCGTTGAAATGAATTCAAATATTTTAGTTGCAAAAATATGTGTACAAGAGTTTAACTACATTAAGCAACTAAACAACGAGATTCGTAGGTATAAAATATTCATTTCAAAATAAACTTAACTTAGCAATACAGGTCAAACGAAAATAGTGACGAAGTAATGCAATTTAAACTTAATGCCAGTTTATTATATTTAAGATAAGTACATTTTTTTACAGGGTAAAGAACATTAGTATTTTTAGGACAAGTAAAGTCAAAACTGCAAAGCTTTAAAGTTTTCCACAAGAGAAATAGAAAATATACAAGGAAGGGGAAGTAAAATACACTGAACGGGAAGTCGCTAGATGTCGTTTTGTTATGTAAAATGTAATGCTGTTTAAGAAACGAAAGTTAGTTGATAAAAGAGCTGCTGCCAAGACGCAGCAACTCTTGACGCGAAATCGTAAAGTATGGTGACAATTTGCCGCTAATGAAGTCACTACAAGTGACAAGTTGTCTAAATAGCCACAAATTGCGGCAAAACTTGTCACGGAATTGTATTGCAACAATAAATAGAAAAATTCCCTCCAAATATTATTCAGTCGCGAAAACATCCAGTAAGCGAAAAATGGATTGTGCAGCGGGAGGCACAAAAGAACCGTGCAAAAGGAGATTCTCAAGAGTCAGTCTATGAATCCAACATTAATGAACTGATTGGGCTAATGACCTTATTCTATAGCAAACGATGTAACAAGCTTCGAGGTCGCTCAAAAAGATGATTATCCCCTCGGAGAGGAACACAAGGGAATCTCATCGAGGGTTGAGGGAGGTATACCCTCTTTTTGCTTCCTTTACTTCAAACCGAAGCAAAAACGGGCTCCTCAGCCGCGCTCAAGCCACGGAGATTTCAAAATCTACTCCCAAGTCATATTATACCTGACGAAGCTGCGGATAAGTTTAAAGGGGACAACTAATCTGTTTGAATGCGATTTGTTTTTAATTAAAAAAAAGATTAGAATTAAAGGAGGTCTGTGTGAAAAGTTTAGGGTTGTTAACCCAGGAAACTTCGGTAGCTCACTCTTTTTGAACTTCTGACCGTGTATTTCAAGTTATCTCCTCCCGTAACATCTTTCCAGGAATAGTTTAAACCGTGGATATATTGGTCCGACAGTGACAGGCATTTACATGAAGACTTCTACGCACGTGTAGACTATTAGCATTTTAAAGGTACCCATCAGGTAAAGTGTGTAAAGAAAAGTGATGTGTTTTCAGAAGCTACAACGCAAGCTTATCTATTTTGGGTCCGAAATCGTTTCTGCTTTAAAAAAAAAAAAAACGTACTTGTCAAAATAAAACGTATATTACAGCATTTAAAAAAAATAAAAGAAACGAGTTCAGGGTTTATTATTTCTCTTTCACCTCATTTCTGGCCTTCCGTCAGTAAATTTAAATAACTCGTAGTGACACGGGTTTTGGAGATTTGAGGTCAGAACACTAGCGTGTTTGACAGTCTGAAGAGACAGTTAAAAGAAAAATTATCATCACAAAAATTGGAAAATAAAGAAGGCAATTTTAACACGGTTTCGCACCATTTTCAGCAAAATACTTCGGAAGGTATTTCCGGCAAATGAGCGGTTCTGCCTACAAAAATGTACCAAAACATGACCTCTAAGATCCTATCTTTCGAATTAACAGTATCAAAATATTTTTCAGAGGTTGCATCGATGCCTTCTCCTTTTCCTTCAAAATCCCAATTCTCAAACTTAACTGTTAGAAAACTCCATATACCTTGTTGGTAAATATGGGTTAGTCGTACTTTTTTCCCGGTCGGCCGCGCAATCTGAATATTTGAGCAGAAGGTCAAAGATTTGTCACCGAAATGTTGATTACAACCTGCTGGTCTGGAACATCTCTACAAAGGATCACAATAACTAGTTTACAGAAAATAAAAGCCTTTGTTGTCATTGCGTCCCGTACCATGAACTTCAGGTTCGTTTTCGAAGAAGAGGCATAATAAGGTGGGTTCGAAGACCGCTGCAGAAGGCTCGGCGAATGACCTCTTGCCGCAAGTTGAAAGTGGACCCAATAACCATAGCGGGGGAGTCCAATCGGTCCACCAGAAGGAACAGAGGGGGTCGTTTACCCCAAGGGGTAAATAGAAAGTCCCCGTGGACTGTTCGCTTCGGTTTGGGATTTCAGCGGGATCCGGAGTTTCTTTTGATGGCTGAAATCAAATGAGTCGACTGTCGTGGATCCTTCAAAATTGCGCCAAAATTAGATTACTTTTTGGCGAGCGAATTCAATGAGAATCTCAGAGGGAAATCAGAGACCTGATATCTGTTCCCGTTCACGCAGGTTTAAAAAATATCTTGTTTACACGTATCTGATCACTGTTCCTAGTCTCTGAGTTCATGCGTTTTGGACACGTGTGAAATGCTTCTTAATTGAACGTGTCATTCAAGCGTAATTGTGTTTGTAATTCTTGTACTTTTAGCTGATGGGATCTTTGATACCTGGAAGGTTTTGTCAGCTACATTAGTATTAGGTTAAGTTCGACTAGGCTAGAAAAATCATCCTCTTAACCTCGCCACCAAAGAGCTTATGATTATGCCTCTACTCGTGGGAAGAAAGGGAAAGGTATTTCACATGTGGTCAATAGTGGAACTACCAAATCACTCGCCTGGAAGGCGGAGAGACCCGCAACAAACCTTGGCCGGTACCGGGGATCGAACCGGGGACCTCCCGAATAAGCGAGCTTTGCATTATATTACCTCCAGATCATCACTCTCGGTAGGGTAAGAGCGAAAGCTAAATTTGGGTGAGGTTAATTAAGATGAGGCGATTTTCAGGTGTGATTAGGTTAAGGTTCAGTTAGGTTCGATCAGGTGTGGTAATCTTTGCTTTTGGCAAAGAGCTTTAGACAAGGTTAGCTGCAGGTAAATAACTTGGACGAACTGTAGGTGAGCCTATGTAAGGTGAGGTGAGGTCCAATCAACATCAGTTATTTCAGCCGAGGAGCTATGTACCCTCTTCCTGTTTGGAGATTGCAGTGAATCTTACGAGCGCTCTACAACCATTCAAGAAAGCGGTCTGTTCAAGACGGGTACGCCTGGCTTGTCGCGGGCTGGAAAATTTGCATCGATTCCCCGCGAGCGGGAAAATCCAAACCACAAGTCCGAACCCATCCTTCGTTTTGCATACCAAATAACCCTTAGCAAGCATTATTACCATCATAGAGCAAATTATTATCTGCCACTGAGCTACTTTCACGAGCAATTTTCTATGTAAACCAACCACTTGGAAGCGAGCCGGCCAAACTACCTCGCTTGTCATTTGTGCTTCGAAAAAAGAAGACGACGAGGAAGAGTCAGCTTAAGGAGAATTTGAGAGAGAGAGCAAATGAAAACGCGCATTTGACTTCCCTTCTGGCGGTTTGAAAAACGCGCGCGTTCAGCCAGAGAAGCCCCGCAGGGTGGGATGGTGCGTGCCGAGCAAAACTAGCGCGTGCAGAGGTATCTAGCGGGACCACCAGGATCTACGTTGCAGCCGCGGCGCCCACCGCCCACCACAGTGGGTTTGTTTGATTTTGATCCGAAATTGTGTTTGGTTTCTGATCGGTAATTTAACGTGGATCCGAATATATCTCCTAAATTGCTTTACGTAAAACCGGCTATTTGGATCCAATTTGGATCTGTCCAGTAATGTCTTACACAACAAATAGTTGGTATAAGTTGAATTTGCATATCTGTCGATCGTCGATTCAAGCACTGGGCCAAAGGACACCGTCCCATCACGGAATCCAGTTTTGAACGCAAAAAAGATATACCATAGCTATTTAAAAAAGAGTAAAAGGAGCAGATAACCCATGCAAAAACATTTTTTGGGGAATTAGTAAAAAAAAGGACGACAGAAAATTTTACAACTAAAAAGAAGGTCGACAAGAGGTGTCAAACTTAGGACCCCAAACGAAAAAATTGAGGTTATGTTTTTATTAACGTTATGAGAGGTAATCCCATTAGCACATTGTTTTAAAAAAATCTCTTCACTTGAATAAAGCGCATTGGATACTCATTAAAGCCTTGCTGATTAATACTCTTGTTCGGAGAATTCTGCGAAAAAGAGAAAAATGCAGCACCGCAGGAAAATTATACTCCGACCCTTACAACAATAAAGAGTGGCCAACATCACCTGTGCAAAAAGCATACATAGACCCGTCTGGAGATTGCAGACCGGCATTGAATCAGCTTGATGAAGCATTCTGTTGAAAGGTAACCAATGAAAACAGAATAGAACTCTGGCGGGAAGTTTGCGATGGCTAAAAGTTCCCTAAATATGGCACTATTCCGGGAACAAAATTAATCTTCTTAGCATGAATAAATAATAAAGTCTCCCTGAGGTGACTGCAAAGTTAATCTATAGAAAATGTAAGGATTTATCTTTAGTAACGTTTCGTACAATTGCCTTGAAATTCGCGCTATTCTTTCGCCGGATATCACGAGCGCTATTTTCCCTTTCGTAGCAATCTTTATAAACGATCGTTATGAAAGGCGATCTTGACACAACATATCGATGTTTACAGAGATTGCTATCGCTAGGCTCATGGAAAATCCATGATTTGTGAGGAATTCGTTACCCATGGGGACAAATCCTGCGGGTCATAACTTCATGCCTTTTTTTTGGTACATCAAAGATGCTTCTCCCTGGTAACCCATGGGAATTCCCGTAAATCACAGAGTAGGTTTTCGACCTTAAGATTATTAATATTTAAATAACTGAAATTTAAGTATCATTGGCTACCGGAACCTTTTCCACATTCTTGGGGACTTAGGCCTACCCTTGAGAAAACTACTGGTAAATATTCACTGACGAGGATATCCTAAAGGAAGCAAGGAGTCGCGGCAAAATGACCTTCAAATCGCATTTACTTATTAACAAGGAGTTTTAGCACTGGAAACAGAGGGAAAGGCTCCATTAAATTAGGCTCACAATTGTAAGTTTACGGCTTGAGGCACCCCTACCTTTTTCTTTACACATCATGTATCGTTTTTAAAACCTTCTCATTCGCTACAAAAATGACAATACGTAACACGCAGTCATGTTTTAATCAAACGACTTTCCCCTTGCATGGACAGATATTCTTACCTCCACAATTTAACTATTGCTTGAATATTCAGAAAAAAAAAGCTGAATAAGGCCTTTAATTGTAGATTTCCCAAGACCAAGTATACCTCAATGTCAGTAACAAAGGTTGT
>Ga0058701_10005940_pt1 | contig 10231 bp, 5 predicted proteins | sample AgamicOrMae_FD_97039 | JGI IMG/M metagenome (GOLD analysis project Ga0058701, IMG submission 97039) | Agave microbial communities from Guanajuato, Mexico - Or.Ma.e | ecosystem: Host-associated > Plants > Phyllosphere > Phylloplane/Leaf | place: Guanajuato, Mexico | collected 2012-06-04 | reverse complement strand
TAACTTAACCTAGGGTTACCCAACTAAACGGTCGCCAAGCCTGATGCCGCTTACTTCTCGGCGCCCGCTCAGGAGCGCCGAGAAGTAAGCGGCATCAGGCTTGGCGACAGCCGAGCGGAGAGATAGCGGAGCGAGGCACAAGACACTATACCAAAACTTGGTATACGGCAAGAGGCTTGCTTATAAAGAGGTTGGGCTAGGTTGGATGCCCTTTGCCTCGTTCCGCTATCTCTCCGCTCGGCTTGACGACAGAGGGTAGCACCAAATTTAAACCAAAAGGTTGAAAATGCTACCTTAAAAAATTACAGTGTACCACACACTCTTTGTTGACAAGAAGTGAACTTGGGAGAGCTCTGTTGTACTACCATACTTATCATGTACCATACTGTATAAGATATTTATGTATTCTGTAAAGCATATTGATTCACTGAGAAACTTGTGTTAGTAAAGTTTACTAAAAAATAGTAAAAATATAGCTAAAAAGTACGGAAGCCAGACGTGGCTTGTAAACGCCAAGAGGTTTGCTAGTAAACGTTGGCGTTTTACAGTACTGTTTACAGTAACGTTTAGTGGCAAATCTGGTAACGTTTATTACACGAGTAAGGTTTCACTTTTTGTACAAATTTTTATTAAATTTAACTAACGCAGTTTTTTCCGTGTTAAGTATTGTACCGTACACATATATTCATTATCTATGGCACACGTATGTCCGGCGTTTTATGGAATTGTTAAGAAAACTGTGGCAACGCAAGATATGTTCGCTTCCTTTTCTGTTGTTTTCACTACGAGGAACTTAGTTTTCCGTGCATAGTACTTGATCAGGTTCACAATAAATTTGAAATATTAGATTTTCCTATTCTTGTATATCTCCTCATGTAGATACGACGAGGATAGTGAATGACGAGGGAGGCAACATGCACTTAACCCAACCTAGCCTATGATTAATTAACCACTTAGGCAGATCCAACTTACGCAACCGTTGATCCTCATTATAAAGAAATGAAATGCTTAACCAGGGTCAACAAGATGAAACACAAAAGACGAAAATATTTCAATCGCATAAATTGAGAGGATATTGGCCTAAATTTGTTTCTCATTGTAAAAACAAAATCACATTTTTCTGCCAGCACGAAACTTTTTGAAGATAAAAATTAAGCGCAATTTTCTGCTGCAAAGGAATACGTCATGGCAGCATCAATTGACAGACAAATAAGAAAACGAGTGCTATCCTTTTTATTTGTGGGTTTTCTAAACGAGGTTTGTGAAATGTCGTGATCCCCCACAAACTAACTCACAAAGAAGAGTTTCGAACTTTCTTTTTTCTTTCTTTTTTAACTTTCTTTTTTTCAGTTGCGGGAAACTTGAGCCTCTGCATTGCTGGGGTTCAATGGGCTTGTGCTGGCCGCTTTTTTCTTAAACGCAAAATTAACTACGAGAAACCAAAGACAATAACGAAAAGAAAAATATGTCTCCCCAATAAACAGGTTTAATGTAGATTTAATTTGATTGGTTTTTACAGTTCTTGTAAAAAAGCCGGGGGGGCGTATATCACTGGAATATTGAATCTCCTTGTTAGACTAGAAATTTCGATGAAAACAAAGTGCTACCATCTTGGTTCGTGTTCTACATCTCTTTCCAATTGTTTCAGGTTAGGTATTTATTCAGAAAATTGAAATTATCGCATAGGAGATAAAAAGACAGCAAAGGCTCAGGAGGCGGGATTTTACCTGATGAGGGAGAAGCCGTATGAAATACACTTTAAAACTTCTCATGACAGCTGTGAAATCAACTCAACAGGTTTTTCATGTTCGATACTGCTTTGATTATTCGCATAAATATTGTGGAAAAGATGAATAATGAAGCAGTTAAGCAACGCAAGGATAGACAATCTAAAGAACCCAACAGCAATGTGGCTCGCTATTCTCTACCTCGCGTTTATAAAAAGCTTGTTTAAATAACTTACTCCGGGTTTCCGCTTGAACGAGGGAAAAAAGCACGCAAGGTAACTTTAGGAAATCGATTTACCCTGCATTATAACATATTTTGTTCAGGTGAAACCAGCAGTGTAAGTTATTTAAACAAGCTTTTTAAAAACGCGATGCGGACAACAAGCGCAGGCGTATTATTCTGTCTCCCGCTGTCGAGTGTACCTTTCTTCACGATGTTATACGGCATCATTATTCCCCTTCCGGAACATTCATGGAAATAATTCAGCAGTATTTCTCATACTAAATCTGTAGAATTGATTTAATGACTGTCATTAGCGATTTTAGTGTTTATATGATTTCGTGTTCATCAGGTCGGACGAAAATTTTATGATTTATCCGAAGGCAATATAAAAGTTCTTTTATTCTACCTTAATTTATCCTGCCTCTCGTCCTTGCTGTCTATCTTCCACTTTCCTTAGAACCGCCTTCGTTTCAGATTGCTGAATCTAGCCTTACCTTAGTGAAGCTGCTCGTCTTTAATCTTTTATAACCTAACTAGACCTAGCTTAAGGTAGAAAACTCGCGTCCGGTCCGATCCGCGGGACGGGTAAAAAAAGTTGCTTCAAAACCCTTGAAAATTTTTGTGTGTGTTACGAAGAGTCTATATTATTATTTAAGGTCACAAAAATTCACCCTGTCTTGCTTGCGGACGAGTTCTCGATCTCCAAAAACACGCATAACGCAAATATTACGGAAATATGGCTATAACGAGCTTTTTAAAGTTAGTTATTGTCGTTATTTGGTCGGTTACACCCACATTTTATTTTTCTCTTTGTTTCCTTCCTTGAAAAGAGCTTAAGTTTTGTTTTTAAGGAAATTTTGATCACTCAAACATAGCGTAAACCTAAAAAAATCACATAAACAAAAGCAAAAATGTGCGTTTTCTCATGAGAACAATGTATGATTTAATGCTGTTTATTTCAAAATTGAGTGCGGTGACAGTGGGTTTTATTGTGCAAAATGGATTCGGCGTGTTCTGAAAAGGATGCTTCACAATTTTAAAGCGATTCTGATCGCTGGACCAAGGTCGCTCCTACTACCTTAAAATTACTTGAACTAGACCTTTTATTCCGATCACGAAAGTCCATTTCGTGCTTTAGTATTGCCATGCAACAATTATCTTCCTCTTTTAACTTACCTCTATGACTCCCTCATCTTCTTCTCTGTTTTTCTCAGACAAGATTAATTTTTGGTTTAGTAGTGGATTAAATTTCTTGGCTTTAAAGGCTAAACCGATATTTTATGTAAATATACAACGTAAACTTTATTTAAAAATAAAGTTTTGGACAGGAAGCTCTCGCTTATTATATCTCTTTTATCGAAGTAATCCTTGTTGCAATAATGTTTTGTACATTTTATGTTAAGCACATATAGGGCATAGCGAAACAGATATACCTCACTAGTAGTTTCATCAGAATTTTGACGTACTGCTACGCTTATAGTTTTAAATGTGGCATTGTAAAACCCTTTGGTGAATCAATTTTTAATTGCGTTATCACGATTAACGACATAAAATCACGAATATGAGGGTTTTCTTTGCTTTCACTGCATATGAATGACATACCAATTCCGATGCCTCTTTCTTCCTAAAAAAAATAATTAAAAAAATGCGTGAGATTTTCGACACGTTTCCCACAGAGCCCCTGTAAAGAAAAGGTTAGGCAACTGGTGAACAGTAGAGTAATGCGTGTTGCCTATGCAACACTTGACAGGAGCCCTCGTCACTTTTGCATGAAGTCACGTATAAATCCATCCCATGGGCAACCACCTACACACGAGTGGGGTGTGGTTGCGTACCGCGGAAATCGGGCAGTGATTGAAATATTCCGACCGTAGATAGGCGATGACAACTCATCCAACGCAGTGCAGTGACAGTAAACGCCGCTGAGAAGAAAAACATCATGATGCTAATTAGTGATGTTCGAAGCTACATAACGTCAAGGGACTTATGCTTTGCTTCGCTATCGCTCCACTCACATTGTCAGCGCCGGAAGGTAGTGCATGATAGGTCGGAAATACGATTTGAAGTCAAGAGCGTGTGACAAGCTTACTGGCCTCAAATGTCTTGGCGGAAGTTGGTCTGCGATCAAAGGCAGTGATTTATGAGTGTCTGCAGCAGCAGCGCTGCAGCGAGCACGTTGCACTTGCGTCCGCTCGAGACGGGTCGGTCCGCTGGTCCACAAACGTCCGTCGGTTGGCGCCAGCGTTGCCAACTTTGGCGCTGCCCCGCAGTCGCCACAGTGTTGCCACATTTCGTGACTATCTCATTTTCCAACGCAGTTAGCTTTGTAACCGATGAAAATGACATCATGATTCACGCCTTTTCTGAATTGATCAGCTCACGAGCGATGAAAAACGATAACGAATATCTCTATTGGTTTTCGAGATAATCGCGGTTAAAATTTTCAACACGAAAACCGACAACACTGGTCGAGCACCGGACTCTGGACTTACTCACTGGAATGGAAGCTACGAACACGAAATAAGTTGGGCGCGCCATTTTGAATAATTCATAGATTCTGTGGCGAAGACTTTCAGACAGGGGAGAGGGGGACTAAGGCAATTCCACACCAGTTCTCCAATCACAGTAGCGATAAAAGGCGCGGAATTTGAAATCGCGCGAATTGGCTTACACATGTTTTAAACGCCCATCTCCAGGAAGTAACTCTACGGGAGGTTTGGCTGCCTAAGTTCGTAACATAGCAAAGTTGTTTCAAGGAAGAAATAAAAAATCATGTTTAAGTAAAGTAAACCAAAGTAACCTCGAGGTTCGACGAGCTTTGTTGAACTAACTCGTGCACTTTTTCGCTCTCATTTCCAGACCCAAAATAGCGTAATTATCAGTGTACTGTACCTACAGTACAGTGATGTCCCTGAGTGATGAGCCAAACAAAATCTTTTGACTTTTTTTGTGAACTAATGTGTGTTCGTAGCATTGCCTAGGGAGGGCAGTGGGAGGGTGTGGAGGGGAGAGGAGGTGCTCGCCTTTCTCCCGGAACCTTCCCCGACCCACACCACGGGCTGCTGCCAACACACACTAGTTTAAAAAATAAGTCACTAGATTTTGTTTGGCTCATCACTTATGGACATCACTGTACATAGAAATCATTCAAAAGTCGAATTTTCCGCCTTTCGTGCTCTTACATGGTCAAATTTTTTTATCACATTATTTAATTACGAAATCGATAAAGAAAAGCATAGGTTAGGTTGAGTTCATCTTGGTGAGGTAAGGTAAGATTAGGTCAGGAGGCTTGTGCTTAGCTTCGATGTCACTCGGCTCAGCAGCTGCTTTGTTTCTCGGTGGCAGTGACGGCCGTCGTTAGGTTAGGTTAACCAAGATTCGGTTTAGTAACGTTATGTGCCTTGTACGCCGCTCCGCCTTCGGTGTCCTAGATTTTTTTTATGAAAGATTGGAGACAAGATAGTAACAATGAGCGCCCTTTAAACATTCCTTGTGGTGGAAGAGCGTTTTCTTTCATACAGGTCGCTCTGCACACACGGGTCACCTGGTACGTCCAGTAAAAATTTCGCATAGATGTTGACTTCCTATGGGCCTATTTATAAAAAAAAAGCAAAAAAGCAGTAGGAGGGATTCCATTGAAGCAGTCACCTGTTCTCTTAAAAAAGTATAAACAGTGAAAAAAGTACTTACCGCAGTTTTTTTGAAAAACTCATTTTTGAACTCCCGGTAACTCAAAACGAGAGAATCCGTTAAATTCTCAAAAAACGATTTTTTCGCGAGGACAATACTTTTTCTATTGAAAAAGTAAAAAAAAAGCGGGTAGTTAACAACATTCTTTCTCACGAACAAATGTAAAAAATAAAAAAGATTCTCTCGTGGAATAGGTTTTTGATCCACTTTAACGCTCTGTCGCCGAAGACGTGTCCACCATTATTTTGGGACGACGAGGCGCGAAATTTGAAAAAGTCGTGTCACGTGTCGCAAAAATGGCCTCGTTTTCGTGTGGCTATCATCAGCCGCCGTTAGCTCCCGCTGCGTCATATTTTTACACACATTTAACATCATGTTGAAAGCACATGACGACGGGAGAGATGTTCCGTCCGCTGCGGAGACAGCGAAAGTGCCCTGAAAGTCATCGAGGTGTCGGGCCGCGCCGCGCCGAAAGCGAAAGTAGCTTGCTGGACAACGTACCAATTAGATGAAAATGAGACTCTCAGGAAACTAGCAAACGAAGCTTTTCACGCTCAAAGGTGTGATTCACTTCTGAACGATATTTGCGGGTTTCGCTATATTTTCATCGTATTTTGTTCCATCCATTGCTGGCAAGCCGAGCGGAGCCTTAGGTATATGATATCTATCCTAACCTAACTTAGCTAATGGGATTCCTCCTCTTCTCGGTAGCAGCGGGCTCCTGACAAGAAGTGAGCCTAATTGGTGTGATGATTGGTGAACGGCCGAGCGGAGCATGAGTTCCGAAACGAAATACTCAGGGCACGCAACCTCAGGTCAAGTAACCTTATCCTTGTGTTAATGTGACCTAATTTAAGCGAAAAACCTGGATGAATTTGATCAACCTCATGCGACTGTGTGCCGTTGATCATGTTATATCAGAAGGCAGAACTAGATTAGAGTGGAATGATTGTTAATGCAATCTGTAAAACGGAGTGCCAACGTGCAATGATGACCCCCACAGTGAAGCCCCCCTGCAAGCAACTGCCTATCTCCGCTCCGGAATATTCTAATTACTGGCTGAATTCCGAGCAAAGGTAGGCAACCAAAGCGCCGTCGTGTGTTAGTGGTTGCAGATGGGATGGATTTATACGTGAATTCATGAAAGAGTATTGAGAGCCCATGCCAAGTGTTGCATAGGCAACTCGCGTTACTCTTCTGTTCACTGGTTGCCTAACCTCTCCTTTGCAGGGGCTCTGCGCGAAACGTGTTGAGTACGGTATCTCACGCTCATCAAGAAGATTCTGAAGAGAGTCCGTGATAAGTATAGAATAGACTACCCCCGTGGCGCTACTGCTCCATATGAGCCTATCCTCATCTTCACGGGGGGAGGCAGGAAATGTATCGATTTTATGCTTAGGGAGAGCTGAGAAGTTTTTGCTTAAAAATTCTCAGAGGTATTAGGCTTGAAGTTTTTGATTACAAATTCTCAGAGGTGTTAGGCTTGAACTTTTCTGAAATGGTATCGAAGAACCGATTAAATTTTGTTTTTCTTCATTCTTAAAATAACAATTATCTGAGACAATATCTCGAGAGTAATTTAATAGCCTTTGAAAGGGAGCTTCTCTGCTTCAATTAAGTGAGCTACTCATTGAGTGTTCTTCTATGATTGTCAAATTAAATGACTTTAAAGAGCTGCTTTATCAAACTGTAGTATAAAACAACAATTTTATATGATTTTTTAATACTAACACCTAGGGCATTATACAGCAGTGCTTGAATTGGTTATGTTGTGACAGCACAGACAATGTATAAAAAAAATAGAAAGGACTCCCCATAAACAATATTAATAATAATGGAACATTAGACGACGTAGTCTGTGGATGGTCCCTAATTATAAATCTTGTCGGAAGCCGACATAGTAATTTTTGTCTGCACTCGATTTGATTTATCAGAATCGGAATTCTCTCCCAGCGAAATTTTGAAATTTAAAACACCAAAGTACGTGACCGGGTTTCAAATAACCTGCGTGAATATTTTATCTCTTTTCCTCTGCCTCGTTAGGCTGGCACAGGATCCCCGTTATTTCTCCCTCTTTCTTTTAGAGAGATGAGCTGACTCCCCCCTCAACTTCCTTCCCGTCCTCACTCCTATTCACTTATTTTAGAACGTTTAAAAAATTGCGGTAATTTTCAGGCGCTCAGTGCGTCGCGTCATTGTTTTAGCACACATAACGAAAACGAGAGATAGTAGTATCTAAACACGACCATCCAGGAGACCATTCGCAAATTACGCACGGCCTTCAGGGGGAAGGGGCGTTAACTTTTACCTTGTTTTTATTGCATTAAGGATAATAGTATTTTTTGGGTGGGGTTGGGGTAAAGAAAATTGTGAAAATATCCTCATGAATCGTATTTAACGATTAGACACAAATTGTGCCCACTCTTCGGTTTATCGCGTAAGTTGAATACAATACGAAGAGTGAGATAACCTCATAAAGTACTAATAATGAGAAGAGTTAAATGCTTCATGCCTCGCTTTGCGGTTGCTCAGCAGTTGTCAATCCTGATGCCGATTCTAGGCAGCAACAGACTGCCACTGAGAAAAACGCGGCGATTTCAAGTAGGTTAACTTAGGTACGGTTTTAACTACGTTGTCATGAAATCAACTCTCATGGTCCTTGCTTCGCTTGGCTTTGTTATGAAAGGTGGAAGGCAAGAGGCAGAAAATGCAATCCTTCAAAAATGTTGTAGGCATAGTTAAGAATCGCTAGTATAAGTGACCGATGCTCTGAGAGAGACGTATTAATCATTGTACTTCCTCAGTGCGGTCACCTTTCGTTGGGGGGGGGGCAGTTGCTGGAAAGAAAACGCCAAGATTTGGAGGCGCTGATCGTGCCAAGGAAGAGGCTCTGTTTGGTAAACATGGAGAGGAGATACGTGACCAATCTTTTCCTCCTTCTTTGGGACCTCTTTTTCTTGTTATCATCAAGATTATGATCGACGAGGAAACAGAACTATATATATGTACAATTGAAATGTGCATTTATGGGATTTTGTTTAAAGCAAAGCAATACATTGATGGAAGTGATCATCGTGCGAAGGAGACCAAACTGGAACACCACTACAAAAATATTGAGTCATATGAGAGAACCCTTTGAATAAAATACCTCGGGAAAAACCTCGCCGAGGATAAGGATAAGCAAAATATTCTCAACCAGAAGTAGGTCAGTCCAGAAGAACCTTCTCATTGGAAAATGTTACTCGGGAGGTATCTGGAACACCTTATCAAGGAAAAACCTCGCCAAGGGGAAAGCACAATAGAAATTTCAACAAGAAGAAATCTTTCAAAGGGAAAACTCATCTACGGTATTACCCTACTGGGACGAAACACCTGCAAGGAGCAACTGAACCAGGGGGGAACCCCAACTGGAAAAGGCCCGAAAGAAGGAACCTCACCTCAGGAAGGAAAGAGGGAAACCATAATAGAAACCTAAACAAAAGGAAACCTCATGAAGGGAAGACGTCACCAAGGGAAAACCTCACCAAAGAGAAAACACGACAGAAAACTCAACTAAAGAAATCTTACCAAGGAAAAACCCACCATAGTAATATACCCTACCGGAATGAAAAACCTGCAAGGAGAAACTGAACAAAGGAGGAACACGGGAAAAGCCCGAAAAAAGAAACCTCACCGCAACAGAAACCATAAAAACAGGAAACCTCACCAAGGGGAAAACATCACCGATGAGAAACCGCTTTGGAAACCTTAACAAGAGGAAACCTTACCAAGGGAAAACCTCGCCAATGGGAAATCACGATAGAAATCTCAACAAGAGGAAACCTCATCATGAAAAAACCTCACCTAGAGGAAACCTATCTGACGAAAATACACACGAAGAAGAAACTCGAGTAGCTCCTGCAAGACAAAACCCGTTCAAGCAGATGGGCTTTCCCGTACGGCCTTTCGCCACAATATCATTAGGTAGCTACGCGTAGCTACGGGCTCTCACCGCCAAATAAACAAAGCACGTTTTATTGGTCCTCCCAGGAATTCCCTCCCCCAACGATTTATTTGAGCGACGTAAGTGGTACGTCGGGACGTGCAACGCCGACCAACATGTTCATTACCCACCGTCTGCGGTCCGGAGGACGAGCGGGCGCGTCGGCCGCCGCCGCCGCCGTCTCCAAATGGCCGATCTGCTTCACCTCCCCAAATTAGCACTCAGTTCCTCACAGAGATACAGTACTTTCGTGTACGACTAGCCTGATAGAGACGCTATCCTTCCTAAGAGACGGCTTAATGTGGCGGCTTCACGATAAAGACGCCAGGATCCTTTACACAGAGATGAACGTTTAGCACTCCAACCATTATTCTATGCGCAGCTTATAAATTACGCAATTTTTAGAATTATACTGTTTGAATATTTTTGCTCTACATGTTTTTGTAAAGAAATAGATATCCATAATTTGTATTATCCGGTCGCTAATTCAGTAGAAATTTGACAAAGGGGCGTATGTCCATTTTATCAAATATCACAGAGCGGGTGTTTTTTACTTTCCAAAATCCCAGTAACAGTTTTATTTTCCCCCGAGGTGTCAGATTGTAATTT
>Ga0058701_10005939_pt1 | contig 10232 bp, 15 predicted proteins | sample AgamicOrMae_FD_97039 | JGI IMG/M metagenome (GOLD analysis project Ga0058701, IMG submission 97039) | Agave microbial communities from Guanajuato, Mexico - Or.Ma.e | ecosystem: Host-associated > Plants > Phyllosphere > Phylloplane/Leaf | place: Guanajuato, Mexico | collected 2012-06-04 | reverse complement strand
CTTTGTTAAAATAAATTACTACTTAAGTTTAAATTAGCTCACGTTATGAGTGTATGTGTGATCTTTAAAAATGATAATTACAATTATGGGCATAGCTCCGCCCATTTCCATCATGGTCCTGACCGGTTTGAATGCTTCCTTACGTCACTTGGAAATTTCTTCCCCATCGACTTTGACTGAATGTCTTGGCTTTCCACAATTGAGCGAAAGGCTTCTCCACGTCTTGGTTCGTAGAAACAGCCAATAAGCTCATGCCACATGGAAGAACTTACAGATCCACCGTCCGATTATCCACGCTGGCATTTGGTAACCAATCAAAACGCTTCTTGCGGTGGCAACACCCAAGTCACGTGACATGCCTAACCTCCTCCAGGCTCCAACCCCTTATTTAATTACGCGACGCCACATAAAACTTGGGTTTTAGGAAGCAAATCTGAGAATCCTCCCAAATCTCAGAGGGAAAGAGAGAGTGAGAGAGTGTGCATAGAAGCCACTAGAAGAAGTGCGAAGAACAATGAAGAAGTGGACGATTCCGTCCGCCCTCTTCCTCTTGTGCCTTCTCTTTCTTCTTCCAGATCAAGGTACTTTTCATTTAATCACCGTTTAGATCTTGATCTTATAATTTAAAATTAGCGCCACTGAATTAACGTTTACAATTAGTGTTTAGATCTCGAGTTTTTGAATTTTTGCCCCATTGCTATGATCCCAAGACCGATGTTTGAGCTTCTTCTCTTCTGGAAATTCGGGTTTTTTGGTGTTCTTGTATGCTATCTGCAAATCTAGATTGCGATTTGATTTCTGTTATAGTTAATTGTAAGTAGGATGAATCGTCTGTGTGTTTAATTTGATCGAACGTCAGCTAAATTGGATCTAGGTACTAGGAAGTAAGGAATATGGTGTTAACGGAGTTTTAGTTTGTTATACAGAAGTGATTAGTTGGGATCTGATTTCAGTAATGATTACAGTTGGTTAATTGGAACGGCAACTTTAAATGTGTGAATATATTAGGTCGGAGGATACAAGCCAATGCAGAGGGTGATTCGGACGAACTAGCGAACCCACCGAAGGTTGAAGACAAGCTTGGAGCTGTTCCTAATGGTCTGTCCACCGATTCTGATGTTGTTAAAAGGTTCACTGGGCATCTGATCTCTCTTCAGAATTTCCTCTTTATTGATTCCCAGTTTGTATTCGGTTTCTTAACGTTGCATGCACATTGTTGGGTTTAGGGAAGCTGAGTCCATGTCAAGGAGAAACCTTCGCGGAAATGCGGAGAAGTTTGAGTTCCAGGCTGAGGTATCTCGGCTTATGGACATCATCATTAACTCTCTTTACAGTAACAAGGACATTTTCTTGAGGGAACTTATTTCCAATGCTTCAGATGTAAGTTCTATTTGTGCGCACTATTATGTTCAGACCAAAGTACTTGAAGGATGAATTTGTTTGCTAAATGAGGAAATATGGGCAATTTGTAGGCATTGGATAAGATTAGGTTCTTGTCGCTCACTGATAAGGGGGTCCTTGGTGAAGGTGACACTGCCAAGCTTGAGATTTTGGTAAGTGACGGTGGTGCTATTTTCTTCGTTCATTATGTTGATTTTGTGCAACTGATTATGAAATGTATGATGATTAACGTCTGTTTGCACGAAATGCAGATTAAATTGGATAAGGAGAAGAAGATTCTTTCTATTCGGGACAGAGGTATAGGGATGACAAAGGAGGACCTTATTAAAAACCTGGGGACTATTGCAAAATCTGGAACTTCAGGTATTAATCCTCCTTTGTTTAAGAAATAGGGGGGGAAAAGACAATTGTTCTGTGAATGCCTGGAAACTCTTCTGTTGCATTCAATTCTCATAAATGGTAACATGCAATTGAGGGATGCTGATCTCAAATGTATACTTTATGCAGCTTTTGTGGAGAAGATGCAGTCTAGTGGAGATCTTAACTTGATTGGGCAGTTTGGAGTGGGTTTCTACTCTGTCTACCTTGTTGCTGACTATGTGGAGGTCATTAGCAAACACAATGATGACAAACAGTGAGTTTCAGCCATTGTTGCTTTTGCTGCAATGTATTTAACCACGTCACTGCTTTGAATGCTTGCAGCTTCCTCACCATGCCAATATTTGATTTGCAGATATGTGTGGGAATCAAAGGCTGATGGGGCTTTTGCTATCTCTGAGGATACATGGAATGAACCCCTTGGACGTGGTACTGAGATCAGATTACATCTCCGAGAGGAAGCTGGAGAATACTTAGATGAGGGCAAACTAAAAGTGGGTACATCTTTTATTATTATTCCCTTTGTTATTGGTTAAATGATTCCTTTATTTCAGGTTATAAATTTATTTAATTCTTTGATTGGGTAGCATAGATAGTCGTCCATCTAGACTAGATGAACTGAACTATTGTATTCATCAGTTGATTGTGAAAGTTATTGCCACAATGAATGACATGCAGTATAAAATTAGTATCAAGGTATTGTTGTTGTGTATCTAATTCTATATGATGGAAGATGTAACTGATGACCAAAAGATAATACTTGTGCCTCTGACATGAATATTCTATTATCTGCTATTGCTGTCTCCATGGTTCGGTTTCACTTAAAATGAAGATTCTGCTGTTATATGTCCTACGTGCTTTGATTCTATAGTTTGATAAACCGAAGCCTGATATGAACCCCTTCCCTTAGTCTAATTCTTTATAAGTTATACTTTCTTCGTAACTGGTCCCTCTCCATGTAAATGTTTAGCTCCTTCAGGCACCACCTGTCATCACTAGGTCCAGTTTCCCATTTTCAAGCTTTATCCCTTCTCTGTCCATTCTTGTTGAAAGTTCGACTGGTCGCATGATTCTTTCGATGTATTTTCTAGGCAAATTTTCCCTGTGTCTATTCTGAGGTTTTGTGTGATAGCATTATGCCTTTCTATTCTGAGGTTTTTCATATTACTTCATTGATTTTTGTCAATTCTGAACAAATAGTTGACTCATTGATGCGTTTGCTCCGTATAGCCAAATTCATTAGCATTTTTGAGCCTTAGCTTGCATAAGTTGAGTTATACGTGATTGTTTCATGATATATGTCAATCTATGGTATGCAGGATTTGGTGAAGAAATACTCTGAATTCATCAATTTCCCCATATACCTGTGGGCTACCAAGGAGGTTGAGAAGGAGGTTCCTGCGGATGATGATGAGTCAAGTGATGAAGAGGAAACCAGTATGTCGGATTGTCTTTAATTTTTCTCAGGAAATTCTGTTGTTGCTTATTATGGATCTCTTAGTGTATGTTAGAGGGACAAAACTTCGTGTCTGCTAATCTGCATCTGTTTTATGCTGAAAACAGCTGAAAGCAGCTCTTCTGAGGAAGAATCTGAAGAAGAAAAAGAGGATGAGGAAACTGAGAAGAAGCCCAAAACAAAGAAAATCACAGAAACAACCCATGAATGGGAACTTTTGAATGATGTGAAGGCTATATGGCTGCGTAATCCAAAGGAGGTGACAGATGAGGAGTACACAAAATTCTACCACTCTTTGGCAAAGGTAAGCTGGACTCTTTGCTGTGTGGCCTGTATGCTCATAGCTGCCAGTTGCTTAGGTAACTTGCCCACTCATTAAGCCTCCTGTGCTGGGAAAACGTTATGAGTTGGTAGTGGGCAGGGGGGAGGGGTAGCACAATTACTTGACCAGGGCTATCAGAGGCCTGACCTTGTACATAAACTATGGATTAGCTGCCAATTGCTTAATCAGTAAACATATTATTTTGTAGGACTTTAGTGATGAAAAGCCTATGGCATGGAGCCACTTTACTGCTGAAGGTGATGTTGAGTTCAGAGCTGTTCTTTTTGTTCCTGCAAGAGCTCCTCATGATTTGTATGAGAGCTATTACAATGACAAGAAAGCCAATGTGAAGCTATATGTTAGGCGGGTCTTCATCTCTGATGAATTTGATGAGCTTTTGCCCAAGTATCTGAACTTCTTGAAGGTAATAGTCGTTCTGATAGAGGATCCTGCTGACATGGTTATGAAATTGACTCTGATGGATGTTATTCTGTTTCCAGGGTATCGTTGATTCTGATACACTTCCACTCAATGTGTCACGAGAAATGCTTCAACAACACAGTAGTTTGAAAACAATCAAGAAGAAACTGATAAGGAAGGCTCTTGACATGATTCGCAAGATTGCTGATGAAGACCCTGATGAATCTGATAGCAAAGATAAAAAGGGTATGTTTAGGTTCAAAAATTTCTAAATGACATATTGAATCAGTTCAGGTTTTTTTATATGTTAACAGATTCCAGTTCGCTAATTCACTAGGCTTTTAATCCGTTTCGGCATGTCATCCTTCTTCTGGTGCATGAAACCCAATTGAATTTGTTCCCTTAATTGTCTTTGTTTGCTTGAGTTAGCAGGGCATAATTGACTGCATGCAAAGATTTTTTGTGCATGTATAGTTGCTCTTCCATTAGTCTGATAGTTCCTCTGATCAACTATGTTTATGAGGCATGCACTTCTGATGTTCTAGGTAATGCTGCATGCTGCATAATCATGCTTTCAACAATGCCTCCCAATGAGGTTCCACTTTGGTGGGTTGCATAATCATTCCTAACCATTTTTAAACTGAACTTGTGTTTATAAGTGAAGCATAGATTAGACAACTGTAGATTCAAGTTCTGTAGAGCATTCTTTGCTTGCATGACTCAAATCATTGGCTTATACCTCAATTCTAGTTGCCATTATTTCTTGTTCTTGTGGTCCTCATTTGTCCATCGGGTCGCAGATGTCGAGAAGTCTGATGGCGATGATGAAAAGAAGGGCCAGTACGCAAAGTTCTGGAATGAGTTTGGCAAATCAATCAAACTTGGCATTATAGAGGATGCTGCAAACAGAAATCGTCTGGCCAAGCTTCTGAGATTTGAAACGTGAGTAACCCAAAGAAGTTTCCCCTTTACTTTTGGCTATTTTTTTGTTTTTTTACTGTGTCACTCATTTAAGGGTCATCTCTTGTTGGCTCGGCTACCCTTAAACAGTACAAAATCAGGTGGCAAGTTGACTTCACTCGATCAGTACATCTCAAGAATGAAATCTGGGCAAAAGGATATCTTCTACATAACAGGAACCAGCAAGGAGCAGCTGGAAAAATCTCCATTCCTTGAAAGGCTGACAAAGAAGGACTACGAGGTAACATATTATCTTTTGTGGGGGTCTGTTGGCAAAGTGCTTTCTAGAGCTACCTTAGAAGTTATCGTATACATCTGTCTGTCATCTGTTCCTTGTTTATGATTGATCGCTGCTTTTGCCTTTCTTTAAGTTCTTATTCCTTGGTTAATGAACTACTGACGCTGCAGGTCATTTTCTTCACTGATCCTGTGGATGAGTACCTAATGCAATACCTAATGGATTACGAAGACAAGAAGTTCCAAAATGTTTCCAAGGAAGGTCTGAAACTCGGCAAAGACTCCAAAATCAAGGAACTCAAGGAGTCGTTCAAGGAGCTAACTAAGTGGTGGAAGGATGCTCTTGCTAGCGAGAAGGTGGATGATGTCAAGATAAGCAACCGTTTAGCAGACACCCCATGTGTTGTGGTGACATCAAAATTTGGTTGGAGTGCGAACATGGAAAGGATCATGCAGTCACAAACACTGAGTGATGCCAGCAAGCAGGCTTATATGCGTGGAAAGAGGGTACTGGAAATCAACCCTAGACATCCCATCATCAAGGAGCTCCGTGAGAGAGTTGCAACAAACCCAGAGGTATATCCCTTCTCTGAAGTGTTTATTTTGACAAATATATGTTGAAATCATTGGGATTATTCTTTCCGGTGGAGGATAATTTGGCCAAATGTGATCACGAAGTTCATGCCATAAAATAAGATGCCGAGTGCGGAATCAAATTATTCTGACCCACTTAGCTTTTTTCTTTTTTTTGAAAAAGAAACTGTGCCATGTCTGTCCTTTTTTAAGTGGGCGGAGGGAGAACATCAAGCTTGATTCTCTTGTGCGCGGGGTTCTGAAGTTTTGCTTCAAATTAGACATTATGCGAAATTGCGAATCACCTGTGCAATACTAAATTGGTGGTGGTTTCAATTTTGGCTAGGGAATGGCAGCTACACAAATAGAATTAGTTAGCCAATATTTAGCCAATATTGACTACCAGAGTAGGGAGTTTTATTCTGGATTTGTCATGATTACTCTGACTGGAGGATAATGAAATGGTGATGAAGCTCTGGGGTGATTATGATTGAAGACCTTAGTCAATGTCAATTTGTTAGCTCCTCAAGAATATTACTGCACATACTTGGATCCTTCTTAAATCATGCCTGGTTGGATTTACATTGTATGATGGTTGTGGTCGTATCAATGCATTAAGGGGCGGAACTTAGGAGGAGGAGGCTTAGGACGATTACCGGCCTCCTCTGTATTCTGGCCTTTTCCCTCAATTTGCGTCGATCATTATTTTCTATATTTGTGCCAGCCTTCTGATTTAACATGGCAACTCTCTTCGGCAGGACGACAATGTCAAGCAAACCGCAAGGCTTATGTACCAGACAGCCCTGTTTGAGAGTGGTTTCTTGCTTGACGACCCTAAGGACTTTGCTTCTCGGGTTTACGATTCTGTCAAGTCAAGCCTCAACGTCAGCCCCGATGCAGCTGTTGAGGAAGAGGATGATGCTGAGGAGGAGGTGGCCGAAAAGGAGCCAAAGGATGATTCTTCTTCGACCAAGGATGAGACGGATGGAATGAAGGACGAATTGTAGACCACCATGAACTAAACCTCATGGATTATGCTTAACTTGACCGGCTCTTTCATCCTGAGCTTAGCTTTCGTGTTTTGAGTGAAAGGAAGGTTAGTCGTCATTTGGGATTTTTGTAAACATAGTTGGGAGTCGGGAGAGTTTCTTCTTTTCTTTTGTGGTTATTTTAAAGTAAAATAGATTTGCTGAGTAGCAGATCAGATTGCAGAATCTGCTTTTTCTGGCACGGTGATCAAATTTATCCTCTTGATATGCAAGTTGTGCTGCTGCTTTTGTGGGAGTAAAATCGTTTATATCATATAGCTGAAAGATCCGACTTTGGGGTGAGCTGCCCCTAGGTGGTACCACCGACGGTGGATGCTCGCGCTTGAGAGAGAGCAAAGTGGAGAGTGAGGGGGAACGGGGCCAAAAAATATTAAGAAAAAATATATTTTTTAATTTTCAAATAATAAAACACTTTAAAGTGCGACTTGGATGAGTTGCTTGTAATTAACAATAATGGGCTGGAAATCTTATACGCCATCTAGTACTGAAACAACTAGGATCATGCATGTAGCAAAAACACCCAATCAAAGTTTCGAGTGTGAATAAACGAAACCCCTCCACTTCACCATTTTCATTCACGCGGCGTACTAGTGTCATGCCAAAGACTCTGACAAACGGCGCAAAGATCAGATTTCTCTTTGGACGTGGATGATAATATGAGGCATGTCAGCATGTGCATGTACGGGGCCGCTTTGTTTCCAGCCAGCCAGCCTGCCTCTCGAAGTCTCGATATATGATACTTCCCGCATACATGCTATGCAGCATCCACCTACACTATTATTAATTAGCAACTATTTACATATATTATTAATTATAAAAAAAATACCAAACTGACTCCGCTGAAATCTTTTTCTTGATTAACTTATTAAAACTCAATTAAATTTTTTTAACAGCAAGACACCATCAGTCATCTATTACACTCTCTCCATTTCAAATTATTTACATGGTTTAATAATGCATGAACATTAAGAATTTATTTAAATATAATTTTATTGTTAATTATACCTTAGTTTATTGGGGTCATGCTTTTTAATATACCTAATTTGTAAGTATTAATAATTAATTTTTTATTTGACCTATGAAAAATTAGTTTTGAGAATGTAAATATGTATAGAAACTATACCAAATCTTATGTATTTCAAGTATCAATTCATAGTTATTATTATTATCTTCAAGGGTACAAAACAAAAAAAGTGTAATTTAATTGTTTGAATATAGAAGATATATACATAAAATTAAGACTTTAAACTACAATTTAAGTCACTAAAAAAAACCTTTTATTATCTTATATAAATAAGGACTAAAGAACATGCATTCAATTCATTTGAGAAAAAGAATTAGATCCTTTGTTAGACAGGTTAGCATTCCTTAAAAAAGAAACGTAAATTCATGCCTCTTCTTTTATTGGAGAAGTTTCTTTCCATTTTATCTGTGATTGATAGAAATATTGAAAGATGAAGAGGAAATAGACTTCTACACATAATGGAGTACTCATATTTCAAATGGAAGGTTAGGAGGTTCGATCCCATCATTTACAAGGATTTACTTATCTCTTCTCACCTTCTAAGTGGGAAAAACTTATATGAAGAAATTAAATATGTAGAACTTAAAATTTCAAATATGAAACATGAAATTCGGGAGAATTAAGTTATATAACAACAAATCAAATATATTGGGGTCAGCAATCCAAAATCTTAAACTATAACACGCAAAATCTGAGATTACAAATTATTAGAGTTCACTTATATTAATTTTTAATTAGTTATATAATTAAAAGTATCTCCATTTTATATAGGAAAAAATAATTATAGGTCATTTAAATTTATCAAAAGTTAATATAAAACAGATGACTTTTACTTAGATAATATTAAAACCAAACTTTGGATTTAAGGTATTTTAGAACATTAAAAAGCTAAAATGAGGTGTGTATAGTTCATCTCCTAAGTAATGATATATTTATATATAATTCAATGAGCAATATTTTATGTCTAAATAGATTTTAAAAAAAACTTATCTTGAAAAAGTAATTTCTGTTGAAACAAAGACAAAAAGAGTTGTTACTCGTTATAAATCAAGTCTATTTATTCAATTAACCAATCGTTTAATTTTTAAAAGCGAATTAAGACTTTGTGCATTGAGAAAAGAACCATTAATTGTAAGGATGGAAAAAGTCCTAAAATTTTTTCTCTGTATTGTGTGATTGATGATATCATATACTTACAATAAAACTAGAGAATTACGAATGTGATGTATTTTTAGTTATTTTCATTAATATTTTCATAATGATCAGTAATTTATTTACCTTTAAAATGCTTTAGCTAGTTAAAAATTAAGTTTAGTGCCTTAAGCTATTCAAATAAAAGTTTAATATTTTGGATTGATTTTTTATATAGGTTGATTGTTTAACAATTATTTTTTTTCTTTATAAACAAGATGGACATTGCCTTTAGTAGTTGGACAAATAAATGAAAAAAATTAATTAAAAAAAAGGAATGAATATTCTACTCTATTTGCAAGTGTGTATAATTTATTTGCTTACAAAGTTTTTTATAATATTGTAAAAAGCAAGCTAAGTATTTTAGATAAATAAAAATTAGGTGTCTAATATAATCTTTAATTTGATATAAGTGGAGTGTTTGATAATTATTTATCCTCTTCATATATGCTTTTGCAGTAAATAATATGAATTTATTTACGTGAAAATTAATGTGTTTGAATAAAATTGCGACTTGAGGAAAAAAAAAGAGAGAGAAATATGCAAGAAGAACAAATTAATTTGCAACTGGCAATATTGAAACATAGGACAGGATAGCGCGTCAAAAAAGCAGAAAATTATATTATCTGCATTTATCAGTTGAAGGTCGTCTATATCTCCTTTACCGACAAACAGACGTAGATGATCAACTCTCTTTTCAATATTCACAGTAGCTTTTTGTAATCGCCACTTTCCTCTCTCTCTCTCTCTCGATCGATCTGTCTCTTGGGGCTGCTCATTTTTTGTAATCGCCACTTCCTTGCCCACTAACCTGCATCATTTACATTGCATTATTCACTACGCTTCGTTCAAGTGTGTCACATATTTGGTGCAGTACAAAGCTCCAAAAGGGCAATTTCTTAACAGCTTATAATCTCTTCTAGTACTTTGTCTAAAATGTATAAATTATTACTAGACATACAACTTTATAATATACAAATATTAATTTAAGAAAAGTGATAGAGATACCGTGGAATTTATATAATTTGGCAACTACAAAATATATGCCTAAATTATGTCTTCTAATGTAAGATGTTTTTAAGGGTTTTTTTCCGTATGTAAAATATTCTTTATAACATAACACAACACAGAGAATTGTATATATATATATATATTTGTACATGTGTACGTTTGCATCGGCATAAATTTAATTGTAACGATAACTTACCAAGAGAAACCCGT
>Ga0058701_10005938_pt1 | contig 10233 bp, 5 predicted proteins | sample AgamicOrMae_FD_97039 | JGI IMG/M metagenome (GOLD analysis project Ga0058701, IMG submission 97039) | Agave microbial communities from Guanajuato, Mexico - Or.Ma.e | ecosystem: Host-associated > Plants > Phyllosphere > Phylloplane/Leaf | place: Guanajuato, Mexico | collected 2012-06-04 | reverse complement strand
TATTACATAAACTTCATATAATTTATTTTTTGGGGGGGAGGATGGGGCGCAATCTGATGCTGTTGTATGATGATATATCTACCCTGATATCTTCGTTTGTGACACTCACGGGAATCCTTTGAAATGTGCGTTTCAGAACCAGTATATTTCTTTCCTCTATTTTCGTCGAACGAATGAAACCATTTGTAGGTACGTATGTACCTAAGCTGAATTGCTTAAAAATTAGACACCGTCCTGGTCGCGATGAATCTGGGCTTTGCAGGATATCATAATGACCACGTGAAATTGATCCGCTGAAAGTTTGATTAATTAGATAGTCGGTTCTTCTGTGTACAAAAACACAGTGTTATGATTAATCACGGGAAGCCACGACCAAATATTTTGGAGGCTCACAACGCAGATAACGACTAGTCGGAATTCATTTTTAACATAAAAATTGTTGTGTTGTATCGAACAGAGAACGATACGCAAATTGATGAATACTGGTTAATTTTTTTTTTGTGTGTTAATAATGTTTTTCCTGTTTTTTTCAGGTAAGTCTCTTCCTCTGCGGGCATTGAATTATAAATACGTTTTGTAAGTATTTGCAAATTTATCATTGTTATTCGTCGGTTTGTCTGTCAGCAAATTCGAAACCTAAAAAGCCGTGTTCTTTTTTTTTCGTGATTGGGTATGAACGCGGGGTTAGTGACTTCGCTTAGGTTCTAATGTATTAGTGTCCGTGACTGTAGGTCGCTTATATCTGCAAGCAAGATGATCAAAATTATTCACTTTACGATCAATGATTTGATTTGTAGATCGGAGCAGTTTCAAGGAAATGAAGAAGCAGGTTAACGAATTCAACACGTAATAAATTCGCACGACTTCATGCATGGATTGGTCACTATTGGATGAATTTGTATTGTAAAGTAAGGACCTCTTTTGCTCATACTGAAAGTTCGAACATTGAAGTAGACCAAACATTGATTTTCTAGACTATTTTTGTTAGTATCCTCATTTTTTTCGAATTGTCAGAAAATTTCCAGGAGAACGTGAACTTACTCAATAGATGTTCTTGATTGAGGATTGGTTCAAGTTTTTCATCGAAGTCCTTTCACTCAACCTATGATGAATTTGGTATTGTTAAAAATACTCATCTTCTAGGTTATTTCCCCATTACTATCGATGACCTTTCAACCAGCAGCACATCATATACACAATACATGTACCCACTTTTACATTCTGCCAATCTTCATCTTCGGAAGTAAAATTTTTTATATGCTCATACGCGACCTTTCTCTATGATGGACAAAACAACCATACCTCAGGATCTCAAGTTATAATTTTCACATTTTCCATGAATTCTTTGACATCACCGCCATTTCAACGTCTTCCCAACTTTCCTATTCAGAAGTTGAATTTTTTATGCTGATATGAGCGAGCCTTTTCGATGACTGTATGGACAACACCACACCCTGCATCTTCCCAACGCTCGTCTGCACTGTCCGATTCTCCGATTACTCCGATGCTCATAGATGATCCCTCTTGATACCAGTGAAGGACCCATGTGGATATGGATGTCCATACTAGCTTTATGGTCCAAATGCATGGACTCCCATTCGGATATCCTTGAAAACTCGTGAATATCCGTGAACGTGTCCTTCGACTGGGGACGTTTTTATAGTCCGAAGAGAGTTTGCAAAATCTGCTTGTTTTCTCTTCGGGGAGGTATTAGTATTCGTTCCACCGGAGTACTGCTCCCTCAGGAGCACTTTTCCTTTCCTCCCTCTCGCCGGTTACTGATTCACGAAGGCAGCTGTGACTTTTTACAGTGAGTGTATTTTGTGGCTAGGCTTTAAAACATACAGTAGCGCGCAGAATTAGTTCGTGGTGTAAAGCGAAGGGACAGTCCGAGAAAGAACTTTTTTACGATGCTAAATTTACGGCTACTTCAGGCGGATTTTCAGTCATTAAGGTCTGTATCTTAGTTGACAACACGTAAAATAGTGAATAGTGTTTCTTCGAAACGCGATAAATAACGAATCACAGAGGGCCTTCATCTGCAGCCTCTCCCCCAATTATTTAGGTTGTCTCAAGAATAGTATAAGATCTCGGAAATTCTCGCTGAAACGTCCCTCTTTTTCTCCAATTTTAATGGTGCAGTTTAACATTTTTCTCGCGATAGGAGGAGGCTGAGCAGATCCTTTTCTTTGTTAGGTGTTGACAGTCCTCGAAGAATTAGCACCCAGAGGGGTGGCGACACGGGTATGATGGGACCCATGTTGAAAACAGCCTAGTGCAAAAGTGTCTACCTCTAAATCAAATTAGCTCCTGATCCGTATACATTTCCCAAGTACGCACATTGTGTGTTGTAAGTAGGAAATCGAAAAAGATCTCACGTTTAGTATGTAACTTAGACAAACTTTGGCTCAGGAAGTTACTCACCAATAATTAGGATTCTGGGAAGAAAGTACACGTTAACATGCTATAGCACCCACGTAACCGGAATTTATGTGAAACCATAACGTTTTGATTAGAATGGTCGTTTTACTACAGACGCAGGGGCGAAACCACCCAAAAAGGACATTATCGGCAAAATTACGCATTTAATGAACCAAAATTATGGAAATAGTTGAAACACAAATGCGATAATTTTCGATCATCCAGTAGATCCTGTCGTGTCGATTACTCGGCTGCCCCATTCCCCCGAAAACTAACGACGCTTTGTTTATGAAGTATATTTGTTCATTATATTTTCAATTTTTTGTTTTTATTTGTGATTTTCTCCCATCCATTTTTCATTTTCAGGTTGTAAACTTCACTTACGATACTCTTCTAAGTTACAATATCTCTTTTGGTGACCTTCTCTTGTTCTCACATTATTTTATATTTTCATCTTAATTTTAAATAAATATTTGTTTGTCTTTTTCAAAGTGTTGATTTCCTACAGGGTTAAAAACGCGTTGTAAGTCACCGATTACCCTACTAGTTTATTAACCGTTCTTTTTTCCTCATTTAAAATATGAAAAGCGACTCTTCTTTTCTCTTGTGAGCTCTTAAACTGTTAACGAGGACAAAGGACTCTTTGAAGTTATAGTAAAACTTTCCGAGAGCAAAACTTGGGAATTTTCAGGAAGTCCTTAGGTAACGGTAAAACAGTGATCATGTATGCAATTTAAGTGTAATTACGGCCCACGTCGACTTTTTACCTGCTTTGCATATTTTTCCTTATTACCATAATGGAGTATCGTCTCTTGGTGTGCGTTGTTTCTCACATAAAAACAATTTTGCCGTGAGCTGCTTAGCATAAGTGACCCGTAATTAGTTTCAATTTTTACATTCCTAACACCCAACACATTGAAACAAAAATATCATCATATTGATATTCCGTGTTTTAGACATAGTGTAAACTTACGTAAACTTGAATTCGTCCCTTCCGAAACACATCACCGTATGGGGGTATATCTACAGGCCTCTGCAATACCCATAAGACCTTATAATGTCATACCCCTGTTGATACCTCTTGTAGAACTCGTATACCCTACTTTTCCGTATTATCCTCTTCTCGCAACTTCCCACTTGTAAGGCACCCCTGGTCCGAGAATCCATATCAAATCCATGCATGGATATCCAAACATCCACGAATATCAACATGGATATCCATGATTTTTGGATGTCAGTCTTCAATTATCCATACAAGCGTGGATATCCACATTTATATCCAAGCACGGATATCCATGCAAGGACATTTCGCAATGGATATCCGTAAACAATATCCATAAATGGATATCCATGTTTTATCGATATCAGTCTTCAAATATCCATGCTTTTATGGATATCCAATTGGATATCCTTGGATTTATATGGATATCCCCGCTTTGACTTGTTATGGATCCTCGATCCAGGGTCTACTGTAGTCGAACTCAGTTCCCTTTAAAGTATATCTTCAAAAGATAACTATTTTTCGTCCCGTTCTCTCTTTAAATATGCATAAAAGTTGTCCTTAGAAAACGACGCTTTTAAGGTACACAACGAAGTATAGACTGCGCAATTGGTCTGAGGACGTCTCTTAGTATATCAGCAAACAGCACAAACAGCGCTGTGTACACACATTGTGCTGTTGCAAGCGCTTCAAGTGGCCGTTGAAGAAGAGCCGCTTCTTCACGACACAGAGGGAGTTTCTTTTCACACAGTTTTTCTTGTACACGCGACGCTGCTTGCGTGAGTTCTTGTGGCTGTCTGAAAAATAGTTGCACCAAGATGCCTCCCGCTGTAAGTGCTTCTTATATGTTAGCTGTTCATGGACCTTGAGAGGTTTATGATTTCCATTTATGAAATTCAGCCATGGTTTTATGAGGAGATTCTAGAAATCACTTTACGATAATTCTTTTCGTCTTATACGTCATAATAACGATGAGAGAGCATTTATTTGTAGACACTGTCTCCGATTCGATGTTGTGTTGAGTGTTGAGTTTGATGTTTAACAGTGTGAGGGTGCAACGGCCAGGCATGTTAGGCGATAGGGCAAGCCGACCGAGTTGGCAGCTACATCAGTTGGGGAACTTATTGCTTGATGAAGCGTTGGAAATCTGTTGGATTGCGTTGCGCACCAGGAATCCGTGTCCCATGGCGCATCCGAGGCGTCTGTCTGAGCGTTTTGCCAAGAGGCGGGCGGAAGGCAGGCGGGAGGTGACTGGAAGGCGGCTGGGAGGCTGCTGGGAGGCGGCTGGGAGGCGGCTGGGAGGTGGCTGGGAGGTGGCTGGGAGGTGGCTGGGAGGCGGCTGGGAGGTGGCTGGGAGGAGGCTGGGAGGAGGCTGGGAGGAGGCTGGGAGGACGCTGGGAGGAGGCTGGAAGGCGGCTAGGAGGTGACTGGAAGGTGGCTGGGAGGCGATTGGAAAGCGGCTGGAAAGTAGCTGGAAAGCAGCTACAAGGCGACAAGGTGGCGAATCAGGGCGGGCGGGAGGTGGCCGGTGATTTTGATTAACGTCTACCCTATTTTGTTCGTAAGGCTTATTCGGTGAAGATGAAAATAATATTAATATATTTAAGTTGAGGTATGCGTTTTTCATCCTCACCCGAGTGAAATAACGCAAATTGTTAACCCATAACCATCTAAAGTGTTTGAAGTGAAATGTAGCTTAAGAAAAATTCGAAGGATTTTACCCATTAAATTACGCAATTTAAGCGTTGGAAAATGCCTAAATTATTATATTTCAGGTATCCAGAGGGGTAATATTTTTTTTTCATTGTGACACTACTAAACCGAAAATATCTTCTAAAATAATTTTTCCTGTTTCCGAACGGCATCGCTGGGTGCCAGTGGGTTAATTTATAACAACGCGAATACTCCAATGAATCTCAAATAAAAAGAAGAATCTTTCGGATATCGATGAATCTTAATGTGAGCCTTGGGGGTTTGTCTTTCTTTGTTTTAACCCGGAAAGATGCAAGCCAATGTCACCCAGTTTCCCGTTAAAACGGCGACACAAGAAACGCCAGTTCCGGTTGCCTTTGTTTTGGGTCGAAAGCAGACGGAGCGTAGCTGCTCAACTGCGTAGAGATGTCGGGAAATCATATGCCGTCTCGAGAAACTTGTCTGGACGCTTACCAACTAGGTAGTATAGGAATAAGTAAAAGTGGTGGATAATTCGTAGGGGTTTTATGGGTCCCTCAGGGTGACTTTCATCTCATAGACCAAACTCCGCTTTTACAGCGAAGGTCCTCGGAGACCGGACGGGCTTGACAGTTACAAAATTAAAGGTTTCCACAGCTCCTTTGGCATTTTTCCCAACGCGCAATTCCACTCTAAATAGGCAGCCGAATTAGGTTACACGGCCGCAAAAAAAGCAAATAATTTAAACTTTTTTCCTCTGCAGCAGGCCCCCTTCGCTGTTTAGCTCGGAATATCTTGGAACGACTTCTGAAACTAAAATTGGGTGGAAAATGAATAACGTTGTTTGCAAGTAGATCAAAATTTTGGTATACTGGTGCCTCGTGGGGTTCTTAGTTTAAGTTTTGTTGGACAGACTGAGATAAGGTGGTGTAGGCGACGGAGGCTGGACCGAATTTTTACTTATCGCTTAAACCGTTACCGCCCAGCGATGCCGTTCGGCAACAGAAAAAAAAATATTTTTGGGGATCTTTCTAGTTCAGTATCGTCTCAATTTAAAAATATCACCCCTCTGGAAACCTTAAATTTTATAATTTAGACATTTTAAAAAGCTTGAAATTGCGTATTTTAGTGGAAAAAATCCTCCCAATTTCTCTTAAGCTAAATTCACTCCAAATACTTCGGGCTCTAAAGGGTTCAGTCTGTGAACCTCGGGATCTGCTAGGACATCCGTCTCCTATCGTTATGAAAAATTTTACTTGGCCAATTTGGGTTTTGATGAGTTGTGTATGGTACAATAGTTTTGTCTTAAGATACCATTCGTAAAAACAAAAATTGGCCGACCTTTTTCGTAGACCCTAGCTGATGGTAGGATTCTGGTGAAAGTTACAGGGTCTGAATATAAGGTTTGGAAAAGAATACGTGATTGAGTCGTGCTGGATTTGGGGTCATTGGGTTTGGTAGAAATTCAAGGACATTCAATATGCGTAAGTTTGGGCTCTGGATATCTTCAGGTTTAGGATGATCTTACGTTGCGTTGAGGTTAGATGGATTCATGTTGGGTAATGGTAAATACTAGTTAAATCAGTTAAGGCTCTTGAAGAATGCCAATAAAATGCCAACAACACTTATTACGTGGTGATCCCTCTTTGAAAACCTTCAGGCTTTCAGCACCCGTATACGGCACCAGTTCGAGTCCAACACTGTAAATGTGAAATGGTCAAATTTATGACTAAATAGAGTAGCTAAAATTTAAATGTTTCAATCAGTTAATTTTGACTATTTTTTTGTCAAAAATTACTATTCTTTTTTGTCACTTTAACTATTTAATTAGTCATTTACAGCTTACTATTGGAATAGTCAACTTTGACTACCCAGTCGGTCCCAGGGAAATTATGTGTTTCGACCAAAGTCGATCCCACATATGTCCCCATATTTATAGGTTAGTCGACCGCTAGCTAAAATTTCAACATTTGATTTAGTCCATATTGACTATTTTTTTAGTAAAAAATGACTATTTAAATAGATAAAAAAAAGAACTCGCTGGATAGTAAGAGTAGAAGAAATTACTTATTTTAGACTCGGAGGCCAAACTAATATTGGTACTAGAAAATATTGATACTATAAATAGGAGAAATGTTTTAACCGCTAAATCTGTCAATTTTGACAATTTTACACTGCATTTAAAAATGACTAAATTAAATAGCCGAACTTACAGGACTAAATAAATTAGTCAAAAAATGACTATTTTATAATAAATATTTAAATTTAGAGTGAATTGACTATCTGCAAGACCGTGAAAGAGTTAATATTTCATCAGTTCGCTTCGTCTTGGATTGGCATAGCACGTCAGTGCTCGACGGTCGACCACTAGTTCATTAGAAAGCCGGTAGAGGGCGCTGGCCGGACGTGGGATGATAAGGGTAGATCTGCTGGAGGGCACTGCGCTGTGGTCAGCCTTATAAACCAACACGCCTGCTGCCGAAATCTCGAATTTATTATTTAGTCTCGAAGCTTCCTCCGGTCCGGTGACCCGTCTCCTTTCCGTTTACCTGTCGGTTTCTTAGCTTGAGCCGACGGCAAAGGAGCTTGCCTCGATCGCAGCATGCCATTATGCAATGATGGCCGCCGATCAACAAACGCCACCTTGTGTCAACAACGTCGTCAAACATTCATGCCCATGGAAGACTTTTTCCGTGATGGCCGCAGCCGTACCTCCGGCTATACCCGACGATTGTCAACGATACATAAAAATGGAATCCTTATGCGCCGAACCTATAGTCAGTTCAAAGGTCTCGATTCGGGTCAACTGAGCCACCGAGTTGAGCATCTTTGATGGCAAATCAGCGACAAACTTGAGTTCCGACATCACCCGAGCGTTTGCAGCTGCTGCTTGTGATTGGCTTATTTTGGTGCCCAACTCGGTGGCCCCCTCGACCCGAATCGAGACCTTTGGCTGAACCGAGTATATCCTTTCTGATTGAAGTTCAATATATTCTTTGGATTTGAGAGTAGTAATATTTCTTCATCTAGAATGGAGAGTGTATCTCAGTCCCCTAAATCTCTAATCAGAGATCTCGAATCTCGTGGAAAAGAGCGAATTTTGCAAAAGTCACTTGACGACCTTATACCTTTTTATCAAGAGTCTATTCGCACGCGAACTCCTATCCAAAATACAGTACATTGGACCCTCTTGGCATGCGTTATAGTTATCATACAAATGCGCACAGTTAAAGGGCACGCGAACAGAAAGAACTTTAAAGGTAGCATGAAAATTCTTCTCTTCGAGTTCTTATCCCAATTTCTTCACATATTGCTTGGAGAAATATTTGGTCGGTAGAAAATTATAAAGTCGTATCATAAACGAGCTCTGAGCATTTTTACTATTTAGTGTGTAGTTATGGCGCTCCCTACATTTTATTTTATAGTGGTACAACTTGCTGAAAAAATAATAAATATTTAATTTTAAATCGTTTTTATAACGAGTGCCTACATATTTACCAATGTAAATCGAGGTGAAATCGTTTTTCCTACCAAAAAGAAAAGAGAAAAATGCCATAGAAGGGGAAAAAAACGTCGCTGCATTTTGTTGCAACCGGGGCGATGCCGGGGAGGTACAGGGGCTACCCCGGAGGTACAGGGGCTCCCCCGGAGTCAGAGCTAGAGGAGGAACCGGAGGCAGGTGCGGGAAAGTCCGCTCGGGAGATTTCCTGTTTGTCGAGAAAATCGCAAAACTGGAAACTTTGCTTGGAATGCAGACAGTACTTTCTTTCCGGTCTGAGACGACTAACTTTTCGTGACGCCAAAGAGAAAAAGAGTGTTGACATCATTCAACCAGCGTCTTACCTTGCCGCTGCGGCTGTAGACTTCCTTACTCATGGTTTTTTAATCCTCACCAATGTTTTCCACTCCTTAAGACTGTGCCTTTCCAGTTCTGCAGACAGGTTACAGGCTAAAAAGTCATATGGGCTTATTATATCAAGGAGCATAATTATCCTTAACATTAAATCATTGAACTGGGGCTATTCCTGATCAGTCATGGGAAAAAAATCACATTTTTTTTTTATCCCTTTACCGCCCAGTGGTGCCGTTCGGCAACAGAAAAAAATATTTTTGAGGATCTTTTCAGTGAAGTATCGTCTCAATTTAAAAATATCACCCCTCTGGAGACCTTAAGTTTTTATAATTTAGGCTTTTTAAAAAGCTTAAAATGGCGTATTTTTGTGGAAAACAAACCTTTCAATTTCTCTTAAGCTAAATTTCACTCCAATTACTTTGGGCTGTAAAGGGTCCTGCACGGTTTGAAAGGTTTTGTTGTACCAAAAAAATCATTTGTTTAAACAAGGATAAAAATATTTTGTAACAGCAACAAAATGTTTAGTTTTATCAACAAAACGTTTGGTTGCTGCAGCGAAATTTTTTGTTGGAGCAACAAAAAATTTATTTGTTGACCCTAATTTTGTTGCCGTAACAAAACCATTTTTCCCGTGTGTCATTCTTACGCTGGCGCAAGGCATTCCGCAGGTTTAAATAGGTTTTAAAAATGGAAGTGAATTCTTACCCCGTTTATCATTTTGTAGTCTTCTATGAATTAATAATAGGATCTCAATCAAGCAAATAGCGATGAGAAATGTATAAGTGTTTCTGATGCAAGAAATAGAGTTAAGGAAATCAATAGCCATAGAAGCCTAGTGCAGAATAAAATTAACGGGCAGGAGAGAGAAAATATTTCCACCTGATATTTTCATCGAGACGGTATTTCAGACTCGCTTTTGGTGCAGAGGGTAAATAAAATCCGATCAGCTTCAATTAACCAAGGTGGAAGTTGTTAGAGAAGAATATAGATTCAATTAGTTCCAGGTCACTGGAGCAAAGGCTCCCAATAAAGTCTGCTTTATTTTGGCAAAGCTGTTTGTTGCAAAACACTAGTTTGTACAATATTGGCTTCTAGTTTTGTGTTGTCTTGCGTGATAAAATCGTTCTTTATATGATAGAAAATACAAAACTTAATAGAAACTTGTTACCTATTAAACGACTTGTTATCTGGGAACGGGTAGCTGTCATAAGCGCCTAAATCCTCAAGGGCCAACGCCGCAAGCACAAATACGCAACCGCCAAACGAGAAAAGGCGAAAACGGTATAAG
>Ga0058701_10005937_pt1 | contig 10233 bp, 4 predicted proteins | sample AgamicOrMae_FD_97039 | JGI IMG/M metagenome (GOLD analysis project Ga0058701, IMG submission 97039) | Agave microbial communities from Guanajuato, Mexico - Or.Ma.e | ecosystem: Host-associated > Plants > Phyllosphere > Phylloplane/Leaf | place: Guanajuato, Mexico | collected 2012-06-04 | reverse complement strand
CATAATCAAATAAATTGAGCGGAGAAATTCTCTGAGAGGTTTTTTACACGTGCTGATTGAAGTTTCCTTCTCTCTCAAAGCAGAAATCGAATTCGTCTCCTGGAAGTTCGACGTTCGACGAAACTTCAAATGATTCAACTTTTTAAGCTTGTTTTTCGGGAATTTTTCAGGATTCGTAGAATAACCATCGCGATCCCTAGTGTGGTTCGAATCTCAGATTTAAAACATTGTGGAAACTTTATCAAATTTGTGACTCAAATGTTGTACAACCGCGGAAGGAAGTCCGCAAAGGAAGGATATGGTTTTGAGGTTTTGAACTTTATCAGGACTTGTTTTCTTTGTTTCAGGTAACTATCAGTAGTCGCTGTGGTGCTTGTAGGACACGAGGCTCGGTAAATATGGTTTCTCCTGTGAGATATGTCTAGTGACTCCTAACTTTAATGGAATCTCAGGAACTTCAAAACTGAAGTTCTCCTCCTTAGATGTACCGTTCTCGAAAGACAGAGTAATACTTCTTGGGGAAGTGAAGTGAAGAGGAGAGGAAATCCAAGGTCTAATTCACTGCAAGCTGTGTTCGTCTTTAAGCTCTTTCGTTTTGGCCGAATCTAAGAAGCAGTGAGTCTCGTGTGTTCCCGCCTTTACACACATTCAAACCAGTCCGTGTCATGCACAACACTCTTAATTTGAATCTAAAAGAGTGAGATTCAGTGAAAACTCTTTGAATTCCTGTCGATATAGCACCATAGAAAAAATTCAGTGGTGCGACATTGACTGAAATTCAGTTGAGTTAATTTTCACTGAATATCAGACACTGATTCTGTAGAGTGAAGAGATTTTCTCTCAAGGTTCAACTTTTTAGCTTCACCTCACGTTATCTGGCTTATTCCTTCCTTTACCCGCATACTTAATTGACTCTCTTCGACTAAATGCAAATATTTAATCAGCGAAAAAAGATATCTCAACTATTGTCTTTAACGTAATAATGTGACAGTAACTCAGCCTAGACAAGAAAAAATCATTACTTACAAAATACTATATTGCCTTTTTTTTATTAATCGTCTTTCTTTTTTTTTCCAAACAATATTTTTTTAGGACATTTGCCAGGTTTACAGTTGAACGCTGGAGGTTTAAAGGTGTATGTGCCTGAATAGGTTAAGTGACTTGATATTTTCCCTTTTTATCGCTTTTTGATGGTGTTCCACCCGAGGACGGGAGACTGCGGTGCATGGGAGAGAACACACTGTTGCCCAGTTCAGTTGTACGTCGCGCAGATACCAATTTTATTTCGCTTGATCCGGCGGACTTCTTTCTTCAGAACGGTGATGTCATTAAATGCGTGGGCTCGACTCATTTTCATGTTTTTAGGTGACAAAACAAGGTCCGATTTGCAGGAAATGACATGTTCGGTTCTTCTCAAAGGAAACCTCTGGATTTCCATAAGAAAATCGGGATGTTTTATATTTTTCGATCTGCAAGTTTGTACGGAGACTTGCACGCGCGGGGTTGCCGAGATGCCGATTGCTTTGACTTCAGCCAAATCGGTTGGGTTCAGTGATAGGGCGTAACCTAACCCATAGCTCATCTTATCATGAAAAATCGACACTTAAATCCTGAGATGACAATGCATAACGACATAACTTACATTCTTGACCGTGGCGCTCTTTTTATTATTCGGCCTAATGTGTATTTCAATTTTTACCAAAAATTTAAAAAATTGAAAATTTTAAAGTATGATTTTTTCTGTTTTTTTACTCCATTTCAATTTTTACCAAAAATTTAAAAAATTGAAAATTTTAAATTATGATTTTTTCTGTTTTTTACTCCCACATTTCAGTTTTTACCAAAAATTCAAAAAAATTGAAAATTTTAAATAATGATTTTTTTCTGTTTTTAACTTCCATATTTTCTTTTTGCTAAAAAATCATTACAAATATAATTGATGTTTTTTTTCAAAAAAAAGGGGAAAAACAGGTATTTTTTTAAATTGGAAAATTTTCGTAAATTTAAACAAAATATTTCTTTTTTTTAAGACCTAAAACAATAACCGTTTTTATAGGCGTCGTATAGGCAATAAAGGGTCTAGAAGTATACTAACCTTCCATCGTCGTTTGATTCCGATTGTTTTGATGACCTAAAAAAACTGTAGGAAAAAAAAAGAAAAGGAGAGAAGGAGACGAAGGGGCAGAGAGGAAGATTTTGTGACAAGTTCTTTGCGGCTCATTTCGATTTTCGCTTATCACACGGATCGAACAGCAAACATAAATATAACTTACTCGAAAACAGATCGACGCGTTCGTGTTTCCGACTTTTCATTTCGAACACTCGTTTCGTTTACGCTTGCAAGCGTCGCGCCGAGGCGTACTTCTCGCCTCTCGCGAAAATAATTTACGCTCTGCCCCGGAAACCGATAGTAAAGTTCAAAAAGTTTTATAACGCCTGGATGGAGTTGCCGGACCAGGCACCCTCGTTAAATCCAGATTGGGCCGATAAGAGGACCCCCTTTCTCGGACCGGTATACACACGCTACGCGGTGTACGTCCGGATTAGCGACTTTGCGGAGTAGCGACATATTGCTGTTAAACCGGAAGTCTCTTACCGGAAATGGCTTTATACTCATTTGAAGGGTCTTTAAGCAACCGTTAATCGTTGGATACTTGGCAAAATGAAAAGAGTTTTAATAGTTACAAAAAATTAACCTTTTTTTGTTGTTTTTAGTTTGTTTTTTCGATATTTATGATATTTTTCAAAAAAAGTTTGTAGCCCAATCTCGACCCAGATCGTCTCGACATTTCCTCTTTTTTTTGAAATTTTATTCTCATTACAAAAAAGTCTCGTTTATACGTTATTCATTTGTACTTATTATTTGGTTATGCGTGTTTTTAAATTCCCCAGCGGAAGCGCTTTACAGTTTTTGACATGTTCACGTGTACGATTTATTCACTCATATGTATTTTTCCTCGTTTCCTTTGGAAAACGTATAAACGAGACTTAAATATAATTTTTAAGCTTTATTATATATTTTTTTTTCATTTTTGAGACTTGTTTCTAACCTAGAATTACCCATTTTAAAAGTGCCTCAGTATAAAAACCTCTGAGATCCATTTTTCGCGCTCATTTTTTCCCATAAGACACTTTTAAGTGAGTGCTCTCAGCAAGGAGTGCAACTGGAACCAGTATGGAAACGGGAGTAAATTTTATTAAAGGTCAATTCGCCAAGATCGATTCGGTATTGCCACGGCCTACCCTTTTGCAAACTATAATCAAATGCATAAAGCAATGTGTGTGGGGGGGGGACGCTGGTGCTCTAGTGAGAGCCGATATGAAGTCATAATAAACATTAATCTAATAAGTATAGCGCAGCGCTTACATGGGCGGGGGTTGCCTCTGCACCGCGACACATAACCTTTCTGCATGCAAAACAGAACAGGGGAAAAAAGTCATTACAATTATTACTAAATCAAGTCCCACGTAGTTCCTAATGATCTTGTGCATACATTGTGATCAAATCGTCTTAAGTAAATTAAAGCGTTCTAAGATTTTACCACTTGAAACTGAGCCACGAAACTAGACAATAAAATATATCAATTAGTCAACAAGTATTAATTAGGAGATGTATCATGATCTTGAATGCTGATAAGGGAAACGTCACTGATAGTCCAGACTTAAAATTTAGCGCAATTGATATTGTAAACCATCCTCAATGAAAACACTGTTAAACACAATAAAAACCTGGATATCGGATATCGTCGAGTTAAGGGGTAGTAAAGTTTTGCACAGATGGAAGATGGGATAAATCTTCAAGGGCTTAGGACAAGGTTTTAAAAAATGATGTTTGCTGGGTTATCACTGACGATCTCGAAGATGACTATGGAAAAACCGGACGTTTTTGCAAAATCTGGCAACACTATGAAACGCTTTTTCCTCTTGACAATCCGCCAACTGCTGAATATTTTTTTTTCCGGGAACCAGTGCCGATGCCGATGAATAGAGCGTTCCGGAAAAAAAAAAGGATATATTTTTCCGGTTGTTTTCTTGGCAGAGCCTCATATACATACATACTGCCTCGTAAATTTATCATCCTTCCCATCCGAGCCCGGCGGGGCTTTATGATTTTTCATACTTTCCGTCGGAGAGCCCGATCCAGAACCGCCACCTTTGTGAAGTCCCGCGAGCCGCGCTTAGACTCGGCAAAAAGACCGCGGCCAGTTTTCTTTGAAGCACTTTAGTGATGGTACAGAGAATTTTGGGGGTAGAATTCACCTAAAAGCGCCGGTGAAGAAAACAGTCTCTCGCCTGCTTTCGCCCCGTTAGTAGCTTCTCATGTTGTGTTGTGCTTTGAGGTTACATACGACTTTTTTGGAGGTTATGTTCGATTTTTGAGGTTATGTGCGTCTATTGATCCAATGTTGGAGTTTGTGCGAACTAGTTATATTTTTTAGTGAACGTGAGTTTAATATCGCGCGTGAAGTGAACTTATGATGAAAATGAAGATATTGATGCGATTTCATGAAATGAAGTCCTTAGTGATGCTTCGCAAGAAAAAGGTACCGGTAAATGAAAAGACGACAATCGTCAATCTTTCTAATTGTGATTTCGTAAGGATGAGAGTATAGTTTCCCATTATCTCATGAAGTTAAGTGCTACCCCGACCTATGCAACCTATCAAGCCCTTCCATAGACCATCTCAAACAATGCTTTGTCCAACGTAACGTAGCTTAACTTCACATACCCCTATAATCTGAAGCTATGCACCCGTTTGGTATGCATCTTAATGTCAGGATCTTCTATCGCCCTCTAATTAAGTGCTCCATCTAAACGTGAGCAAATTCGTACCAAAGAGCTTATTTTGTCGTTTTTTCACGATCTCGTGGAAAAACGACATGAAATACTCCCAAGGGTTTATCTGATTTAGTAAGAAGATTCCAGTCTAAGTTCTACAAAAACAGATTAATAAAAATGGAACAGACTCTTTCTTTATCTGAATCAACAGAGCTTCAATTGAACCAATCTCATGCACGAGATAAAGTGAAACAAATCTAAATTTCACACGCATTGTAGTGGGAATTCGGTCGGTTACCAAGGTTACCCATAGGTGACAGTACACCTAACCAACACTTTAAATATTACTCGCAGATCACGCATCAACTACAATCACCTACATTAACAATTTACCTTCGCGCGAGATTACTGTTTTCAAATCAATGTGTACCAAGTGAACAGGTATTTCCGATATCAGAGCGCTGAGCATACAATACGGTACTTAATTTAACACATTGATCGCACGTAAAATTTCCGCATAGCATTAAAATGGTCAATTATTTATGTCCGCAATACGTTAGATATTTAGTTTAACTGTTTGTGGCAAGAAAGCAGTGGATACCAACATGATTTTCACTCGTGTGAAAAATATAAAATGTGCACTTAAACTATTTCCTCACAAGCTTCTTTTCCCCCCTTTTTCATCGAGTAAAATATGTTGTTTTTTTGTTGTTGTTTTTTTTTAAATCAAAGTTAAAACTGATCTTAATGTATATTGTTGTCGTTGTAAACGTTTAAGTATGTGGATTAAAAGGAATTCAAAACAAAAATTTATCTACTTGAATTCTAAAAGTTTTCTTTTTTGAAAGTCGATTTTGTTAAATAATCAGAGGCAAGAATTTGCCGATTTCCTTTTTTTGGGTCATGCTTGCGGCGTATTTTAATCAAAATTGATCTTTACCTTGGCTTAATATTTTGGTAAAAACGTATTTAGTGAGAGAAAGCAAGCACGAAAGTGTTTTTCAGAGAATCACCTCCTTTGGAGTATCTTTATACCTGAATATACTGGCTTTGTTAGTCCAATAAAATAACAAAATAAAGGTTAAAAGAATGCCATTTGTGTAAGTTAGCAGAAGCAAAAAAAAAGAATGTTTGAGTGAGGGAAGATATCTCAGAAGTCAGTGACGACAGAGGCGACTTAAACGCCACCTAAGTTACTAAACCTGATTGCTAAACAAAACATTACCGTATATTACCAGAGAATTAGCCAGTGACTTTTTTTAAAATTAAAAACAAATATTCATAACAGTTAATCGCTCTTATTAAAATGACGCATCTCAGCGGAATGCCTTAGCGGCGACCAACAACCATTTTTTTCATACAAACAAAAGAAAGTTATTTGAAGTTGAATGCAAATGTATTCTTGGGTACAGAATTTCTCCGGGCTCAAATTTTTGCGTATGCATATTTTACCGACACAAAGGCGACACGTCCTCATTGTTTCCCATAAAGACATGAACCCAAACCAAACAATCCAAATTCTTATTTTATCAGACGTTGACCTTACGTCAATTCAGGATCCTACACTGAAAAAGTCCGCCACAATCTTCGGAAATCCCCAAACAGTATCCACTCAAAAATCTCGATTCGCCAATAAACGAAGATATGGATGAGATTTTAGGAGGCAATGCAGTGATGGAAACAATAACCTGTTTTGGGTACCAAGTCTAAACGGTTATAAAATGTGTAGTCCATTTGGTTTTCATGATAGACGTAAAATTGTTTCGTCAAATGAAAGGGCTTGGTAAGATGTTATCAAGGGTATAAACTAACTAAAAAAAGACAGATACTGTAAATGACGGAATGGATTTGTGAAATTCGACTAGATGAGTCAATTCCACTCCTCGTAGAGAACGAGGATCATATTCGTGATGGGGAGGCATTCGATAGCGCCAAAAACCACAAGCGCCAGTCCGTAACCGCCAAACGAGAAAAGTCGCAAACGCCAAAGTTCGTATAGGTTAAGTTAGGTCAAGTTAGGTTAGGTAAGGTTAGTATTGCGGTTAAGACCTTTGACTCTTGCGACTTTTCTCGTTTGGCGGTTACGGATTAGCGCTTGCGGCGTTGGCGCTTGTGGTTTTTGGCGCTTATGACAGCTACCCTTCGTGATGTAAATTCTAATTAGCGTGCAAACTTGTTCCATCCTCACTCATAACGAGTGAAACTCGGAGCAGCTCGTCAAAATCTTACTCGTGAAACTTCACAGTGTACGCAATGAAGCGAAAATCCTCGCTAAAAATAAAAACTTGTCCGTGGACAGCTACTATCGGTACCCCATCCGGAACAGTAGCCTGATTGATTGTTTGTGATAAAACTGCTCTGATTGGCCGAAATACCCGCCAATCAAAATTGGCAATCTCTTTGCTTTCTAGGGACCCCGGACGTAGTCAGCGGGGTGGCTCAGGTAGAGACCCGGGGATGGGAGGGACCTAGTTAGCGCCATGTCGAATCTCATTGGCGCCTACTGCTCACTGATGCGTACGATGTCCGCACTAAAGATCCTTTTTTCTACCTGTTTGTAGAGCTTGAGAACACTTTCTCGCATTGAAGTGCCGCGTAGAGGATCTTTACAGCTGCTGCCTTTGCTGTGTCTTTATTATTTCGTTTTGGAGCAAGCCAGGTCGCTGTATTAACAAACAAAAAAATTCCTCGCGGAGGTCTCCCTGGAATTTCGTCAAAGGGGATTCCAGGATACCCTGTAAATTTCGGAGGTTGCATTTTCAACTCTTTTTCTCGACCTTTCGTCTCCAAGCAGAGCGAAGTGGATGCTCAAGGAACATACCGACCAAGTTACAACCCAACTTAACGGTTGGCAAGCCTGATGGTGCTTTATTCGAAGAGTTAGCATGCCTGACAACACTTTTTACTTGTTAGCAGTAGTTTCGAAATTTAAAAAAAAAAGCGCGTAACGCCAAGTTTAAGGTAAGCTAGGTTATAACCTTACTTAATTTACGCGCTGTCTGGGCGTAAAATCTTCACCGGAAACTTTGTAAATATTGAAAAATGAGAGGAAGAGAATGCCGCGCTTTAAAACAGTGTTACCAAATTAGATATTTCAAGCTTACATGTAAGTACAATAGACGCACTTATGCTTCAAATTCAAATAATTCAGTTTAAGTTGGCATTAATTTTGTATAATTAAGTCCCAACTTTATTTATTCTAGACACTGTCATCAGTGATTTCCAGAAATGAATTTGAGCTTCTACCGGATTCCGTCGTTTGAACATAACCTATAAAATTACTTTTCGCGGCACGTCCTCCGTTCGAATCGGGTTGATGGTCTACATTGGAAGGGAAACAATGTGACCCATCAGAGAAAGCATTATGAATCATCTTCATTGTTGAGCGATTCCTGAATTTATTCCGTCTTGTACCTCTTTCCCCCTGTTTGTCATTCCGGTCGAGGCGGTTTATGCATACTCCAAATTTCTCATACTTGCGCAGCAAACAAGGACCGCAAACTGGCCATCATGAATTTGTCACATTCCGCTAATGGGTAGTTCGGGTCTAAAACCAATATGAAGGATCAGGACGTGAGGGGAATTTGCATGTCGTCTGTTTTTCGATCCTCTACGAAAATTTTAAGTTACAATCGAATAAGTATATTTTAACAGATGGGAATTCCATAATAAACCATGTTTTCTCAAATTTTCATTAACCCTCTACCGCTCCCAGCGATGCCGTCCGGAAACGGAATAATTTAGAGGATCTTTTCAGTTCAGTATTGTCACAATTTAAAAAATGTCACCCCTCTTGAAACCTGAAATTTAATAATTTAGGCTTTTTCCAGTGCTTAGAATTGCGAATTTTAATGGGGGAAATTAATAATATATTAATTAATAATATATATTACAGCTTTGCTTGACTGTCGCCAAGCTGATGCCTCTTGCTAAACCCACTACCACCCAGCGATGCCGTCCGGCAACAGAAAAAAATATTTTAGGAATCTTTTTAGTTCAGTATTGTCAAAATTAAAAAAAAATATTATCCCCATGGAAACCTGTAATTTAATAATTTAGGCATTTTCCAAATCTTAAAATTGCGTACTTTGATGGGAAAAATCCTTTGAATTTCTCTTAAGCTAAATTTCACTCCAAAAACTTTGGGCTGTTATGCGTTAACGGAGACAGCATATCAGACGTGATGAGATTAGCTTAGGCAAGAGATTAGCTAAGGTTAGGTTATGCTCTCCCTCTCCCGTTTAGTGTCGATAGTTGGAGCGCAAGAAATAAAACTCTTTTTTTCTTCTCTAGTGTCTTGTGCTTTTACGAGTGGGATATGTGGCCCCTTTCAGGAAGTTCTTGTGAATGCACTGTATGATTGCGCAATCAGGTGACTTTACAAAACATGGATCTGGATTACCTGTGGGAACATGATAGACTGTATCGCGCAAATTGTTAACTGTCAGCTCATGATTACATATGAAGGCCGAACTCCGAAGGCTGCTCTGATTATGACCATTTTGTAAGCTGAAGAAACGGAACACTTTCGATAAACTATCATAACTTCTAAAGAGAACAACCGGAGTTTAAATCTCCAAATATTGATCAGCTCTTTTCTACAACGAATAGAATTTCTACACGCTGAACACTTACGGGACTACTCCTTTGAAAAATGGTTGTCCTTAACGACCAACCATTTTTTGCGAGTATTGATCTTGCGCTATTTCATAACTATATTTTCCGATTCGGCTCCTCTTAAAAAGACCTTCTGGGAAATGAGGTCAGACATCTATATGGGACACTTTTGTAAATGGTGCCACCAATTCAAGAGATACACTTATGCTATTTTTAGATTTCTTTTATAAGAATCTTGTAAGAGGACATGTTAAAAGTCAATCTAACAAGCCTGCCTTTTTCTGAAGTATTGTCTTCAATATATCGTATAACCATACTTTCGAAATCCTTTTTTTAAAAAATACATTTTTATAAAGGCATACATATGATTTTTTTAAAAATATTTTTTTAACACCTCAAAAGTTATGGGCTAAGTTTTAAGGGAAGGACAAGTTTTAATTTATTAGTCGTGGCTATTCGCCCATCAGCGAAAATACATGGAGACTTGAACGCTCGTAATGCGTTTTAAATGGGAGGTGACTTGAACGCACGGAACCCAATACATTTTATATGGGGCTGGTGGACGAATAGCGACCTCCTAATTTATTTCACAAGGTCTAAAATTTTACATCCAAACCTTAATATTAGAGCACAATAGGGAGACTTGAACGCACGTAAACCAATCAAATGCATTTTAAATGGGAGGTGACTCGAACGCACGGATCCAAACCTAATACATTTTAAATGGGGCAGTCGGGTCAATTCCCAAAATTAAAACACTAAAAGTTTGCCCTATAAAATTTTAATACTAAAATATGAACTCTATTTTTTGTACTCTATTTTTATTTTTTGACACTT
>Ga0058701_10005936_pt1 | contig 10233 bp, 8 predicted proteins | sample AgamicOrMae_FD_97039 | JGI IMG/M metagenome (GOLD analysis project Ga0058701, IMG submission 97039) | Agave microbial communities from Guanajuato, Mexico - Or.Ma.e | ecosystem: Host-associated > Plants > Phyllosphere > Phylloplane/Leaf | place: Guanajuato, Mexico | collected 2012-06-04 | reverse complement strand
TAACTAAAATTCCCATGATGTCATACACTGTTTAATAAATTTCACATGATTTATTGTGTATTTAAAGCTTAATGTATAGCGAGTAATCCACAAGTTTAGCTTAGTAACTATGTTTTGCTTATTACTAAAATTCCCATGATGTCATCCACCGAAGGTTGCGCATTGAGCTCTTAGGGTCGTCTGAGTGGTAATCCAAACCGTATGACAACGGTGAAAATAGATAAAAACTGTAAGAAATGTTTTAACAATTACATATGATTTTCAAGGCTATGAAACTAATACCCGCTCATCAATAAATTAAAAATTGGTCAGTAATGTTGTATGATTACGTCACAAAGAGTTATAAAAACGAAAAATTTAATTATGGTTTAGTTTGGCTATATTTTACGAAAGTAGTGTAACTATACTCAGATGGCTACGTTTAAGTTAAACGGACAATTATTAAGGTAAAGTTTTCAAGTTTAGTTTTATAATTAAATACAAAAAGAGTTAAAGTTTGGAGCGCATGGGTTTGTTTATTTGAGGCGATTAAGTGGAAGCTTTTGAAATTAATTACCTAATCATAAAGCCCTATAAAGTTATGTTACCCACCTGTAAGCTATAGCGATGAAACATGTGCTGCACATTGCGTTGTATATTGTGTGTTTTTGTTTATGAGGTAGCAAGTCGCACACAATCTCCAACAGGTACACTAGAATTATACCTGAATCGAACAGTAAGAGGGTTAGTGTAGGCAGGTATCATATGTGCTAATGGTTATTCTAAGTCACCTTGGTGTAGAGTATTATTCGTATTTTAGATTTATATCAACCCTAAATTTTTTCAAACATTTTCTGACCCTTTCTTTATCAACCGTCAAGAACGACGATTATTTGTTCAAAAAGAAATGCTTGAAGTCCAATTTGAGTGAGTTCATCGCGCCTGCCAGTCAGAGGGTAGGCAACCGCGAGCACATGCGTGTCATTCTGGTTGCATACCAATGTAGATAACAGCTGGGTTAAGAGGATTGCGATATCTACTGGTAAAAACGTTTTTGAGAGAATAGGTGCAGCTTGTTTAGGTGCTGAAAGGCATCAAAACGTATTTCCTATAGACTCAACATTTTTTATAAAGTTTTAATGCTTTTAAAGTAGGCAGCGCTACGAAAAAGAAAAGGGATGGTCGTTGCCGTGTTTCAATACTAAACTAGACGGTATCTCTAATGATTTACAGACGGTGACACAAAAGAGAAACACGCGAAGCGCTGAGAAGACTGTCACAGCAAGTGCAAAAACCTTCAACCAAATAACGAAGGAAATATTCTTAAAATATATTGACCTCAACGAAAAACCCACCTCTTTCTGGATGCCTTCCTAATCTTTCTAAAATTCTTCCAGAACCAAAATGTACCACCTTAATCAGGCATGAAATACACTTTCAAACCTTGCTTTTCTTTTAAAATGTTATCAAGAGACCAACACTGGTGCTTGTTTCCTCAACTAAAGCTATTAACTTAAAAAAAAAATTAAAAAAATGAGATATTTATTTGATTAAGTTTATTGCAAGTCGCAAAAAAATAAGATCTGGAAAATATAAGTCTGAAATACTTTCCAGGTATCTCCCAATAAGATATTTTCCGAGACGTGCGCTTATGGATAGAACAGCCACTTCGAGACAACTCCGATAACAAGACTGGACACGCAATGCTCAGTTCGTAAGTCACACATCACAAACGCAACGAACCCTCACTATACCATCAACCACGGCGGAAACGTTCCTTATGCGACTGTTCCTGTTCTCCCTTCGTTTTTGGACCACATGCCGACAAGGTATAACATCTCGTTCCACGTACGGTCCTCTGAACGTCTGATAACCAGGTTCTACTACCTTCCGCCGCTTGTGGAAAAACCTTGTTTTGTGACTCACCAGACAGCATGGAGCTGAAGAGCAAGGCGGTGAAATAATGGTGAAAGTAGAGGATTCGTTGCATGGTCCAAAATGGTATGTAGTGAAGGGCCCACCCGACAAAGAGCCACGCACTTGCCACCAGATATCGCTTATGGGCTGCAAATCAAAAGAGCGTATCTTCAAAGGGCCCCCAACGATGCACTAGAAGTGATTCATTTAAATCTGTAGTACCCACTGAAAAATTTCGCTTGTAAGCCAGAATAGGCACGAATTTAACTCTGATAGAGTAATATTTAAAAAATATTTAGGATACGGTGTACCCCAAAGAAGTCCTCTACGGTTAGTTCCAGTGTTATCGCACGGCCACCCAAAATTAACTCACTACCGCCCAGCGATGCCGTTCGGGAACAGAAAAAAATATTTTAGAGGATCTTTTTAGCTCGGAATTGTCATAATTTAAAAAATATCACCCCTCTGGAAACCTGAAATTTAATAATTTAGACGATTTTCAAAGCTTAAAGAGTAATTTAGAGGGGAAAATCCTTCGAATATCCCTTAAGGTAAATTTTGCTCCAAATACTTTGAGCTGTCTTGGGTTAAGCTAGTTGAAGCGAAGAGTGGTTATGACAGCGGTTCCCGATGGTTGCGAGAAAATGATATTTAAACATTGAAAAAAAACAACAGATTTTGACAGAAAAATGACAAAAATGAAAATAATACCACTTAAACATTTTAAAAAAATCAGATTTACCTGCGGAAGTTGGAGTTGCATGCATTTGTCCTCGCTGAGTTTTCACAGAGTCCCACAAGAGTAGAAGTGCGAATACAACCAAGAGTACAAGATTGCTGACCCAGATTACCGGGTTCCCCAACAAGTAAATGCGGCCGTTCTTACCGGATTCTTCCGAAAAATGGATTCCCTGAAGAGAGAAAAGCGTTGAGAGAGACAGAAATGCGGGGTTGGATGAGGCTAGGTTGCTGACGGCTCACCTGATAGTTAATAGGCCATTGCCATGGTCGAGAAGTAAGTTCACCCTTTCTCGGTTTCAATCCGGAGTTGCCTTGAATCATAACGGCATGGGACTCGAAAAATCGTTCTGCAAATGTGGGTTTCAAATCCTTGAAGTTGATCCGAGGCACTGAAAAACACAAGGTTGACATTCATCAAATTGTACCACTAAGGTCAAAGTTTTATTTCTGCTTAAAAGGAGTCTTGAAATCTGGAAAAAGAAAGCAAGGTAATTTTGGAATGAGTCTGCCCATTTAAACTATTTATTTATCTAAGGTTTAGAAACCAAGACACCAGATTAAATTGAAGTTTTCATCACAAAAATGATGAATGACAATGAACTTGATTCCATGAACTTCCATGCTTAGAGTCAAGAATATTGCCAAACTACTCTCAAAAGAAAATTGAGCCAGTTGATACAGAGACAGGATTCTTAAATATGTATAGCAATGTAAAAAATTAATTAAAAAACCTTTTTTTTTTTTAAGATTTAGTTTGAAAAACAATTTTCCTATCAATTATGATATCTCAATAACAAAGTTAACGGTTCAGCTTGCTACCAGTGAAGGGCATATCAAATGAACAGAGTTTTATACAAATATTGTACAATTATAATTGTATAATATTGTACTCAATTAGTATAAATATTGTACTCACAAGATTTTGTTGGATGGTCATTCCATTCCACATTCCAAAAAATATTTTTCTCTTTGATATTGGCACTGCAAGTTACCTCGTGCTGCTCATAAGCCCTGCAATCAAAACCACTCAGTGCAGGTCTTTGAGAATGAAAGACCATGTCTACTTGTAAAATAAGCACCTTACCATTTGGGTAGCTGCTCCCTGGTTGAGGTTAGGGCACATTTTTGACCTGGATGCACAAGCTTAAAGATTGAGCTGACTGTATGCAAAATGCTGTCACCCTCTTGCTTTGTATAGATGATTCTCCAGATATCCGAATTATTCCCCGAATCATCCTTAAAAGAAGAGAACAATAGATCACAAGAAGTCTTAGAAACAGAGGATTATTTGTTGACAATGATGCAGTACAGGTTGATAATTTTGTATGAGAGTCCAGTACATAGGAAGAGAAAAACAAACTTGAATGGCATAAGCAAACAGGACAATACCCCAAGGTGAGTTGCTACATGATACTCCAATGGATACAACTTCTGTATAAGATAGTGCTACTACAGGAAGGCTAGCCCATGCCAAATACTCCTTCAAAGCACCTACCTAAAGATTTTAAAGGCAAAAAACATTTGTTGAAAGCAAAACAGACAAGCAATGCCTACGTCATTCCAAGCACAATTACTTTAAAAGGTTTACTGAAAATCTCAGTGATGCGGCATGGTCGACTTAGAAAGATCGGCACACGTTGAGGTTAAGTCAAACTTTGAACGTCACAACATCCACTGTAATGACACGAACAAAGCAACGGAATAGTGCAATAGCTCATTGAAGCTATTCAAAAAATAAAATTCAAATGAAGTAGTGCACTCGAACGTTGAAATGCGTACCAGGCTGTGTTGTTAACCTGCTCCGGGAAAACGGCCACTGTAACCAGTGACCCTCTTGACTGTTAACTTGCGCTGGTCTAGCGTCATGATGGTATGATCGAATCAACTCCACTTTAAACGATTGCCCACGTTAAATTAAAGAGGAAATTTATTACACTACTACCACGCGAAAAGGTTAAATACTACGGAGGCTTTCTTGGATTCCTTTCAAACTTTTGGTGATAACAGGCCCCACCCGACTGATTTCGCTCTGTCAATCCGCGTTTTGCTGAAGCTTCCGCTCCGTTCCGCTTGGCGCTGTTTTCCAAAAGTGCGAAAAACTCGCTCATCCTCATTTTCATTACGGGATAGGTTCATGAAACGAAATCCTCTCATAATATTATCGTATGTTAAAAAGAAATGATTTTGTTACTTTCAGCTTGAAGCTTACAGCACCAATGTCAAGCGGTTAGCGAAATACTGCCTGCAATGTGAGATTAAAAGCAAAGAAATTTACCTTTTCGAAGGCCGTAACTTGGTAGTGACTCCAGGTAATGGGAGCTGACTCATTCGTTATCTGAAGGTATTTTCCAGTATTCAAATGTTGCAATCTAACAAAGTCTCCATCCCGAACATAATATACAGACAGTTCTTCTGCTAGATTTTCATTCGATGAGTCTCTCCTCCGCAAAACCCACAGATTGTTATCGTCTTTGTGCATGTAAGAAGTGACCTGTACAATATGAAAGTCTTCGATTCATAACATAATCATGCTAGGCTATTAGGCAACTCATTTTTTTCTTCTAGTTTTAAACTCACCTGTTGATGTCGCAAGCCGATTCCCTTCGGATATAAATGTCTATGGGAGTGAAGGTACCCGCCCGATATTGAATTACTCTTGATTGAGATAGACGACCCGTAAACGACATCTGAAAAATTCGATATTTTTTCTCCATAAATTATACATTTTTTCTCCGTGTGACAAGTACATGATTGCGAGTCTGATAATGGGTATCTTACTAGTGACAAAGTACCTACACTATCGAAACGAACTGAAATTCTTCAGCCACATAGTAGGCTACCAGCCATGCAGCCCCGTCTGGCGGGTTGCCTACGTTGAGACGTCGGGCTCAAGACATCCTTACCTTTCACAGCCGAAGCTTCGTGTAAACCATTGCCGATCAGCTGAGACTGGAAAGCAGAACTGTAGAAGCCATCTCCGTTGCCGCTAAGTAAGGGAAGGAACGGGTTGCGTACAATAATCTAATGCATATGCTATAGAAACAACAAGGCATTACGGTGAAGGTATTCCTGTTTTTCCAGCCTCTCAAGAGCTATTTGAATTCGACCAAAATAACCGACGTACATTGTATGTCCATGACCGCCGTAAATTTATGACAGACGTCATTGGTACCGGTACTTGCATTTATTAAAATCCATGTAAAGTGGAAGTACTATACCTTCTGTTCAGGACGGACAGATGAACGTAAAAGAAGCCTACATACAAAACGCAAGGAAGGATGATCAGGTATAGTACCCTGGCGAGAAAATGCTTTATACTGTAAGCCTGTAAATAAGGATTTTTTTTTAATAATAAAAAGTTTCAATTTTCTCTATCGCTAGAAACGACGTAATTAAAAAAATGTAGGTTTTAAAAAAAGTTTTTGAAATATTTTGATAAATAAATATTTGGAATACAGTGATTGAAACTTACGAAAGCGGTTGTCGTGTCGCCTAAAATGTCCCACATCTGTACAATAGTTCGAAGTCCAACGTACAGAATCACGAAAAGACCAACAAATTTGACGCTGATCGCGCAGCCGATCATAGCTCCCGTAAAAATAAGCCAGAACCACCATTTTACGGAAAATGACCTGCGATGGAATAACGCTTTATTGCAGTGCCCTGTTTTTTTTGTTGTTTTTTTTAGGCGATTGTACTTACTCCTTTTGAGATGAATTTAAAAGCTCAATGCCCATTACCGATCCGACTACGAAAAACAACAATATTGGGTCAAGAAGAATGTATTGTGTGAGAGTTATAACACCAACATCTGAAAGAAAAGAAAAACAAAAGATTGGTTGAACGAAAACGTTTTCAAGGACGTCACTGCAGAGCGTTGACTCGTGGCGTGGGCGGAGACCGAATAGGTGTGAGATGGGGCGCTATCCTTTAAGATTGACACGACTTACGTGTGGTATTAAAGCTACCTTGAAAAAGATTTTACCTGAGAGTTCCCCATTTAATACCTGATGATTTCCCCGAGCTATTTCTTACCAAACAAAATGAAGGCAGACGAAAGGATGGCAGCATGCAGAGACCCAGTCATTTCCCACACAGTAACAAAAGAAAATGGGACTATTGCTGCTCCGAGAGTGGCACAAAACTGGAAAAAGATACTAGGTAAACAAAACACTGGGTTTGGCGTCCATATATCACTCAACATTGGCGTGTTCACTGCCTTTAGCATACTTGATTCCAGATTAACCAAAAAGAAAACAGGCCTACCAATCTCATTCCGAGGTAACTAGCCCCATTGAATTTCGCTCCCGGCTCGCTAAACGAAAAGGACCCATCATAGCCCGTAAGATAGCCGGACGCCGCGATAAGCATCTGAGAGAAAAAACATTGTTTCTTCAGATGTCAACGACATCTGCCAACACAAATACCGGTACCTAATTTTTAAAAGCAAACAGTCTGTACCGTGATCTCCATGGTACTCGACAGACTGACTTTTCGCGAACATTCTTCAAATTACCTTGCCAAGGGGCGGGTGGACATCGAAGAAAAACGTACGATTAATGTACCAGCTAGCCATTTTACCGAAATGAGTCTCATCCCAGCTGAAACGAAATCGTGTGGTATTTTACCTTGGTACATTTTTACAAGCAATGTTTACTATAACAAAGCGGTACAGTGAGCAGTTTACCAGACATGATCGGGTTCGGAAATATTGTAGAAGCGTGTAATGCAAGTCAAGGCGATGATTCCGAACAAGGCAGTCCACCAGAGACAATCTGACGAATTCGTTGACTCGTCGGCACTCCCGCGTATCTTCGGCTTCCTCAGTTTCAACCTCATGTTTTGATTTTCACCTAAAACTGTAGAGGGAGCTCAGTGGTTTGGGTAAAATAACAGTTATGAGACCAAAAGATTGCATTTTCTATGTTCCCGTTCTACGATACGTAACGAACGGCGAGCGCCGGACGAGCGCAGGGTAGGCAACACGAGTAGCTTCCATGTTGCACCGGTTGCCATCCCCGATCTCCGCGCGCCGCGCACCACCAAGCCTAGGAATTTACGTTCTTAATCATTTTGCTGTAAGGGTGCATTGAATGTCATATTCTCGCCACTTATCTAACTTGCTTATCATATCAATCACTGCCTGAACCAAAATGAATGACGTCTGTGACACCATACGTGATAACGTGATTGGCAAACGTACGCTTTCTACCTCTCGATCACCCAGTCTTTTTCTTGTTACCGGTCACAGTGGACACAAATACCTCATCAATAAAACATTAACTCAAATACCCTCGTATAGATCCGGTCACCTACCTCGAATAGGTTATTTTCTGGACAAATAAAGTTTCCTCAAAAGATCACTGTAGTACACATTCAAACTCCGCTGAACACTCAAATCACGCAAGAGGTGTCAAATACGGTACACAAAATAACAATCTTGGCTCCGAATATCCTTACGTGTACTCCACACGGTAAACCAACTAAAACTGAGCTATTTTTCTCTCCCCGTCGCGAATCGGTCTAAAGCTCTCTACTACACCGTTACCTGGAAGGCAATGACGTCAGAGGTGCCTTGGTCAGGCTCGCAACCAAGGGTTCTTCAGAAATAGAGAAACGCGGAAAGGTGGAGTGGAGGTTAAATAGGCTACCATGAAAAGTCGCTTGGACTGCTCAAAAATCACAACGGTTTGGAAAGATTTTTCTCAATATTATAATTACCGGTATAATTATTATTATTTATTTCCACTTGTCGTTTTTCGAGTTGGAGAAAGTGGACGGGCTTATGCCCTCCTGGCAGTTTTGTGAACTGTTAATCCTCTTACTTCTCGCCGTGCGCGGTGACGAACATGCTTAATCGCTTGCTTAATCTCCCACTTTGTTATGGTGTATGGTGGTTATCAAACTAGTCGGCAGTATGAGCATAACGGCAGGTTCAGTTGAGACGTTACTCAGAACCAACTTGGAGCTCCAAAAGAAGTACCTTGAAAAAACCTTGAAGATAAAAAGAGTACCGACGGCTAAGATGTTTGGTTTTGTGAATCCTTGTATACCTAATTTTTAACACGTTGCATTTTATTTGCAGATCCTGGATTCTCACCTGCAGTCGGATGCTGAGGCGAAAGTTTGGACGCTTGGGTGGCAGGATTAACGCCGTAAAGAATTCATCTAATCTTGAGCGGGACCTCCAACATTCAAATTTCAAGCCAGTGAATAACCTGTACTACCGGTATTCGTAATTTTGAGAATATCTCTCATTGTATTTATTGAACATTTTCTTTCCCAACGACGGAAATGACACAATGTAATTTGAAAATTTTTGCTTTTTTCCTTAAAACACTAAAAAATAAGTTCCAAATATGTAGAAGTAGCAGGCACTACTAGAAAAGCGATCCCACCGGTAGTAGGCTAGCAATAAATCATGGTCCGGATTCGAAGATTTAGCCTTGAGCGCGGAAGAGATAAAACCAGCTCAAGATGAAGACGCGAAAGTTTTGAATCACTTCCGAAAGAAATACCTTGATCAATCATACAGGCCCATCAATATAAGTTAATCCCAATCACTTGGATTCCCCTCGCCGCAGCACGCCGCAGGTGTTGTTCCCATTCGCAATCCGTCCCGAATGAAAAACTCTGTCCTTCCCCCGCCCACACACACGACCAAGACGTCATCTCCCTCCTTGTCCTTGGTCCCTCCGTGTTGACGACTTGTTCTAATCAGTAGCACATCCCAAGGCGGAATTCATCCCCATCCCAAACAGAGCAGCCCCTAAACTCCGCCTTGATGTGGTGAGCGAGGGCGCCATCAATAGGACGCCGCGCCGGTCCGTGGCCCGCTGCGCCTTCCCGCACGCCTTTCTACCGCAACGCGTCCCGCTGCACGAATATGCTAATGGAGGGCGCATCATCACATGCATCCTTATCGTACCATCATAACAACCGCGAAAAGTGGGTATTGGCCATCAGCAATGAATGCACAGTATAGCCAAGGTTCAAATATTGACAAATGGTTTACTAAAGCCGGGAGAAAGACGTCAGGGTGTAAATTACGCAATGAGGTCAATTGTCGAACAACTTGTTAAGTCTTTGAAGTTGCGGTGTGCTACAAAGAGGTATAAGCTAAGTCCTTAACGCGATCGTTCCACAGAATATCATCTAACAATCGTTTTAAAAAATTCAAAAACCTCAAACCACGGTAACAGAGAGATTTTTGGGTGATGAGACAGTATACGGTATATGAATGCCGTATTGCTCTCTATGATAACTAAAATTTCTGAAACTAAAAAGGTAACGGCAAAAGTAAATTTCAACCAAAAAAAAATCATAAAAGTTTCAGAAGCTCTTAGGTCAAAGAAGATTTGAAACCGACGCCAAATAAGTTACCGCGATCTGTTTCCCTATTGGCTTTGGGGGCGAGATTGTGAAAAAGGTAATATTTTTCTGGTGTTTTTCTTGAAGTTTCAAAGTGACCTAGGGCCTGTTTTTTAAAGCTACTCTGCAAGTCTTCACTTTGCACTCCACACTGTACTCTGCAAAATTGGCAGAAACTGTTTTTTTGCCAGGCTTTTTTGTGCTGGCACTTTGCAAATATCTAAT
>Ga0058701_10005935_pt1 | contig 10233 bp, 4 predicted proteins | sample AgamicOrMae_FD_97039 | JGI IMG/M metagenome (GOLD analysis project Ga0058701, IMG submission 97039) | Agave microbial communities from Guanajuato, Mexico - Or.Ma.e | ecosystem: Host-associated > Plants > Phyllosphere > Phylloplane/Leaf | place: Guanajuato, Mexico | collected 2012-06-04 | reverse complement strand
TATATGTCTCGCATATATGTGTACATATATGTCACTTTTTTTCACGGGGTTATGCGAGTCATTCGTACCAGTTCTGAGTATTTCAACAAACGCGAAACTGACAAAGCTTTCGAAATAGACATAAAGCAAGTGCGGGGCACAGTAAACGTCAGTATTGTTTGAAACGACTGCTGTAAGGACGAAGGAACTTTTGAAAGTGCAGGGCACGGTTTAGATTACCGTTGCGACAGTGGTGCTACCGGTCGCCGGTGTACGCCCAACTCGTAAAACCAGCAGCGCAAAGGAACACTAAAGTCGGCAGCAAAACATCCAAGTTGTGAGCACCTACTGGAAAAAACAGTCGTGGCATGTCACAAAACTGACGTTGACAGAACACAAATAATGAAAATACAGGTAAATACGGCTGGATACACTTTTTGCCTTCCCTCGACGCGGTGGTATGGCATTCGCTCAGCATTCCGAAATGCTCTCAGTTTCAGGGCAGAGTTAATGGATCCCAAGTAAACAGGGGCCAGCAGCCGAAGCAAAAGGGCCGCTTTCGCGCACCGGCGGCGTCGCCGCCCGCCGTCCGCTGCCGACCATGTGAAAAAAACGAGCAACAATCACCGAATGACCAATTTCGCGGGCAAACCTAAACGGAATCGCATCTTATACCGGGTGTTCTAATTTAATGGGTGTTGCTTGGGTGCTGTAACCAAGTAACGCGATATAATGTATGTCCAAAACACGTTTTATTTATGTATTAACCTATCTCACCTAAATTAAGCGATATCCTACCTGAAAAGCGTACTTTTGGGTCTTAATTTTTCAAAATTTCAAACTTCACCCACTACCGCCCAGCGATGCCGTTTGGAAACAGAAAAAATTATTGTAGAGGTTTTTTTTAGTTCAGTATTGTCGCAATTTAAAAAAAATCACCCCTCTAAAAACCTGAAATTTATTAATTTAGGCATTTTCCAAAGCTTGAAATTGCGTAATTTACAGGGAAAAATCCTTCGAATTTCTCTAAAGCTTAATGTCTCTCCTAGTACTTTGGACTGTTATAGGTTGAAAATATAATTTCGTGGCAAGCATTGAAAATGGCATCAAAACATTATTTTGTGAGACTCAAATCGAACTTTATCCAACAATCTGAAAAAAAAAACGTTTTCTGATTTATTCTTTTTAAAGCAATATTTTTGAAAGAGATCGTTTTTGATTAAGCAATATTTTTAGGGCAAAAGGAAAGCCCAATCAACATATCAAAAGAAATGCATAAACACAAACACGTTTCAGCCGTTAAAAATTCACAACGTCTACATTCAAAATATTACATAGGCTGTAAGAAAACTTGTTCTTGCATACACAATTCTGAGTAAGACAAAATTCACAGCTGCAGGTTTAATTTTTCAAGCTTTTTGACACTTCTAACTGTTACTCGGTCTGAGAAAACACTTCCATGAGTCAGGACTGGACACTCGAGCCACTACACCGATAGTCCGAAGCGTACAAGGCCTCGACGATAGATACACAGGGTAGAGAAACGGAACGCCGAGTTGATTCATTTCCTCAGGTAAGTTAGGATACTCATTAAAGTACAAATTAAAAATCTCGAGTGTCTCTTGTTGGGGGAGCTAAGGCGAAATTCGAATAAATTAGTTGTTGATAACAGTCCCGACGACGCGGCGCAGTGTGCACGGATGAGGTGACACGATGTGTCTTTTGGATTGATGCTATCTGGAGACACGACAAGTGGCGATAGCATCGGAAGGGGCTGAGGAGCCCAAGAGGGAACCCAAGGGAAGCCCTCCCCAACGAACCGCACCGTCCCGGTGCGCCCCATTACATTGCAACTAACATAAGTCTCAAACCGGGCAAAATTCCTTTTCGCCGGCTCCCACAAGAGGGCGGTAATACTATTAACCCTTTTGTTGCAATGCAGTCCCACTGGGCTACGAAGAAGCATCTTTTGAATAGAAATGATCCAAACTGAAGTCAGGAAAAAGATACTCTAAAAATGAGAAGATGGCGTTGTTTTGGAGGAATGCTCTTGTTTGAATTCAAATTCTGAACCTTAGAAGTCCTCTTTTTTTTTCAGGGAAAGTATCATTTTAAACTAATATACCAATTTTAGATTTTTATTTATTTATTTTTGGGGGTAAGGGGACTAACTATAGATTCAGAATGAGATACTCTGCTATCGCGAGGTTTATAATCAAGTCGTCTCAATTTAAGGAGGTGAGTTCCACAAACGAAGAACTACAACTGTACTTGAATCATATTTATAGTCAGGTTATTGAAGCGGCTTTCCTCTTTACGGGACGACATCGAAAAAAAATCTCTGGTAGGTTGTGTTGCAGAGAAAAGTTTCAAAATTAGGTATTCAAAGTCAAGAGAAATCGCTGATACTGCACCCATAGTAATAACCAGTTTGTATTTTCCTGCATATATGTTCGCTAGGAAACGCGAAATAGCACGTAATTCATTTTTCGATCGGTCTAAAAACATCCTTAACAACCGCAAGACCTCGGCGAGAGCTTCCCATTTGACTGTTTGCTGATCCATCTTCAAAACTAACCAATCGTGCCTTGTTCGAAAAAGGTCGTTTTATCAATGCGCCCCTGTTAAGACACTTTCCCTTGACGACATAACTCATAACAGAACGCATTGCTTCTCATTGTTAAACGGTACTGGTACTCGAAGGACACAGCATCGGAATAATATGAGCTTTTATCCTCCTTTGCGTGATGCTATCACGTTGGACGTAGGCCAAGCAGGATTCGAAATAAGAATGAATGACCAGACGAATGGAATGGATCTTTTCCATGATTTTCTAGTCGGGAAAAGTTGAAGAGGCGGGCGTAGGCAGATCGGTGCACCGAAACTCGGAGGGCCTATCACATTGTGATTGCGATCTTGCTACGAGTATCTTAATGGACTCGGCTAACTGGTGTCGCTTCTGGTATCGGAGATCCGAGATACGCGACCAACTTATACTTCAAGGTGCAGTTAAAAAGTGCTGTTTGTGGTTCCAAATGCAACTTTTGGCCTGGTTTCTCCGATCTCCTTGTGGCATTCACAATGAATCCGCACGGGTATTCTACTTTAACACGAAGTCTGCGAAAAGATTTTTTAGTGATATACTCCTCGTTTTTGGTGCAGGCTACACGATAGAAAAGGTTTTGTGGTAGGCCTACCAACAAAATCATTTGTTAAAATAAGGATAACAAAAATATTTTGTAACAACAACAAAATGTTTAGTTATATCAACAAAACGTTTGGTTGCTGCAGCAAAATTTTTGGTTGCAGCAACAAAAAATTTATTTGAGGTCCCTAATTTTGTTGCCTTTACAAAACCATTTTTTTCCGTGTATTAACAAAAAAAATGTAGAGGTTTCTTCAGTGTTAAAGAAATAAATATAGACAGTTAAAGTGGCTCTAAACGCTAAAAAATCAGAAGTGAAAATTCGCTATGTGAGTGAAAATTCACTCCTTAACAGTGAAAAGCGAGCCACTGTTAGCAAAGTAGGTAGTGGCTCACATTTCTCTATCCAGGAGCGAATATATACTCCTACGGCGAATTTTCACTAAACATTTTTTAGGGTGTATTTTCAACAGTATTCTGTTTTTTTAACGCATTTGTAGGACAATGAGAAAAAAATCTAAGTTTCGATATGTTTTGGATAAAGCCGTTTTTATTTTCAGAAAAAAAACATAGTTTTTTTGTATGCAACCTAAGCAAATGAATGTAAAAGTTGTCGCAAAAAATAGCATTTCGCATAAAAAATGATTTCTAGAACTGTATTTCTTTTTTGATGAGTGCCTTTGTTTAAAGGAGAAACATTGCGCACCTCAATTTTCTATGAGGATCGAAAAGCGATCACCTAACCCATGCATCTAAAAATCATGATCCTGAAACGCTTTTAAAAAAAATCGTACAAGACATATTTTTCCGGTACTCGCAAATATTCAAGGTAATGATGTCCTGCTATTTTTATATTTATTACAGTTAATATTTCAGCCTGTTGCTCTCAGTTACAAACGCGCCGTTAGCTCTCTTCACAATAGCTAAAATCACAAGCGGCCTTAGATTGGGCGTACTCTGTGTCGGATTTGTTCAAGTCTTCGATCCTTTGGTCACGCAAGCTTTCGGTTTCATTTCTCCGCCGGATTTATCGTTCTCCTCAAAGTCACCGCCACAAAAGTTGATTGAAAACAAAAATTATCGCCGGCGGTTCATTAATAAGTGTATATGTCTCGGCACCTTGCGCCGCGCCTCGCCTTGCGCCCCGCGCAGCCAAATTTATCACTCAGGTTCACGAACCTACACACAATCCTTTCAGTGGGAGAAGTCGTCCTATACACCAAGTTTCAAAACCTGCGATTTGTGCATCTCTGCCTGCAAAGTGCGACTCTTTGTCAGTCTGTACTTCGTCATAAGTAAGGAGGACCCACCGAGGAAATTGGCTTGATCAGAGTCACCAGAATAGATGTATTACACAATGTACACGCTAAATAATTTAGCAGTGAAAATTGCTTTAGGAGTGAAAATTTACTCTTAAATAGTGAAAAAGAGCCACTCCTTTGCTAATAATGACTCACTTTCCACTAATTAGGGGTAACTTTTCACTTCTAATACAAATTTCACTGCTAAATTCTTTTAGCGTGTATAAAGCAAGATTGAGATAAAGATCGCTAAAAAGAGACGAGGTAAGATGCCACTAATACGCCTGGGGCAGAAGTATAAAGATAATTACACGGTCAAAGAAGAATTTATTTTGCTAAAACTATAAAAAATAAGGATACCTAAAATTCCAGTTATACCACAGTATTCTCATATAAAATCTACCTTCGGAAAAAAAAGAAAAATAGGAAGAAAAAGAGCAAGTTCTAGGTTTTCATGGTTTGTTTTTCTCGTAAAAGGTGTTTTTAGCTGTTTCTATATCCCACAACTTTTATTTCGGAGCTGCACAACAGTTATCTGACCCCGACCAAATATTTGCGCGGTTTCGCTACGCGCGAAAATCAGTGTCTCCTAGATGATCCCCGATCTCTCTACTTTCTACACCAGTGTAGCACCTTGGCGATGTTTGCGAATTGCAAACATGTCCTTCGACAGGTTGTTTGTTTGACTAAAAAGTCCAACGACTCAATAACACGGATGCTATCTCGACACTTCGACACTTACGGTGGCTGCTGCGCCGCCGCCGCTGCGCCAGTGGCGCCGCACAGTGTCGTGACAAGGAAGCGCTCCCGCCAATTCTCGAGTAGTGTCGAAGCTACAGGATCCAATACCTCCAAACAGGTCACCAAGCTTCGTAGGTCCCCAGAATAAACAGCAATTTGTCCATCAAATGGCGGACCTGCCTTGGAATTCACTGCCTTGTCACTCACAGCAGGAATTTGACCGTCAAAAATATCTGCTATTTAAGTACCCGTGCCTATTTTCATTCCGATAAAAACAAAAAGTTAATGTCATCATTGACTTTACATTACTTCAATTTTATAGTTATAACATCCGTTAGAGAAGACGGTTTTATACCCTTTAAAAATATAATTATGTTAATATACATTAAGAGCGGGGATGTAGCTCAGTGGTAGAGCGTTCGCTTTGCATGTGAAAGGCCCCGGGTTCAATCCCCGGCATCTCCATGATTCCTTATTTTCGTCAATTGTTTTAACATTTCACCGTCCCGTAGCAAGAAATTTGCAGAGCCACGCATAACTTATGTGTTGAAGAGGGGCTGTAGCTCAGTGGTAGAATGTTCGCTTCGCATGTGAAAGGCCCCGGGTTCAATTCCCGGCACCTCCATTATATTTCTGCTTCATCAACAATAACGATCCTAACAACATTTTCACGGTTCCGTACCAAAGTATTCGCAGAGCCGCTTATTATCAAAATACAACAGTGTATAGAGGGGATGTAGCTCAGTGGAAGAGCGTTCGCTTTGCATGTGAAAGGTCCCGGGTTCGATCCCCGGCATCTCAATACGGTTGCTCGTTCATACTGATATTAGGAACGAACAACCGCCGTTTTACATGATGGTGGTGGGTTTTCTTTTTGAGATAAAATCAACTGCCGTTTGCAAAAAAATATAAATAAATGTTAAGTGACTTAAAGAGTTTTATTATCGTCTAACGGAAGCTGTTTTAAATATGTCCACACAATAGAACACACCTCTTCATGGAATTTCATTTGACTCAACCAAGCCCTTGTTGACCGTATCAAACCCATGCACGTAAATAACGTAAAAATATAGCCTATATGCATATCTTAAAACTTTTCTCAGTGTACTAAAAAATAGATACCTAGAAATTACACAATTATAGACTTGTAAATGTCTTAATTGACGAAGATACCTTAAGATTTAAACACTCTAAAACACGCGGGGAAGTAGCTCTGTGGTAGAGCGTTCGCTTTGCATGTAAAAAGCCCCGGGTTTATGTCCGATATCACTAATCTCCTGATTCTTTTACCGAAAATGTGGATTTCATTTCCGAATAGCTTCCTATTTTTTGGATATATTTATGAGCAAAATTTAAAGGCTGAATGCATAACAACACTTGTACAACTCACCAAAAATGTCGGAGCACTGGATAAGTGTTCATCAAGGGGCGCGAAAATTAGGTCACGAGAGAGGCGCAGATATGTTTATCTAACACTTGTCCTGTCCAATGATCTACATGGTCCTTTGTGGGCAAGGACGCAGTCTATTTAGTTAGTTGAACGGCCATCAATTAATTATTTACCGTTTTAAGTGCGAGGTCACATTGCATTAACTAGGCTATGAATCACTATGCAAACAGTGTCGCGTTTATTAGCTCGTAAACCTAAACAGACTTCAATTGCACACTTGCAAATTTGGTACATTAATTAATATAGTGAGACTTTAGATGCCTTTGTTTCCAAACAAGCAGAACTATTGCGCATGATCTTGCAAAAACAAACCCAACTGCGCCATAAAATAAACAATAAAACAATAAATTCGATATTTTAAAAATCATCTTTTTTTAGACTTTGTACAGAATTCATGTAGCAATATTACATTTGAGTTTCAAATTGCCAAACTTAAATTTTAGTTCTTGTAGTTTTCACGTCCGTTAAAGGCAACCGCACGAACGTTTATTACTTGATATTAACAGTTTTAAATTCAAAGGCTCCTGGAAACAAAATCAGATCAGATCAAACACTTTAGTTTTCGAAATGATTTATTGGTAGCCACATAAAATGAAATCTTTCCGTTAAGGTTTTTGATAAGCCATCAATACTAGCTACCAGTAAGCCAAAAAACACACCTGCATCAATTTCTTTAGCATCATATACGCCAAGCAAACAGGCCTCTATGCTGATGGCCAACACGATAATTTTAGCGTCAAAGTTTCTGTAGACTAGATTTTATTTTAAAATGTAGCCAAACCTCCAAGTGATTAGTATAATTTCCTTAGACTGTTGACATGACCGAAACAGTTTCAGTTCCTCTCGCAACGTTGTTGGTGAAACATACGTTTACAAGTTATCAACTAAGAGGGTCAAAAAGTGTCAATCGGTCTCTAATTTTCAGCCGAAGCCTATCAATTAGTGCGCTGATACTTAAAACCAGTTCAGCCCGCCATTGAAGCTCACATAAATACCGAGTCAAGTTCCCTCCACGTACAGTAATACCGCGCATAAACCAAAATTACTTCATTCGCCTTCAAGGTAATTATATCGCAGAAATAAAAAGTGCCGTCATAACTCAGGATTTTCAGTTCCACGAATGGTTCTGTATTTTTTTCAGCAGAATACAAATTAAGATTTATGTAAAATCTCCGCTTGGAACCTGTTGGCCCTCATTATCGCGTTGGCATGCCTGGACTGTCTTTACGATCGTGATGCATTTTCCACCCGGAGACGAGAGACGATGCACTGCGTAGCGTAACATCCACGGACGGGCGTGTCCATTCAAAACACACGTCTGTTCAAATCGATTTCGAGATTCTAGTTGCCGCTGGTGTTACGTGTTAGGGGAATGGAGGAATGCACCACACACCACTCATACTGGATGTTTTATCGGTGGAAAGCGAGGATTTTTCTTATAGGTCAGATCACCGGGCTTGGAGCCAAACCTAACCTTACTTCATCTCAGTTTTTTTTAATATAACCTTAAACAGTCTCTCCTCACCTAATGTAAACTTTTCTTGTCTGACTCAGCTTGACCTAATTTTACAAGTTAGACTAACCCAACTAAAAGCGTAATGGTATCCTGCATGGCATGACCCAATTTACCCTTCCCAAACTCGACCTAAGGTAACCAATATCTCTTAACCCAACTCAATCTAAGCTATCCTAACCAAACCTTAGTTATTTTAACAACGAAACCTTAAACCCACTCACAAAATATAAGGACAAAAGAAAGCATATCCTTACAAATAATGAGTAAAACAAACGATCAATTTAGGTTCGTTTAACAAATTGAAGTGACAATTCCCACGCTGTCCCATTTAAAATAGGTTGGTTTCCATGCGTTCGTCACCTCCCATTTAAAGTGCATTACGTCGGTTTCCGTACGTTCAAGTCTCTCTTGTATTAACATACGCGTGCCAATAGAACTGACCTTAGCAAAAAATAGGTCTCCAAACAGCCAACGTTGTTGAGATAAGTATGAAAATGAGGTCTAGTTAAAGGTTGGTAAGCTGCCATCTCAGAATAACTATAGTAATGATTCACACCACTTTATCGTTAATTCTGCCAAAATCGATATTCACCCGCCCAAAAAGCAAATTTTACTCACTTACAGATTTCAACCGTTTTCAGTAGGTTTACATCAACAGAATGGCTAGAAAACCACCCAAACTCTCAACGCCTCATTCTCAGAGAGACAAAACTTTTTAAACTCCTGTCGAAATATTTTGACGAATAATCCGCGCAGGGATTACGAATAACAAAGTTGTCTTCCAAGCAGTGTTTTGCTTGCTACCCCAGCTTTCCTAATCATTTCAATCAGCCTACAAATGTAGGGAAGAGGGTAACAGAGCCAAAGAATGAGAGAGTCTGCAGGCTCGAAAGACATACCACGCGCCCCTCACATGCATTACGGAGGGTGGGGCAGAGGAGCGCGGTAACGTGCCTTTGAAGCAAGAACATCCGAAATATGCGTATGAATTGCTAACTCCATTTCACAAAAAAAGCGCGCGTCTGGAAAGCACGGCTTTCTTGATGCTGTTTCCAGTTGGAATTTTTCTTTGTTAATGTTTGCATTGTCTCTTATGATTGTATGTTTTATCTAGGGATTACTACACAGAGCGTTGCGAGTGAAAAGAACGGGTGAGCGGCCAACTAGTGACGGATAACCAAGTTCTTGACGGATTCCTTCGGTACAGTTAAATTATCATCGCGAACTTGTACATCGACGCATTTTTTGTTTTTATTTTTTTAGCAAATTTACCATCCAAAGTAATGCATACAACATCAAAAGTGTCCTGCTGAAAATATTTCAAATTCAACTTCTTGAATATTAAATAATAATTTAAATCATAGTTATTTATCCAAAAATGTTGATCAAAAATTTTCCATTTTTCAAAACCATAAAAAAGGAAGAATGTTTCTAAAAAAAAGGTAGAATACAAACCTGAAAAAAAAAAGTTTTCAGAATTGAATTCTAGAAATTGTCAGTTTTTACATCAACGTTAAAAATCGAATGTACACGAAAAGAAGTTGGTCGGTAGGTTATGGGTAAGGTTAGGGTAGATAAATGGGTTGTAAAGTGAGATTAGGTATGCTGAGGTGTGGTCAGGTTAGGTTATGTTGTTTCGTTGAACTTCTTTCCGTATTTCGCCAGAGGACATGTCGACACTCGAAGTTCCGGTTGAAAATTGAACTTTCGACGAATATTTTTCTGATCGTCGCGTTTATTTCAGAAATTACAGGTGGCTCGCTAGCATCAGAATCATATAGGGATTCAGTCACGTAAAGGTACCCCAAGATTATTTTCCATCTGTCCATGAAACGAAACGGACATATCTTTCGCGGCGACGCCTTTTTCACGCACAGCGGTAGACTTTGTAATGTGGTTCTTTTTCGTGGGTCTTAAGGCGTCATGCGCAATTGGGTTAATCCTCTCCAAAAACGATTTGGATGTTTTGAAAGGACATTATTTTCTTATGCGTGAAGAACATTCAGAGAGTTAATCCTAAAAAAATCAAAACAAAATCTTTGAACTCGGGTACAAACACAAAAATTTGTGTTGAGAGTTACGCTTTTGCTCAAGTAATAAT
>Ga0058701_10005934_pt1 | contig 10234 bp, 8 predicted proteins | sample AgamicOrMae_FD_97039 | JGI IMG/M metagenome (GOLD analysis project Ga0058701, IMG submission 97039) | Agave microbial communities from Guanajuato, Mexico - Or.Ma.e | ecosystem: Host-associated > Plants > Phyllosphere > Phylloplane/Leaf | place: Guanajuato, Mexico | collected 2012-06-04 | reverse complement strand
ATATTGGCATCAGATCGGCAAACTCGTTGGGGCGATATTGCCGGCGCGATATCGGTTACCGATGAAAAACCCACATCGGACCGATATTGCCATGTCGGTAGCCGGCGTAACTTGCTACATGGGATGCAAAAAAGCAAAACCTGCTTTCCGAATTAGTTGTATTTTTTTCATTTATATACAGTATTACGAGGGCCGTTAAACAAATATTTAAAATTCATGACCTTAGTTTGTGTGTTGTATTATCTTTAAACTGTAAAAAAAATTGACACTTAGCGATTTATAAATATTCCAGTTTAAAATTATATCTAAGTTATAGGTAAATGAAAATTATTTTTCTGTAGAAAGTTCGATTATATCAAATTGTCTTTGCATGCTTATTGCCTGCTCCAAATCCTTTCGAACGCGAATGCAGGATAACATGACTAATGTATACAAGCAGTCTCAAAAGTATTGAACGCTTCAACTATTGAAACCTCCTTAATTTTGAAACGGAGGGAGATGCGCCAGAAAACACGGAATAAAATCGCTACAGTTTCAAGAGATCTATCAACATGATTCTGGCTGATTTGTCTGTCTCTTTCTGATCCAATTTTACAGAGGTGTGAAGAAGTTGATCAATACTTTTGAGACTGCTAGTACCCAACCCAACTTCAACCCAACCAAACCCAAACCAATCTAACGTACCTAACCGATGATAACAAAACCTTAGGTGACTTGGAATCAGCGGAAATCTACTGATTCTCAGTAGATATCCACTAATTTTCATTCGAAACCGAGCCAATGAAGTGAATCAGTGGTTCGATTTTGACTGAGAATCAGTAGATTTCTACTTATTCGTCTGTAGAGTGAAGCAAAGGGCCCAGACAAGGTGCGATGGCCAATCAGCAAACAAACCCTTGCGTATCTTGATTTCAGTGCCTAAAACAATTATTTTTATCCAATTATGGAACAATATCCTCATCAAAACCGTCCGCCACTTTTCGAAGAGATCCTCGCTCAAGATACCGCAGCGCTTTTCAAATTCTCTCTCTTTTTTGGATTCGCCAAACGTCCGTTTCTTGTCACTGATTGAGCAAACCTTACTGGAATGGATGTGAACTTGAATACCGTTTCAAGTATAAAGAAAAGAAGTTGGCAGTCTGGCCGGCGTTCAAGTCGGCCCGCCCCCTCCACGCCTTGCCTGCTGCTGCCGTGGGTGTGTATTATTATCTTATTCTCTCGATAAATGATTTCAATCCGAGAAGCAGAAAATTTAGTTGGCTAATTCGGTAAGCGCTCTCTGCCCCCCGCACTGCCGACATAAATGCGAGCTTTAACAATATGGAAAGGAATTTTGTGGTTGACCAATACCGTTATGGGTTCCACACTATTTGTGGTGTCTTTTTTATTCCTTTTTTTATAAGGATTGCGTTTCTTGAGGCCAAATAAAACGAGGAGGACGCGCGCTCAGCCTCAATCTTAAAACGTTTGCAGCTTGGAAACTTAACCTAACTTAACCGTAACTAACCCAACGTAACCTAACCTTACTTAACCTATCTGAAGAATAGAGAGTCTGTGTGCGATTCATCCCATAGGCGATTTCCACAAAACTACACGCCAAAAAATTTAGAAGTGAAAATTGCTTTGAGTGAAAATTCACTTCCCAAGCAATTTTCACTGCTATTTTTTTTTAAAGTGTAATCTTTGTTTTAGGTGGTTTCGTATCTGTTTTTGGTATGAAAGTTAAACAGAAAAAGAGCGTAATTTTTTTTAAAAACAAACTTATCAACAACTTTATAACAATATGAAAAGGTCTTTGAAATAACTCTTAATTAATACGAAGTGACTATTAACACGCTGCCCCATTAAAAATGTATTAGGTTGGTTTCCGTGCTTTCGTCGCCTCTCATTTAAAATGCATTTGGCTGATTTCCGCGCGTTCAAGTCTAACATAGGTGTGCGAATACACGTGACCTAATTAATATGGTTATTGATAGACGTATCTTCGAAAATAAAATCACGCTCCTCTCCAGTTTAACCTTATCTAAAACAGGTATGGAGCCACCTAAAAGACGGGTTTGTTTACTATGCACCCATGTCTGCACGAAAAAAAATAGTTTTGTTACGGCAACAAAATTGGGGACAACAAATATTTTTTTTGTTGCTGCAACCAAAAAATTTGCTGCAGCAACCAAACGTTTTGTTAATAGAACTAAACATTTTGTTGTTGTAACAAAATATTTTTGTCCGTATTTTAACAAATGATTTTGTTGGTATAACAAAACCTTTTATACCGTGTGCTCCACTTGATGTGAACTTAGTCTCTCGACAGCTTTTGATACAAAATTCGAAGTTAAGGAGGTGATTATTTTTGGGCGCCCTGTTGAAAAAGATAGATCTTAGTTTGTTCATACGATATTGAGCGAAAATTTTTAGGCTCTTTGAGTCTTGACAAAAATAAGCCCCGTGAGAAATAAATATTCAAAAAATCAAATTGAGTGCGGGGTAGAGGGCCAACGAAATTCAAAAGACGAAATTACGATTTTACCGTTACAAAGATTGAGAAGTCAATCCACCTCTTAAAACTTTATTAATGGAATTAATGTGGTTGATTTTTAACGTGAAAATCAAAGTAGTAGGAGCAGATATGAGTATAACCTTAATAAAAATAAAAGTCCGTGCACGAAGTTTTCCATGTCAGAAGAAGGCGAAGCATGCTAGTTCAAAGTTTAATTTTTTTTAACGAGCCAACGCACGTCGCTGTCTGACCAAGTTAAAATAAAAACTTGAAAACGCACAGCAGAAATTCAAAAAAGGTACGAAACTACACCCGGGGAAAAAAATCTTATATGAAGAGGAGTACTTTCTCAAGATGGCGTATTTTCCTTTGTGAAAATTGTGTCAAAAGGTCCCCTAATAGTAAGACTTTTCTCTCGAAAGAAGAGGGAAAACCTCGAATTGAAGAGCTTTTCGATTTTTGATTTGATACCATGAAGAGACTGAGATGGAATGGCGGAGCGGGCATACAAGTCTCCCCAAGACATGGGAGTATTTGGTTATCCTGGGTGGTTCCTGTTATTCGAAGTGGTGAGCGAAATGTGCAGTTTAGATCATGTGGTATCGCACTCAAATCAAGTGATTCTCACTGTATATTTTGGAAATTTGTGTCGGTAACTTCTGCATTTAAATACGGAGAACCTCGCATTCATTAAAGTCAGTTTATCGGTATTGCTAACAGGAATGTCTTGAAACATAAGGTCCCAATATTTTAGTGTAATTAAGAACGCATTAGTGAAATATTGCTACGAATGAGTATCAAATGCAATTTGAAAAATATCTAGCTCGCGCTTAGCATTGAAAGAAAAAAGTTTTTTTTTTTATTTTTTAAAAAATCGAGTTAAATCTTATTTGGAGCGGGGGAACAATTTTCGAGTTGCACGCATCTAACTATAAAACCTTGTTTTAAGTAGCGTAAATGCACTACAAGCCGCTGCAGGGACCTGTTCCATTGGTCTGTCTGGCCTTGAACAGCACAGGTGCCATTGCAGGCCCATCAGGGCCTGTGGCCCATTAGGGTTCCATGGGCGTCCCATAGGAGCTGCTCCACGTTTCGCTGTAATTAAGTGCAATCGGATTGGCTCGCTAATCCATCCCATCGAATCCTCAATCACCAATTAAGTACACCGGAAACTCTTTGTTACACAACTTAAGTTGTGTTGTGGGAAACTTTAAAGATGCACCCAAAACGCGCGGACTTCCAACAAGCCGTGAGACGGATGCGGTGCGCCACTTTCGTGCGCATATTCATTAATCTCCTCGTCTATATCCACTCATCCAGACCAAATTTTTTATCCTGGAGAAAATCTTACTCCTCTTAGTTTGCCATGAACGTCTCTCATATAGCGCGCGTAGCATTTTATTCACTCGGACGAGTTTCGGTGCGTTTTGGCGTGAGCGGTTAATTAAGAGGGCCCAGGGAAACTTAAACAAAGCAAAGTGTTCATTACTAAGCGGTTTGTAGTTACAGCTGAGAAAACTGTAAACAGGCAGGAGTTTTCCGCCTTGAGTTGAATGTCTTCAAAGCTGTCAGTTTGGTGTGTTTAGTTTACCTACTTTACATTTGGTATGTTAGATTTAGTAAGGTTAGCTTTTGTTAGGTTAAGGTTAGAGTTAGAAAGGTTAGGTTTTGTTAGATAAGGTTTAGGAAGGCTAGGTTTAATAAGCTTAGGTTTTGAGAGGTTCGGTTTAGTAAATTTAGGTTTACAAACTTAGCTTTATTGAGTGTTGGTTTGGTTTAGGTTGTTTTGGGGTCTGGTCAGTTTAGATTTTTATTGTGCCTGAAAAGGGTACGTTAAAACAGATCTGGGTAGACTATGTCAGGGTTTGGCAATGTTGATGGTAAAATCGGTACAAGTGATGTTACAAGGATTACAGATGTATGTTTATATCCTGTATGTCTCTTAAGCATTTCCCGAATAACGTAAATTGGCGTATACGCTTTAAATTTGAATCATATTGAAAATCTCTGAGAAAATTCACTGAATTTCAGTCAGTATAGCACCACTAAAAAAAAAACAAAATAAAAAAAATAAAAAAAACAACTCATTGACGCTGTATTGACTGAAGTTTCGAGGAATTTTCTCAGAGATTTCCACTGATTCAAATCTAAAGTGATACGTGCCGAAAACCTTAAAACATAATGTTGGTCCGTGTTTAAACAATATGCCTGTAAAGAACATTCTTTTCTAGGTTGTGTTAGGCTAGGTCATTGGTTGCTTGTTCGAAGTAGAAATTTCGAATTGCGTCCAAAAGATTGGAGCTGGAGCGCAGCAATGCAAGTCATGGGGCTGTTCCGTTACGATTCTATGCTTTTCGTCTCGCAGCCCGCGAGGATGTTTAGGCGGCGGCGGCGTTGCGGCGGCGTTACGGCGGCGGCTGGGAGCGGAGCAGAAGGAGGTCCGTCGAGGAAGATGCCCTCGCCGTCGAGGCCGTGGGGCGTCCGTCGCAGCGCGCCGACTTACACAAAAGTGGCTATCTTTTCACACCTGGACCTCGTTAATAAAGATGCGCGCCTTGTTAATAATGGCTCAATCGCGACGCCAGATACATGCGAACAAGTAGAGGCATTATCCCTCCCACGGTGCCGTGAATGCGTCAAAATCGCTGCTCCATTAGAGCGGACTGCCCCTCGGCTAACAACGTAGCAATAGACAGACAAACCTCCGTCTAGCATCTCGGTGCCTGTGGAAGGAAAAGAAACGCGACCAGTATTCGACATAAAAGTAAAGCACACAATTTGCGCAATATGAGAGCCCGTGATCATCCCCGTGAAATAAGTAATCGCATGTGCAATTTTCTCGTAGGCTAAAATTTTTGAGGAATGCAATTTTTCAATGCTCTAAAATGCACGGTATAAAAGGTTTTGTTATACCAACAAAAGCATTTGTTAAAATAGGGATAACAAAAATATTTTGTTACAACAACAAAATGTTTAGTTCTATCAACAAAACGTTTGGTAGCTGCAGCAAAATTTTTGGTTGCAGCAACAAAAAAAATATTTGTTATCCCTAATTTTGGTGCCGTAACAAAACCATTTTTCCCGTGTAAAAGAAAAAATATCGTATCATTTTTAGGAGATTTTATTTTGAAGGCCCTTGCTACTTAATGCCCAGTTTTATAATATGCAGTCTCAGACGTGCGGTTAATAACCACTGGATGAATAGTTCCGGCATTTGACTCGTTTTTCTGTGAGTTCGCCAAATTCGCGTGTGCATGTAGATTCTGGAAAATTTGACCTGCTGTTTGAAAAATTGCGATCTTCGGAAAAAAGTATGGCAATGAATCAAATAATAAGGTTTTTCAAGTCGCTTGTCTTCTTGATTTCTGTCTTTAGGCGTTTCAGATTTCTGCATTTTGTGGATTGGATAATGTCTCGTTACGTAGAAAATATTTCGATTAAAAGTCTGCCAAATAAGTATTGTAATGTAGAACATCGAGTTCGAGATAACACCTCTGACATTTCAAAACGTCGATAAAAGCGGTGTTTAGTTAATCGTCTGTCCTCCTGGCCGTTTATGTCCGTATGTCTGTCTATGACGGAGTCCCATTTTTTATTACGAATTATTACGATTATATTTAGTAGCGAAAGAGTAATCTGATTGCGCTGAGATTTTGATCAAAATGTGTAAAACATAGAATCCCCGTTTTTTAAATCATTATTATTATTTTCATAGAAATTAGCAATTTTACATATGTTTTTCTGTCCTCTTGTACGGTACTTTTGAGCGTATTAATTTTTCACTATAAGATTTATCGTGTCGGAAAAAAAAGAGGGAAAGCAGTGTTGCCAAATGTGGGTCTGAAACGGGTTGTGGTATTTTTCACGCAGCGAGCGAAATAAAGGCGTCACGAGCCGAAGATCAATATTTGTCTGGAAAACAAATTACGATTAATTTATGTGGGAACAATTGGAAGTAATTGGACGGCTGAGTGTTTGTAGTAGCGTCGACCCGCGCAATACATGACCAATGCCAACGTGACGAGGCGAATTCGGCTCTTTAATGGAAATTTAGGACGTGCGACGTCGTGGCCGCCCGCCGCGCCGGACGCACACATGCAACGCAAGGAATACGAACGGAGTCGGAAATGCGAGTGTTATCAAGACATTTAGATCGAAATCTTTGATTGGGAGATCACTGAATGGAATGGACTGGCGGGCACATCAATTTAAAACAGGTGATTTACCGTGAATCACGTTCGGCGTAGGTATCGGATGGCGAGCCTGCCTCGCCTGCGTCGCGATGCGCGATGCAGATTTCTGTGAGAAAAATGAGGTTTTAATATGTAGCTTTGGCATCGTCGCCTTATCAGTGGAAACTGAGTTGATTGGTTGCTTTTTATGGACCGAAATCGTTTCAGCGCGGAGGAAATGATCTGATTGAAAATTACCTGCTAATATTCGTCACTCCATTCCGCTAGTGCTCGCTTCGCCAGCGCATCTGCTCTGCTCACACGTCGCTTCATTCGCTTGATTAAGGGAAAGGTCACGTGTCAGTGACCCCCCCCCCTCTGCGCCGGCGTGCACCGTCCGTCTTCATGGGAACCCGCGAGCGCCAAAATGGATTTAAAACGTCCTCCAAGTTACTTGAAATATATCCCATGGACTTTTACCAATCCCTTAGTTTTTTCAATCTCAATGTATAATCGTTTCCAAAGCTTATTTCGCAAGGCTATATACTGAAATATCCTTAAAACTTCTGAAAATTACACTCTTAAACCTGAAATATACTGTTTCTCGCAATCAGTATATCCTTTTATTTTCAGTCAGAACCGAACCACTAAACTAGATCAGTGGTCCGAATTTGACAGGAGAATTAGTAGATTTAAGTATATTTCTACGGTTTTTTCTTTAAAGTGAAACTCTTAACACAGAGTTAAAGAAATCATTATAATAATAAAAAGGTGAAGATTTTCCAACGTATGTCTTAAAAACACCTGGCATTATAACCCTTTTTGCATATGCTTCCTATGTCAAATATTTTCTGTGGAAGTAATTCTTGTTCCAAGAAAAAAAATCTTGCGGCTAGAAAAAAAAATGTTTTTACACTATGAAAAGAAAAATTTTCTTGGCAGCAGTAATCATTTCTGTAAGAGTGTTTTGGGGAAGGAGAAAAATTAAAGGCACAGCTTCATTCAAATGCATTATTTGAAAATAAGTTTTGTGTTATACTAAGTCCTTACGTTAAATTCAAAAGGTGGCATTTTTAATGGAGTTCCATCTTATCTGTGTCTTTATATATAGAAATACCGCGTGGAGCGACAGCGGGTCGAGGCATAAGGCATCTAACTTTATCTTTCTTCGCTTATATTTTGATGACGCACCGAGAATACCGAAACATATCGCTACCGCTCCAAGACTGTCGCCAAGATTCAGACTGCTTTTTTCTCGGTGGCTGTTTCTGCCACCAACCCGCGACTTTTCGATGAGAGGAATTAAGGTTAGGCTAGGTTATGAGTCCTTCCTCTAGGCTGGTCTTCGAAAAGTAGGGGGGGGGGCATTCGATAGCGCCAAAAACCACAAGCGCCAACGCCGCAAGCGCCAGTCCTTAACCGCCAAACAAGAAAAGTCGCAAACGCCAAAGTTCGTATAGGTTAGGTCAAGTTAGGTTAAGTTAGGTTAGGTAAGGTTAGTATTGCGGTTAAGACCTTTGACGTTTGCGACTTTTGTCGTTTGGCGGTTACGGATTGGCGCTTGCGGCGTTGGCGCTTGTGGTTTTTGGCGCTTATGACAGCTACCCGAAAAGTAGAAAGGTAGAAATTTAACCGTATACGGAGTAGCTGTTGTAATTTTTCGGATGGAGGAAGCTTTTAACAGACGACGTTTTGTGGCAGAGTAGCGCACGTAACGTTACGCAGTAGGCAAGATCGGAAAAATGTTGTATGTAAAAAAATGCCGACAAAGATGCTAGACACGCACGATCTTCCTGCTTATACGGATAATTAGATAGGGAAGCGAGGCCGGGATTTTCCTTGAAAATTTAAGGGCGTTTTTCCCGCTGTCCGAAGAAGAAGGACTGACCTTTTTTTGTCGGCTGATTTACCGTTTTTGAACAGCGTCTCCATGCCACACCTGACAGTAAGCGTATTTCTCGTAATTATTTTGGTCCGTAATTATTGACTTGAAGGCACGACAGTTTTGAGGCGTCGAGGTGTTACCGGAAATTTGATCTAACGGGAATGAGCGTACCTAACCTAAGCTAACTTCACAGTAAAACGAAAATATCCGTTTTAGGGAATGCTATACTTGTTTTGGGCGTGAAATTAAAACTAGGGTGGTGCAGGATATACGTGGTGTGGCATTTTTTAAAAGAGATAAACCTTCGGTTAGTCACATCATATAACGCTCGCAGAGACCATTGGAATTAGATGTCTCAGGTCAATCTTGAAAAATATCCAAAATACGTACTATCCCCGTTTTCTTTTCATGCTCAAAACAGGTATAACTCCCTAAAATAGGCATTTTTGTTTTTGCTGTGCCAACAAGAAGGGGAGTACCGTAACTTGCCGTCTCCAATTTTCGTGAGACTTTCAGGACTTTTTAAAAACAGCATTAAAAATTGAACAAAAATATGCAAAAACACGAAACCAATATCTTGCAAACGTCTGGAAATATCGCAAAAATCCTAAAATTTTAGTCGTGGGCGCTACTTTTAGGTGTTCCACAAATAATAATTTTTGCTTTTAGATTATATCGAAAAGAATATTTTTTTGTTCCAAGTTGGACGCTATTTTTAAGGTACTAAAAATTAATTTCGGCAGCAAGTTTGGAGTTGGGGTTTCTTTCCATACCGCTATCTTGCAATTTCAAGAAAAAAAAATCAAAAATTTCAAGAAAATCTGGGGCGGGCAGTTGTAGTGCTTGGCTTATGCCAAAGTGTGCGACGATAACATACAGAATCTCCACGCATTACTTATGTAACCTTATTAATTCGACCCTAGTCTAACCAAACTTTACCTGATCACACCTGACCGAACTAGGCCTAGTTCACTGATAACCTAACCTCAATAATCTCACCCTTATAGAAACCAAGCTAGCCCCGCAAGGTGGTATTGCCTTTTGCATGACCACAAGGAGGAAGGCTATGAAGCGAGGGTGAGGCCTTCGAAGGGTTTTATTGCCCTTCCCATTTTGATGGGAGTGAAAAATTCACTCGACGCGCCGAGGACGCTGAAACTAGGCTTAATAAGTTGTGATCAGCGTCAGGAAATTGGGGCGTCTTCAGTTGAAGGAGTATGTTGTTCGGATCCCATTGCAACGCGGACCCGGATTGGCGGAACTATTAATCAAAGCAAGAGCGTAACGATGGCCAAAAATCAATGTCAAAAATAGCCTAGGTACGCTCCTTCCCACGTAGGCAGCCAGCGCACCTGTAGGCCAGCCCATATTTGTTTCCGCTGCCCACACCGCATGCACCTCTCTCGCTTCGCCTCAACTTAATGAGGGGAGGATGCAATTTTTTACTAGACGTCCGTCCGGCGCGGCGACTGTCGCGGCCTCAGCCGTTCCTCTTCTCTGCCCCTTCGGATCACGTGACATCATTTTTTCGGGACAACTTTTGGAAAACAATAGAAGAGATGGTTTCGGGGACATGCGTCAACAGCTGCCGACACTCATGGAGTAAAAACGAGGCTTCAGAGAATGCTTAACTTTCTCAAGCAAACACTCGAAAAGTTCATTCCCACGAGAAAACAAGTT
>Ga0058701_10005933_pt1 | contig 10235 bp, 10 predicted proteins | sample AgamicOrMae_FD_97039 | JGI IMG/M metagenome (GOLD analysis project Ga0058701, IMG submission 97039) | Agave microbial communities from Guanajuato, Mexico - Or.Ma.e | ecosystem: Host-associated > Plants > Phyllosphere > Phylloplane/Leaf | place: Guanajuato, Mexico | collected 2012-06-04 | reverse complement strand
TTGAGGGGTTATTTTACATGGGAAAATCGTCCGTCGCAAGATTTCTTTCCGTCATTGAGGGGTTTCCGTCTTTGAGGAGTTCCGTCTTTGAGGGGTTTCACTGTATCTTTCATCCTACTCACTTAACTCTTTTTATCTCAGCAAGTTGTCCGAGAACAATCGCAAATATTTACTCAGCAACGGAAAACGAAGGCCTATCTTAATGTGTCTATTAAATAAAGGTCAGTTCTATTCGCACGCCTATGTTAATACAAGGGAAACTTGAACGTACGGAAAACAGCTTAGTGCATTTTAAATCGGAGGTTACACGAACGCAAGGAAACCAACCAAATACCATCTGAATGGGGAAGCGTATGAATAGTCACTTTCTTAAATGAAAATGTATAATCTTTGTCTTAAATTAATAATTTTTGAAAAAAGGAAAAAGTAATCATTTTTATGAACTACACTGTTTTACGAAATTTCAAACCAAGTATATTTTTTTATATCTCTAATAATGTTTTTAAGCAATCAGCGGGGGAAAATCGGTTTGAACACTTTTAAGTTTCAAATAACAGCTCTGCCAACTTTCCTGCTAAACAGATCAAGGTAAACAAAACATTCCACAAAACTAAAGTTGACTTAAACTGTGAAGGAAAACGCTAACAATAAATCCTAGTTTCGCTAAATTCGTGACTACATTCAAAATGGCCGGATAAATGTTAAAAAGAAGTCGTGAGAATAAGCTTTTAGTCATGCCTAATCGACAGTTGGCAACACTTGTTGGGAAAGGCGGGGAGTATGAAAAAGTGCGCAGTCATTCTCGCGTACTTCCTACGTACGGCTATTGTCAAGTTTGTGTTCAAAGCCCAGTCATATTTTCTATCACTAGATGAAAGTTTGCTCGGAGAGGACTCTCAAGTCACGTGACTGGCGGGCGACTTTTGCAGAGTCACACTAAATTTGTTTAGAAATTCGCTCGTATTCCCGCTTTTGTTTTGCTTGGAGTGCACTTCTTACGGCGCAACAAACATAAAATATGTGTCACCGAAAGTTCACGTCGAAAAACCATTTTAACGAAAGTTTTTCCGCTGTATCAGCTTATTATGGCTTGCATGAGACGTCTTCCAATAAAGCTTTGAAGGCGTTTTTTTCTTTTTTTAAAATGAAAAATAGAAATGAACATAATTAACATAGCAATGTCAGTCTCACTCAGATTTTACGTGAAGTGGAGGTAATTTTTAACCTTCCCATTGTTGTTATATATCTTATGAATGGTCCTTCGGTACTCTCGGGGTAACGTTCAGGTTAGGTTGTTGGCGTTAGGTCTGGTTTGAACGTTGGCAAAAACTTTCTAAGGTTAACTGTTTTGGTTACCGTGAGATGATTTTATAGGTGAGGTTGTAAGCTAGGCGTGGTTACATTTGAGGTGAGGTTATGTGGGACCCGGTTTATTTACGATCAGAGGCAATGTTCACCTAAAATAGCCCTGGATCGAGAATATAGCAAGTCAGTGCATGGATATCCATAGAATAATGGATAATTGAAGACTGATATCCATAAAACATGGGTATCCATTTATGGATATTTATATTTTAAGGATATCCATTGGGGAATGTCCTTGCATGGATATCCGTGCTTGGATATAAATGTGGATATACACGCTTGCATGGATAATTGAAGACTGATATCCAAAAATCATGGATATCCATGTTGATATCCGTGGATTTTTGGAAATCCATGCATGGATTTGCCATGGATTCTCGGACCAGGGAGCCCATTTGCAAAGCAAAGACATCCATGTGCGGGACTCTAAGCTGTTCCTTCAAATCACGTATTCAGGAAAATTGTCAAAACGATCCAATTTTTGGTTGATTTCAGTCCATTTTCCTTCAGTATATCGTGAGACGAAGTCATCAAATAACCGCCTGATATTTGAACTCTTACTTTGTAATTCCGAAGAGCACATAATACGTGACATGAGAGCGATTTGCGCCCGGAAAAGTCGCATTATTTTCCGTTACGAGTCTGATAATAAAATGATCGTATCATCATGTAAGCTAAAAACCTATTTAGACAGCCAAGAGCCCATTTTCTGGAGATCGTGCATATACTCCGAGTTGGGACCATGAATTGAATTGTTAAAAATACGTAATCCAGCAAAAAGCACACGTTGAATAAGGAAACTTGAGTGAAAATAAGTGACGATGGGTTCCATCGGAGCGTGACATTTCGTCACTTATTTGCACCAGATGCTTATTTGCACCATTACGTTTGCAAGATAATTCATTTTATCTCAAATAATTTTAATAGATATGATTGCATCTGGAGGTTAGGTACACGAAGTTGGGTTAAATAAGTCTAGGTTTGGTGGAGTTGGGTGATGCTGATCAATGGTGAAGTTTGCATGGCGTGAAAATAGCTCTTCGCCGAGTGTACGTATGCGAATTTGAATGAAGCAGTGATTTACAAATAACCCGCCAATCTTATTAGTAAGGTTTTTGAAACAGATCATTGTGGCTATAAGTGCATCACCGATCCCTTGCCTCATATATCCGCCGGAAATGAATGAAACGATATCAAGGTCAACCAAATCCAGGCAACCTCAAAATTTTGTTCATTTCCGCCATCAACATCGACGCTTTTTTTTTCTCCTAACAGACGCGGTTATATCACATGATATGATATCCCTAAGATTAACACTGATTTTGGTATCCATTATGAGTTTTGAACCTGCACATTGATTAATTTTGCTCAGATTCGAGAGGTCGATTCAGTGGAATCTATCTCATATTCGAGATGGTCATATCAATGGAAAGCTTTTCTGACTGATTTTGATATGCCTATCTTAAGAACGAAGATACGTTATTTCTGAAGATTGATCCATTAACAGCCACATTAATGGAAAGTTTTTGCCAAGACCTTTCGTATGTCAATACTATTAATGGGCCTATTTCGAAAAGTATCAAAAGTGTACTGTTTCGTGAGATGAGCCCATGAATAGAAAATGATTAATAGCAAAGAGCTACAATATTTTTTTAAAAAGAAAACACAATGAACAAAGCATAGAGTAATCCGCACCAACTAATCGAATCATATTTTATGATAAATACTTCGACGTTAATGGCTATTTTATCGCCCCATAGGAGAGCCGCCGCGGACGGGTCATCTACCGATACAGCCCGCAACAATAATAAGGAACATTAAAATGACATTTTTAAACATTTAAAGAATACCAGCGATTAGATCACAGACATAATAGGTTATGGATTGGAATCTTGATTGAGGTACACGCTTTGGTTGATTCCGCGCTGTCTGGCGAATATCGGTCGTGACCTCGAGGAATTTCCAAAACATTGAAGATTAGTACAGACTCATGTCAGATTATTACTAATTATGATATGATTATATAATGTAGGCCTGAAGTAATTCGATATTAATATATTTTTTTATTGTTTCAGTTGTCACTGGAGCAACCGACGGCTTAGGCAAAGCGTATGCTGAGGCGGTAAGTATTCCCTAACAAACGCTAAAATTTGAGACTATATAATTTATTATTGACACTATTTCTCATTGTTCAGCTCGCTCTGAACTTTATCAGGGTTGTTGCGCATCTGGAGAAAATGGAAAATTAGGAAATAAGCTGGGAAAGTCATGGAAAATCAGGAAATTTGACTTTTTTCCCCTGGAAAAATGTAATATGTTCGTTTAAAAATACTGATTATACCACTACGTCTTTCATAAGTCAAAATTTCATATTATCATTTTTTTTCAACCAAAAAAAATTCAAATTGATCGACGATCGCGTATCATAACAATCGTGCACACTATAAATAATCACGTTATACAGTAAAATCATTTTTTGCTGTTTTCTTAAAAGGGATATTGCCAGTAATATCCTGAAAAATATTATTATTTTATATCATTTTTTTTGTCCTGAAAAACCTGGAAAAATCGGGGAATTTGGTTTGGCCGTTACGCGAAAATTCTGTTTCTGAAATCAAATGACTGGTTTAAAAATTTATTTTTGGTTAATTCAAGGGCGTAAGATATTGATCCTTTTTTCCAAAAACATTTTAATCACATTGAAAGCCCTTTTGATTTAAAAAAATCAGAAACGCAATACCAAAAAAACAACAAAAAACAAGATTTCAGCTCTATCAAGGTAAATTTAAAGGGTTTTCAACGAAATATTTTCTGATCCTTTAAGGGGCAGAAATCGACAATATCAAAAGTAATGCGTCAGTGTATCATAAAATTATTTCTGAATGTATTAATAATCTTAGATCTCGGGATAGGTAGAACAAGATACAAAATATTAACAGAACATTATCGGCCAAACAAAAAAACTGCACCTATTCAAAATATTCTATATACCTATACAGGTAGCTTTGGGTATACAATAGTCTACTTAAAGAAATCGAATCTTCTTGAGCCGTGACCTTCAAAAACCGTGTTAAAACATTCCTCCTCAATTCAAATTTAGAAACATCTGGAAAGAAAGGGCGGACAACTTATAAATAACAATAAAAATTACCTTCGTTTTCCAGTTGGCATCGAAGGGTCTCCACGTCGTTTTAATCAGCAGAAGCAAAACGAAACTCGACACAACTGCTTCCGAAATCCGTAAGAAATCTTTATTTTATTTGGGCTTGTATTCATTCTTGTTCTTGTTTTTAGAGACTTCTCACAAAGTCAATCCAAACAAAAAGTTGTTTTTAAAGTCAAATTTACAATTTTTTCAGAGGCGCAGTTCAAAGTGCGGACCAAGGTGATCGAAGCTGACTTTACCGGAGGCAAAGAGGTGTACGACCATATCGAGAAGGAGTTAGCGGGAATCGATGTTGCCGTGTTGGTTAACAACGTGGGCATGAGCTATGACCATCCAGAATATTTCCTGTCTGTTAAAAATAATAAACAGGTAAGACAAAGTTTTTCTGTGGTTCCACTGCCGTTCCAAATCGTCACGTACTCTAATTTTATGTTTGGATTGTGGTTTCAACTTTGGATTATTGACCCTCGCTAGAAACCCAAAGAGTACTTTTCTGTTGATGACAGATTCGAATTTGTGTCTAGAAGGGCTCTTATTGTCATGAGTATTGGAGGGTAATCGATTTCCAATCCCAAGTCTGAGTTTCAGTGCACTGAAAATTGAGACAAGTCAGTGCCGACTTATTTTCCTATTAAACGCCGTATTCTTGAAGCACTGAATCTGGGACTACCAAAGTCAGTGTACTGAAATCAGTGCCTCTAAAATACACAGATTTGAATGAGAAGTCAGAGGGCTCTGATTTCTCTCAATTTTCAGTGCACTGAAACCTGACTCGGGATTACGGGGAATTTCGCAACTTGACATTCCTGATTTTTTTTCTTTTTGTGACTAAATTGGATCTTGTTTTCATCGAATTTCTCGAATAATCCTTTTTGAATGACGGATAATTTTGAGAAAAACCGGGTTTGAATGGTACCAATTAATAATGGATCATATAAGTCCAGGTTTTCCCCCCTCTTTAAGCATGTATAAGGTAAGAAAATTTGAGGATAAGGCACGGCGCTAGATGAAAAATTTCAAAAATAGGATTTTATGGGAAATTAATTTTTTCCTACGTAATTGAGATTTTGTTTTCAATGAATGATTGGTTAATATAGGAAAGAATCCAGGTCAGTTGTAGGAGCGGTTTTAAAGTGGTATGGAGGGGGTAGGTTGGGCGGGTGGAAACCATAGGGCATTGTGCATTTAACAAAGGTTCTTGCCGCGTTTTCATCTGTTACATTATGTTTCGCATAATTTTGCTAAATCAGCGAAAGTTTTTATGTCTTATTTGCAAAGAATTTGGCCTCATCCGCAAGGATTTGCCATGCTTATTGCCTACTTTACGGTCCTTTAAGGGGCCGTCGCCTCCCCCCCCCAAAAAAAACGCCTCTGTTTAATATCTTACAAAAAAAAGGAAAAAAATGTACCAGTCATAAATTTGAGGCGATTCAACCGTTTAATGGCCTGGTTAAAACCAGGAAGTGTATAAAATGCTTCTGTTTTGGTTACGTCTTAAATTAAGGTGCCAACGACAGAAAAAAGAGAAATCTACGAATCACGGTGGCAGCGTCCACGTGCAAGAGAGAGCGAAAATTTGCCGAACTGGTTTAGGCCGACGAAGGAAACGAGAGTAACATACACTCAAGGGCAAAATTTTCCGACAATAGGAAATTACCGATAAATTCATTTCGTGATCAGATTCGCATCGGCTTGCTCGTAATGATCCTATTAGATCAAAATCCGATTAGGAAATTTTTAATGACCAACATTTTTGATTGCCTCTCACAACAAAGCTAAAACGAATATGCAAATTTACCTTCGATAGACGAAGTTCTCACGGCACCATAGCCTCTAAAACGTTAACAAAAAAGGAACTCTCGTAACATTGCTCGCTTTGCTTTTCACATAATTTCCATTGTTTTAACGTTTCTCGAAGTACTGGAATGTACACTCTAAATTTAAATCAGTGAAAGTCTCTAGGTTTAAAGAAAATCAATTAAATTTCAGTCAATATATAGCACCACTGAATTTTTTCAAAGGTGCTACATTGGCTGAAATTTAATAAATTTTCTTTGAATCTCCGAGACTTTCACTGATTTAAATTTAGAGGGTAAACTTCAAAAGATGTTAACCATAAATTGGTGAAAATGTTAGCTATGATTGCTCCGAAATTTCTTTCTGACTGTTCGTTGTATTATTTTGCGTGCAGTTTTAAAAGAGTCTGACAAACACGAATGGGTTGGGTTAAGTCCGCCTTGAGCGCTTTAATTCAGTTTATAGAATAATCGCAGTGGGAATTTAAAATGAGCGTTATTTTAATGCTAGATTTAGCATTGATTAACTTGCAAATACAGTGGAAATGCGGAATATCGACGGACGGTAATTTCAGATGCCCGTTTTCAGTGGAGGTATGTTATTCCGACCTTGGCAGGTTATCGCTGAAAGAGGTTCTTAATTGTAGAGCGGAATATATTATTGTGTGCAGCAATAATAAACAGGTTGGCGTGACTTTCGTGCTTTCTTATCTTTCACATTCTTGTCCACTTAGCACTAAAAAAGTTAAGTTGGTCATCTTATTGTTGGTTGAATCAGGTTAAAAGTTGGGCAAGGTGAAGTTGTGTTAGGTTTGGCCTGGTACGGTTTAAGAAGGTCAGTTGCATTAGGTTTTAGCGTTAGGTTACAGGTGGTTTAGTAGGACAAGGTTTTTAGGCTTTTAGGTTTTTTAGGTCACTGCTGGAGTTCAGGTTTGGCAGGTCTGATAGGTTTGAGGTTTGATTAGGTTTTGTTCGGCGAGGTTGTTTCGATGAGGTTACAGTAGGTTTGTTTAGGTTAGGTACTATTCGTTCATCACAGCCAGGAGAAACTGGAAATGAATATTTACTTGACGTTCGTCTTGAAATGGCAAAGAATTGTTCCAAAGCCAAAGCACTGCGAATTCGAAGGGCGGCATATCCTACTTGTTGTATAACATCCTGAGTTCTTATTGGGTTTTACAATATACTTAGTGAAGATCAATAACGAATAAGTTGGGTTCGGTTAACCTTAACCCATAACAGCCCAAAGTATTTGGAGTGAATAAATTTAGCTTAAGAGAAATTCCAAGGATCCTTCTCGTTAAATTACGCGATTTTAAAATTTGGGAAACGCCTAAATCATTAAATTTCATGTTTCCAGAGGGATGTTTTTTTTTTTTTATTCTGACAATACTGAAATGAAAAGATCCTTTAAAATAAATATTTCTGTTGCCGAATGGCACCGCTCGGTCGTAAAGGGTTAATTAGGTTTCAGGAAATGTGGCTCGGCTCCACCCGGCTTTGAGACAAAAGAGGGAATGTTCCAAAATTCGCCTTCCTATTTTCACGGAATTTATTTTCATTTCACATCCGCTTTTTAAATTTCTAAAACAAATATAGGAAAATATTCATTTTCCTCTTTTGTTCTGTTCGCAGGTGTTCGCCAACATTATTGCTTGCAACATAACGTCAACGACGAACATGTGTCTATTGGTACTTCCTCGAATGGTCGAAAAGAACGAAGGAGTAGTTATCAACATTTCGTCAGCTACCGCTCTGATGCCATCTCCTATGCTGACAGTATACGGATCGTCAAAGGTGGGTATGCTTTGCATAGGCACCACGCGACGCACTTGTGTTTGGTGGGTTGCCTATCGCCGACATGGAAGGGGCTGACCGATTGATCAGATCCGATTTCGCCGAGAGCTTTTGTTTCGAGCGTTATGCCGTTAATCTACATCAGATCAGGTGGCCTTTCGGCGGGAAATGAGTTTATGATGAGCTGTCATTCAAATGAGTTTATGATGAAATGTCATCACCGAATGCGAACTCTACACGTTATTTTTCTTGAAGGGATGTTCACTTTCCCGACAAGTTCTTCCGATTTGTACACGTCGGGATTGCAATGAAAATATTTTTAAGGCGTGCCAAAGAACTCAAAAACTGACAAAGAATGCCTTAACCGCACGCCAATATTCTCAACCGACCGCTGGAAAATGCAACTCTGAAGTTGCCTGTGACGTCATAATTCATACTAATTTCGTATAAAAGTAACTTTAAAGTTATGAGAAGTTGCATTCGTTCGGTTAGTGGCACTCTTCATCATTTTAAATGCTCATTTAAATTACTTTCTTATAAAAAGTTAAGAAAACCACTTCATAATTTTCATCATTATTCATAACCACTTCTGAATGCAATGACGTAGTTCTTTTGCGAAACTTGTTCTCTAAAGTGCAAGGGGGAACCTTGTAGGCGCCATCTTGGAAGTCCGTTTTTGGCGTATTACTCACTTTGAGATTGCGATATCAACAATCGGCCGATGTACTATAAGTCCAAAAGGTATTGTCCGGTTCTAGTCGCGCTGGAAGGCTCCGCCTTATGGGAAAATACATTGGCCACCGCCTTGCTCCACGACCGAAACCGAACGATACCTTTTGGACTGATTGTACGTACATTTATATACAATGTCTGTCTAAGTTAGCTACCTATTATAATGAGCGCAGGAAATTTAAAACGCTTTGAAATTTTGAAAACCAGCGTTTTGAATTTTTTGGACGAAGGCGTATAATAATAGCTATGTAGCCATCTTTTTGATAATTATGCAGCTAATTGTTAATAGCTTAGCAAAACAATTTCAATCAAATCAATCGTCTTTTCCCGCTTTATCTTGGTATTTCAAATAGCAATCACTGCTTGAAGACTGATTCAGCTCGCTGGTTAGGTAGAGCGCCAGGTTAAGTTTCGACAGTGACATAAAAAAGAAAAAAATCGAAGAAGCGAGCACTTCCAATGCGTCCAGTAGATTTTTCTGAACTCATAAATCGCCCTGGCCTTGTTCGTGGTTTATTTATTCTTCAGGGAGTACGTTGGCATCCCAAAACATTTCCTGACGCGACACTGACAGGTGCTTACAGATCTACGGTTACAACATACAATAACACAAACAACGCAAAGGGCGCTTTGTCCTAAAGTAAATCTGTGTGCATACGAGTACGTTATCATTTATTCCGCATTCTTTTGTTAATGCGCTTTCATTCATGTGTGTAGAGTGTTGCCGGGTAGATTTCTGTTTCGGACGAAAAAAAATCCATCAATAAGTGTGTTTTAACCTAGTTTTGATTAATAACAAAAATGTTGATTTCAAGTTTTCTGGTTAATGTTGTTGGTTGTCTCTCTAGGCTTGGCCGATGTTGTATTCTACTTGCATATTTACTTTTGTGCATTTTCGTGCTAAGTTTAATAAAGTGAGGTTATGTATATACCGTTACTGAAACACTCGACTCACCTGTTGCAGGCGTATGTCCAAACACTGTCTGAGGATTTGCGTCTTGAGTACGGACCCAAAGGGATTATTGTTCAGTGCGTCTCCCCCGGTTTAGTCGCCACCAAAATGAGCAAAGTCTCCAGAACCTCTTGGATGGGTCCTTCACCACAAACTTTCGTCGAGGAAGCACTTAGCCGTGTCGGAATCTACCATCTCACCACTGGATACACTCCTCATTCACTTATGGTAAGTGTAAACCAGGTGTAAACCCTGTTTAAACCGAACTCCAATACGCGATTCCCGGACTTTCGAGGTTACTTTAACCATACAGTGCGTTTACTATAAGAAGTACCCTGGCGGATCTTGTTTTCCTCCGCGATAGGAAGCTAGTTCCTCTCTGTCGTCTGCTCCCTCACTTGTTATTGTGGGTACTTTTGTAACGAAT
>Ga0058701_10005932_pt1 | contig 10235 bp, 6 predicted proteins | sample AgamicOrMae_FD_97039 | JGI IMG/M metagenome (GOLD analysis project Ga0058701, IMG submission 97039) | Agave microbial communities from Guanajuato, Mexico - Or.Ma.e | ecosystem: Host-associated > Plants > Phyllosphere > Phylloplane/Leaf | place: Guanajuato, Mexico | collected 2012-06-04 | reverse complement strand
TAAGCTATATATTGAAATTATTACAATTGTATTTGCGCTAATTTACCCACCTGCTGCTTCTGCTCTTAAGAGAGTTCAGTGACTTTCCTCGCATCTTAGAATTTTCCGGTAAAGCAAGCTTTTTTTTTTCCTCCATTGAGAGCTTTTGCGATCATGGTATCTCTTATGACAAAAATGTTACTTTGGTAATTCGTGTTTCGTTCGCCTTGGCGTTAACAAATTTTTAATTCTTGACTTTTCAGTATTTTTGACCCACGTAGCTCCTTGTTTTATCTCAGGTCAAATAAAAAGTCGACTTAATAATGTTGTTTATATTGGGAAGAGGAAAATCTTTGTACGCTGCAATACTTTGAGTTGTGCAATGTCACAAGCGTAGTATTGGACTTTGTCTATGACGCTCTGAATGAACCGTTGCTACGTGTCAAAATCTCGCCTAGTTCACAAACCTCAGGATAATTCTAACGCGTTCAACGATCTGGGCTCGAGCCCCGCAAAGCGAGTCGCAGCCAAAACATATACCGCTACCTGTCACTCGACGTTATAAATACCTTACAAAGTAACGACCGAAGTACGACGAAGTACCTCATTGAGTACCTGTACCTCGAAATAAATCACAACATCATTAAGGTGGACAGAATGAGACTAATTTTCGGTGCGGTACAGGCGCTTGCAGAGACTGACGTAACATCTGGATGTTTTGAGAAGAGAGAAGAGGTGGGGTGGGACGGAAACCAAAATAAAAACAGTGGGGTTGAAAGGACACATCTCGTAGCAAATGGAACTTGACAAAAAAAGATAGTATGGAGCGTTTTCGAAGCGAGGACTCTTAGTTCAAACTGTTCCTCATACACAGCTGTCCGTTCTCAATCGTTCTATAGGATACTGTACCATAGAGTGATGGTTGAATTGAGAATACCCGATTATCCTAATCGAATCAAAATGTGCTACCAGTCAAGGAATTTCATTAACCTCTTGCGTCCTTGTTTTAGAGCGAGCTGCGTCTGGCTGCGGACTTGTGCATAATAATTCGTTACAGCTGTAATGAACGATATGTGGAGTTCAGACAAAGCATAGAATTAATATTGTCTCTTCAAATTTGCACGTTAAATAGTCTACGGAGAAGGCAAGCCGTAATTATTAGAGGAGTAGAGGAAACTAAAGTTCGTGGGGAAAGTAATGGTAAGGGTCTATCAGAAGCATACATTAATTCTGATGCGGAGGAAAATCAATTCTTCCGCTTTCTCCATTTTTTATTTTCTTCTTTTTCTGCCCTCTGGTTCTCCGTTCAACTCGTCGATACACCCTCGATTTTTCCGGGAGCCCCTTCCTCGATTTGCACCACCCCGCCCTCGATTTTCAGATGGGGGGTTGCAATGATACTTTTTCATACTTAGATCAATCCTTTACTCTTTATTTAGACGGCACCAAACTTTTCCATAAAGTCATCTCGCATATCATGTCTATTAGATCATCTCTTGCCTAGAATTAGAAGCAACCCATTCATTTGAAGTAAAACATAATATACTAACAAAAGGGTCCCCATGTAGAAGTTGCGAAGGAGAAACGATCTCTTTCTTTAAGGCATGTTGCGTTGGTTGCGTTGCGCAACCATTGCGTTGGTTGAAATGTAGTTATTACTATTCTAGGTTATACTAGAATAATATACACCTATTTTTGTCGCTAGACTAATGTTCTAGAAGCTAAATGATAGATTTAGACAGTTCCTAATTTGGCATTGTAGATTGATCGAAACGCGCTCTTCTGTGATTTTCTGTGGACAGTAGATATCTGAATTTCAGATTTTTATGTTTCGTGTTTTAAAAGATACGTTATATTATTTTTGGCTCGGAGAAAATTTGTGTGTTCTAACCCTACGGAGCCCCATAAGAGTATTCTCTTCGTGCGTTAAAATGTCTACACTCCATAAGTGCTGTACGGCGTGTTACATTTTGACGTAACTTTTCTGTTCACACCTCCGTATAAGAAGTTTCATTTCTCGTCTTGGACTTTTCCCTGTATATCCTTTTGTTTCGGCTGTGGTACTTGTTGGCTAGCGGACGTCATCCGCGTTGAGCGCTATACTTTGTTCTTTCTACCTAGTGAAGGTAGGTGGGGATAGGTAAAGAACGAGTAAAAAGCGGGTTGTAAATGTTTCGGAGCGACTTTGCGGATAAGGGCTGGCAACGGCAGCGCCACCGCCAGTGCGCGTTCAGTGGCCAAACCGCGAACTGTTTCACCCTGGAATTAAAAATAAGCAAAATAGAGACGATGAAACAACATAAGTATTTTTGAGGAGTGGTGACCAGGTGCCGAGCAATGCCGAGGAGTACCGAGTCAGTTGTCGGCCGGCAGCTCAAAAAATAAAAGAAGTTCATTACTTTAACACGACCTTCTACAAACAAACGGGAAATGGTCGCCCCTTCGGCGCCAATACATGGAGACTTTTACGCACGTAATGTATTTTAAATGGGAGGTGACTTGAACGCACGTAACCCATCCTACAATTTATATGAGGCAGGCGGGCGAATAGCCACTTCGAACGGAAAATAGTGCACGCCGTTTAAGTGCCGGCCACGAGAAAGTTCTCCATTCGATCAGCTCATCGAATCGTTGGGTGAGAGCTTAAGACTATCGTACCTCGGGGGTGCGGCAAAAACTATCGTGTCTCGGATAGGTCGCTGCAGACGACTACGCCGCTAGCAGTCATATTAATTTTTGCTGTTTTTAAACGGCTAGCGGCGGAAATCTGGTCCTAGAAACGACAATCTTATTCTCTGCACAACCAAGGTACGATATCTACCTTTCAACCACACACACACAAAAAAAGGTTACTCGTGCACTTGGAAAATGTAAAGCCTAAACGTTACAATGTGTAAGGAAGAATGGGTTTTAAAAGTTGATTTTGGAGGTCATTAGCACAATATAGTTTCATTAGATTAGTAACCCGAAGGGTTGCATTCCTTAATTAAAGGACTTGGCATACTCTCAATAATGTGTCCAATTTTTTTGTCCATGCAGAAACCAAACTTTTGGAATTGCAACGAAGAGTTTTGTGGCCTCATCCAAATACTAATCGGTATCGCCATAACTAAAAATTTGGTTGCCACAACGTGGAAAATTGCGTGTATTAACTAAGTGCTTGATTGTTTCAACAAAGCTCTTTCCATGGAAGAGAGCCGTAGAGCCATTAAATTTGCGAAATATCAGGGTCGTAGTTGTTAAAACTAAAACGCTATAAGCAGAGGAAATCTTGGGTTGTAAGTCCTTTTTTCGATGGCATCTGAGGTGCCATGCACCGCACCTGTTCAGCATTAAACATTAAATTAACACAATCTGAAATACAAGTTAGAACCAAGAAGACAGGAACGCTAGGTCTAGTTTTCTTGGTAAGAGCGTCTCCTCGATTTTAATATTTGTCTTATCTGAAATGCTACGCTCAAATGATATACGGAATCAGTGAGTAGCACAGTTCTGCAATCATATAATCAGCTAATTAGTGTAAGTTTTTAGTTGCTTTTATTATATCCAAAAAAAGGAGGGGGGATATGTACTTAGAGGAATGAATACCACACATTTGCATCGTTAGTAAAGTTCGAGGAAGGTTTCTTGATAAGCACATTGATACGGATATATGATATTAGCCGAATTGGAAAGAGGCACTCTGTATGAATCGTAGAGCCTCGTCCCTACACCAATTCGCGGAAAGGATGTCTCTAAAAGTACCTTTTCCGTGCTCCTAAATGCAGACCCTGTGTTACAAGTTATCTCATCGGTTGGAATCCATGGACTGGTTTCTCTTATCGCATTCAGTACCTCCGCCGATGTATATATTGATAAGTTCAAGTGAACATGTTTGAACCTGCAAACATGCACATGTTGTTACCCTATCGGTTAAGAGCTAGATTTTTATTTATATTTTCATTTTTGAGTTCTGCGTGTAAACATAAAACAGGAAGCTATTTTAAAGTGTCTTGCAGATAATCTCATTCCACCTGGTTCGCAAAACATTCTCACAGAGATTTTTCTTCAAGTTGGACAAAACTCAACGGTACTCAGCAATAGCTTATCATAGGGATATTGTGACTTTCGTAAGTTTTTAAAGTAAACTTTTGCTACTTACATAACACCTACGACTTTAACTTTCTACAGTAGATTGGAGTTGGAGTTCCACCAATTCTAATGAGCAAGGATCAGAATGTTCGAGCAGTCTTTTTGCTTAAAGAGCTCTTTTAGCGCTCATTTCTTTTATTTTAAGATGGGTAGCCTCAGTTCGGTGGTTCCATCATTGCTCCCTCTCATTTTATATCAAACCTTTATAACTTGGGAACAAAAACAGGAACAGCAAAAGAGCACGGAATTGATGAACGATTCCTCATTGAAGAACAAAAAGGAGCACCTCGAAAACAGGAAATCATTTTTTTCTTAAGTCACGCATTTTGAGCTAAACTTTGGAAAATATAAAATATTATCAGTGCATTCAATGATTAGGGGTAGGAGTTTGGGCAATATTGTCTTTAAAAATGATGTAATATCAAGTGGAGCCAGAAGTGAGGTTCAGACGTCCTTTTATTGACCACCAAGGTGCGTGAATCGGGGAACGAGTTTTCCATTTAACAAAACATTTTTCGAGGAGTAATCTTTGAGAGTATGAAAGCTTTAATCATAATTACAAAGCCAACGCCAATAGGTAGATCTACTCTGTATATTTTAAATGCGGAGGGAAATATGGCCGTTTTTGTTCTTCCCAGAAACGGTCCACTCGATAGTTATTTGCCCTACCTATCGAATCGTTTGTCGTATCTCTTCCGGTTTTCAAGTAAGATATGTTTGAAACATATGAGAGGGAGCAATACTTTTGCCACTAATAGTACCTAAAGCAAGTGAGGCAACTCAAAACAGCTTGTTACATGTGATAGTACTGGGAGCTGCTCCATACAAAGTGACGCAGTATACCCAGGGACTCCCACCGGGGTCATAAACATATTGTGCCAGGTTATGTGCACGGCCCCCTCTCTCGGTACAAATCCCTGGGGATATGCATTTCCCGCGACACTGATCTTCCGAACTACGTCACTTGAATCGAGCAGTTCCGAGTTACGTCGCTGGTATGGAGCAGCTCCGAGTTGCGTCACTTGTTTCAAGCGTTTTTGAGCTGGGAACCATAATGGAGTTTCGTCCATGACGGGAATCGGGTAGATAGGATTTTACAGGTTGACGTGGTTAATGGTGTTCAGTATTTTAGGTGTATTATTTCAATATGCCTTTGCTATTTTTTCATCCGCTCAGTCTGTTTCGCGTTTCCTCCTTGTTGCTTTGTAACATTAGATTCGCCAAATTCGTACCGTTACGTTTCAATCCCCCCACCCTCTTCTTCGGGCTTTTCCGGAGTCATTCGGACCCTCTGTTGTGTCCCATTCAGACCTGTAATTTCCGAAATAAAGCAGTTGCTCTCCAATCGTCATCCTGTTAAGTCATCTGCACCCTGCAGTCCGAGAATTTAGATTAAATAGCCAAATTATTATACTATTCACTCTTTGCAGCAATATTCCAGTATTTATGGTCCTTCGAGTTCCCGGTATCGAACAAATGGAATATCTGTTTGTGTTTAATGTTAAGTTTACTTAATTTTTTTAAGTTTACATGTTTTTCTTAGTTTAATTAATAGTTCACGTTTGTTGTGAGAAGGTCTTTTGTCAAGGTTATTTAAGTAAGGTTTGTTTAGTTGAGCGTTTGTTTAGGCGAGATTTTTATGTTATCAAGATTGTACCTCAGTTTTGTCTAGGTTAAGATTTTCCGATGTTTGATGAGGCGAGGATTGGTCAAGTTAGAAATATTGTTTAAGGTGGGAGCTTATTGAGGCAAGGTGTGTAAGAATGAAGTTTCGTGAGGCGAAGTTGATTGTGTTTGAATAAAATCATTTGTTTAGATTAGATTTTGTGGGTCATAAAGAAAAGTTATCCTCGTCCGGATCCTCTGGATTTCGATTCACAAGATTCAGGGGGACGGAGGAAAGTGTTCGACACGAAAAGTGTTCGACAGGGAAATTGGTCGACAATTCCGGCATTTCGGGTGCCGTTAGATTGGGTTTTGTCGGACAACTTTCGTGTCGATCACTTTCCGTGTCGATCACTTTTCTACATCTCGATTCAGGCCTATTTAGGTAGTATACATAAACGTATATTAAGTCTTGCGTTTAAGTCCCCATGTAACGAGGAAAATAAATTGGTGTAACTCCAGTACAGCTGGTCAGAACTATTCGCTTGAAAGAAAACCTTGGCCTTTGAAAGTTTACGCTCATATTCGTGGATTCGCAAGTCTGTGGTTCATTCCTCGGTCCCGCCGGCACAGCCGCGCCGCCACCGCCGCCGCCGCGGATGTGATAAGATACTTCAGAGAGGTCACCTTGAGTGTGCGTACAGACCGAGTGGAGTCGTATGCTGGCCAGACATTCCTCCGAGGTTCATGAACTTCTGTGCACCATCGCGAGGAGAGGGGAGGGGCGTGGCGGGAAGCGCCGGATAGATTCTCCAGCTGAGCATCATAGTGCAATAGCTCATAAACTAGTAGAGCCATTTTCACTCAAATGGTCAATTTTACTAATAGAGCCTATCTAATTATGCTCTTAGAAGCTGTTTTGATGTGCATAGTTGATAGCCTATTTTTCGCAGAAAGCCTTTTGTGTTCCTGCCAAAAAAAATGACTTAGTCACAGTAACAAATATCTGTGACACTGACAATCGCGCTTTGCTGCTATACCACAAGCGTATCTGTTGAAATAACAAGAATTTTTTTGTCGCCTTTACTATCTTTTTGTCACCAATACATTTTTTTAATTTCTGTAGCCTAATAAAAATTGTCCAAAAATGGTAATTTGACAAAAGTCATTTGTTATCTGCGTGTTTTATTATTATTTTTTTTTTTAAATTATAATATTACTCCTGAACCAAAGAACGGCTTGTTTCCTGAAGGAGAGGATTTTTCTCCTTTTTCTTTTCTTAAAAGGCGAAAACTAGTTGTTCAAATGGGCCGTTTGGTGCCCGTAGGGATTACATAATGCTTTTGAAGAAAGAAAATACTTTATTAAAAAGGCGTATTTCCTCCCCTCTAAATTAAGTAGGCCTAAATTTGTCGAAAGAAGAATTTCTTCCTTGTTATCATAGGCAGAAAAAACGACCCCCCCCCCGCAACCCCCTGGACATCCGTGCGTTGCGGTTGCCTACTTCAGCGCGGAATCAGGCAGGTGATTGGCTGATGCCGAGCTAAGGTAGGCAACCGCAACGCACCGATGTCCAGGTGGTTGCAGGAGGGATGGACGTTTTTTTTTAGGTCTATGATAGTACACACTACTCATTATATTATCGGGACTTCTTAGCGCAATGGTTTGTTTGTTTTTATATATTTTGTTGTTTTTTTGCTCATTAGGTTAACTAATGATCAATGAAACCAGGTGTAACAAGTTTGAGCTTACTTTGCCCATTCGGGTTTATTTTGTGCTAGCAGTCCACTCTGAAAATGGGGTTAGTCTCAAAAAAGAGGCGTTATCGGGATTTTATTTTCTTTGCCGAGAATTCATTAAGCGCAGACATTTGTTTGATTTGCCTAAAAAGTAATGAAACGTAACCGCTCTTATCAACAAAACAGTTAAATTGAACGAGGTGGCTTGTTGAGCCATCGTCTTTAATTCTTCATTGATAATAACTCGAAAGCCATCATTCAGTAAAATTATTTTTCGTAATATTTTCCTTACTAAATCTATTTTGTCTTCTGGTGGTTTACGGAGAGGAGAGCTCGAACAACTAACTTGGTAGTAACAATAACTACGCATTAGGTCCGCCAACCGGTATATTGAGTTGTCACAATCAAAATTATGGTTTACTTTGTAAAGTCTGTCGTTGAGGTCCCAAAGAAACCCCTCTGTCCGTGACGAATTAATTACAACTCAAGAAATGTTTTACATTTTTTTTAATAATTACTTCTCTTCAATCCACCGAAGTATTTAGGACCATGTCAGCGAATGTATCTTAATGAATCGGTGTAAAATTCACTAAGTTGATGCAATGGGTTTTTGAGCCAGTTTTCGCTGCCTCGGCCGCTATTTCATCAATGACATTTACGAGCAGGCGATATTGATGGTGTTAAACTAACAAATGAGCGCGGAACGCCCAAAGGTGTCTAGAGCCTGGGAAAGCCCCAAGCGAACACTGCACAGTTCAAGGTTCCGCGATTTCGGATGTTGTTGTGGCGCCAAGTTTGAAACAGGCCCTAGAAATACTGCCCTTAATGATCAAGTACGACCCAATTAAAGCTCATATTAGATGTAATTTTTATTGCCCGCCTCTTAGACGAGGGGAAGCCACCCAAAACAACTGTCAGACCCGAAGAAGCAGGGTAATGTAGACGGCTGGACTTTTGTTGCGGGTCGCTTTAATCTGGGACTACCCACGCGTTATGGCATAGCTCGAAAGAATGCTGTTAAAAAAAACGTTTTGGGTGATTTCATAACTATTATTAGTTTTGTTTTATAACGGATATTGTGGCAAGTTTTCAGGGTTCCCTTGTATCTACAGTATATCAAAAAGAGACTTTCCACAAGTCATTTTGCTTTATATGCGTAGGTCGTTAAACTATAATTCAAGTGCAATAACCAATGCCTTTATACACAGAGCATGTAAATACTTGTTACGTTTCGAGTTAGTTATTTTGCCGTTCTAGAGTAGGTAGTAGAAATTAGGAGAAGTAGAAGTAATAATTCTAATCAGTGAACTAAAAGGATCGAAAAGAGATATAAGCAATATATCTTTGTTTTATTGAAAGATAAGCAGCTTGTAATATGAAAGAATCTAAAGAAGAAAATAAAGATATTACCGATACTTTGTTTCGATCAAGAATCGTTTTGTGGTGTGTTAGTAATCAATTAAGCAAAATTTCAAGCAATGTCAAATATTTAACTGACAGAAATTGACGTTTGTTTCAATAAAAAAATATATAGCTCTGTGAGTAATCGGCTTACCATGATTGAAAGTAAGTAATTTGGAAAAACTCGATTTGCAAAAGTTTCAGCCGGGATCCCATGCCCAATTTATCTATAGATATTGCTCGATTGTTGTATACAACAATGATCTCGTAGTTTAATCGAATAACAATATTTCATGTATACTGTACGGTTCATTTTCAGTATTTTTTTCTGCTTAAGTTTATTTAAAAGCTATCTAGTTTGGAAAAGTCAAATCCAAATCTTTCCATTCATACCAATTGTCGATCAGTTGATTTCATTGTTTTCACGGTTTATATTCAATATCAAACAATCGCACAGTCATTGGAAATGGTGGTCATTGAAATACCGTATCCGGTGTCTAGTTTAATCCGTGTTGGGTTCGCCGCTACATGGGACAAAATACATGCTAATTTGGACGTCCTAACACAGCCCTCCTCTTTTAACACATCGACTGACTATACTACGCGACGAAGCGAAATGTGACGCCGGCGACGGCTAAGGCGGCGCCGGCGGGGTTACGTTCAGAAACATTCCCCTCCAGTGTTCCGTCTCTGTCATAGGCATAGTCCTCTTATGACAGGGAAAGAGACAGAGCAGCACCGGAGGACAGTTTTGGAACGCGGCTCTGGGAAATGCCAGCGCAGCGCGCGCTCAGTGATCTGCGCTCTGCCGAGGAATTCCAAGCACGACTATAAATGACACTTCACGTAGGTTGCTCCTTCTAACGATTCTTTCATTTGCAGTACGCGTTAAAAGGTTATAATTGAAACCGTTATATCGCGGAAATCCATGTAGTGCTGATGTGGGAAACGATTCACATTTTGGTAATTGTTGTAGGTTTAAATTGCACGAAAGTGCGCGCGAATTTGAATTATAAAAGAAAACGATTCCTCTCGTTATCCTACTCTTAACATGTATGTACTGCCAAAATTCCGAATGTGCACTATTGGAAATGTTCGGTCAAGATTCGCTCATTTTCAATATGTTGACAAAATATGCTTGGAAAAAAAAGGATAACCGGGGAAAAACCTACCTAGCCTAAAGACACATTTGAGGGAGACGTACTTAACGTGGCGTTTTTTCATTCCTTTTCTTACATCTGGTGTATCTGTCAGAGTTCATTTAGTGCATGCGAAAATGCGCCGGCCTTTTTTTCCGAGAAATTTGGTTGAAATCTTGCCCCTATTTTCGAAGCGTATTTTCTCTAAATTTAACATTACTACATCGCTATTTTTTTTATT
>Ga0058701_10005931_pt1 | contig 10237 bp, 8 predicted proteins | sample AgamicOrMae_FD_97039 | JGI IMG/M metagenome (GOLD analysis project Ga0058701, IMG submission 97039) | Agave microbial communities from Guanajuato, Mexico - Or.Ma.e | ecosystem: Host-associated > Plants > Phyllosphere > Phylloplane/Leaf | place: Guanajuato, Mexico | collected 2012-06-04 | reverse complement strand
CCTTATAATTTGAGCCATAATTCCGCTCCGCCATAAGAGCACGTGTATTTTTCAAACTTTCCCTGACCATTTTTTTCAAAAAATAGATCGGTGACCCCACTTTTTTAAAAGCGTCTCAGACGCTTCCAGACGTGAGGAAAATCAAAAAACCACGCCTAAATTTATCTTTATATGACCCTTGGTGGAAGAGTATCCTTAAACCCCCCGCCAATTTCCTCCCTGCGGTGAACAGTGAGCGCTGTACCCGAAAACAGTCCCATACTTTTTTTGCACACTCAATCTTATCGCATTCGAATCTAGTGACTTTTAGTTCAACAAACTTTGTGTTGGTACTACTTGTATTATAATGCATCAGATACGGAGAATCTCGCTCACGGTCACGATCAGTCAATGGTCTTGCCAACATAACTTTCCGGGCTCAAAAAATATCTTGACTTGAATGCGACAAAATTTCAACTCTCTGTACAGCTGGAAAACTTCTCAGGTATATTTAGAACTGCGTTTAAAATCAATCAGTTTTTGGAATTGAATTCTGTTTGATTCTTATGGAATGAAAAATGAGAAGCACTGCCAAAATGTTCACCTAACGGATAGCCAGACTTGGAACCGATGCCGTTGCACGTACTGCGTAGAAAACATGAAAGCCAAAAGTTGTTTAGTAATTATTGTCTGTCATAATGGCGTGCTTATTACCAGCTTCGTCGTAAACAACGAGGACTATTTCCGATTTCGAGGCTACCTCTTTTTTGAAGTGGCTATTTACACGCTGCCCCTTTTAAAATTATTTGGTTGGTTTCGTGTTTTCAAGTCTCCCTTTTATTAACTTAGGCGTGCAAATAGAACTGAACTTTTTTTAAATTGGTAATTTTTGTTGCAGTACATGGGCTGTGTGGAAGTTTTCGAATCCCGGGGGATGCAAGTATGCGAGGAGGCGCTCAAGGTTTTACGAGTAAGTATTGTTCAAATCATTTCCCTCCACGGCAACCTTTTTTTTTACTGGCGGGCGGATTAGGTTTGGGCTATTCTCAGACGCGCGAGTGACTTGAACGCTCGAGGATCCTCGAGCTGAGAGTTCTAGCAATAGCTAGAACGAAAACCAAAACACGAAGGACAGTTTGCTCAGCGCTTGAGTATCACTTAACGCACGCTCAGGCTGTTTTCCAATGTGTGATTTTAAGACGCTAGACCCCCCAGCTGTCGAAACAACATTAGATTTTCCTGTTTTTGTTATTTTTCCTATGTAGTTGTTGTGCCGGATGGTTTTTGCCCGGGGTTGTTACAAACCCTGCACCCAAAGTTACTTCATTACTTGTTTGTGATAAATTACCTCGAGTGATTCAGTCATATACAAAGAAATAACAAAATTGTTCCAATATTGCTTGTTTCCTTTCGTAAATTAGTGTTCGACTTGAAAATTGTATGCCCGCGGTTTCTACGAATCGAGTATGTTCCTTTCCTAATTCAGCCTGTTAACCTAGCCTTATTTAATTTAACCTTGCCTTACATATAACCGTGGGGTAACTAAGTTACTGACTTGAGGTTAACTTAACCTCATTTACTGTATCTTCAACTTGCTCCCAGTGTAACTTGGAAACCGCCCACCCACCAAGTTCCCTTATCCTCACCATCCTGTGCTGTGCACGTCTTCGGGAAAATAACTGTCAATTTCGTATTCTTTCCAGAATTCAAGAAGGCGGAGGGTAAAAGCCATTCTATATGTGTCGGGTGACGGACTCAGGGTAGTTGAAGAAGAAACTAAGGTAAGTCTTTTCTACCGCAAAGTCGGCTTGTAATAACCAATATTAAAGAGAAAAAACAAAAACAAACTTATTTGTGTCGTTTTCAGGGTCTCATCGTGGACCAAACCATAGAAAAGGTTTCCTTCTGTGCACCGGATAGGAACCATGATAAAGGATTCTCGTATATATGCCGTGATGGGACCACGAGACGCTGGATGTGTCATGGTTTTCTCGCGCTCAAAGAGTCGGTAAGACACTTCTCATTTGTCATCTGGTGATCGGTACCGCGCGCTGCTTCGGAAGTATGAAAAATCTAGCGGAAGGTCGTTCCATCTTTCAGTGATCACTATGAGAAATATGGCGACCGGTCCCATCATGTCAGCTTGTCAGGGAATATGAGAGATGTTTCAATTTGCAATCTGGACAAAAATCGATAAGAAATGAAATGATAGGACATAAGTTTTTGTGCGCCTTCTAGAGTTGATAAATCAACCTCATTCCAGCGGAAGTTAACCTACCTCTTAAATGACTGAGATTGAGTTTTTCTATGGCAATAACAAATTAGTAGCCGTTCAAAATTTTGGTAAAAATATATGGGAGGCTTAGCAAAATTGATTCTAGGATGCGTTAACGAGAATGCTGTCATCTTAGGCAAGGCTTAAGGTAGGCTGGTAAGAAAGTTTCAATTTTTAATAGACGTCGATTTGCGGTGTGGGGGAAGATTGTTATGTGCGCAGTATTAGGGTTTTTGGAAGGTATGAAAAAATGAGGCTGTAGCTGTACATTGGGTCACAAAAGTCATGTCCCCTGCTTCCATAAGAAATACATTGAAGGCAGGGTTCATGACTTTTGTAGCCCACTGAAGTACTTCTCAGCACTTTAGCAGCTAAATGTGTTTGCTTTGTCATACTGCCGAGACGACCGAACAAACTCACAGTACAATCCTCTTACACCAATTACCCTATGCAACCGTCGTAACCTTCGAAGAGTCTTAAGAACATGTTCCTTACGGCACAAGGTTTAACCCGCCCAGCGATGCCGTACGGTAACAGAAAAAAAATATTTTAGAGGATCTTTTCAGTTCAGTATTGTGACAATTCCTAAAATATCACCCCTCTGGAAACCCGAAATTTAATAATTTAGGCATTTTCCAATACTTAAAATTGCGTGCTTTAGTGGACAAAATCCTTCCAATTTCTCGTAAGCAATATTTTACTTCAGATACTTTAGGCTGTTACGGGTTGAGTTGGCAGCATCAGCGAAATTGCGCTGCTTTTCGCTGCGATGCATCCAAAAGCGTTGGTGTTGCCAACACAAAAAATGAAATGTCCCCTCGTACAAGTAGGAACCTTGTTTAGGTGAAAGAAATCGTGGTTAAGTTCTTTATTGTTCTGATTTTCTTTTCAGGGAGAACGACTGAGTCATGCCGTAGGCTGTGCATTCGCCGCTTGTTTGGAGAGAAAGCAGAGGCGAGATAAGGAATGTGGAGTGACCATGACATTCGACCCTAAAAATTCGACCTTTACAAGGTCAGGGAGCTTTAGACAAGCCTCCTTAACGGAACGTCTTGCCGACCCGCAAGAGCTCAAACCGTCCGGTAAGTCGAGTGAGAAGGAAAATCCCATCCTTCCGTGCTCTGTCTAACCCTTGTTTGTCAGGTAACAACATCTCACTCAAGAAGATTACATTTTCTACCTCTCTCCGCCGAGCAAAGCCGAACGAAGCTTACGCCACTTAATCTAACTTAACCGAGTCTTTTGTCGGCAAGCGTAGCGCTGCTTACTACTCAGCAGCAGCAGGCCGTTACGTAAGAGTAAGCGGCATAAGGCTTGACAAGTGCAGAGCTATAGCAAAGTGAGGCCGAGAGCACGTAACCTAATCTAAGCTTATGGTATTGTTAATCTTTAACGAATAAATTGAAGGTTGAACAATAGTATCACAAATGAGGTGGGCAATGTAACATTTTTAAGAGAGTGTAATTTTTGTCCGTCAGATCAAGAGACCTTAACATGGACTCTTAATTTCAACTTGTCTCTTGCTTCCTGAAAACTGTTGTCTTGTTAATTTGATGTTTTAAGGCACTTTTTGAGAGTTGCACTTCATGAGAAGGCTTAAATATATGTTCACTGCATTGATTAATCGACTAACTGTGTTCACAAACGCCTGTTAAAATTCTAATGACGGTGAATGGTCATTTTTGGCGAATTCACAAATGTTTAACCTAAGCCAGCTTTTACGCTGCGGGAGCTTACCAAGGTGTATTTTTAATCCATTTTCCCAAGGAAATCTGGAAAAAAATCATTGAAAATCATTCAAATCGGAGCAAAGGAAATCTTTTTGTGCGCCTAACATTTTGTGATTTTTTTTTTCTCCAGGGTTTTGAAAGTCGAGCAAATGACTTGCTAGATTTTGAAAGATGTTCGGTATTTTGGCGGTATATTTTTTGTGTCAGGTTATACCATACTTTTTTTTTACTGATGACATCGTGGACAAGTTCCAGGAACGGGGTTCCATGAATACCTATTTTAAAGTGAAGGTCCGTTTATAAAAAAATTGACAGGTCTGTTTCTGGAATTTAGTGAAACGAAATTTAATTTAACGAAATTTTTCCTTACGGGATCCAAAGTGATCTGAAATTGAAATCTTTGACAATACTTCTCAGAAGAATAGTTCGGTTAAAATTCGGTGAAGTTCGTCAAGGACTGCACGAAGTAATATTGATGTCATTCCGAATCTCATTATTCCCGCCATTACGTCATTTTAAATAACGACCGTTTGGCTTAAACCAGTTCTGGTCAAGTTTTCGCTACAGATAAATCGTAATCGACCCGTAGAGGATACTTTTATTTTGGTCCAACATTTTTCGAATTATTTGTTTGAGAGGGCCGTATTTTGTTGGTAGTTCCATTCCCCTGGGAAGGTGCGCTAACCAACCAATCATCACAAGCGCCGGCGACAAGCGCTGCTCCTGTTGATCCGTTGGACCCCCTTAGTGGGCCCCCCCTTGGGCCATCTGCTGGACCATCAGCTGATGTGGTCCCCGCGCCAGTTATCCCCCAAGCCAATCAGAGCCCGGCAACTGGGCCGGGTAAGATTGTGACTCGAAATGAGCCACAGCGTGTGTTGCTGCTACCCATGAGAGTTATAGCTAAGCCACCGGTCTTGTGCATGGCTCGCAGTCACACTATCTGCACAAAATCGTTGCACACTCGGGAATTCCTTGTTCCGTATCCTGGTTTCACTGCTTAAAAAAAAGAAAAAAAATGCTTTCAGCGCATGTTTTAAATGTAGAACTTGAAAATTCGACTTTCCACTCAACCACTCTAAATGTTTTTAGTATAACCAAATCTTCACCGGGAAGACGTAATCGAGTTGTTTCTTGAAGTAAATATCTAGAAAAATATAAAATTAGTCTACCTCATAACTTAACAGATTTCTTTAAAAATTGGTTCGGAGAATAATCGTTTTGGGCATCAAGTGGAAAACTCGTATTATTTTAGTGCAGTTTTGCTTTGTAACACAAGAAAAGGGATTACGGTGAGTTAGGGGAGGTTGCTTGCGAGAGATTTTCCTTTATTTAACGTGTTTTTCACCTATTAATCGCATTTTTCTAAAGTACCCAATACAGGCAATAATTACATTGTCTTTAAGCTAATATAAAAAAGAAAACAAATTTATTGTATTTCTGTTAATTTTCTATTTACCTCAAAGCATAATGATTTTAACCGCGTACAAACCATCCTGTTCTACACCATAGTGTCCACATATGCATGAAGTATTGTCCGATATTTTCAGGAGAACGGAGTAAACTTAAGGGAAGTTTTTAATGTGCTCGCAAAAAACCTTTTTCCTCGGAGGTTAAAGAGATGCTTTGTCGTTTACCCCATTATTTTTGAGCGGAAGAAATCGGAAACCACAACAGATGAACCAGGATATTCGCGGAATGCTTAGAAAATGCGAATTCTGCTTGATAGCTGTAGTAAAAAAGACGCCCTCAAGGTGTGCCGTGCCGTGCAAAAATGCTTGAACATTTTTTACAGGCTATGCTTCTGCGCAAACCCTTCCATCTCTGCTACCGCCACAATATTTTAGTTGTTTTATTTTTCTTTTGTATTTATTACAGCTGTACTTACACAAGAGTAGGTGAACATGTAGACCTACAATTTTCAAAACAGTTTTCAGACGTTTTAGATTTTGTTTTTTGTTTTTTTAGTTGTTTTTTTTTCAGTTTATTTTTATTTATCGTGTGTATTTATTTTCTTCACAATAGATTTTTCTATCGTTTATTTTTTTTACGGGTACATTCAATCGTAAAAGTCGAGGACTATGTAAACACTTTGAGCACCAGTGTCTTTCAAACCTGTTTTGGGAATCTACGCGTCAAAAGGCATTAGAATTCCTAGCAAAAATTGCAGTCTAAGGCAGGAAAAACTAATGTCTTTATTGTTTCCCTCGACTTCTGCTGGCTAATTTCAGTAATTTACTCCGATAGGCAGCTTGTATCACGTTGTCAACACAAAGTCTATTTTTATGAACAGATTTGACTTTTGATTCCGACTGTACCCAATGGTATGCGTCATTTGAAGCTTTTTTTCGCAGCATTTTTTTTTTCACCGCGTTGCTCTTGTTTTCTCGTGTACTGTACATAATACCAAACACCACTTTGTGACACCAGAAAAACAAGGAAACTTTACGTCATCAGTTTTTGAGGAATCTTCTACAGTCGTTTGCTCAACTCCCAGTGATTATCATTTCCTGTCACTGAAGAAATGTAAGGCCCCATTGTTCACTAAAATGTTGTTTGAACTGTCGACTTTTCGTTCTCAAGTGCTTCTCTGGTTGCCGCAAGGGGGCGCGTCGCTCAAGTTAGCTGTGCGCTTGCATGAATGTTACTGCATAGGAGCACAAATTGTTCATGAGAGTTATTAGGTACCACCAACAGTGCATTTTGATTACGATTGTAGAGGCTTCCTATTCTGCACACATGTTAAAACACTCCTCATAGATGAGTAGTCCGATAAGGAGAAGAAACTCTCCTGAAGTTCTCTAGCTATCCATGAAACAGTGCTATTCGGTGTAAAGAGAATGCCTTGCACCTCATCGTTTCTCCCTATATTTAGAACCCTATCTCGCTCCTTCAATCATATTTCCATCCGTTAAAAGTCTGAAATCATTGCATCGTGTAATGTAGAAATATTCGCAAACCTAAAACAATTATCTTTTAGGTGAAAGTATGAAATTTATAACTCCTGTAAATTTTATTTGATCCTGAAACATTTTAAACGAAACCAAGTTGAAAAAGAATATAACAAAGAATTTCGGTGCAAATTGAGAACGAAATTGGCCTTTTGAATTGATTCGAGAACTACGTTTTATTATTGTGTACTGTGGGCCACAGAAGTCATGACCTCTACTTCAAAGTATTATGGGAGAAAGGGTCATGACTTTTGTGGCCTACTGTACATTAAAAAGCCGAAACTATATCCGCTGACACAGTTCTTCTAGCGAATACCAAAAACTTTCTTGGACAATCGGAAAATCCACTAATAAGTCCATGAGGCCAATATCATATTATCAATGTTTAGCGGATCCCTGCTCTGACATTCGTTCTAATTAGACCAAGTCAACGCGACTAGCCTGAAAATGTCTGAGAAAAGCGAGCTTCCACTTTTCTGTTGCTTTGTTAGTTGGCAATTGTTGACTTTTGTTAATTACTTGTTTCAGATCCTGTGCCTCCAGCCCCTGCCCACAAGGCAGGCAACCCATACGCCATAGAACGCCCTCATGCCACTGTCTCGATGCTCCAGAGGCAGGGCTCCTTCCGTGGATTCTCACAGTTGAACCAAGCGTCTCCATTCAAAAGGCAGTTATCCTTAAGGATTGGTGATCTCCCCAGTAACATTGAGAGACAAAGATCCTTAAGTCTCGAACCCAGTGACACTGGGAGACTTCCCCTATCTTCTTCGTTAAAGCCAGCAGGTGAGCTACTTGATCTGATGCATGCCTCTTTCCCTATTTTCGTTTATTTGCATGTCTTTCGTCTTGTGCAAGAGCGATTTTCAATCACTTTTTGGAACAATTTGTGTCCACTGTAAACAAAAGTTTGAAGTTAACATGCTAGAATTTTTAGCCGGAAATCGGAAAGATGATATTTTGAAGCTTTAATTAATTTATGTTTTAGCATTTGGTTTGCGGTCAACAATCAAAAATAACTTGTAGAAGTTTTCTCCGAGTAAATATTTGCAGTGACGAAAGCAGACCGTTGGAATGAATCAACTTTTAGGCAATGCATTGGAGATGCAGTAATTCTTTTGGTGTCCCAAAAACTGTAGTACGTAAATGAAACAGAAGTCCGTTTGATGGAATATCAACCAGTGAATTCAGCTGAGCAGATACTTGTGCTTGCTAAATTCATAGCTGGCATAGAACAACGCACAGTTGCTGGGACAACAGCGTTTATTGTGTAACACTTAGTGAAACTTACATTTTGAACTGGTTTGCATTTTCTTTTATGACATTTTTACTAAGCACAGCGTGCATCATAGTTGTTTAAGTGCATTGTAACTTTACGTTTGCTGTCATTTTTCAAGATCTCTGTAGATTTTTTCAAGTAAGCAGTAATCATACGCAATGCAGATACTTAAAGCAGTTTAAATTAATCCTACTGATCGGAAGTTCGTGCATGCCATTTCTGCTGCGCCCTACCAATTCTTAATCATTTGATTATTCTTAATCACAGTTTAATATCCCGTAAACCTAGTAAGAAGATGAATCTCCCTACATTCACCTAATTACATACCACCACAGTGAAGATCATATTTGTTCATTGAAAACTTAGCCGTATACGGAAGTTTTTTCGATTATAACAACATATCCGTTTTTCTTTTAATGTTAAAATTACACAAATTACTCGTCACCTTGTGGTACTTGCTGGTGTGTGTTCGTCTCAGTACACTTCGTTTTGCGCACTAGCGACGTTTCAACCAAAATCGACCCAAATCAAATTTAACCTTCAATAATTTAAAAAACAATAACTTTACTCCAAAAAAGGACCTTGGGTTCACGTAACGGTGTTCCCCAATCGTAATCTTAATCTGCTGGAATAATTGAACACCAGTGTGACTCCACAATTTCCCACCTCAAATCGGCATTTTTTTCCAGCCCTCTCAGTAAATGTCTCAGACCGCGCATTTTTTCGACCTCTTTCTTCGTGGTGGGATTTTAATTTTTTTTTCTGCGTAGGATAAATATACTCTCTTCGTGGTACATCGTGCTCAATTTTAACCGATATATGCCCAGAAATCTCTCGCAGATCTATTAAGCTACTCTCAATTTCTTTCATTTCCTCGAATGAATAATTATCTTGTTAATGTCGGGTCTTGTGGGCTGAATATTGTTGTTTCTACTAATCGACGTGTGCTTCAAATGTCTGTTCGCTGCGCACTGAGTTATCATTTGTGGCGTTTTGTGGTCCGTCTCTTGAAACTTCCGCTTTTGCATGTTGCTCTTGGTGCGAACAGAGGAGGCTTCTAACATTCGCATGCGCGAACAACGCATGAATCCTATGAGCAACGCGGGTTTTGTGCGTCAACGTCACATGTCTTTGCCAGATTCTTCGATTCTTCAGAAAGAAGGTAATGCTTGCAACTTGTTTGAGTTAGAGACCTGGATATACCAGAGAGGAGACATTGGGCAGCCATTTTGTTTCTGATGTGACCATCAAATGCATTGTAGCTTACGGAGAAACTTCGGAAACAAGATGGCGGCGCCCATGGTTTTGCACCCTCAATGCCTCCTCTCTAGTATATCCAGGCCTCTAGTTTGAGTCTTATCTCTTTGCATGGTTTGGCTTGCCGTCGAATTTTCACCAGCACAGGCTTTTTTCGTATTTTTGAAGGATTGACTCAATTTTGGGAAAATTGCCCTAAGGAATCCTTTTAACCTAAAAAAGAGGATACCCTTGGGCGATATTCCGAAGCGGTACGAGTATGTAAAAAAAAGGATGTTAAACTTTTTGTAAGAGGATGTTTCAAGCTGTGTAGGATCAGGTAGCGCGCTTCGTCAAAGAACGTAATATTCTGCTTGCGCTTTTTAACGAGCCTTCTATGAACATGAGAAAAGAATTCACTCGTAAGGTTTGCTGAAACCGGTTTTCGCGACGTTTTGGAGAATACAAACGGAATCTGGTCTTATCTCCTACTCTATTTTATTTTTAATTTTTTACGATACTACCGAGCTTCTGTCGACTTCCATGGAAGTTAAGTAGTTTTCCAGGCTATTTCGTACAGTTGTGTGGTTAATGGAAATTTTTTACGCTAAATTGCTGATAATAATAAACTGATGTAATGCTTAAAGATGTCGGCACAAAGCTTAATTTTTTTTTGTGTACTCGAACATTTTTAAATGTAGTCCTTTTTAAATTGTTTTTACATAATCGACTCTGGAAGAGCCATATTATGTCTTATGGAAGAAAACCTTTTTTTATGTTTGTATAAATT
>Ga0058701_10005930_pt1 | contig 10238 bp, 10 predicted proteins | sample AgamicOrMae_FD_97039 | JGI IMG/M metagenome (GOLD analysis project Ga0058701, IMG submission 97039) | Agave microbial communities from Guanajuato, Mexico - Or.Ma.e | ecosystem: Host-associated > Plants > Phyllosphere > Phylloplane/Leaf | place: Guanajuato, Mexico | collected 2012-06-04 | reverse complement strand
TCTTTTTATGTGACTACAAAACAAATTTCTCAAAAAAAAATCTGGATAATTTCATAGTCACAAAAAAAAAAAAGCCCAAAAAAAAACAACCAAAATCTTTAAAAAAAAAAAAAAAAAAGAAAAAGAAAAAAGAAAGAAGGAAATTGTTTCGAAAGTCTAAATTTTCGAAATCTATTACTTCAATTTACACGAATGAATGCCTCAAATACTTATATGTTAGGATTTTTTAGTCAGTCTTTTGAGTTTTACTGTAATTTCCTTCCTTGAGCTGAAAAAAAAGTGATTCATATTGTTTGGAGGAATGTACCGGTAACCACTGAAGAACTGGAATGATTAAATGGCTTAACGGATCTGGAAACAGCAGTCACAAATGATAGAATACAGCGGAAATGCAGAAAAAGCAATCGATCGCGAATAATGTCGTTTCTAGAATTCCTTCAGTATTAAATTCGAGAACAAAAAAAAGGTTCGTGTTATGTGTACAGTACCAAATGACAGGAAACATTTTGCCGGGAAACATCCGCTAAATCTCGCGTCGGTTACGCAGACATTTAACATCACGGACGGTAAATTACGACGCTAAAAAGTGATGAAATGTTTCGATTTCAATAAAAATGTCTAAAGAACTGTAGTCTTGCTGAAATTACTGACAAGCAATAATGAGTTACTCAGGAATGATTCGTTTAATGTTCACCTACGTGCACACCGGTGTCAATGTGTTTTGATTGATTGCATAAAAAGTGTACACATTTATTAACATTTTTTTTAGATGCTCAGATGGTAATATGAATTTGAACTTACATTGTCTGTGATTGTGACTCCGGCTTTCCATATCTGGTATCTCCAATCTATGTTTGAAATGCTGCGAATTAAATAGTGGTTCATTAATGTGTTGTTTAGCGTTATATATATATGACTTGATTTTTGAAAGTTGCACTCACAAATACAAAAGGCCTGAACCGCTGTCCTCTTCTTGCGCACTGAAGGACGTTTTTTCCATTCCGAGAAGGTTACTTATGGAGTCGAAATCGTAAGTTTCACTGTACTTTTGGCGGACCTTCTTCTTGACGAATTTGTCCCAATAGTTAACAGGGAATGATCTAATAAAGTTGAGGAACATTAGTACACCAGTAGTTTGTCTGTTAGGCTTAAGATGCGGGACTGCAGTACTTACTTAGCCGACACAACGAGTTTGTCCCAGTGCAATTTTATGTCATCGTCTTCAGGCTGCTCGGCAATGTACAATCCATCAAACTCCAATCTTCGAGCGATTTCTTTCTCTCGTTTGAATATAGCCAAAGGAACCTACAGTAGAAATCAAATTTCGAAACCGGTAAATAAGCTAAAATCCGAAATCGATAGTTCTCTCGAGGATGAAGCGACGTGATTGAGCGGAAGCAAGCGCCAGCGTCTACAGGGCCGGTCTCAAAGCGCGCTTCCCGAGCGGGCAGCGCAAGCAGCAGCTCTTTGGCGCTAGGAAGCAAACGGAGGGAAGGCTCACCCGTCCCCTCCCCCTCCGAGTGTATGGAACAGATTGATAGGCATACCAATTGATTCGTCTTTAAACAATGCATCTTACCATGCGTGAACGGTCCTGTTTCATGCACTCCATGGGCATACCCTAATGGGTCAAATATGAAAACTTTGATTTTTTTTACAATAAAAAGCCTCCAAATAGTACAGTCAGTTCAGCCAAAGGTCTTGATTCGTGTTGACGGAGTCACCGAGTTGAGCCTTAAGCCGCCAATCAGCGCCAAACTTGAGTTCCGGCTGGTCCCGGCATCACCCGAACGTTTGCAGCCGCTGCTCCTGATTGGTTTATTTTGGTGCCCAACTCGGCAGCCCCGTCGACCGAATCGAGACCTTTGGCTGAACCGGGTATAGCTCTGAGTGCACGGAACAGTTCGACAGGCATACCAATCGATTTGTCTTGAAAAACTGCATCTTATGATGGGTGAACGGTCCTGATCCATGTACTTACGTACTTGGAGCTACTGTTTTGGAGGCTTTTCATTGTCGGAAAATAAAAAAATAAAAATATTAGACCCAATAGTGTATGCAAATGGAGTGAAGGGAACGAGACCGTTCACCCATCAAAGGGTGCATTTTTTTTTCCTTTTCCTTTTCTTTTTTTAAAACGACTCGATTGGAATGCCTGTCAATCTGTTCCAATGTACTCGGAACTGCTGTTCGGAGGTTCTTCATCGTAAATAATTCAAAGCTTCAATATTCTACCCATAAGGGTATACCCATACAAAGAATAGTACAGGACCATTCACATACCATTTTACGCAGTTTTTACAGACGAATCGATTGGTATGCCTGTCCATATGTTCCATGCACCCGGAGCTGCTGTTCGAAGGCTTTTTATCGTAAAAAAAAACAAAGATTCAATTTCTGACCCATTAGTTTATGCCCATGGAGTACATGGAACAAGACCGTTCCCCCATCATAAGGTGCATTTTTTTCTTTTTTCTTTTTAAAGACGAATTGATTTGTTTGTGTCGTTCTGTTCTATCCACCCGGAGCCGGTGTTCGGAAGCTTTCTATATCGTAAAAGTTTCAATATTTAGCCTGGTAGCAGACTTAAACCTAGTATTGTAATCCGTAGGAAAGCGAAACGCACTGTTGGGCCGAAAATTTAGCAGGCTTTTATTCGCTTCCGCCCTAGCTGAGCTCATAAGCGAATCACTGCCTCGCAGGTGTCTGTACAAAGCTACCTGGCAACGGCGTTTATGGTTGTTGCGCGCCTCTGAAATCGGCGTGCTCGGAACTTGAGCACATCTTGGGGCATCCTGAGCGTACGCTTGAGCGCGCCTCAAGGTTGACACTATTTACAATACACCGTAACATCCCTCTTCACCTTTGAAAAATAGCGAATTGCCTACGCTTAACGGTAGCCTAAAGTGGTAGCCTATTACAATCCTATGTGAGATTCAGGGGGTCAGGGCCCAGCCAAACGTTGAAACATCCTTTTGACCCTTAAGTCAAACCCATACGAAGGGGCTAGAACTTTATCCATCAGAGATGCGCGGGGCGAAATATTTGAGCAGAATCATCTGGTTTCAAAGAAAATCCTACCCATGAAAAGGGCTACGTAAATTCTAAGGAGCTGGATTGGAGCGTCAGCTGGTATCCTCTTCTCGAACGCGAACCCTCTTGCGACCTTTAATTCGCCATGAAGTGGGTAGGCACCCCACTCAGGATCCGTACAGTCTGGGTTGTTTGCCTCCAACAGGGTGGGGTCCCGGTCGACCCAACTAAATGTCGATCATGCGTACCTTATATTTAGATCATCTGAATATAATCTACCATGAACCTTACCCAAACGTGGTTGCATGTCGATAAAACTTTGGGTAGAACTGTAGGGATAAAAAGAAACAGCATGTAAAAATATTCTGTTTCCAATTGAGTGATGTTGGATGGCTTTGCGTGATCACCACAATCTCATTTGTTGATTGGTAAACGGAGTATTCGATGTACTTTTAATGTTATGTAACTAGCTACAATGATACGCGTGCCACATCGCAGAGAAGAGAGAAAAGAGCATGCTACTTTTCTCAGTTGAGTGTCGAACCCATACATCCCGGCCCAGTAGGTAAGACGCCAGCCTACAAGCGAAACACTTGCTCAACTTGAAGGGAACCTACGCTCGCCTTGGATGATGTGGATTGGCAGCAGGCGGTTGCATCTGCGGAGCGGCAAAGTGCACGGCATTGGGGCGCATGGTTTCGGCTCGCGGTAGGGAGGGAGGAAGGGAAGGGGGAGCCTTCGCGTCCGTTTGTTTCCCAGCGCCAAGGAGAGCGGTGGACGCTGCTGCTTGCGCTGCCCGCACGGGCATATCTATCAATTTTATAAGTACGGAAATTTTAAAAAACAGGAGCGATCAATTACTTTTCACACTGCTAATACCGCCCTGGAGTTTGTACCTTGAGATGGTAGTAGGCAATGAGCATGGCAAGCGAAACGAGGGAATGGAGCAAGGCGGCAAGTCGCATGACGTGTTCCATGTAGAAGAAGTCTTCGTTGACATGGACCAGCTCCAGTGGATCTTCATCCTCGCCGCTGTCGTCTTCTCCGGAGCCTCCTCCAGATCCCGAACCATCGCCGGAAGAGTCCAATTCGTCCGCACCAGACCCAGAACCGTCCCCACTTCCAATACTGCCCATATCCTCGCCCAAAGTAGTCACCTACAATTCAAAGCTACGATTAGTCGAATCTCGATGAATTGTATCCCGATAGCGCGTAACTTTCGAAACCGTCTCCGTTTCCCATATCCATTTCCTCCCCCTTTATGTTCACCAACGATTACTGTCGAATCTCCATGTAACGAATATCGATAGTGATAAAATTTTATTAAAATTTTTCTCCTGTCTCGGTGAAATCTCGAATGAAACGACCCATGGGAAGTCTCGGTAGGATAGGATTCTCGGCAGCGCGCAGTTTTTCCTGGTTCCCTTGGGTTACATGCTTTCCAGATTTAAATGTACCGGTATTTGACTCTTAAGTACATTTTCCATGGCTAAGATTTGATAATCTACGTAAAACTGGGAAATCGAATAGGGAAAATATTGAACATAAGGTGCTAAAAAACATCGCATTTGAATGGAAAACAGTAAAAGTAAAGAGCAGTACCGGTACATGAACGCAAGGGAGAAGAAAGAGATGCTAGCGGTAAACGGATGGGATTCATTGCGGGAGTCAGGTCTTTTTTGCCCATCTTTAAGTTTAGAGTGGTCTGCAAAGCAGCACGTATCTTGCCTTGTAGAAGAGAAGCATGAAGTTGATGCAGAAAGCCAAGACAAGAGCTACGTATTTCAGGTTGTAGAAGTTTCGAGCTAAGAAGCTGACCGCGCGGTGAGTGTAGCCATTAAGATCCATCTGCAATACAAGATTCAAGTTTTAACGTAAAGTTTGACTTGTAGAGTCCTAAAAAGGTAGGCAATTCGAGATTAAATGACCTGTGAAAAGGCTGAAGGTTCACTGACTGTCTCGTGTTTGCTCTCTGCTTCCACGGCTGCCATTACCGCCTGTTGTTGGGCTGCAACTTCAGCTGTTTGGGCTGCTTCCTTTCTAGCCGCTTCGCCCCTGAATAATGTAAATTTCAAAAAAATCTTCTATTGTGGTGGCCGATGGGATAGAGACAATTTCATGGATGACGGATTAAGGAGAAATTTTATAGGTGAAATTTTCTATCTTTAATTTTGAACCTTTCGTTACAAGATCGAGTAGTACGAGGAACCATATGAGTATAAAAAGACCAAACCTAACCTTGCTTAGGCTACATTATGTTAAACTGACCTAATACACGCGGTTGTATGTCGTTAAAGATGTTTCATAGCTTTAACCGTCATCAGTTTCAGTCGTTAAAACTCTCAAAACCTATAGCTGACATGGCTCCTGCATGGTTGGTAAAAAAATTTGGCCCAGTTACCGGAGTAATTTTTAAATTTCAAGGAGCCAAGAGTGTCGAATTTGACACGGTGTCACGTGGACACTAACCTAAAAAAAATCTGGTTTTCAGCGTTTTGTGGAAAATGTGGCCCGGGAGTTGCAATAAATACTTTCTATATTGTTAATTACCTTAGAATGAACACAGAAAGGCAAAGAAACCTTCGTCAACAATTTAACAGAAATATTTCACGTAAACCTCAAAACCAGGTCATTTCGGCGCGGATATAAGTCAAATCAGCAACTCTTGCGTCTCTATAAAATTGAGATATCTAGACTTTGTTTCGGATTCAAAGTGAGACGATTAATTTATGCAAAGGTAATGGCTTTGATTGCTTTTCAAATTTTTCTTCTTTGATTTTAAACTTTCAACTCAACTTGACCAGTCTGGAGATCAAACATCCTTAATCTCCACTATGTAATAAAAAATGGGGCCGAAGGCGACCTAATACTTCCATGTTCATTGTGATATCTCCAACCGTTTTTGAGATACAAGGGTTCGAAATATCTAAAACAAACACCCCCACCCAAAATTTTGGAGAAATATTGCACCCACTGTGCTGTCCAGGGGAAACTCGATTCCTAATTGAAGCAAACAATTAAACGTATCTTGACCCTAGTCAAGACGTCTTTGGAACCATTCGCCCCTGACAACCTTTTTTTAAAGGAAGTTTTTTTTCTATTTTTCGAAATATCTAAAAAAGCGGTAGGGATATCGAAAAATGTACAGAATAAAATGTGTCTTTTAAAATACAATAACTTACTTACTGAGCACTTTTTGGTGTATACAACCGTTTTGAGATACAGGGGTTCGAAAAATCTCAGAAACCACCCACTAGCCTAAATTTTGGGGAAATATTGCCTCCACTAGTCGGGGCAACATTTCCCCATATACATTGCTGGACAGCTGCGCTATGTCCAGAAATGAAAACAAATATTTTAAATGTATTTCGATTTATTTCAGGACAATTTTTAAACCCCTAGCCCGTGACCATTTTTTTTTAAAAAGGGACATTCTTTTTTTTTTCAAAATATCTCAAAGACCGTTAGAGATATCGAAAATATGCAGTGAATCAAATTTGTAAGTCTTAAAAGTTTACATCAACAAGGTCTCCTCTGTTTTTCGATATCTGTTATAGTTTTCGAGAGATAAGGGCTTAAAGAATTGCAAAAATTACCCCCCTCTCCAAATTATGGGGAAATATCGGTCCGCTTGCACTGGCTAATGGAGGTTCTCGGCCAATAGCAACTTACACTGAAATTTTCATTCAAATCGGTCAACTTGTTCGTGAGATATCCACTTACAAATTTTTTTGCACAGACAGACAGACTCTCACACACACACACACACCCCATCACACAAACGTCAAGCTAAGAACCAGTTTCCTTGGCGTTCCAATGTTGAAGAGTAATGCAGGAAATGTTCTTAGCTCAACCTCAAATTTTTGACGGTATTCCAATACTTCTATTCGTTCTATGAACATGGAGGTAAAATTGAAATAGGATAGAACACAACAAGTGAGAAATTTCACCTTAAAATTTAGTGATACGGATATTTTTCACCGAAACAAAAAGCCTAAATGAGAAACATGACCCGTTCACACATCAGAAACAGAAATACGTTACCCCAGCAGATCTGCCAAAGTCATGGTTGTTTCGGGGTCGGCCGAATCTCCATGATGCTCATCGTGGGTAGTGATTTCTCCCTCCTTTTCCTCGTCCGAGATAACACCTGCCGGTAGACCGTCAATCATCCCCTTCGACCTTAGAAAAAAAATTAGAATAAGTTTAACAGAAAGACCTGTACCGCCTTCAATTCTAGTAAATTAGATACCCATTGCTGAGTCAGATGGGGCAGACAGTGATGACATTCCTTTCCGCGCAAAACCGATTCAATCAGAGACTTACCCAGAATGGTTGAGTGGTGCAACATGGTTGCCGCTTTGAGCTGATAGTTGACCAGATCCTCCAGGTGGAGGGCCGTCGGCGACGTGCGGTAAAGCTGGTAGTATCCGTAAGGGACCTAGTTTTTCCTCCTCTTTTACCTCAACCACGACCTCTTCCGTTTGGGGACCTCGCATCAACGACATCAACATGCGTGCAAAGTACCTGAAACAGCGCAGTGGTGACGTGTTTCGCGATTAAGTCAAATTCAACCACGGTTTACTTGGAAACAAGTAAACATAAACTTGCATGCTTGGTGTGTTCTTCTTCGGATGAAAAATTGAAAAAATGAGAATCATCATTAAGCTACATTCACTGATTAAAACTTAAGCCTCGTTTAACTTGACGTAGTGGCGTAATCTGATAACCTTGAGAGGTTAGGAAATGAGAGACTCAGGGTATAAAAATGGGAGCATCATATACGGGTAATAATGACGGCCCCTGTTCCCTACATCTCTCCTCAGTGATGCAGACTAGCTTCTTTAGATGTAATGTTACGAGACTGAAAAGTTAGAGCACGTTCCGCCGGTAGACCCCATAATGAAGAAAAAAAAAGCTGAAGTGTCTCAACCGAAGGTTTTAATACGAAGGAAGATGACGGGAACAAATCAGCTCTAACTTAAAGTACAGCACAAAGTGTTAAGACATACAGTAGTCAAATGATCTGAAATGGGAACCCAGTCTCTCCGCAACACAGTAAGCTTTTTACCTCATTAAGATATTTATGATTCAATAAAGAAAGCTCGAGGTTTCAATAAAACACAAATAGGACAGTCAAAGCCAACGATCCGTAAAAAGTATTCTAGGGTCAAACGAACAATTGTTTACAGCATTTCGTTTAAGGTGGATACACCAAGGAAACAGAAAAGGACTTACCGTAAGACACAGTAGATCCCATATCCGACACAATAGAGAGCGTAGAAGATAGATTTGAAGAAGCCGATAATGATTTCGGGAATACTCATTTGGTGAAGTGCGCTGATTTGGGCTTTTATGTTGGACGGCGACAACAATGCGAAAAATAAGTAAACTCCATCTTTAGCCATAGACAACCCACGGCGGAAAGGATCCTTAGCGTATCTGCAAAACGTCCAAGAGGTTCGAAATTGAACTCTCCAAGTGTGTAGCCACAGTGGTGCTCAAATAGTGCTGAACACTCCCTCAATAGGTTCTGGGTCCCGGACCTGTAAATCGCCCAGATCCGAGGAGTTTATAAATGGGGGCGGGGGCGATCTAAAGTCGAGCCGCTGGCATCTTGCGCGAACATCAAAGTCAGCAGAAAGTGAGCACCAAGCACAGTAGTTGACATTGCCACGGCAGTAAACAATAGAGATAAGGCGCGAAGTCCAGCCCACCGCCACCACGGATTTTTTTTTTCATAAAAAATAAATACAAAAAAATAAAAAAAAATAATAAAAAACTTGCCATCTACAAAACCGAATTCGAGGTAACAAAGGTATGTGATTGTGATCAATCTTCATCGCTAGAACCACGGACAAATATCCGAAAAATAAACTGGAGCTTCTACTTTCCACACTCTATTGACGACACAATTCAATCCGACCCGAGCAATGGCAATCGGTGCAGGAGAACAGACCAAAGGAAGAACATTCCTATCACGCGATATAGTTATTTTTTTATTGTCATAATTTTAGAGGACTTTTAAGATTAAGGGTGTTGCTGCTGTTGACCTGAAATGCATTGATATAGGGCGACGTGAACGGAAAGTAACCAACCTTATGCATTTTAAATTGGAGGGGACGTGAACGCACGGAACCAAACCTAATACATTTCAAGGGCCACTTTTACCAAGATGAGTTACGAGTACGGGAGTTTAGGATGCCATTAACAGGTTCGCACACTTATCAGCCCCCAAAGTTCAAATTAACTATCAGTTAGTTAGCCGCTGGTTTACTAAACGGCCAAATTTGACCGATTAGTTAACTGTCATTTAAGTGCTTCGCGCTTCCAGTCCTAAACTCCATTAACATGTAACTCATGGTGGTGACAGTGGCTCTAAATAGGGCTGTCGGGTCAATAGACACTCCCTAAAATTAGTTAAGTACAAATTTTTTTTGGAAAATTTCATTCGAATCAAACTTTTTTGAAATAGGCCTCTCGTTTCATTCTTATTGTAACATATAAGATCCCCCCCCCACCTGAAACTACTTTAGAGATAGCTTATCGCGAAGATAGGCAACTCGCAACAAAGCACCACCTCAATACTGAGTCTGGCTACAACCATGACACGTTCCTCATATTTTTTAGTTTGTTTACGAAGAAAGCCGTCACTCGACCGGCATCTTTGAAATCCGACAGTGGTTAGTTTGACACGCTAAAATCCCACATGGTACAGTACCTATAACGTTTGGACATGCATCCCCTCGATTCTCTCTTTTTCGCCATGGGTGGGCGTGAAACGTCAACAAATGAAATGCTTAGTGTAATTCAAGTGGCTACTGGTATGTCATAAAAGAAAGCTGAGTTGGAAGCTAATCATGTCGACGGGTTGTCTACCTTCAAAGGCACTCTCTACGTAAAGAGATATCTGCGGACACGGTTTCTTAAGGATGTTTCTTTGACCATCGTCAAAGTAAGACAAGACCTGAAATCCTACGGTTCAGTTTAGAACATGAATCCTCATCTACTGCCGAGTTTAAAGAACTTTGACCGTTTGGTTTTTCAGATCCAGGCTTCCAAATATTGACCAAATATTCATAGTGCTATATGGAGGCACCAAATTTTCTAAAGGACGGGACTATTCGCCCACCAACCCCATATAAAATGTATTAGGTTGGGTTCCGTGCGTTCAAGTCACCTCCCATTTAAAATGCATTACGTGC
>Ga0058701_10005929_pt1 | contig 10242 bp, 6 predicted proteins | sample AgamicOrMae_FD_97039 | JGI IMG/M metagenome (GOLD analysis project Ga0058701, IMG submission 97039) | Agave microbial communities from Guanajuato, Mexico - Or.Ma.e | ecosystem: Host-associated > Plants > Phyllosphere > Phylloplane/Leaf | place: Guanajuato, Mexico | collected 2012-06-04 | reverse complement strand
TGTTTAGGAATGTTGTCCAAACATTTTAAGCACAGAACGAACATTTTTAACCCACTGGTCCAATTTCTACAGCAGTTTTAAAAAACGAAAAAAAGTGAGTCCATACTTTTGACCGGTTCTGTAGCTCTTTCACCTCTCTAAGATTTCACAGCATGTGAACGGTAAAGGAAACACCGGGCCAACCGTACGCTGTAATCGCGTTTAACTTTCATGTTTCGTTAGGAAGGGGTCTTCCAAGGGAAAAAAATTGAGAAGGAAAAGGTATTCAAAACAACACTAATACTGGTACGTACCTCTTTATATTAAAATATACACGGCGTCAACTCGACGTCGATGCGAGTTTTGATAATCCATCGAGAAATAATTCGAAATCAATATGCTTTTGCCTAAAAAAATTAACGACTATGAAACACTTTAAATGAAGTGCACCTCGGAAGGAGATAGATCCGACGAAACCTGGGATGATAATTTTTCATATTTCCCGTTGGATATGACCACCTCGGTGTCACTCGCTTTTCTTATCGCGTCGATTTCAGTGTATCCTGACCGGTAACAAAAGCTACTTACAGTAGATTGAATGCTTTTTGCGAGCTCAAATATTTGAGCCGTTACTTGAGTCCGGAAAAAAAAAGTTGTCCTTGCGCTTACATTCTATTTGTAAGGATAAGACTGCGGGCTAATGAAACACACGCGTTCATTTTCAGATTGAATAATGTATTGTTATTAAACACTCCACGTACGTACCCTACCGGTTGTTACAAATCACGTTTTAGACACCGTTTTAAGACTGAATGAAATTGACGCAGTACGCTCATGTACTCTATTTTATAATATATAATAAGATTTCATAATTTCACAATAATATTTTCATTGTCAACAGCTCTAATGTTAATCCATCTGGAAAAATGAGAACTACTTATATTTTACAAAGTATGATGATATTAATAATAAACAAATGTACACGTTCAATTCAATTGGTTCCATTTACAAAAAAATTTTATCACTTTGTGCACAAATGAAATATTGCGTGTTTTCAAACAAATGCATTACATTCATAAAGAAAGCCCGTGAACGTCAGAATACATCGAAAAATAAGAAATGAAGAAGTACAATTTTAGGCCTTCCCAGATATATTTAGGTACAAGTATACAAAGTAACAAAAAACTATTGGCGAGGCAGCGTTACAAAACAACTATTGAGAGATAACAGGGCGTTTGAAAATGCCGCTTTGGGGAATAATACGAAAGCGCGGTAAAAATACTAGAAAATTGAACAAAGCTACACAACCGGGACATGAGATGGCACCAGTGTTGCCACATGTAATTATTTTGTCGAATTTTACCATATTCAACTCGAAAACTACAGGAAATGATCAGAAGTATAGGATTTTTTGGATTGCTCGGGCTGAACAATCCAAGGATACAGCTCAGTTATCTTCAGAGGCTAACAAGTTAACACCGTTGTTTACAGGCGGAGTGGTGGCAACACTGAAAAGTGACGCTTCTCTCACTGAAGCAAACCACTGGAATGGTCAAGAGGTTCATTGGATTCCGATCTTTGGCACTTATTTTCCATCAAACTGAATCATTGTCGATTTGAGTAGTGGCGCAGAATGAGGAGATGGCACTGGTCATGTAACGAAACATCATTCATGGCATGTGGAAGGCCGAAGAATAAAAAATGCGCCGTACTATTATTCCGTACGCAGTAAAAGACTTATTATTGAGCAATCACATGAACTTTGCGTAACGAACATATATTTGAAAAAAGTCTAATCAAATTGGAAATATTCTAGGTCCTCAGAATGATTGCGTCATGTGCTAGTAAGTACTGATATGAGGTGTGACTGGAACATGTTCTTTGACTGCTGAGGACTTGGAAACACTGATCGAAAAAGGTGACTGACATGGAAACTCGTGGAACACGCGATGAGTAGTTTTCTCTCTTTCTTATCAGGGTGCACTCACGCACGTTTGCACACTTACGCTTAAATCTATTCGTTGAACATCTAGTCTGGTAAACACTCACTTGGGATTGGCTGAGTCAATTTGGCTGAACCAATCAGACTGCGCCACTTTGGCTCAAGTATTTGCTCTTGAGATGGGAATGTTTTATTGGCACATCAGGGACAATGTGTAGGATCTCCAACTGTGACAGCCAGACTAAGGAACTTGAACACAGGTGCTGATAACCGTGACGATATTTAGCTTGCGTTTCAGGTATAAATGGCATCGTTTCAAATCGCTCCAAATAAAAACCCCGAAAGTTACTTCATCCCAAAATATCTCAAGATGGTAAACCAATAATTTTCACAAAAATCGTAAGTCTGATCTGCTGCCCAATTATTTGATTGGCGTGTTTGAACTAAGCACAATATCATGGTCAGAGCAACTTTTCAAGATACAGCTCTCCAACATTTTCATCCTATCCTTTTTTTCTTCTTCCTTGATATATATTTGATTTGCAGAATGGTGGAAGATGTGAATTTTTCGTCCACTAAAAGAACTAAGAACTTGAGATACAACCGAAAACAGTTCTCGCGAGTGTTTTCATACCGGCATCTGTCTTACATACTGTACTCTCATGAGAGGGAAGGAGACAGAGCAGAGGAAACTGTTTTCGAACGCGACCTGGTTAGGTTATTAGCAGAGCTACTGACTGCGGCACAGTTGGAGTTCGTGCGTACAGACTTCTAGAATTTACTTATCTTTTTGCGTCTTTCTTGTTCGTTCACTTGGAAGGGATGCTTCATAAAGTCTGTATAAACACGTATCGTAACAAAGGAACAATGAAAACACTAAATGAATGAACCAACTCGGCGAAGAAAGAAGAATAGTCGATAGTACTTGACTAACAAAGACGAACTTTGCAGTAAGGAACCTTTCTGATGTTACGTCCGTACAACTTAAAATGAGGCATACATAGTAAAATAGACGCCTCGGTTCCGGTATCTGTCACAGAATATCCGTTTCGTAGATCTTGTTAGTTGTAGAGGGCGCAGTACCGGCGTTGGTTGAGTTGGAGGTGGGAGCGGGGTTGGCGGATCCCGTGGACGCCAGGTGCGTCAAGGAGCCCGAGATGGGCGCGGCGGCACTCAGTCCTTGGCCTATTCCCATTTTCGCTAAAAGGTTACTCTCACTGCCCGTCTTCTTAAGCAGAAGGTCCGGCGGAGGGATAGCGGCCAGGCCGGCCCCTCCCCGCTGCAGCTGCTGCAGGCGAGCGTACTGCTCTTGCAGAGCCCTCTGCTTCCGCAGCAACTCCTGGTGCCTCTGCTCCAACGCTTCCTGGCGAACTTTCTTGCTTGCCGCGTTGGCCGCGCCTTCCTGCGAGTTGACGCTCTCGCAGCTGGAGCTGTTGGACACCGGGGCCGCCGTGGGCGCCGAGGTGCCCGTCGCAGCGGCCGGCGCCGAGGGGTCAGCCCCCTCCCGGGGGACAGCGCGGGCCGCGGCGCTCCTCCGGAGGGTGCCGCCGTGCGTGCCCATGATGGGCTGGCTCGGGGCGCGGGGCGGCAGGGAGGGGCTGGTGGGCGAGGCCAGCGGGGACCTCGAGCTGGTGCGCGGCGGCGGCGGCGGCGGGACGCGCTTGCCGATCAGGTCGGCGTTCCGCTCGGGGACCGGCGGCTTGGGCGACGTGATGGGCGGCTTGCCTTCGAGCTGCAGGCGCGCGATGTTCGGTGGCGAGTTGCCGCCGCCGTCGGAGCTGCTGGGGTACGAGTGCAGGCGGCGCAGCGAGCCGCCGGGGTTGGGCGGCGGCGCGGGGGCCTCGATGCTGCCCTTGCGCCGCCCGATCTCGGCCATAGAGGGGTGGTGCGCGCCGGCGGCGCCCGCGCCGGGGATCGCCTGAGGCGCCGACGCCGGCGGCTTCGCGAACGTCTGTAGCTCGTCTAGCAGAGCGTCGAGTGCGTTCTCCGGACGCTTCCCAATGGCGGACTCTGCTCCTGGCTCGCAGGCCGCCACGACACCGCGCGTTGGAACGCACAGGTCGGCCTAAAAACAAAATCCGACACAATCAGTTCCCCGCCAAGACCACCCACAGGTCGCTGTGAGTACTTCATTAACTTCACATTAAAGCTTTCTTATTTAAGTGCACAACTACAGAGAAAACACGATCAAAGAGAAATGCTAGGTGACCATGAGACGCAAAAAAATAAAACAAGCGAAAATCAAGCAGCGAAAACAACTACGACATCCAGAGAAAGAGGCTGCATACAAACGTGCAGTGGAGAATGAATTGATTCAAAGCAAGAGCGAAAGCCCTCAGAAAAAGAAGGCCGCGCCAACCGAGTTTCCTTTTAAATTAATCTCATTTATTTCATTCGTATCCGTTGAAATAGAACGAAGAGTTGCTCTACCTTGTCTCAACTCCCCACGACGACTTTGATTTTCCAGTCAAACCTTTTTACTTGGCCTTTTCCTCCACTCGGCGTGGGACCTTCGATTCACACAGTAAACGAAGGAAATCAGACACCAATGAAAAAAAAAGAAAACACACACATGAAAAAAAAAAGTTCCCCGAACACTTTCTGTTAAATACAAAGCTTCGAAAAGATTAGGTAATGACTGAAACATTTTTAAAAGCTGTCATTTTAGAGCATAGTGACTTTTAGTTGAATGTAAGGGGAAAACGCAATCATGCAGAATAGATCATGCATCAAATAATGGAGACTTCATGCTGTGAACAAAAGGAAAACCATTAGAGTGAACTTGCAGGTCGCTATCAACAATGAACCGTAACAAGAAACAAGACTATTCTTAAAACGGCTTCCCCAACGTCAGTGACTAGCAATCATGGTTGAATATTCAACCAGTATCAACATTTGCTGAAAAAAATAATAATAATAAAAACTTCGCAAATTCTCAAGTATTCAATTCAAAATGACACTGACGAGCCGTGGTCCAGCACTGATCAAGGTTGACCCAGTACTGATGAGGCATTGACCCGGAACTGATCACTTAGTCCTATGATACTCGCACGATCAGTAACTAATACGTGTCTGATTAATTTATCATCACTTACTGACGATCAGATTCTAACTTGGCACTTATCGATCAAACTGATCAGGTACTGATGATTTCGATTAGAAAAAAATGGGAGCAGCAAATCATCAAAACTGCTGCACGGCCAGCATATTTTTAGCACTTAAATTCATAGCATTTTAAAGTTAATCAATGAGGCAAACATTTCATAGTCAAATGGGGGTAGAAGCTATGAAATCATAAGTTTACAGGATTAAATCTGTTTGATATTTTTAATAGTCGAGCAGCATGAATAATTATGATGTGGAATACGAAATATTTCGTTTTTTTTCACCATTAGACGAGTCTTCGTTAGCCTTTGAGGACGTTTGGTGAGACCAGGTAAGTATAACGTCAAAAGTATTGACCGTCCCTCAATAAACACGGATTAAACTTCAAAACGAGCATTTACAAGAACCACAAAAAATGTAACAGCAAATATAAGAACGCGTCCATTTGCTATATTTTCTGAACGGAGATAAAATGCAAAATGCGTACGATAAACAAGGCACATGACATGCTGTATATTCTTCTCATCAAAAGTTCTGCGTTACTCCTTTGTCAAACGCCTTTGGTTTTCCGTGCCTGAAACTATTTCAGGGCGGAAGACAAATTTTTCATAATTTTAGACGGCTCGGGTCAGAAGAGCCTATCAAACTGAACGATATTAGGGGTTAAAATCAAAAGAATTTTAAGAGATTAAGATCTTTTGATTCAGAACTACTTGGATACCGACTAAAAGGTCTACGCGAGTATTTGTAGAGACCCTGCTTGGCATATTCTGACGAAAAATAAACAGAATAGGGGCTTAGAACGAGTTTTACCACAAAAAGAAGGGACAAAGCGGGGGTGGAATGGGAAGAGCGATGAAAATCGTGACTTTCAAATGGATTTTTCCTAAACATGTTGCGCACGACATTGGAGGTGCACGTAGATGTACCTCTCCAGTTCTTCCACCCTTAAAAGACCCAAACCTAAAAAAATTATCCTCGACCACGAAGTGTTCGAAAAAGCTGTTTTTAGATTTTTTGGAATGAAGCCATCGCAAAAAATCTACGGAATTTCGTCCTGCGAGAAAACGTTACTCCGAAATGTGAAACGCAAAGAGACAATTTGCAACAAAAGCAACGCCGAATTTTTGAAGAGAGCTTCTATCTTTGGAATTCATAACATAAAGAGCCTTCCGTCCTTAGAGTAAGGTGGTTCTGGTTTTATAAAGAAAAAAAATAACAAAGAATATTTTTCTTCCCTCCGCAAAAAGCAAGTTTCTACCAAAAAAGAGATGAAATAAACCGAGTCCGTCCTGCGATAGAAGGCCCGTCTGATAAAAACTGCGACCAAACACGAAGCGGTTTCAACTCTAGTCTTTTACACAAGGCTGTAAATTAGAAATACATACCGTGACAAAAAAGAGGGGCCGGAAAGATTTTTAGAGAGGGTATTTTGGGAGCGGGTTACGGTCCTGTTGAGAGCCTCTCAAAAAGTTGAAACAAAACTTGTTCTCTTGAATACAAAAAGGACTTTTTGGGAATAAATGTAAAACGGGTGAAAAATGAGGTAGACAGAGAGAGATAGAAATAGCACGTATTACAGACATATTGTTTTGCCAATACAATAGCCCATCAGTCGCGACCTTACACTAAGGAGGAAGATATTGCCACGTCCATCCAAACTTAATTGTCCAAGCCTCTGCTCTAGTAAAAACGATTAGATCGTAGCTCGTGTTTGCTCTTCCGCAGGGAAATCGGTTTCTGCAAACCATTCATTAGCTGGGATGGTATCAGAGTTTCGATGGAAGCATTCTTGGTTTCTTTTTTGGAAACAGAAGTTTGCTGTTGTGCATATGACCCTTACGTAAAATGCCTGATCAGTATAGGTATACTGATCAGACGTCAGACACTGATTAAATACTGGCTATTAAAAGATAATTAATTAAATAGACAAGTTTTGGCCAGGCTCTTTTTATGAAGAAATACGATGCTTCATAAATCCGCTAGATGGCAGTATTCCATTTCAAAAGATCACATGACCTCACAATGACCAAGAACGCTCCTGAACTCTATAGAATAACAAAATCGCCCACAATATCCAGCAATTCTCTCTCTTCCAGCAGAAGACCAAACACGAGCTACACGCCATCAAATCACAAAATTTCCATCCATAAAAAATCAAAATGAAATAAACATGGGTTGAAAATTAAGCTCAGCCACATGTTGTAATCGAAGGAGCATAAATAATGGTTGAACGAACAGCGAGGGACAACTGATTCCATATAAATGCTCAAGTCGTCCACTCAAACTTGGTATACTAGAAGCAAGCATTATAAGGATAAAAAAATAAAGTAACAAAAAGAGTATATAAAGATAGCTGTTGAGATGCAGTATAAAACGAACGGTTGTAGGTCGGTTTACTCGTTTAAAGCAATGGCCTCCTTGAAGTGTGCACTCCATTTCCAACCATACTAGAGGGGGAAAGGCAACACACACAAACATGTAAGTCGGATGCTCCGTACGCATTTTACACTAAGTAGTGGTTTCCACGATAATTCACGGACATTCACTCATAATTAACCCTTTTTTTAGTGCCGCATAAGAACATCACAAAGCTGTGTTGAGTGACTTCGACCTGCGTAAAAGTGGTGTCTAATATGACTCGTTTTGCGGGGAAAGACAGAACGAGCTCGCTAAGAGGCCTATCGCTTGTGATGACAGATTCTCCCGTTCAGCGCGGATACCCGTTAAAGCTTGAAAATATTTGAGTTACATTGATAATCCTGTACCCATGATTACAGTTAAGCAAGAACTTCCTTTACAAACGTTTAAAATATTTTCAGTCATTTTTTTAAAAGGACTTCTTGGCTAAAGGATAACTATTATTCTTATTATTCTCGCTCGAAACTTTTGATACAGTATTATTAAAATGAGGGTAACGTTGTTCACCCGACAACTGGCGGGCGAATAAGCTTCAGGCCCCAGAGTTGGGATTCGAAGAACGTACAACACAAGAGCATCTATGCGACAGGATACCGCAGAATAGGAATGTTATCCTAATGATTAGCACGCATTCAGGTTGCTAAAGAAACAGCTACTCTGTAAAAAAAATGTTGATCCATCACCACAAGTTAGCCAAAGCAATAAAATTCGCCTTGATCATTTTTGTCGGAGAGAATCACCGTACAAGCACGCATGACCAAATTTTCTGGAATCTCGATCTCAGAAATACCTATTGAAGGAAAAGCATTTTTCCGAATGCCAAACACAGCAGAAAACAGATTCCCCTTGTTATTTTTGTTAACAAATTAAAAAAGTTTCAGCTTTCAAAATTTGTTGAAATGCAGATTAGTTTTTGGAAAAACAGCATTTCAGAGTGGTTTGTGCAGTTAAGCTACATATTAAGTTGCATCTACAGACAGTCAAGAAAAACTTTTGCTCCGTTAAAAAATGTGAACTACGGTCGGTGAAATCAAAACTTTTGAGTGTAGTACATTTTGCTTAACAATATACACAACATATTACTTACACGGTCAAAAGAGAAACTGAAAAGCCATGATATTTATCACAAAAGAAGACTTTAAAAAATCTGGAGAGGACTCCGTTTTGACAAAGACTACGCTGATCAAATCAGAGTTATCTTGATTTACAACCTCCATGTACCGGTAATCAGGCTTTTCAGTTTTAGAGTTTTACTGTTTATTATCGAAACAGCTTACACCATACACCAACATTAGTTTTAACAGAAATTAGATGCATGAGGTTTCAATCTTTACTAACAACCTCATTTTCAAATAACCTAGCACAACCATAACTTTTAGAGCAACCTGCTCGTCGTCAGTATACCGAGCAAAATTTTTCTGCTTCCAATCGGATATGCTCTAGCTACGTTAAGCTAGGTCATTGGTTAACGAGGTCACAGATGAAAACTCTAGATATCTATTTTCTGTGCGGGGTTTGATACAAATATTTGCTCAATATCCGAAAAATTCTAACATACCAGCATTAAAAGAAATCTTTTAAACAAATTTAATATGACGATTTAATTTTATTTTTTTAACAAAATGAGAAAAGTTAGGATGGGGTTGGAGAGGAGATGGATAAATGGCGGGAGGTGTAAGAAAGGTGGTGGGCTGTGTTCTCTGGCTGGTACTTTTTCCTTTTTCTTTCTTACATGTAACACCGACATTTAGACACAAACATCAACACACACAAATGTGTGCCTGTCTTTTAGGTTTAACATGAATAAAAACGGTTGCGAGGTGCGATCACCTAATCATGCACATATTTCTGGCATTTATAAAAATCGCATAAGAAACTCCTTCAATACTAGGATGGTGTCCCGAGTGAGTTTAGGGGTGAAAAAGCAAGACGACTCACACTCAGTAGGGAGTAACGCGAAAAAAACAAAGCCAAACAAAAAAGCATCGCGGGGTTCATACAGGTGCCTATTCGCCCGACAGGTTTGCAAATCTACCTTTGGGGTTGATGTAAGGTTAGGTTAAGCTACATCAAGCTCAGTTAGCTTTGTAAGGCACGGTTAAATCAGGTCTGGTGCCTTGTACCTCGCTACGGCTAAGTCTGATGCAGTTTACTTCTCAGCGGTAGTAATTTCCGATGAGAGATAAGCGGCATTCGGCTTGACGATCTGTCAAGTTACAACGAGAACGACTCCAGAGAAGGCTTGGTGAAGGCCTTCAATGTGTCCTCCAGAACCCAAGCGATATAATAAGAAAGCGCCTTGACATGAGCCTTCGTAATGAAAATTAAAAGCCGCAAAAAGTCCATTTTTCGTCCGTTTCAGTCCGAATTTTAGACTTTATACGGATTTTACCGCATTTAGGATCGTGCAGACGTTCGAAAATTTCCAGTAGTTCAAAAGGTCAGCAGGCCAACCAGAAGGTGAATAGACACATATTTTCATTAAGTAAAATTGGTTAGCTGAAATTCAGTGTTGACAGTGACGATAGTATTGAAAGGTTTTCAATTATATATAAAAAATAAAATATTAGGTGCGTGAGAAGTGAGGCGTTGGTAAGGCTGTGGTGGGCACATTCATAATTTATTGACATTATTGAGTATTTAACAAAACAGATATGTATGTAGGTGCTTTCCGACACTCTCTAGTCCATCGAAAACAAAAGACAGAGAAAGACCAAGAAGAAAAAAAAAAGAGGGGGATAAACGCCTAGTCTAAAAATGTGCGAGTCAGAGAGGGCAATAAGGTAAGGTTGGAG
>Ga0058701_10005928_pt1 | contig 10243 bp, 11 predicted proteins | sample AgamicOrMae_FD_97039 | JGI IMG/M metagenome (GOLD analysis project Ga0058701, IMG submission 97039) | Agave microbial communities from Guanajuato, Mexico - Or.Ma.e | ecosystem: Host-associated > Plants > Phyllosphere > Phylloplane/Leaf | place: Guanajuato, Mexico | collected 2012-06-04 | reverse complement strand
TGCGTCTGGAAGCTAAACGGTTCATTTCCGGACAGGGGTCCTTTGACAAAATCTTCTTAGATCTGTGATCCCTATCACCCAATTTCGTTTGGCAGACTAATACTGGAACACCCTGTATAAACCACTTTTATAACAATATTTCTGGGTGACACTTTCCTCGTGCAGACTAAAATACGTTTAAAACTTCTCCAATGACAAGAAATCTCATGTAGTGGAGCGAAACGCAACTTTAACAGCTTCCATCTGTGTATTTACCACCCGCAAGGTGAGTCCTGACGTCACAGCGACTTCGGGCAAAGCCGGAAGCACTCGGGTCGTCGCTGCCGAGTTGTCGGCTCATAGCTCATATCGCGCTACTTCTAAACTCATTTATTTCCGTTTGCGGTGTTTTTTTCCGGGGGGAAAAATTGCGCTGATATTTTCTGAACAAACTGCACCAAAAAAGGTGGGTTTCGTCCAAATTAAATTTTTCGTCAAGTTCCCCATTCCCAGAATTTAGCAATAAAAGCAACCACACCCACTTCCGAGAATCATTACCTCTTTCCAAGCCGTTCACCACGCAAGAGGATGACTCCACCGAAAGAACGGAACCCTCGACAACGCGAGGAGCGAAAAGCCAACTCTCCGCAACCCATTCCTCGACCTCCAAAAAGGCAAGTAGCCCAGGACCTCATGCTCCGTTTCGAGGAGCTCATCGATTCGAAAACCCACGAGCCCATTCCACCCTGCCCCCCCCCTCACCCCCCCCCGTCGCAGTCGGACCTGTACTACCACTTTCAATGCAGTCACCAGGACCTTCCAACGAAAGGAACACGTCTTCTCCGACTACGAGGGACCCTCCATTAACTGCCCTTCCACACCTCCACCCTTCAAGCTTCCGCTTCCAAAGGCCATCTCAGACCCAAAAGACCCCATCCACCTCACACTCATCCAAAAGTGGTATCGCGACTTGAACCTTTAAAAATGTCACGTTACCAATTAAAACAGCCCTTTTCAGGGCTACCAACTTTTCACCAAAAAGATTGCAATCCCTCACAAGGAAATTCCCTCCCTACCCCCTCCCCCACTTATTACAGCATAAAAGCAACGTTCATGCTTCGCTAAGACCATTCGTCCCTGAACGCCCCCAGCGAACACTTCAGTATGACAAGCATCGAAGATCTCCAGGCAAACCTCGAGTTCCTCCTCATCTCCGAGACCCCTGCCCCACCTAAAAACCCCTCACCATCTCCCCCGCCCCTCCTCGACACTTCGACGCCTTGTGTCAAGTGCCGATGTGTCCGTCCCTACGACCACAGGAACCGCTTCCCACTCCACACTCTTTCCGTCTCCGAACTCTTTATAGACGGTCACTGCAAACAATGCTGCCCCTTCATCAAAGACCAAGCGAACCCACCACCCATCCCCGCCCTTACGTTCATCGCCTTCCCTTCCGACTTCCTAAAGCAAATGTCCACAAAGACGAACCACATCCCACGGGTGCCCCCCCCCCCTTTTCCCTAATACGTCTAGCGTCTCTCCTTCCGCGGTGCAAGCCACTGCCCAGGGGGGACGTGTGGCGACGCGCCACACCTGCATCATCTTGACGTCACCCAAACAACAACAAGCGCTCACGTCCTTCCTCTCCGCTTCGCCCCGCTGTGCAGCCAATCAGAGCATCTCGTCCCTGCTCCACCAACCAACCAGCGCATCGCGACCGTTGCGCCACCAACCAATCAGCGCGCCGAGCCTCCTCGCCTAGGAGCAGAAAAGCAACGCGCCCTGCTCCCGACCGACTCAGTCTGTCCCGCTCGCTACGCAGCCACAGCCGACTCGCCGACCGCGCCAAAGGATGCAAACCTCGGAAAGCGAAACAGGTAAGGTTTGGTGGCCCTGAAAAGGGCCGATCGAGGTTAAAGCCTGCGTAGGCGATGCGTCGAAGTTTGGCGAAGTCATATGGTAGAGGGGAGAGGACCATGGAACGGGATCACGGCAGCCAAGGGATCCGGTCGGAGCAAGGAGTGCCAGACTTGCTAGTCGGTCTCCAGCCGCTCGAGGGACGAGGAGAGCGAGGCGAAGTGCCTGTGCTGATTGAGGTGCTTCTTAGCGTGCAGAGACGACGGCTCTTTGAGGGGACGATGGGTGTTACTGCGGCCACTGCGTAGCGGGCAAGGCAGTGAGTGACGGGTGCGAAGGTTCCTCAGTGTCGAGGAAGAACGGGAGGACGAAGGATAGTTTGATTGGGAGCGGAGAGCGCTCGGATGCTCGGGATGAGGTAGGTGTGAGACGCGAGCTCTTGCCGAGCAGGACATTCTTGTCGCGGGTCATGGCAAGGAGAATCTCCCGGATCCGTTCCATAGCGAGCCAGGAAAGCGAATGAATCGGATACTCGGGATGAGGTCGATGAGAGACAGGAGCTCTTGCCAAGCAGGACATTCCTGTCGCGGGTCGTGGCAAGGAGAATCTCTCGGATCCGTTCCGCAGCGAGTCGGGAAAGCGAATGAATTTTCAACACCAGGTGCGTCGTTTTCATGCTCCCGGGCGAGGACACGCGGCGCGCTGATTGGTTGTTGGTGATGGGACGCGATGCGTTGATTGGTTGTTCCATGGTGGACGCGCGAAGCGGAGCGGGGAGGCGTCGGTAGACGCCGAAAGCTCCTGCTAAGTTGGTGCTTGTGTGAGGCTTGATTGTTGAATGGTGTGGCATGTCGCCACACCTCCATCAAAGATAAATCCTCCTACAAACCATAATATCCTATCAAAACGAGACAGATTCTCGAAACAATAATATTTTACGAAACAATGTGCATTAAAAATTTTCGCGATCCCGTCTTTCCTCGCGCTTTTGCTGCATTCAGCGCCCGTTATAAAGGGAGAGCGCGGGGAAGGAAGTTTTAAGTAGTGAAAATAAGGGAAAGGGTCGGTAATGGTGTTATTCGACCTGTTGAAGCACCTCAACCTGCAAAAATACGAAGACACTTTTTCAAGTTAGTTACTTTGTGTGTTCGGAGGTTAGGATAATTGTGATAGACAATTAGGGTGCTCATTTTCTTTCATATTCTGTTGCATGTAACCCAGTCTAACCTCTCTTAAGTGTACGCTCTTTCTGGACTTGTTCCAATCATAGATGCATTTTGGCACTTTATTCCCATAATCGTTGTTTTCAGTTGCTGAATGTGCTGATTACGAGAAGTAGATGACAGGATATATGCTCATCGTTCCTTTACCACATGTAAGCGTAACCACGTATGGGAACCCCTCCTCTTCCGAAAGTTATTGAAAGTTCCTGCAGTTTGCGGATCATCCCTTAAAGATTAGATCAAACATCCGCTTCGAGCCGCGAGAGCAATGTCACAAAACAAACACGCGACGGAGTCTCGTTCTCGCGATTAAATTATAGTACTGATTTCTGTCAACGGATGTCACTACAGTGTCAGAGAAAAAGAACTTTGCAATACACGAATCCAATCGTATATCCTACAGCAGCCACGTCACACGCTACGATTCCTCGATTGGTCATTTCAAACTGTGCCGTTCGAAAGCAGAAGTGTTTCGCGGCTTAAATACGCAAAACCTCCGGAAATTGAGTTCAGTCCAACGATTCAAGTCACATTTTAGTTCTTGCAGTCCCCATTCGGATAATCTTCCTGACTACCCTCGTTTAACTTTGACCACCTTTCACCTTACTGCCACGAGAACCTCTCGTGAAAATAAGGCGGCAATGTGCAGCGAAACACAGGACATTCACCAAGAAGTGTTTCCTGACAGTGTGGTTGATGGAGTATGTACTGTTCAGGACTCGCTTTCATCCTAGAATTCATTGATTAAGGATGAGTGTCGCGTACAAGCATCGAACTCAAGCAGAAAGTTTCTCATGGCCCCTTTAGGTTTGCAGTTAAATATCAGCATCGCCTTGCATAAATCACAAAGTGCTCAGGTCGCCATTGATAGTGTTACCGGTACACAATTTTCCCATGACGATCATGTCCAACTACTAAAAACCCATGTTTTGAATTCGCTAGAAAAACACAATCTAAGGAAGTTCCGAAAACGGTTTCTCTGTCGAATACTATCGCCAATCCTTTTGAAGGCCTAGAAACAGAAATAAAAGCGTTGAAGCTTTAAAAGGAACGGAAGCGTATGTGAGTCCTCAACCGTACGTAATCGGCTCTGAATTATGAAAAGTGCTCCTTCTTTGTCAGGGCCGCAATTAGTTTATTGTGATGCTAAACTAAACTCGTGTTCATGAAAGAGGTACTGCTGAAAGTGTTGCAGTTCCGGGTGCATTAGATCTGACTTTGGAAAACTATGAGCAGCTTCCGGCAACTCAGGAGTTTTTACCAACATTGTCGAATTTCCTTTTGGAACCGTTCTTTCTCTCGACGCTTATATATCGACTATCTCGGCCCTGATAATTTAGAAGGATAGCATTTGGGCGATCAGGAATCGGGAGGAACCCGTTACAAGGAACGACGTTCCAGGAACGCATTCCTTTTTTGGGAAGGGAGTGTGAACGAGAAACGCCTTTCTTTTCTTTTCCTTTTTTTAGGAACGAGGAATGTGAATCCTCGTTCGAATCTTTCTCCATTAGGACGACATTCAACGAGGAATGTAATTCCCTTCTTCGCATCTTCCTCCATAGTGAAAATGAAGAAGGCTGCTTGTGTCATTTGCTCCGATATAATTTCCGACGGTAATAGTGTTATTCTTGTAAAAAACTGGGCACATAAAAAATGAGCTGCACCGACGATTCACCGTTCTAACTTACGTGAATGTGTGAAGTCGTCACACATGTGTTGCAATGGAACTGAAGAGAACGTAAGCTCAAAGGGATCAGAGATGACTAGGGATGTGTCAGCGACGTTGGATTTGGGGGCCTTTCAAGATATTGCGGAAAAGATGGGCGCTGAGTGTGGAAAATGTGAAGGACGAGGCTTATTCTGTCAACTGCGGTGGAACTTGTCATAGGAAGTACTATAAGTCTTGTGCGGGCATTGGTGAGAATGTGGAGAAGTTTATTGCTGGAAATGATGAGCTAAAATGGTTCTGTGAAAGATGTAACTGCGGCATGGATGAGCTTATGGAGAGGAGTTTTGAGGATTTGATCAAGGCGTCAATGAAAGAAACGAAGAATAAGTTATGGGATTGATTGAGAGCTTACTTTAGAAGAGGATGAAGGATGTATATGTGTGACATGTATATGTATGTGCATGCCGTATAATATGGAGGAACCAGCCGGATAAAGAGTCCAGAAAACAAAAATCGGAGTTTCTTATGCTGAGAAATAAAAGATTGGAGCAGAAGAGGTTGTCGTTGCTAAACTTAAGGTGAAACAACCAAGTGAGGTCACCAAACGACAATAAATGGAGAGGGTAAAGCACACTGAAATAAGAGTTGAATTCGAAGTTCAATTTTTTAAATAATGTAGCTCATCAAAGTCTCGTATGAAACTAACCTCGTCATCTGATGCTGTCATGGCAGTGCTAAAATACATACATTTGTACAGACTATAAAAATCATCCCTTCAGTTTTTTCCTATCTTGCCAATCTCTAGATTGCGAGAGCAGCTCTTCCTTTGATAACTTTTGCCCCTGTTGAGACCTTACAACCAAAGCATTTAAGATTACTTTGCCTTTGTTGTATGGCTGTTTGAAGTTTGTGTATGAAGTCTCGTCAGTTTTTTGAAAATGTTCATCGGATTGAAAGAGCAGGCTAGATATGTAGTTCACTGAGTTGGACCGTGTCTTGTATTGAATGAAGGTTACTTTCTCGCAATAACCTACACAGTTATGATCATTGATCAGGTCTTTGAGATGTAATCAACCTGGGTCTTATCAACACAGTTGGATAGCCGGACAGTCATACTGCGTTGGTTGAGGTTTGCTTTTGCAGCCCCAGTCAGAAATTTACTCGTTTGCTCTCTTGCATTACCTTGTACTAGTTTTAGTTATACGTTTTTTTTTGTATTCATGTAAATCAGCGCTGCTATTGTGAAATCTGTCATTCTAATGTAGATTATGTTTTACAGAAGCAGAAATGAATACACTTTCCTTGACTCAGCTTGATGATGAAACCATGAAGGAATTAATTCCTGAAATGGGCCAGAGGCTGAAATTCAGAGCACATTTTCCAAAAAGGGTGTGGCCGTGGCCATTTTAAGCTGTTGAAATGCAAAAATAGTGATGGAATGAAGATTCCTGAATGTGTTTTATCTGTATAATATGTATGTGTGTATAATATGGAGGAAACAGCCGGGCAAAGTGTCCAGAAAACAAAAATCGGAGTTTCTTATGCTGAGAAATAAAAGATTGGATCAGAAGAGGTTGTCATTGCTAAACTAAATGTGAAACAACCAAGTGAGGTCACCAAACGGCAATGAATGGAGAAGGTAAAGCCCATTGAAATAAGAGGGGGATGTGGGGGTGTAAGGAAGATTTGGGATGGCGGTATTGTTGTAGCTACCAGTAACAGTAAAGAAATTAAACGGATGGGCAGTAAAATTTTTTTTTAAAAAAAAAACGTTTTTTTAAGCGATGCGGGAATTCGGTTGGCATCATTTAGCGTGCTGTAGGAGGAAGCTATGCCTGGTCAGTTGCTGCAGCTACTAATGCATCACACTTCTCAGCCTTCCCATTTCACTGCTGATATGGTAGAGGGTGTAGGGCCGAGGGGAATGGGGGATAGAAGAGGTTTGAATGGAAAGTATCGAGGAAGAAAGAACAAGTGGACGAGCCTCACAACTGATACGGAGTTCAACTGGTCATATCAGATATCCAAATAGTCAATGAAGAGAATTGCTCTCGGTGGCCGGATAATTGGGCTTTCCGATACTGGTTTGCCAGCACGAAATTGCGCGTCAACTTGGAATTTCTAGAAAAACCGTGAGGAGATGGACAGATCGTCAAGCGACCGGGGAGCCATTAACAGGCAGACCTACGTCAGGACATGATGGTCAACCACGCAGTGGTAAACTCACTTTCTAAACGTGGTTCTGGGGCCTGTTTTTTAAAGCTACTCTGCAAGTCTTCACTTTGCACTCCACACTGTACTCTGCAAAATTGGCAGAAACTCTTTTTTTGCCAGAATACAAAAAACAGAAATACGAGCGCAGAGTGAAAACTTGGGAGTGAAGACTTGCAGAGTAGCTTTAAAAAACAGGCCCCAGCTCGCAACAGTGAGGAGGTTAGTGGTATAAGAACTTAGTCGAGTCGGTAGTAAGCTCAATGAAGGTGCAGCGTAAACAAAGGGACCTTTTCTACCATCGCCAACCGTGCCATATCAAATTCGTAGCACTCGTAGAAACTTATCTAAATAAGTCTGTAAGCCGGAAGTTTTTTTTTTTTTAAACATATAAGTATTCCGAGTTATATCCTGACGCTATGGTAATTTTGGCGGCTCTGTCTCACCGATCGGTTTAATGGGTTTAAAAACAAAGTCCCTGCAACAGCCTGGTAAATAGGCATTAAGCTTAATATTTTGTGAAGGTTTGCCTCTTTCAGGCTGAATGTTTTCTTTTTAAAAAATTGCAAATCTTAAAAAGGCCATTATTGGTCATTCATTTACGGTCTTTTCATTCGTTCGGAAAAGCATTATTTATACTACTTATCAAGCTCCTTGTTGACGTCATTGCTTGTCTGGTTTTTCCTTCACCGACGTTTTCGATATTGGTTATATTACTAGCCGATATTTTAGGTAACTCATCATTTTTTTAAAATTCCCAAACATCTTGTGTTGTATTTTGGTTACTTAGTCATTATTATCATTTTTAATCCCTAATTATTAGCAGATCTTGTGCTAAAGAGATCTGTGTTACACACCAGGGTGCTTGTATTCAGCTCTGTTGGTAAAATCTGTATCCAAGTTAAATTCGTGAATACGCGTCACTTGCCAAACAAAAACTAACAAAAAATGAATTTAAGAAAATGTCGGAACGTTCTAAATGTGCCCACCATTAATAACACACGACCCAAGCCCCTAGTCATAAAAAAGTATTTCTTGCTATGGCAGTATTTGACTTTTTTTTCGTTCGCAGAATAACATCAGTGAATGGACCGTCTGACGGCGTCTAAACGAGGTTGGGTTATTCTGACACACAGCAGCAACGAAAACGGCCCTGACCGACGAGCACCGAATGCACCACCTCACTAACGCCAGAACGCATGTCCAACTTCCACAAGACCATGGGAACTTGACAATTTTCGCCGACGAGAAATCATTTCAGAGCGACGTCCACGGCAGACTTGTGCTGAGGCGCCCACTGGAAACATGGTAAATGTTTAATATTATTATTGTTATTTTCGGCGGTTAAACATAGCCTGCAATTTCATTAATCTAGCAAAGCAGTAACTAGCAATAAAAACCTAACCTCTCTTTCCCTTTTGCTCAGGTCTTTATCACATTTCATCCGAGATCAGTCATGTGGCCACGTCTCAGCGAACTTTTGGGGGGCTATGTCAGCGGCTGATGTAGGACCGGTCATTCACGTCTCTGGCAGGCTCAATGCAGCGCGCTACGCCAAACTTCTAGAAAACCACCTCCTACACCATGCGGACACGATTGTTCCTGAAGGAGAAGAGGTAAACTTTGTGCACGACCATGCCTCACATGACGCGCATGTGGTGGAGCAGTTCTTTGAAAACCACCCTCACATCATTGAAAGTAACTGGCCAAGAAAATACATGGATTGCAATCCGTTTGAAAATTTGTTTGGTCATGTTGTGCTGGAGTGGGAGAATGGGGCCAAGCGTAATCGAACAGAACTAGTGAACCACACAAATAAAATCTGGGACGAGCTGAGGAGACGACCACAAATATTTGAAATATTAGGTGGATCTATGATCAACCGACTGCGTAAAGTGATCGCAGCAGACGGTGATATGACCTCATATTAAAAACACTTAAAAAAACTTTGTCGTAATTTATCCCCTTATCTTTTCTAATGTTCCAAAACTGAAGTGTTTGGGCATGTGACGTGAGCCGTTGTGCCATAGTTAGAAATTTTCAGCCAAAGTGGCGCTAGCGACTAAATTGCTCCCCAATCAAGTTGTCACAATTATAATGACAACAAAGTGAACAAAAAAAATCAATTTTAAAATCAAATTGTTTCTGATGTTCGAGCTAAACCTGAACACGAATGGCGCTCAACTCGCAAAACTAAATTTGAAACTGCAAAAGTTAAAATGTCACAATTCATCAGTTTTTCTCATTGGCAATTCACTTAAATTTTGTTCGCCAATCAGGAAATGGGTGTGAAATTTAGACTCACCGTTTCATTCCACCTGTCCCACTCTAGCCCCTCACCTCACAAGCCGATCTTCGATCAGTATCTTCGGAGGGACGACGGAAAAATACACACATACATAAAAACGGACTCGAGTGAAACTATAATGCTCTCCGCGAAAGTAGGCTTGCTCAAAATAGTTTTCAATATTTTCGTAAGTCCAAAGGATTGGGTCACTGCATTAGTTGAGTTTCATCCAATGTGACCACTTGAGAGAGTACTGAATGGAGCAGCTGCCTCTCAGCTGTTCCTCAACTAGTTAGTCATATGAAGTATGGTGTTTCGTACAATCTATGTAACTATGTACGGTAAGTGGATCAAATGAAAATGGTCTTGGAAGGAAACTAAGATATGAAATGTTTTGGTGCAAATCGATTTTCTTATATAAACATTTCGTAATTTGTTCCTAGTGACAACTTTCGTTTTTCATGTAATGTATGGGTGCACATGCAAGTAGAGCAAAGTGATCAAAGTTCAACGTCTTGTTAGATACAAAAAACGAAAGTTTTGGCTCATAACGACGATTCACGCCTCACCTCAGAGCGAGGCGAACGCAGTAAAAACTTAACGATGGTGATGTGCAGACCACTCATCACGATGTGGTTGTATATAGGTTTAACACGGTGCCGCAGTTCGGTACAATGCGAATAAAAATTAACCGAAAAATAGGCGTCGATGTGGATACCTCTGTCTCCCAAGGCCACCCACATCTGTTTGCCGTTTCCACATGAGTGGCTTTGCTCGGGCAACGCTCAGCCTCGTGCCGCTTACCTCTCAGCGCCAGAACAGGTATGCCTCCAAGAGGAATGTGGTATAGATACTGTTAAAAGCTGGGTTAAAAATCATAGTTTCAAAGTAAACTATATATATATATATATATATATACAGGGTGTATCTGCTAACTTTTAAGAGCTCCTCACAAAGCTGTGGCGGACTTCAAGACAAACAATTTGATATAGGACACTTGTGGTCTAACGAAACGGG
>Ga0058701_10005927_pt1 | contig 10243 bp, 5 predicted proteins | sample AgamicOrMae_FD_97039 | JGI IMG/M metagenome (GOLD analysis project Ga0058701, IMG submission 97039) | Agave microbial communities from Guanajuato, Mexico - Or.Ma.e | ecosystem: Host-associated > Plants > Phyllosphere > Phylloplane/Leaf | place: Guanajuato, Mexico | collected 2012-06-04 | reverse complement strand
ATGTAAACCCGTGCGGTGAATTTTGTTGCGTATGAATTTCAACGATGATTTTGCAGGCTCTCCATAGATTACTGAATGAAGACCTGAGCCAAGTAGACGCAAATTTAACCTCGTTGGGGGCTACTTTCACTAATTTACCCCATTCGGTGAGGTTCACTGACCTGCAAAAAGGTTAATCTAATTGTGGTTGAAAGTCGAATTTGGGGTGAAAAAAGTTGAATATTAAATTCACCCTATTTTGGGAGGTTGAATTAACCCCAAGGACTTAAAGTGTTAAAATAACCAAATTACGCTCTTCCCGTTTTACCTTCATACATAAAGTAGATATAGGATTATCTGAAACAGATGTTATAGTTTCTTGATCGGTTTTGAATCCGCTGATTCCCAAATTTTCGACCACATGTAGGACAGCCCTGCAAAATTTCACAACCCTTCGAACGAACTTTTACCCTCTCTTCGAATTGAATTGAAATGCTATCGAGTCATCGAGAGTCGACAGTGGGGCTTTTGGGTTAAACAGGGAAAGTTAAAGGGGAACTGTCAAGCGTTTTTGTCTATTGGTAAATAAGAGATCCGGAGTACTTTCTCGATTGAAAAACTATTGAAGCCAAACGGTTCTGCTAGATTGTCACCGTCTCCGAATTTCTCTTATCGAAAGAAAGGTCTCCATCAACAAGTGACAAGCGGCGGTTGGCAGCTCGGCCAGTAGCGCTAGCGCCACCTTGCGGTGGTGGCAAGTGGCGGCACCTCGAGGTGGCGGCAAGTGGCGCCACAGTGAGAGAAGGACGATACCTCCATGATAAAATGCTTCCCTCGTTTCTTGTCTCGAACCGTTTAACGGAAGACGGCAGCATTACAATCGCCTTGCATCCGCTTGTGAAGGAGGAGCAGACGAAAATTTTATGCTAAGAGGTTTTTAAGACACATGTATGTAATCTTTAAAAGCGAGGTTTAGATGATAGCGAAGTATGACTTAAATTTAGACGGGAACGAAAAATATGACGAACAATACGACTAATTAAACAGCTCGGGGACCGCTAGGAGACTTGGCACTTGGCTATCTCGAAGAAAGAACCTCGAGATATGGTGTTACATATCTTCATCTTGAAAAACTCTCTCCTATGTTTGAGGGCAGTTATGAGCAGTTCAGTTTAGGTTAAGTTACTGTTGATGCGGTTAAGCTAGGATCAGTTTGATGAGGTTATAACTTTATTTATGAGACCTGTGCGTATGTATAACGTATACGACATGATAGGCTTTGACTCTTTTTTTTTCGTTTTGTGGACGGGCCTCCCTTTAATTTTGTGACCATACCGCAAAGGTCAAAAAAGTGACTCTAATATTCAATACAATAATCGGCATTGCTTATAATTGATTAATGTCGATAATTAGGATCTAATTTAGTCATAAAAGATAATCATTCTGATCTGCGTAGAGCCCGACCTAGCGAACAGATCTCGTTTCAATTATACTGCCAACCTTTCGTGATTTGCATAATTCGGTTTTAGCTCAGACCGCTGTCAGAGCAAACATACAAAACGATGTGTTATTGGTGAACGATCGATCGTGTAGCACGTCTTGTATATTTCGTAATTATTAAAATTGATATTCAACCTGAAAAGCATCAAATAAGGAACTGGTTTGGATACTACCTCGGCCACAGCAGTTAACTGTCTACCGGGTGTTCAGACTTAATCCATATTTTCGCTGATCTTTCATGTTAAGGTTATTATAACCTTATTCCATGTTACATGTCATCGTTTTTGGACGGAAGTAAATATTTTGAGTCTTCCTCAGACATGTTTGACTCACTTTACGAAATATTCCCTTATAGATAAAAACACACTGGCAGACAAAAAGGAAGACAGACGATAGAGACAGACGGTTGGAAGAATGGGCAGGTCTGCATCAATGATGAGAAATCTCGTTTTCGATTCCACTTTTACCAAATTTTGAAAATGAATTTTTCAATTCAATTACTACACCCCCTGCAGCCTGCTTTTTCAAACGGGAAACAAATTGCGTAATACAATAAAAGATATAACAATGATTCAAGTTTCATTTTGAAGCGCGACCTTAATACATAGTTATTTAGTCCAACAGCTGAACAAATATTAAGTTTAAAACTTCACAAATTGTAAGAAAAATTTGTGTCGAGAAATGGGGGCGCACGAAGAGCAAAAAAAGTGAGAAATCTCACATGAGTACCAGTGCCGATTGAAAATATCATAAAAAGGAAACTACCTGCATTTGTCGAGAATTTTGGGGCGGAGTACAAAAAAAAAGGGCCAATTCAGGAAACGCATTCAATAGTCACTCAAATCATAGATGGCGCTGCAAAACTAAGGGTCAAACCCCTCGGCCTTCTCTAACAATGATGTGGCCCTTTTCCTTCTCGTCAGCAGAACATAGGGTCCTGTTTTCTCTTAAACCTGAATAAGCGACTTTGACGATCTGCGAGTGACATTGATTTTGTTGCATCATTGCGAATCCAAGCCGAGAAATATGAAAAATTCAACGATCCTTTCACAGCGTTCGTTTTCTCAGCTGCAGGAACCGGTTTTGCCAAAAGAATATTTGCAATAATCAAAGAAATTGAATCGTTTGCAAAATAGTGACTTTTGATAGTTGTCTTCGGCAACACTAGGAAAACGCCTTATTATCAAGCCGTTTTACAATAAGACGTACAATTTTCAGATGTTTTTCAAAAAGGGTTATTGAAATTAGTAGCTTTGCACCAATACGACTTACATTGTTTGATACCCACCAATACTTTACAAAAAGACGTCTCACAACGTCTAACAAATAATTTATATTGCTCGTAATAAGGCAGTTTACTCTTACAATAAAATAACTTACAATAAGACGAATTTTAAGACATACGTTTACATTATACGTCGTGCAACACAACATCTTAAAATAAAGCGTAACAACAATAGCATTTCCCATGTGCGACGTCTGCCACTTTTTCAATCAGACACGGAAAAAATGGTTTTGTTACGGCAACAAAATTAGGGACAGCAAATAATTTTTTTGTGACTGCACCCAAAAATTTTGCTGCAGCAACCAAACGTTTTGTTGATAGAACTCAACATTTTGTTGTTGTAACAAAATATTTTTGTTATCCCTATTTTAACAAATGATTTTGTTGGTAAAACAAAACCTTTTATACCGTGGACATCTTACAACAAGACGTTTTCCTACAAAATAGCTTAACAACAATACATCCTACAACAAAAGTTGAATAAACGTCTTCAGACGAGCTCTACTACAATCGGTCTTGACGATTTTCATGAAAAACAAAACCTACATCGTTGCTATGCATTCTTGTGAAATTTCAATTTCTAAAAAACGACTTAACCTAGAAAATCTTAGGCTAGATTGTTAAAACAGAGAATTTCCGCCAGAACTTCTTGAAAAATTAGGGTAATGCGAAATTGGGTCATTATTGAGTGGTGCGGCGAGGCGAAATGTTAGAGGACTTTCTACTAGTTCGATGCGCTCCGGCTCGTTTACACCTGACGTTACGTAAGTAGATTCGTGCCTCTGCACGCGGCTTACTCATAATCTCATGTAACACTATTGCTACTGTCGAACATCCTGGCAGAAATGTTAGAAACACTCGCACAAAGAACACGTTGAGAGTGCGAATAACGGGACCTCTTTGCACCACGCTTTTAAGTCTAACTTCAAGACCAACCCTAATACGAAATAAAATACCCGTTTTATCTTCGAAGCAGGTAGATGTTTATACACACTAAACATTTAGTAATGAAAATTCCCTTCAGGGGTGAAAATTCGATCCTAAATAAAGTGAGCCACTAATTTGCTAATAATTGGTCACTTACACTAATTTTTACTCCTAAAACAATTTTTACGACTAAATTTTTAGCGTGCAACTTAAGCACAAATCAGTTCAGCTGTACAGTGGAACCAAAAAGGGTCACCTTGGGCTATTTCATGTACAGCGGTGTCGCGAATTTTGATCTTGCCTGTTCATGTAAATCTTTCCCAGAAGTGACCGGCACGATGAACCGGTCTCCAAAACAAAGTAAAGTTTTGATAAAGTGACCACAAAGACGTTAGCATGCTACTGTAGCGTGCATGCGCGGTCTAGTCTCTCGTCTGTCTATCTGTCAGCCCCTCTCCCTGCATTTTCTCATATCCGGACAAGTTGGCGGACTCGTGTTTGACTCCGGACGGGGGCAGCCGAAGCGGATCCGAAGCGAATCCGAAGCGGATCCGAAGCGCAAGCGGATGTCTCGTGGCGTGACTATGACGCCTTCAACCTCAGCTAATATCCTGAATATGCTGCAACGCCTTCTAACAAATAAATCACTAATTTCGTTGGGAGTTCACTTATAGGAAGAAAATCTTTTTCACTGTAAAAACTGGCATCTGCTCCAGGTAGTCCCATATACCTATTTTGGGTGTAATTTGGTTATTTTTGAAGATACCCTGATCAATAAATGCATATCATGATGGTAGGTTTCCTCAAACCCGGAGTACGGTAATAAGATTTTCTGAGTTCTCTTCCTAATAACCATATCAGTTAAGAGCACCTGACGAGATCTTCTCATTGATTTAGTTTTCGATAGGTTTATCTATTGAAATTACCAAATTAAGCTCATCTTCTTAAGCTTTAACTTCACACTCAAAATCGGTATGAGACAAATATAAACAGAGGTTAATTTTGAATGTGTTTGGGTCCTAATCCGGCAATCTTTCGGTAAAGAGAGCAGTGACGCCTTCACAAGTGATATTAGATTCACTAAGCAGTGAAAATCATTGGAAATTACTGGACATGTCCATAGAAGGTCTGACTGAAGATGAAAAAAATGATAATAATAATAATAAAAAATTAACAACTGTAATTCCAATGAAAATCACTGATTTTTATTCACCGGCCGTACAGGTGATAAAATCATTTATTTTCAGAAAAAATAATGTCACTGATGTTTTCTGTAGCCTTTTCTTCTCTCCTTCCAAATCCCGTTTTTTTTTCGTGGATGGGCTTATTTTTTTCAATTTTATTTTTGAAAGCAGAAGCATTACATTCAGAGGGAACGTTAATTCGTTCACTTTAAGATTGACAAGACTCTTAAGTAACTATGAAACATCCGCGAACAAGTAAACGTTTCTTCCTACCACAAAAAAATAACAGTTATCAGTCATATATGCGCGGCGGCATAAAACAACAATCCTGCGGCTAACTGCCTTACAAGGATGCGGTTGAGTTTCCCGCGTTTTAATTCAAAAAAACTCTTATTCACAAAACACCATTTTAGTGGTCGTTAGCACTCACGTCGCCAAGAGTAAGTGACACGAACCGCAAAAAGATTTTTATGAGACTAAGATGAAAACTACCGGTAATGCAAGACAAGAAGTTACACAAGTCTGCTACTTTCAAAGTAATCAAGTAATATTTGGTTGAAACTAATAATTAGTCATTGGTCCTGATAAAGGTAAGGCTATTTTCAGCTAGAAATCCTAACGCGATTTTCACGTGTTTCTGCTGTTTGTCGACAGCAATGTGGAATTTCTCTTGCCTTTCTTGATTCCGATCGCTAAAACCCCGAAAATCGGATCTCTCAATGATCTGAAGAGAACATGAATAGTTCATGGGAATGTGCACTCACATGAATGTTAACTCATGCCAAGAATTTTTTTCCTTTGTTAGAGACAACATTTTTTTTCTTGCCGCAAGATTTTTTTTCTTGAGATTTTTTTTACAGCAAGAAAAAAAATCTTGTGCTAAAAACATACTTGCGGCAAGACAAAATATGTTCTGTTACTACATCAAAATTTTTCTAAAAATAAAAAAAAAATCTTGACTTTTGTCTGCAGGAGTAAACGTGGACAGTCGACGGAAGGTGTAAAAGAGTCTTAAAAATTTGCGAGCCTGCAGCCGACTTTTAGCTTATTTTAAGCCTCGAGGCAATCCATCTTATCGGTCAGCCTCATCCTCTAAACATCGTTTATAAGACTAGGAATGTCTTGGACATGGGCACGGGTCATCGCCCCCTATCCCTTCCGGGTCCCCCCCCAATCGACCCACCCCTATTCTTGTAGTTCCTTCTCTTTCCTGTGGGATGTATTATAGCACACGCGCATGCACAGCGGGTGGAGGGCACCCCCCCAAAATGAGATCCGGTCCTAAAGTGAGTTCAGTAGGTCAACGACCTTCCAGGGGAAACCTAAGGGGGCTGTCCCCTACGTTTTCATATCACGCCCAACTTTTTCCTGCTTTGTAAATTTTAAACACTGCCCAGGATAGGAGCAGAGTCAGGCCCCTTCAAGCTAAATCCTTTATATTTGCGAATTGAGCCAAGAAAACACACCTTATTTTGCAAGTTTGGATTTTCTGTCATCCACCCATGTTCAATCTCTTCATTTCATTATAAGGACTACACCCATTTGTGTCTAAAGCAGGAAAAACTTTAGTTAAAATTTTGAAAATTTTCCAAAATGGCAATTTTAAATTGAGTCTCCGGTTCAGTTCACGACCGTCGCTCTGCTTTCCCATCGCTGCAAACGTTAGGAGTCTGCTACAACCAGTGTTGTCAGATTCTGCGACTCCGTCAAATTTAAACGCGTCTTACTTTTTAACCGGTAAAGATAACATAATGTTTAACCCTATTTTTGGAATGCTCAGCTCAAGAGCGATCCAAAACATACCCTACATGATAGGTTATCTTTAATGGTAAAAAAGTTAGACGCGATGAAAATGTACGAAATTGTCGAAACTGGCGACACTGGCAACAACTCAACAACGTAGTCTATAATTTTCCCTGTCCTACTTAAGCTGTATTTGCGCACTACAGTATTTGGCGGATGAAAGTAGAGCAAATACAATGCAGAACGCCCTCATAAAGACTTGAAAGACAAAAGTTGGGAGGGTGGCCTGTAACTCTTCGGCTGGTCGCCCAATACAACGGGGATGGGGGTTGGATCGTATATCTTTAAGCGGTTTTGGTGGCTGGATTTTCATGGGGGAAGTGGTTGGTCCGCTGATCAAATCTCTGCTTCGGTTTATGCTGCCCAGGAAGACACAAATAGTTCTGAAAAGTAGCCGAGAAGGAAATCTTAAGAGCGGCCTATGATAAATCAAGACATCCATTTTTCATCCAAGTATATATGATCCACACTTGAAAGTTACCATTCCTGTGAAATTATGAAGATCAAGTTGACCCACTATCGCCGAGCGACGCCGTTCGGAAACAGAAAAAAATATTTTAGAGGATCTTTCTAGTACTGTATTGTTACGATTCAAAAAATATCACCCCTCTGGAAACCTGGAATTTAATAATGTAGGCATTTTCCAAAGCTTAAATTTGCGTAATTTAAAGGGAAAAGTCAATCAAATTTCTCTAAAGCGAAAATTTACTCAAAATACTTTGGGCTGTTATTGGTTAATTATTAATGTGCCACTGTAAAACCTTTTGTTTTACGTGGCCCCTATTCGATTTAAAAGACGGCAAAGGAGACTTTTTAGAGAGCTTTTTGGACAGCTTACTAATTTTGACGAGTTTTCGTTTCTTGTTAAATTTAGAGATTAAAAGCGTATTCAAGATGTTTCCTCGAGGTAGTGGGTTCCGATATCAGGCTCTTTTTATTAATCAGAAATAAAGCTAAGATGCTATTAAACACACCTGACCACTAAAACCGACTTGTCACCTTCTTAACGTCACAGCATTTAAAGATAGCAAGAATTAGGCGGTGGTATATGGACGTGTGCTAAAATATTCAAGTTTTTGACATTTCACGAGAAAATTTGCATGATAAGGTTTCAAAAAACGTTTCACAGGATTGATCGAGTTTGAGATGAACAATTGAGACTAAACAACCAGTATCTTATTGTCGTTTAATGAAAATATTTGAAAAAAAAACCTCATAAACCATTACATTTTTTTAAAAGAAAAATGAGTCAAATCAGCACTGGCGCGACAATTTTGAAAAAAAAAATGAAATAACCATAATGATTGGCTGCCAGCTAAGCTTGATTGTTTACTTCGTCAAATATTATAGTTTTTCGTGCTTGTTAGATTTTTAAACACATTTGCGTCATTTTCCGTACAACTTGTTTGTGAATTTGACTACCTGATTCGACGAAACATCCTGGGCCGGCGGCTAACTCGTCCTGATGTTTGTTGTTCTATGACGTATTTGTGATTCACGCGATCTTCTCAAACGGTCGTCATTCAACTCCTTTTCGCGATAAAAACCTGCTTTCCTCCCTCGAAATGCTGTTCGTGGCAGCAGAATACGCCTTGTTTTCCAACCACACAGAATAATTGGACACGTCCCACGACCAGAGCTGCATGCCCGCCTCAGTCCACTTCAGCCCAGTTTCAACCCGTTTTCAGCCCGCTTCCGTCCCCGTCTCGGCATTACACTCTCATTATTACAGCATATTTTCTAAGTCTTGAGATCCTGTTCCCGTTGCTAAGCTGACTGAGTGGAGCGGTAGCGGAGCAAGACACAGGGCAATCCACAAAACCTAACCTATAAACTGGTCTCCGGTTCTCCGTTCCGGCCCGTATATGGCCATCGCTAATGTCAACGATCTGCGCTTGCTAAAATGCTGCGATAGAATCGTCCCGCAGCGACCTTTCACAAGAATTCTCAACGAGGCAGGAGTTTCCAGGGATCGCCTTTAACCTATAACAGCCCAAAGTATTTGGAGTGAAATTTAAGTTAAGAGGAATTGGAAGGTTTTTTTTTCCATTGAAATACACAATTTAAGGCTTTGGAAAATGCCTAAATTATTAAATTTCAGGTTTCCAGAGGGGTGATATTTTTTTAACTGAGACAATACTGAACTGAAAAGATCCTCTAAAATAAATGTTTCTGTTTCCCAACGGCATCGCTAGGCTGTAGTGGGATAAACGACGTCGATGGATTTTAGGTGGCTACCCCTATGATAATCTTGTACCGATAGGTATACTCGCCTCAACCGAACCGCAAAACATTTTATCAAAGGTACGCAACCACTGCAACGGTTGCCTCCCTTCGAAGAACGTTGTTTAGAAAACAATTTGCCTGTACTATTCATTCGAAGGGAAGAATTTTTCACCTTTCCTCGCCGAGCGAAGAGGGGGACAAACCCAACCTAACTTATTGATCGCTCCTGATGCAGTTCAGTATTGACTTTTAAAGTTCCATGTTCGCAAAACTTCAATTAAGCCTTGCCCTTCGCAGCCAACAAACTGACATCATCATCATCAAAAAAAATCCCCCGTTTTTCACATTTTAATGTCTAAAAATAACGAAATATCAACAAATGATAAGGATAAACCAAGTAATAACAAAGTAGAGCATCTAAATGACGCCTTTTCAGCAATATGCTTTTCAGGGAACTTTATTTGTCAAAGTAGAAGACTCGTCTCCCAAGTCTACAATGTGTTCGTTTATCTCACTCCGGACATCTCCGTAATTACTGAGTTCAACGAAGATAGAGCATCTAACCGGTGAGTATCTTCGCATTTTAGACTTTGAACGTCAAAATCCTCGCGTCCTGTTTGCGTTAGTATCTGATTCCGGTATAAAGAGTTCTATGATGACTCGGGAGATTAAGGCAACGGATCTAGTGCCTTTCTATCCCTTGGGGAGTAGTTTCGCATCTCAGGTGTAAACATATCCGTGTTGGCGAAAATTGGCAGTTCGTGAACCTGTCTACTTCGGTGTGAAATTCCTCTAAATTGGTCAGACCGGTGATGTATGAGAAATCAAGAAAACGTGCGAAATAGGCGCATAGCGCGAAACTTGATTTGCAAAACGAGATTCTCAAGCCGAAACTGCGGAATCAGAAGGGAAGGGCAGCTTTTTAGAGCACTAAAAAACCACACTATAAACATGGAAGTTTAGTGGATTTTCTCCTATTTTCAGCTATCTTCAGAAAGCTGAGCGGAGAGGCAACAGAGCGAGGCACAAACAACCCAACCTAACCTTGGCTTACAAGTTTCTGGTTGCCAATACGATGTTGCTCACTTCTGTTTAGTTTTCCGCTCATTCCTTGCGAAGCACAGGGCACGTAACTAACTTATTTCACGGAAAAAAATGGTTTTGTTACGGCAACAAAATTAGGGACAACAAATAAATTTTTTGTTGCTGCAATCAAAAATTTTGCTGCAGCAACCAAATGTTTTGTTGACAGAACTAAAGATTTTGTTGTAACAAATTATTTTTGTTATCCCTATTTTAACAAATGATTTTGTTGGTATAACAAAACCTTTTATACCGT
>Ga0058701_10005926_pt1 | contig 10243 bp, 6 predicted proteins | sample AgamicOrMae_FD_97039 | JGI IMG/M metagenome (GOLD analysis project Ga0058701, IMG submission 97039) | Agave microbial communities from Guanajuato, Mexico - Or.Ma.e | ecosystem: Host-associated > Plants > Phyllosphere > Phylloplane/Leaf | place: Guanajuato, Mexico | collected 2012-06-04 | reverse complement strand
GGGGGGGGGGGGGGGGGGGGGGGGGGGGGGGGGGGGGGGGGGGGCGCCCCTACCCCCCTTTGACCCCCCTGCCCCCACCCCCTTTGGCCCCGCTCATGGAGGAACCCGATCGATGTGATGGCTTGGAAGGGGAACGCACCATCTCGACCGAAAAGTGCCATCGACTTGGACAGCTTGCAAGACACATGTACATGAGTTGTGCCCTGCACAACCAAAATATTAATTTTGTTTCCTACGGATAAAAAATTATTCGCCCCGAATTCTAAAAGTTTCAGTTTCCTTTTCTTATGTCACGCCCTGGTTCAAACTTTCATTGATTTAAGCCTTAACTGACATGAGGATTGCGGTGGGTCACAAAGACATGAACTCTGCTTCTATAAGAAATACATGAAAGCAGGGGTCATGGCTTTTGCGGCCCACTGTACCTTAACTTGCCACCTTCGATTTTCTTGAAACTTTCAGAAGTATATTACATGATACCCAATCCCAAAACTTGCTGCTAAAATGCACTTTTTCTACCTTAAAACAGCGTTAAAATTTGAACAAAAAATGTAAACCTCGAAAAATGGCCAATATCTTAGGAACAGCTGGAAATATCGCAAAATCCTTAAAATTTCAGCTTAAGGCGCTACTTTGAGAAGTTCTACATGGAAGGATTGTTTTTTTGTGTTCAAAATTGAACGCTATTTTCAAGTAGTAAAAATGAATTTCGGGAGCAGTATCTTGGATATCTTTCCTTACCGCTACCTTGCGGCTCTGAAAATTTCAAGAAAATCTGCAGCAGACAGTTGTAGAAGTCCCCATTTGAATCAGGTTTAATTAACCTAGGTTAGGTAAGGTTAAGTTAACATAGGTTAGGTTGGTAGGTTAGGCCAAGTTAACGTAGTTTGGTGGGTTCGGATAAGTTGAATAACCTACACTAACTTTATAGATTAAGTTAGGTTGGTAGGTTGTCGAAAGGTTTGGTTAAAGTTAATCGAGGTTAGATTCATGGGTTACGTAAACTTATCTTGACCTTGGTAACATTGGTAAATCAGATAAATTGCCTTGTTTCGCTGTCGTTTCACTACCGGAAGGGTCTTCTGCCCCAAATTTTTGGCGCTTTGCCTGACTTTCGCTTGTAAGCGTGATGCAGCTTACTCCCCGGCGGTAAGCTGCTCCAATCCAGAGCAAATGTAAATATCTACGAATTCCGTGAATGTAAACAACAGAATCGTGACTCGATACGTCTCCTGGACTAGGGTAGGCAACTCGAAACGCGCGTGTATTGCCGGTTGCCTTAAGGCAGGCCCATCACGCGTTGTAAATGTAAAGGCTCACGTCAGTTTCTATCTTTTGTATTCTGTTCGTCGCTATCAAGTCGGGCAGAGTGACATCGGATAATCGGACTACAGCATTCAATGGCCTGTGCTTCGCAAGGGAAAACTGAGGAATCCCTATCCCTGACTGTGGCGCCACCTAGTGGCGGCAGCCCAAACTGACGGCCCTGCGGGATGGAGAGGGAGGGAATTTCAGGCTGCTGCCGCTAGATGGCGCCCAAGTCACGGTTTGAGATTCCCCCGTTTTCCCACGCCCCAGCGGCTGTTATAGGGACGTTATCAGATGCTTGGGGGGGGGAGTGTTCATAATGAGGGCCCGGGTCACATGGACGACTGTCTTCCAACTTTTTTAGTTAGCTGGATCAAACTTTTAATTCCCCTGAGAAAGGGTGAACAGGTTAAGATAGCTTAGATGCAATGTTCATTGCTCCACGTGCCACGTGGCTTGGCAACGAAACACGGAACACAAAAGGTAAACCGTAAACCAAGAGTCCTTTAAAGATAGAGATAAGACAATGACCGGAAACGGAGGCACGCCCGCCGCCATATTTGAGGACCGTGCTTGCCCTCTGCCTCACCTCACCTCTCCTTCTACCTAGGATCTTTACAGCCGCCTTGCCTGGAGAGTGTGGCCCCCTGCACTTCAACTCTCCAATCACGTGACCTAGACGTTGCAGTTAGCGCTCGTCAGGGCGTTGTCTTATCGCTACTTATAGAGGTCTCTACATACTTATTGCCACTCAGCGATGCCGTTCCGTTTGGAAGAAGTAAAATGAAGATTCACGCAATATTGTAACCATTAAAAAATATATCGCTTGGATACCTTAAATTTAATATTTGAAAAATTAAACCTCAAAATTGCACATTCATTCAAAAAAATGCACTGAAATGAAAAACTCAAAATGCGGTTTTTTGGGTGGACAAGGACTAAAATGATCAGTGCACTTTTGGCGAAATAAACAAGAGACAGGTCCATTCGAAAGGCGTTTCCTTTAGGTTCTTGGCTTTTTATAATAATCCTCCCGATTTAGATAAAGGAGCAGTGCGAGGGTTAGGAGAGGAGGTGACCTTGAACCTTGTATACATGGGGTCTTTCGTTATTAGGGTAAACTGCTGCTGTTTGGAGAGATCCGCATCTTGCTGAAAGCTGGCCTAGTTTCCTCGCGCTGCGGTCCTTTAGAAAAGAACTAAAAGAATACATCAAATCTATTTAACTCTGTGATTTTAAGTCAAGCATAATGAAACATGAATCGAGGCCCATGAAATCAAATCAGAATCACTTCCTTGTAAAACTGAATTTTTCCTATTTATTGAGTTTCACCTTTTGCATCCAAGCGGAGTAGCAGCGGAGGCACGTAACTTAACCCACTACCGCCAAGCGATGCCGTTCGGCAATAGAAAAATGTATTTTAGAGGATCTTTCCAGTTCAGTATTGTCAGAATTTAAAAAGTATCACCCCTCTGAAAACCTGAAATCTAATAATTTAAGCCTTTCCCAAAACTTAAAATTGCGTATTTTAATGGGAAAAATCTTTCCGATTTCTCTTAAGCTAAATTTCACTCCACATATTTTGGGTGGTTATGAGTTAACCTAACCTATACGCAAATGTGAGTCGTTAATCCTTATGGAAGATTAAACTAGGGTGGAACACAAGAGATAGCAACTTCCATCTCTGATATCTCTTCGACAGAACCCCTGAGAAGACCGAAAAATATTCACTGTTTTGTTTATTGATGGCTATTTTTTGACGTAGCTTCAAATCCCCGATGCCTTCGATGGAAAAAAGTGTGGCAGCAGGTTTAGATTCGTGTTCGTTGAGGCGTAAGTGGTTCTGAAGAGAGTCCAGCATTGCCCGTTCACGGCATGTATTGATTATCATTTTGAACCGAGCCCCCACCCCCACCCACCCCCAATCGGCGCTACTCCCCCCTCCATAACTATTCCGGCCGCATGGCCCGCTGTCCGTTTTTAATAGGGTGTGGGAAAACTGAGGAATCCCAAACATTGACTTTGGCGCCATCTAGCGGCAGCAACCCGAAACTGTCCATCTTCTCTATGCAGTGCGGCCGTTGGTTGTGGCTGTTTCCGCTAGATGGCGCCACAATCAGGGTCCGAGATTCCACATTTTTCTTTGATTCTATCTGGAGATTTGATGGAGATTGATGTTCGGCCATGAGAAGCACGCGAGGCCTGCAGTCCATTAATATCACCAATCATCCAAAGACTGAAGTAATTCTGTATCAGCTGATAATGGACTACGTTACCCCGAGAACGCGGTAGCTAACGACTTATTATCATTTATCTATTTTTTCGTGTAGGAAGAAAAAGAATATCACTGGCTCTGGCTACAAAGAGATGCAAAGCAGCTTTGAGTCCCCTTTGAACCTCATTGTATATACTGAAGAAAAGCTTAGCCATCTGCCGTGATTTAATCCTTCGGACCACTCATAAGTTACTTATGAGAATTTGTTTTGTGTTTCCGTGTGTCCAGGACGGCGGCCGCACCGGAAATGGGAGCGTCGCAATGGGCGTTCCGGTCGCCGGCGTGCCGATCGGCGTGCCGGCCGCTGCGCCGTCACCGGCGTCCGCAAGACTTTCTCCTCAGCATCACACGGAGTCGTCCGCGAACACACCCTCTCTCGCCCTTTCACCTGCCCATTCGCCTGCAGCCGCCAGCAATAAGGACTTTCACCAGCCAGGTACTACCGTCCAAATATCGCTGTCTAATCACTGAAAATGTTTGCATTACAAAAAGTTGGCTGTTTTTATATTTGATTCGTAACGCAAGAAAAGAAAGTTTCAAGTTGAAAGAATCCTCGCTTTCTTTTCAATAGATCCCACTGCGGATTCGCGAGATTGCTGAAACAAAGACGGAGGTTTCCCGCAAAGCGGATTCAAAATAAGAAATCTGTTTGTTACGCCATCCCATCACTGCTTCTACCGCCTCCTGAACTCACTTATTGTTAGAGCCTTTTCAACGAGGGGATTATCTTAGCGTGTTCCAGCGTGGGATTGGCTCCGCTGGTCCTAAGCTTCCGCAAGCCGATACTAGATGTCGCTAATCACCAGACGTACTGTGATTTGCAGGCGACTTTCCGGGCGGCACGCCATCTTGCGGCAGCACCAGCAGTTGTAGCAGCGAGGGCGGCAATCCCGCGGGCGTGCCATGGCCGCCGCTCCTCGACGTGGACGTGCTCATGGAGGAAGAGCGGCCCCCCGTCAGCGGCGTGCCGGTGCGCGCGGCCAGCGTGCCCGCGCTCGCCAAACTGCTCGTCCGGGCGTTCGAGCCCGACGGTACGGTGGTGGCGGCAGCCAGCGCTCTTCCGCGTGTCGCCCTGTTGATGCACCGCTGGTGGTGCCCGTCGGCGACCCTGGCGGGGCTGCTGAGCGCCCTGTACCACAACGCCGCCGGCCACGTGCCCCCGTGCCCATCGGCAAACTGCCATCACCTGGCGGCGCACACCGGCGCCGCCCCCCACTCGGCGGGGAGCTCCCCTCACCACCTGCACTCGCGCCCCGCCTCCCCGCACCCCCAGCACTCCTCGCCGTCGCGCCCCGGGTCACCGCTGCCCCCGCTCGGGGCGCTGCCCGGGGCGGGGGGCGTCACTCCGGGGGACACGCAGCCGACATGCTCCGTGGCGGCGTTCCGACTTCGTATCTGCCAGGTGTTCCGGTGAGCAAAACTTTTTTTCTTTTTTTTTAAAAAAAAATATTTTTATCTACCGTTTAGGAGCCGCGAAGCAGTTGCCCTGGATCTGTCCTGATTGATTATCGACGATTGCGCAGAGAAAATACAACTTTTCTTTTCAAAATGTTTTGGGTATTGTATGAAAGAGAAAATCCGGTATTCAGTACTAATTTTAAAAACTAAAAAAAATCTCGTGAATGCTTGAAGATCAAACCAGACAGATCAGAATGTATGAAGGATCAAAATTGCTGCTAACCGTTTGCTTGCTCCATCACCGATGTTTGTTTAAGAATAAGTCTGGCGAACACCGAAAATAATCCATAAGTATTAAGGTAGATTACCGCCTTGCAAATAACGCAAATCTAAGCAAAGGGTTAGAGTCGACATCTACCGATACGCACTCTAACCGGGTTTTCTTTTTTTTCGTGAAAGGGACGACGTCAATGGTACTGGCCAATGGCGTGCTTTCCCCTACTAAGCGTGAAAAATTGGGCATTCAAGGTCACCGATGTAACGCACGAAAAGTGCTTTGTTTCTCTTATCAAGAACGGTATTTCTGGTCAAGTAGTAGTAGGCCTACATGGGCTCTGTTGGAAGGGACCGTCCATGAATTTTAGGTCACGCTCGTGGGGAGAGGGGAAGGATCGGCGTGGTAGGCTATTGGGGAGAGAATAACCAGCACAGTGAAGATAAAACCCCGTTTTGGGGAATGCTCTACCTGTAATGGTGTGAAACCAAAACGGAGGTGGTACGTACCGGTATTTTGGTTATTTTTCAAGATAGGCCTTTGTTCGGCCATATCATTCGAAAGGTCTCGGCGAGAGCTTTCCATTAATGTGGCTGAAAATAGGTCTAACTTGAAAAATGAGGGATTAGTGCGTATTTTGGTTATTTTTCATGATAGACTCATGTTCAGCCATATCATTCAAAAGGTCTCGTCGAGAGCTTTCCATTGATGTGGCTGAACATAGATCTATGTTGAAAAAAATACCAAAATACCCACTACTCCCGTTTTAGTTTCATATACCCAAAAATGGTACAGCATTTCACAAAACGGGGGTTTAGTTTTAACGGTAAGGGTGTCAGAATGGGGCCGATTTTGCGTGGAGTGGCACTATGAGCCATGACTAAAATGAACCTTTAACAAGAGGTACAATGGGCCACAAAATTCCTGACCCCTGCGTCCATTTATTTTTGATGAATTACATGGACTTCATCATTTTTTTTTCACAGTGGAACTTGCAACCTTTTTGATACGAGGATATTTTTCAGGAAAAGTTTAACTAACAGTAAGAGGACGATTTTCAGAAATGAAAGCACAACTTTTTCAACACTTTTTAAAAATTAGAAACAATTGTTAACGTTCAAAAAATAAATTTTGAGAAGTTATTGTTTTTAGTAATATTTCTTGTTAAATTTCCTTTTTTCAAATTAATTTGATTATGAGAGAGGGGTACTAAGACGCAACCCAATAAAAAACCGTTCTGTGCATTTCTCCAAGAAAACGGTTTTATTTTACTAACAAGTGATTCTTAAGCTGCCCTATTTAAAATGTATTGGGTTGGTTTTCGTACGTTCAAGCCATTTAAATTGCATTAGACTGGTTTCCATGCGTTCAAGTCTCCCTTATATTAACACAGGCGTCCGAATAAACTAACCTAATTTTATATTTTACGTAAGTATAAGATTGCCTACGGAAATTTGAGATACGAACAGCTCAGAACGTTTTACCGCACGAAAGCGCGATGCCGATGGATTAGTCCTTTTAGAGTATTATTGCCATGAGTAATCATTTATCATAGAGGTTTCTTGCTAGTAGGTATTATACGGTACGAGGGAGGGGGGCATACTATTGAGGCCACTATAGCGACTGGAAAGGGCACCAAGTTTGGAACAAAGAATAAAAGTTTTGAATCTATTGTCGCCCCGAAAATTGCGCCGCGCCGCACAGGTATACAGTACTGACCGATCCCAGCAACAACTTTGTGTAACGCCCTTTGAGCTATAAATAGAAGCATGGATGGCGTTTTTAGATGACCCGGTGAGCACCAACCCGCCCGTCCACCTTTCCAACCGATTCCTTTGATAACAATCGGATAGACTGATTCTCTGTCACCGGAAAATCAAAACTCATTTGCCGTATCACTGTATTGTACACTGTACACGAAAAAAATAGCAATGGCAGCTAACGCGTTAATTGATATACCAGGTGCTATCGATTGTAGAAGCCGTCGCTAACTTTTTAGCAGCGATTGCTAACGTTAGTTGTAGCTAATAATAAGTTAGAGGGCTACAAATTGAGCAAATTTGTTTGTTTAGCAGCCATTGCAAACATTTTAGCAGCTACATCTATCGTTAAAATTGTTCGAAAAAGTTAGCAATGTCTGCTAATATTATTTGTACACCTACTACAGTAGATCAATTAACGCGTTAGCTGCCTATGCTATTTTTTCCCATGCAGGCTTGATAGGTTGGAGCTAGGTGAACAATACAGGTTGAGATGTAGGAAAGTGATCGACACGGAAAGCGATAGACACGAAAGTTGTCCGACAAAACCCAACCTAACGGCACCCGAAATGCCGAAATTGTCGACCAGTTTCCGTGTCGAACACTTTCCGTGTCGAACACTTTCCTCCGGCCCAGGGTAAAGTCGGCGTTACCTAATAATGTTCGGAGTTCGTATTTGGTTCTCTTATGTTTCACGACACCTTTCGTCGGTATAAAAACCCCAACGGGGTTGATACAGCGGCGGACGAGGCATAAGGCATTTTCCATAACCATAGTTCCTCTATCCTCAAAAAAAATAATAATTAAAATAAACAAAAAGGTGGTAAAACTGCGTAATTCTAAGCCCTGACTTTGGCGCCATCTAGCGGCAGCAGCCCGAACTTGCGGTTTTTCAGCATGGAGAGGGTCGGCAGTTTGGGCTGCTGCCGCTAGATGGCGCCAAAGTCACGTTTTTGGGGATTCCTCAGTTTTCCCAAATACTATAGTCTAACAAACATTTATATCAAAACCTCTGTGTTTGTGTGGGCAGGTACTGGCTGGCCCATTTCCCGCAGCATCTGGATTCAGAGCCCGGCCTGAGTTCGGCTATCCGCGACTTCCTGGGCGCGCTGCCGGCGGCCGCGTCGGAGCTCGTCGTGGCCGACCTGTCGGCGTCGCCGTCCGGCGACTGGGCCCGGGTGCCGTCGCTGAGCGCCCGCCAGCCCACGTCGCCCCCTCCGGGCCTCCCTCCGGGCCCCCCGCAGCCCCCCTGCGGGGCCGGGGCGACGACGGGGCCCGCGCCCGCGGCCTCTTCGGCCGCCGCCGTCCGAGTCTCGCTGGTCTTCAACCACATGGAGCCGCAGCAGCTTGCGGAGCATATCACCTTTCTAGAGCACAAAATTATCCGGAGGATCACGGTGAGGATCAATGGTTTTGGTTGGGTGGGTGGTCCTGTGAGCGCAGCTTCTTCGAGGGTGAAGGCGTGGCGGACAAATGTTTTTGTCACCTTCATGTATGGGTCTTTTTAATGTGATGTGGACATGGATTCAAATAACGTGGGAATACAAAATTGGGAAAATTTTAATTGAATTAAAAATTGAAAACTACTAACAAAAAAGTAGAAAAAGAAGAAAAAAAGAAAACATGAAAGAAAACGTTAAAACAGGCAAATCATTATAATCAAAATGTATACCGGAAATCGAAATTAAATGTAAAACTCGACCAATATTGTGGAAAAACTACAATATTCTTCACAATAACTTGAGTCATATGTCTCGAGCCAAGATCCCTTTTCCCGCGCGAATACCGCACCAATCTCATTGTCAGATGGCTCATTTTGAAAGGTTTTTAAAAATAACTCCAATAATGATTATTGGAAAAAAAAACACCAAAACCGGAAAAAAAATATGGAAAAAGGTCAAATTGAAAATAAAACAAAAGAGCATCCAAAAATTAGCGGTTTAGTAGTTTACCTTTTTTATCAAAACCCCTAACATTACCGAACCAAAAATAAATTTTACCGAAAAAAATCCAAGTAGAAAAAAAGGACAAAATTATAAGTTTTTGTAACATTTCGTGGAAAATCGAGCTCGTACAAGTTGAAAAGAGTGTGCATTTGATGCAGTTAATTAAAAGTACTTCGCATCAATCGGAATGTGTCTTGATAATTTGTGCAATAAAAAGTAGATGGTCCTACAATGCAAGTTATATTTCCAGTTCCACGACTTGAAGAGGTACGCTGAGTCAGGATCGCTTCACGAGTCAGCTCGCTTGGAGAGGTCTGTGGCTCTGTTCAACGGACTGACGCAATGGGTCCAATGCATGGTCTTGAGCAGAACAACACCGCAGGAGCGCGCTGAAGTCATTGACAAGTTTATCAACGTTGCTAAGGTAAGAATGGCATATTGCCTTCAAAAAAATCGCTTCTCCACGACACAGCCTCTGAAATCCTTCAACTAACGTATCCTTCTTTCCGTAACTTTTAAGTTTAAGTTTTTGCACTTCCTAGATCGAGAATCCATAGCAGGTCCATGCATGGATATCAAAATGGATATCCAAAAGAGCATGGATAATTTGAGACTGACATCATCATGCCCTGTTCGAACGGTCCGTGCTCCCATGTTAAAGAAGATATCCGCGTGGATATCCGTGGTTTTCCATGGATATCCGTTAGGATGTCCATGCTAGCACGGATTATTTCTCACAAGGATATCAATGGTATCACGGACAATCCGCCACGGATAACCATAAATGAGCATGGATATCCGTGATGGCACGAATAATTCGACAAGGATATCCATGTTACATGGATATCCCTGCGGATATCCGTGCAGACCGTTCGATACGGGTGGATATTTATGTTTCACGGATATCAATTGTAGAAAGTACTTGCATGAATATTCCTGCTTGGATATCAATGTGGATATCCACAATGGAGAATTGAAGACTGACATCTAAGAATCATGGCTATTCATATGGATCACCATGGATTTTTGGAAATCCATGTATGGATTCTCGGAACAGGGTTGTATTATTTTGTGTCTGATACCATGTATGCTTGACCCTTTGACAGAAACTTCAAGACCTGCGTAATTTCAACTCGCTGATGGCTGTCGTCGGAAGTTTATCGCACTCCGCCTTGGCCAGGTTGTCCAGGACGATGGCTTGCCTCTCACAGGACTCGGCCAGGTCCTTAGCTGATCTCACCGAACTTCTGTCGTCGGCGTCCAACTTCAGCAACTACAGGAG
>Ga0058701_10005925_pt1 | contig 10244 bp, 7 predicted proteins | sample AgamicOrMae_FD_97039 | JGI IMG/M metagenome (GOLD analysis project Ga0058701, IMG submission 97039) | Agave microbial communities from Guanajuato, Mexico - Or.Ma.e | ecosystem: Host-associated > Plants > Phyllosphere > Phylloplane/Leaf | place: Guanajuato, Mexico | collected 2012-06-04 | reverse complement strand
GGTGACTAGGACAAGTAACATCTGCAATAGATTTATTTTTAAATAGGAATACTCTGACTGTAACCTTTCCATTGCTTGTAAACAATCTAAATACATACCTGACCCATGGTTTTGGTAAAATTGTTGACAAACCAGAATAATGGCTCCATGAGGATATCCACAACATAATTATAGTCAAGGAATTCATTGTACATTAAAGATTTCACAACCAGTGTAAAATTTGAAAAGCGCCGGGATGTTGCACGTCTGTGAAGAGAAAATGAAATTATCTGGGAGTTGCGATTTAAATTTTTTTATTGTTATTATTTCATTGGAACATATTCACTGACTGGAGCTTTCCTATTTAATTGAACTATTCAGTAGCTGCAGTCAAGTTTTAAAACTCCAGTTGTCGGAGTTGAAGAAAAGTGGGGTTATAGGGACAAATGCATCTCCAGACAACACTCAAAAAGTGCGAACTGAAATTCATATTGCTGTAGAGTAATAACTTACCTTATTCTTGAAGGTAAAGAAAATATTTTCCAGTGTATCTGTGTCATTTTCAACACAAAAATAGGCGTACCCTTTGGGACCCTCCAATAGAGGCTAAAATTGTTGGAACATGTCGACTAAACAAACAAAACTTCTGCGATCTCCGTAAAGCAACATTGATTAAAGGTAGTCTCAGTCAAGAGCACCGCATTACACGAAATGGACACACTTTTTACGCGACATTTTGTACTAAAAGGAAAACTTTGGAGTTTGCCTGTTTGTTATTGTTGATATCGTCGATGTCGTCTGCAGCGACAGAGACAGAAGCAGCAGACAACTAGAGCCCTTAATAGTTAGAGAAACGGGCCACAAAATGGCGGCGCGCCTGTAGTATCGACTGAGCCGAGCCGAGCCCTGTTGCCCCACTCGTCATGGCCCTACAGCGAGTGGGGAGTAGTGGGGAGGGGCACGCGTGGGAGGGGTGAGGGCATGAGAGGAAAAATACAATTTATTTTTCCTCTCATGGTGAGGGGCGATCTCCACTGGGCCACAAAATGGCCGCATTTGCGTTTCTCTGACTATTAAGGGCTCTACAGACAACCAGACGACAGAGAATGTGCTAAAAACGAACTGAGCCGAACACACCCGAAGATGTCGGCGCGCCGAATCAAATTTTGCGGCTTTGGTTTCAACTTTGAAATCGACGAATTCGATCTGAACACGGCGAAAACATGTATGATAATTTCCCAACTCTAATTTAATGCATTCATGAGGTACAATCTCCAGGAATGTCGGTTTTGTCAAATCGTGGAGCTGCTCCACGGTCAAATTTCTGGTCACGTCACGACGGAAATTTTTCATCCTTCTTCATTATTGTTTTTGTTTTGTTTTAGATTGCTGTTGTCGTCTGCTCCACGCCACATGGTTACTTTTTGCTAAGATTACTTTTTATACATGGTTAGGTTAGACTTACGTAGAAATTTTGTTTACGATGGAATCTCCAGAAAGCTTATTTAATGCGGGAAAATTTCTTGAGTGCTCACGAGCGCTGACTGTCTTGTTAAATCGTGAGGGAGAAGACTCCTCATGCGAAGTTGAAAAATATTTTTATCATTATAAGCTCAACAAGATTGTTGCCGATGCTTTGGTAAGTAACGCACCTCTGTTATATCACCTTCATAGGCTATTGTAATTAATTACGACTAATTGATTATACTGATAGAAAATTGAGTCGCCAGATGAAGTCATAAATGAAGTGCAGCTCGAGAAGATCTAAGTGAGGTTAACGCGCTGTTCCTCACATTGTCTCAAGTATCTTTTCAAAGAGATTCATTTGTTGTTTTAAAGCAAAACCACTCTTGATACAGTCTGTTGCCTCAGCTTTGTTTTAGGTTTATCTGTGGGTGATAACCAACATTTAACCTACCACTTCTATCTTGTAATGTTTTTAGTGATACTTTCATGGCTGATTTTAACAAAATGTATTCATTTGCAGTGTCACAATTGGTTTGATGCAGAGAGTGATATCAAGGATTTTCATCAAGTTTGGTGTGAAACTTTTTCTAAACTGACCAGCCTGTGCAATGAATTAAGGTGTAATCTCCTTGCCATGAGTAATGGACATGAAGTATTTTCAGTGGCAACATTGAACCTTGTTTCATGGACATGGGAAAATTTAGGAGATCACTTTGATGGTTTCTTTGAACTAGTTCATAGATCAACCATGTACGCACTTCAAACTGGTGAGTTTGCAATTTTCTGCAACCTCTGTAGTTGTGCTCTGTTTATGGTGGAACTCTTATCAGATTTTTTTGGATTTTTTTTTTATTATCCTCTTGAATTAATTTACTAGATTCCTAATTCCATTTTTTTTTTCAGAACTCTCATTATGTGGGGAGTCTGCACTGGATTCAGAGAGTATTTTAGATTTAATAGAACTGTTTACTCAATGTATTTGGAGAATATTGCCCCAGCAATGCCATGTTTTACTAGATACAATCAGTTTATATTTTCTCCACATGCTACGAATGGAAAGTTGTCATCAAAAGCTGACCCAGAGCTCAAAAATCCTTCAAACATTATTTGAAATACTCCCTCAAATTCATATTCATTTGGTATCCAGTAAGTACATGTATTGTTGTAACATTGTTTTTTTCAGCAAACTTCTTCTTATCAGGCTAGGTGTTGATCTAATGCACTTGGTGTTTGTTTCAGAAACTTCAGGGGAAATGACACCTGCATTGTTTTTGTTGGGTCCCAACATTGCAAGTTCCAAGAAAGATGCAAATTTAACAGTGAATTTAGTTGTTACAGTCGCAATTTTGTATATGTTAAAATTAGATCAGCCTGACAAAGCTTGGCATCTGCTTGAAGAAAATGGCTGTGCAAAGAGCAACAAACTTGAAGTGATATTAGAATACTTAAAAGGTAACTATGCCTCTCATATACAAGGAAACTCACGTCACTGCGAATTTCCCCTATTATTACCGTATCGTTTTACTGTTACCGCGTTAAAAAGTTCCTTCTTATCTATTGAACCTCTTCAGATCACCTATTCGCGGGTTCCGTCCGTGATATGTTGTCTCTCTCACTAACTTGTACCGGTAGCTCTTCTGCGAAGACGCACTCGGTCAGAGAGACCTCTGTTTCAAGTATACATTGTGTCCACCTTCAGTATACCGATATTTTTTGGTCTAAACTTGCTCTCTATTACCAACTTTCAGCTCTCGTTTGTTTAAGGCGCAATGAATTGGATAGAGCTCTTTATCACACTGAGGTTTTGTCTACGCTACCGATGGAAGAGCACATGATAAGGCGTAAGAATATTCTCGGCGGTTATTTATTTATTCTTAAAGGCAAATATGACATTGCCCTGAAGCGCTTACGAGACAGCTCAGGTCTGCCAGAAGACGGAGATCAGTTACCTATTCATGTTTACCTCATGGCCCAAGCTTACGGATATTTAGATCAACCAGAGCAACAGATAGTCTTGTTGGAATGCGTAGCCGACGTAAGTATCAAGGTTTCCTCTCGACCATTAAGTGGTTTACTTATTAATTATTACTTATTTACATTTGCTTTTAGGCGTTGCGTGAAGATCCGAGGTACATCACCAGTCGGGTCACACCCATATCTTCCCTGCAAGATCGACTCCTTAGATGCGTGCATCAGCAGCCGGAATTGAACGTGTGCCAAACTCTTATAGCTTTAGCAGAAGTTTTCATGAAAACTTCCCAAGTAAGTGCCGTGTCTGAACCCAGAACAACTGTGCAATCATATTTCTTCATCGCAAAAATTTTTAATTTTCTGAAAAATATTTTTTTTAAACCATTAAAAATAAGTCTTAAATGAAAACGTTTCTATTTTCATCAAATTCTAAGAATTAAAAAATACTGAGTTGAGATGCTGTGTTTTTAAGACAGTATTCACGAAAGACTACCATTTGCTTCGTGAATTTTCTGCTCGCAAAACGTTACTTGCGAAGGGTCGCTGTTGGTCGGCGAAGTCGGTAAATGAAAGGGTAATTTGGAAAAAATCTTGGGAAAACGGGATAAAAAGACCCTAAAGTTAAGACACTTTCTTGGTTGTAATGTCATTAAAAAAATAGAATGCCGGTCCGCAAAGCCTGTTTAAACTGTCTTGAAGTTCGGGATTAAAGATCAGGAAAAATGTCAAATTAATCGGGGAAATTGAAATACAAATCTTGTAGCAACTGTGTTGCACTTTCTTTTTTTTTCATACGTTTCCCTAGAATATTTCTCGCTTGTTTTCTGAACAAAGCGGTTTCAGCTCCGAAAGCGAGCATTCATTTCCATCTTAAAAAACGAAGATCGGTTAAAAATAAACAAGTGGCAACGATTTTTTTAAAGTTTACTTTTACCTTGTGGATTCGAAAGGTGTCATTTTCTACCTACATTGATCCACCCCGATGTAACGTTTTATCTCCTTCCAAGCACCAACAACGAACGCGCGCGTAAGTTAGGTTAGGTCAGATTGCGTGTCTTATGCGTGGCTGCGCTTGGCTTGGTGACGGGACGTGGGAACAAAAGAGGCAGATAATGCCACCTTTCAAAGTGACAGTGTAGTGTGAAAATGCTTGCATAGCTTCAAAGGAGCTGTAAAAATTTGCCCTGAATCTTTTCCCATTTTTATTAACAGCCTGGAAAAGCGTCGGAATGTTTACTTGAAGCTCTTCGAGTAACAAAATGCTGCCCATCCTTTCTGGAGAAGACTTGTGATTTCATCAAAGTCCGCTCTTTTCGGAACGTAATGACAGACGCAGTTGTATCGTTACTTAAATGCGGTGATCCCTCTAAAGCACGTATTTTGTGTGATGGCCTCATGGGTAAGTACAAGAGAAGTGGAATGATTTCGCCCGCGAACTTCATTTTACGGGGACTAATGAAATGATGCTACTCTTTTTTTGAAAAAACAAAAAGACTAAACCCACTTTTTTAATCTGTTATGCCGGGTGTTATGCGGCATCTCAACACCCTAAATTTATCAATTTAATGATTTTGAATATTTTATGTTCCCAGTTAAATCCCTTTCCGAAGGTTTACTTTTCTGTAGTTATTGGAAAATAAGATATACAAGATTTATTCTTCAGCTCAGATATTTTAAAATTAGGTGCTTATGAGACATTTTCGTTCCCAGCGTCTTTAATCTACCCGGAATAGCACCCGTGTAAATGGGCTAAGTAAGAACAAAAAAGGAAATGAAAGACGTTCACTGCAGGTCTTAAAATTAAAGTCCTTTTTAAGAACTATTTTGAAGAAGTAAAAATTGAGCCCTTAGGTCGTGATAGAATAGCTAGAACTGATTTTGTTTTCAACTCTATCCCAGAATCACCTTCGCAACAGAACCCTTTCTTAAATGACGCCGTCACACGGCTGTTGCTGGCTGATGCCCTTCCAGACCTTCAGACTGATAAGAAACAAGCGATTCTCTTAGAGTGAGTATATTTCACCTCTGATCGTGTATTTGTATTTTACGGAATAAGTCCTTTCGAAATACATCCGTATGATAGTTCTAAAGGCGGCAAGTTTCCTCGGGAATTGGGTTTATTCCCGGAAATATTCCGGGAACTTCCCGGCATCTATTTGGGAATATTAAAAACGAGAACTTTCGTATTTTCGTCGTTTGGTAAATATCGATTAAGTAGAGAAGTTTGCACTGCTCCTTGGTTGTTTTTGCAATGGGAACTTTTATGAAAAACTGGTCAATGTTGGCCGTCCGTCATAGTTTTTGTTTCAAGTTTCAAAGGCTTGAGGTACAGTTATACTTTAAAGTAGTGGAAAGTTGATGGACAGAGATTAATGATATTTGCCACGGACGGACGTATGGGCCGTTTTTTTTTTTATGCAAATACCTTAACACGTAACTCTTTTCTTCATAGAGATAAATATAAATAAGTTATCTTAATAAAATGTGCCGTACATTTTTAAGGCCATATGCCTTAATCAGACACAAATTTTCATTCATTGTTTATATGTTTATACCTTTTTCTATTTTACTGCATCTGAGTTTCAAAAAATCAGAAACTGAATACATCTCGACGCGAACTGGCATTGGCAAACTTGTGCATCACCGGTGGGGGAAAGGTCGACGAGTTGCACTGGCCGGGCAAGGCTCGAAAATTCAAAGCATCACGGAACAGTGCTTGAGCGCGCTGTTTTTTCTTCTCTTCTGATGTAGTTTTTATTGATGGCAAGCAAAGATTATTTTGTTCCTCTATTAAAACTACATTCTTAGGCAGTATCAGTCTAAAAAACCGGCTAAAATTCGCCCTTATGCCAAACTAAACGCATATTTTATTTAAATAAGCCATTATAAGAAAGTTCCTGAAGTATTCCCGGGAAATGGGAACGTTCCCGTGAATATTTTCAAAGTTTGAAATTCCCGGAATTTCCGAACTGTAATCCGTTTATTTCAGAAAAGCGCTCGATTACGTCTAAGTGCCCCTCTGTATTGCGAGTGACTTGTGCGAATTTTGGAGGAACATGGCGTACCATATTCGCGCGATGTAGGAAAAACAAAGGTTTTGCTATCATCCGTCATGTTGCCCCCGAATTCGTGAGAGCAAATTGTTCATTTTTGGAGACTAACCAATCAGCGCGTGCTTTTCTGACGTTGCTAACATGTCCGGCGCCAAATAGTTTAACTTGGTTATTCTTTGTTCTGTTATTTTGTATGGTTTCGTTTCAGAGCCGTCAAACTGTTAAAGAAGGAGAAAGAGGTCAGTACTAAAGGAGAAAACGCGTCGCGACAAATTGGTGTCATCGATTCGTTGATAGCTCGCGCGTTTTACCGCAAAGCCAAATTATACGCTAGTTGCGATTACAACGACGACGCTACTGTGTACTTCAAGCGCGCGTTGGCTCTAAAAAAAGGTACCTTGAACTTGTTTTTCCTACTTTTACTGAGATATTTTTTTAGCAGAGGTTAGTCGCTATTTCCTACCTGACATCTGCAAAGAAACTTGGAATATTGAACATTTTAGACGCGGCAGAACCATCAAATTTCTCTTACGTTAGAGATTTATATTTGGATGGGGGGAAAATCTCAATTTTGCCAGTAGTTAATTGTTTTTATGGTTTTCTTTTATGTCTTTACTTCCAGAAGATGCTGTTTTGGAGGAATTCCAGCGGCATCTTTATTCGGTTGGCAAGACTGATGACGCGAAGGTTGTTCTCGAAAAAATAAGAAACCTGCCAACCTCATCACAGCATTGTGACCATTTGTTTCCCAAGGACGATATTACGATGAATTACCTCATCAACGAGAAGTTATGATAGTGATCCTCAGAAGACTTGCTTTTTTTTTTGTAACGGTTTTATTGATTTTCAGAGGTTTGACCGATTGAAGAACCGAGAAGATATTGACCTGTTCAAAATGTGATATTTTTGTTCTTATTTAGTGTCGCGATTGTGTCTCCACGAAAAATAAATTTTATTTTGCTCAACAAAGCGTTGTGTATTTGGAATTCTTCCTTTACAAACATAATATGCTTTCTACAACAGAAAGAAAAGAAAAAAAAAAGATTGTAAAGGAAAGTGAAACATGAAAGGATTTCTTTTTCTTTTACTGTAAAGAAAGAAAGAAAAAAATACCGAGACTCTGTACTAATGAACCTGAGTCCTTAGTCGTCTGCTCGGATTTAAATGACACGCAAGAAGTTTTTCTGACATAGAAACACTTCGAAAAGGATCACGTAATATCACAACCCCTTGCTTCAGAGATTCACAAAGAAAGTTTACCTTACGTGTGAAGAGTGGACGGAAACCTTTCCTCCTTTTAAAAATTTACCTAGTTAAGGGTTATCGCTGTTTGCTGCCAGATTTACGTTTTACTGTGGTTTTCTTTTTCATGATAATCTAAAAAGAGGATTCTTAGAATATGACTATTAGACTCTTGTGTGCGGGCAGCGGCTTAAGGTCCAGGCCTGTAAAACGAACTGTTTTTTTTAAGACATTGAACAAAGTTTGCCACCAAAATGTTTCACGGAGTCAGTTTAATTCTGATTTCGATATCTTGCATCATCATATCTCGTAATAAAGTGAGACTGGCGTTTTCACAGAAACGAAAGGCTCTATATCTATCGGAACACAACCGAGCTGCTTTTAGGAGGAGCAATAGAAGATGTGTATGGATACACCCAGGAGTAATCAAGATAGTGCCTGAGGAGCAAATTTAATTAATAACATATCACCGCCAAAGAAATGCGTCACTTGACCGCAACAGTGAAGTTTTACCGCGCAAAGAACGGCTCCACCGCCTTCGTAAAATTTTCGTCATCGTTTTGTTCTTGTTCTTCTTCTTCTTCAAAAATGTCTGCTCAAGCTCACATCAAAACAAAAGTCTCGAAACCAGGTCTTTGCCAATGATTGTGCCGAATGAACCTTAATTTTTACGAGAATGTTGTCTCAAAGAAAATGACTGTTTCCAGTATGTACGTTGTATCATCTATTACATCTGTCAACCTTAGGTTCAGTTTATTTTCTTGTAGGAGTTCTTTACGAGCGTTCTGGCATGTTCCCGGCATGATTTTTTCTGTTTATAACCTCACATCTGACTGGTGTAGGACTTTGGAATTTAAGTTAAATTTATGATTTAAACTCCCCTTCTCTACCACAACGTGTTACAAGCTTAGGTGTAAAAGACTGATTAAAGCATTAAGCTCTCTTTCAGCACCTTACTCTTTGTATCTACAGGTTATTTTAGTTGAGATAATTTGCTACTTTCTCTCAGTTTTCTCCTTTTTTTTAAGCCCATTGGTAATCATCTAAATCTATTTGTTTTACCAATTGTTGAATCCAAAGTCAAGCATTTGCTTCGTTTTATTGGGTTTCAATCCGTATTCGATCACCCAAGTTACTGTGGCATTCAATCTTTTGTATACTAACGGTAAAATGTGCACATAGATGAAGTCCATTTTAAATGTATACCTGGATAACGTGGGAGGCAGTCATGGTCTAATAGTTTTAATTCAAAAGCAGATGAGCATTTATACCAGTTGGATTCTCTGGTTGTGATATTTTCTGCCATAGTGCTTAATTAACATTGAGTATACCCTCTTTTTGTGAAGTATCAGTATCAGGGGCTGCAAAAGCTAAAATTTATGATGTTATTTGAAGTAAACAGATTGTTATTAAGGAGTGGTGAATGATAAACCATTGAAAGGATATTAGGAATTTCCTGTTTGGAAATGTCATTTATCATTGAAATCCATAGAAATACGTGTGTTTTTGCAAAAAAATTGATTTGTTTGTCCAGGTTTTGACTCTGACTACAAGCTTTCCACTTCTGCAGATTGTAGGTGACATAACAGTGATCCATAAAAATGGCGGACGCAAGCACAATGGGAAGATATACCCTAAAGCGGGAAGAAGTGGCAAAACCACTTCATCTTCAGAAAATAGAAAAGGCCATGGATGTCCGTCCATTAATTAATTATGTCAAACAAGTTTATAAAACACCTGCAAGGTAATTCCTGTTTTGATAAAATATTCAGTCTCAAGCTCTGCAAAATCACTAAAAGTATTTTCAATGGAGATACACAATCTTTTCATCTTACTGTCTGTGAGTTGCTAAGACCAGTCAAGTTCATAATACAGTATCATCTTGTGATTGAAACACTTTATTCAAAAGGTTTATCAAATTTTAATCTTGAACTTTTCGTTCAATAACTCTACATTTAAAAAAGTTTTATGTTTACAGAAAATGTTAATATTGACCTCATTTCTTAATAGCTTAAATGTGCCTACAGGAGAAGTACTGCACGTATCCGCCTCCGATTTTCTTGAAGCTTTCAGGACTTTAAGATAGTGGTATGAAAAAATACCCAAGCCCGACAATTGCTGCCGAAATTCATTTTTACTACATTTAAAATAGCGTTAAAAATTAAACAAAAATTTATTAAAAAAACAACAAAAAAAACACGGAAAGTTGCTTTATCCTGAGAACGGCTGGAAATATCGCAAAATCCTCAAAATATCAGTCTATGGCGCTACTTTTTGATTTCCTACAAAAAATGCCCGTTTCAAATCATTCCGAAAACAATCGTTTTTTGTTGACTTTCTAAAGCTATTTTCAACATAGTAAAAATGAATTCTGGCAGCAAGTTTTGTGCTCGGGCTTTTTTTCATACCGTTATATCAAAGTCCTGAAAAATTGAAGAAAATCGGAGGCGGACAGGTGTAGTACTCTCGTTGTTAGCCCATCAAGCATTGGACCTTTATTACCAAATTTCTGCTCAAGAAATGCTTTAAGAG
>Ga0058701_10005924_pt1 | contig 10247 bp, 7 predicted proteins | sample AgamicOrMae_FD_97039 | JGI IMG/M metagenome (GOLD analysis project Ga0058701, IMG submission 97039) | Agave microbial communities from Guanajuato, Mexico - Or.Ma.e | ecosystem: Host-associated > Plants > Phyllosphere > Phylloplane/Leaf | place: Guanajuato, Mexico | collected 2012-06-04 | reverse complement strand
GTTAACCCCATACAAATATTTTACTACCTTCAAACTGGGGTTATTTTACGAATTGTCTTATATTATCCCTGGAGAAGTTTGAATTACCCAGTTATAAGGAAATGTTACCTCTCAGGGGGGTTAAGTCACAACTTGGGTTAAAACCGCTGCGTCGTAATTTAACCCTCTCGGTTTACAGTGATCGCTTTAGGACTATCTCAACTCAGGCCGCTGCCACTGGGCACCCAGTTGGATATAGTAACTTACGCATTGTTACTTAATTGTGTAATACAACGCTTTATCGTCCCTTCACCGTGGTTAGATATGAAACATCAAAAACAAAAGGAGTAATACCACCATATAAATTTGAAGGATTGTTAATTCAAAGCCGTTGCCTTTGATACATCATTCCGCTAGACTAAGTCTTCTTCATTAAAAACAACCACATTGATTTATCATGAAAACCGCGAGAAAGTGAGTTAGGTATTGTAATTTACTTTTGATTTATTACACGATATCGAAATTTTGTATCGCTGAATTAGAATTTTACATGGGCCTCTTGTGTTACCTTTGATTACAATAGACCGCCCGCTGGATTCTGCGTTACTTTATCGGTGAAAGTTGGCTCGAAGTGTATAGAAGACAAAGGCAGACGTCAAAAGACTATTCGCACGAGCTAAAAATCTTTTACCTTTAAACATAGAAGCCTATTTCCGCACACTTTATCCTGCGGTGCCTCATATTCATTAATTCCTTCTATTCTGGTGGTCTAAAAATGTAACTTGTCTTACAGGTAACACATTCAATCCGTTATATAGCCTTATCCTAATTATTTTGTGGAAAAAAGACATTGAATTTGAATTAGATTTTTTTAAATTCTCTCAAATGTTGCCTCAGTGTCCTTGAAAAAGGTTGAACTGCTGTTAAATTATGATATAGAAATTTTAAAGTGAAACAAAATAATGCTTCTTTGGTGATATGCACTTTTGGAGCTTGCTCTGACCTGTTGTTGCTGCCTAAATGAATTGAAGAGAATTGCTCCCTTTTTTTTTCGTAGGTCCACAAAATGGCAAATGAGTTGATTTCCCTAAAAAAAAGAAAAAAATCTTGATCGAATAGCCTACCAACTGGTCTTGTCTTGATAAGGTTGTGACCAATTTGAGCAGCTCTTAACCAAGTTTGATAATCATTACATTCTTTTTCCGCTCTGTGTTCAAAACGTAACTTCAACTATGAGAAGCTGTCGTTTCAATTTTAACTTAATAGATTGCATCATAGGCTTATTATTACGATGTTGAGGATCGTATCGGATTGAAAAATCTTAATTTTACAGGATTCCGATACAAAATAACCTTTTTCCTTATCAGGATCTAATGAGGAGACCTACTAATTACAAACCAATCAGAATCCAATCTGTTCGATTTGGATGGGACACAAACTTATTTCGAGTGATACCTGAGCTTATTTTTCACCTAACTCAGTTATAGGCTAATGACGATGTCGGAAACAATCCTTTGGACACCTTTTTCTATGGCAACACTGATTTTGTAGAAGCCGGCAAGATATGTTTCTCCTGGAACCAGAGTATCTTGCTGTAATCATTATCTTTGTGTTTGGAGGATCGTTTAGCTTATGTGTTCAGTTTTCTTTTTATTTTATTTATTTATTTATTATTATTATTATTATTATTAGTATCGACGCACAAGACGTTTTCGAATTTGTAGTTCAAATGACGAGAATCTCCACTTTTCCAGGTAATGTAGGATAATATGATTTTAAGAAGAAAAAAATGCTTACGTAAAAATTAGTAAAGACTCATCGGTTCTTACGTAACAAATTCATACAGTAACGAAAAGCGAATTTTAAGACCAGTGGCATTCCCTAAGTACTCGCAAAACTTTCTCTGCCCTACTTTCTTAACAGTAACCTACCTCCTAATAAATATCGCAGCACTTCTAATTCAATTCCTTGGGATTCCATAGCACGTATCCTGTATACGAGAGTTGCTCTCTGAATAATTATCGCGAAAGGGAAATAAGGAGTTTAATCAAAATAAAGGGCCATTAGACCAAGTTAAGCTTGTAACTAATTAGATTTTACATCCAAAGTTTTCTTTTTTTAAAGAAACTGGGAAAACCGCAGAAGGGACATGTAGGGTCAACGAACATCGTTTGCTCATTAAACTGATGACAAGCAGCCTTAATCGGGATTGGGATTATCGTTCATTTCGGATAATATGATATCTAATCTGAGGTTTTTGGTAAGGTTTCCGCAAATTTTCTCTTGTAAAAGAAAGAAAGCGTGGACAATGCAAATCCTGCATTAAGTTTCCCAAGGTTACATCGGTCCCTCGCCTGGCTAATAATTCTTACATAAATAAGTCGAATGGTATTAGATTACGCACATCTTACGATCGTTTATTGAAATTAATTGGTTTTTAGGATCACATACACAGATGTTATTCTGACTTCCTCGAGAATTTTTTTGATGTTGATTTTACTGTCGTAGACAGTGTCTATTAAAACTTTTAAGGGACAAAAAATAACAAAGAAAGATATGTCAGGTTATTTGTGTTTAGGTGTAGTGTCAGTTGACTCAAATTCAGTCTTGGTCTAAAATAATTTCGGGCTTTCAAATGCTTACAATATTTCAAAAATAAGAAAGCATAAATATATCCTGATACTTATAATGCAGCACATTTAGGGCTCTCATTCGTTTGAAGTTTATGAACCTCTGAGTTCTGAATTAAGCAACGTAAGCTTAAAATAAAAACACTTGCCGACGAATCAATATATACAAGACACCCCATCAAAAAATCACTTCACGTGTGGTTACCTTGTCACGAAATCGCTCCTCACCAGTGCAATTCAACTAAAAGTACTCCTTGGCCACGTCGTTTTATGATGTATTATTGGACAGGAACTGATAGCTATTTTTATGCCATTACGAAAACGAGTTTGTGTTCTTATCTCATACAATATCATTCAATCAAAATCCATCCTACTGAACGATCCCCATGAAAATTTGTTCTACAAACTCTGAGAAAAATGATTAGCTAGATTTACTCACAAATTAGTACAAAAAGGGACACATGACCAAGTTAGTAAATACTAACAGATTGACAAGTAAATGTAACCAACGTGCTAGTAAAAGTGACTGACACGATGTAAGTAAACCCGTAATGGGCTGGTAACATATACTAACTGACTATTGACATTTTACTAACCACGTTATATGTCCCTTTTTTTACTAATTTTATAAGTAAATCTAGGTAATCTTTTTTTTCTCGGTGAAGAAAGAGCTTGCAGATTCGTTTACTTGAATGCATCAGTTTACACGGAGGAGACTCGATATCTTTATCGGTTTAGTGACGTAAATTTCTCCTTAAAAGTATTAACAAGAATATCATTCAACTACGAGGAATTTGATTCCAGAGTTTTTGATGAAAATATCGCTTTCTTCACGGCGTTGTTGACTAGCAACGTAGATTGGTTGCACTTGCAGAAAGACGGAGTGAAATCCACGACGCAAATGCCCCAGTGTTTCGCTTCAAGTTGCTTCACTTATCGCAGCATGGCACAGGTCCCTCAACCGGCAGCGTCTGTGTCAAATCAATCGGTGGCCTGAAAACCGTACCTCAAGTTGCTCTCGAAACTTTGCTGGGGAAATCGGATTGCTTAGCAAATAATTTGATTCACGTCTTTTTTTTTCCTTTCGACGGAAAATACCTCTGTGTCTTTGCAGTTCCTTGTAAGCTGACGATATTAGAGAGCCTTAGAACTTAATTATAGGTAAAGCCTTGCGTTAGACTCTGAAAACGCTAGCACGTGCGCTTTCTTACCACAAACATTACCAAAACAAACAACACCCCATTCCAAAAAACTGTTGGCAAAAAAAAAAAAAGTTCACGTGGATTCTGATTATGAAATAAAATGAAAATTAACGCTTTCCCAATTTGCGTCAGAGACTCATGGTCCAGTGAAAAAAAAAAAAAGAATCCAGTATAAGAAATTTCATAAGCTTGAAGAGGCTTATAAAAAAATATTTTGGTAGCAGAAAACGTAGACTACACGCTAAAACATTTTGTAATGAAAATTTTCTTTAGCACTGAAAATTCACTCCTAAATAGTGAAAAGTTTGCCACTAATTTGCTAATAGTGGCTCACTTTTCACAATTTAGGAGTGAATTTTCACTGCTAAAGTGAATTCTCACTAATACATGTTTTAGCGTGTAGATAAGCACGAAAAACGCCTTGTCAAACTAAATAGTTGCCTAAAACGTGAATCTCAACAAGACAGTCAAGGAAAACATCAATCATAACTACACGGTCAATGCTCGTGGCCCTGGATGACTCAGCTTTATTAAACATCTCATCGAAGGTAGTTTCCTAATTAGAAGGCTATAATCGATTCCACAAGAAGATCCAATTCTTAAATATTGCATTCCCGAACGTATATTTTTTTCAGCACAGTTCAATCGTATGTAGATTGATTGATTGATTGATTGATTGATTGATCTTTATTTGTCCATATTACCTAAAATTAGGTTTCGGCATCGTCATTTTTCATCGTCGTTAGAGACGATGGCAATTTGCGGTCGCCTTGTAGTCAGGGCTGTCGGTTGTCAACATGGGCAGCCCTCCGGTAGTAATTGTTCCGGAGCTAATTTGAGATGCGTCTGATCAGGAAGCCATTTCCGCAGTGTTTGAAGGTTAGCCGAAGAAGTCGCTTTGTGCATATGTGCATACTATTAGTGGTTTCACGGGGAAACAATATATTGGCTGTGGATTTCATCGGCTTCTGTAAGTTCATACTTTTTGTAATCCTGAACTAACAAACCACAATCAAGCCCATTATACATTACCGACAGTTTCAAATGTTGTTACTTCAGTGCACAGTAAAACCAAAACCCCGTTATGGGGAATGCTATACCTGTTTTGGGTATGAAACCAAAACGGGGGTAGTACGTATTTTGGTTATTTATCAAGATGGGACTATGTTCAGCCATATCTTTCAAAAGATCTCGGCGAGAGCTTTCGATTGATGTGGCTGAACATAGGTCTATGTTGAAAAATTACCGAAATACGCTCCACCCCCGTTTTAGTTTCATACCCAAAACAGGTATAGGATCCCCCAAAACGGGAGTTTTGTTTTTACCGTGTATAGTCAATCATGGAGTCGCCAAAGTTCTTGGAAAAGTCATTGAATCTTGTCAACTCTGGAAAACGTTATGGGATATTGTGAAAAAGGTATTGATTTTCTAGAAGAATTAGAAAATGGCAAGCACGAATGAAAATTTTCTGCTAACTAATCGAAAGTAACAAAGAAACGATTTGTACTCTCCGAGCGACTCGTCTATCGTTATGGCCACCCATAATAATGGTGAGAGCGTCTTATAAGGTCACAAAAATACAAGACCCCATTACATTCTGGCATCAAATAGAAAGTCTAAAACAGAACTTGACAACACCTTGTTTCCCACGTAAACACGCACCTCCACCATTCTCCTTTTTGTGTGTTGGTATCTTTGAGACGTTTCCACTGTTTCCTGTCGCTGACACCTTCCTTATCGCACCCCTCAATATTCTGCCTTTGACGTGGGGATCTAATACCAAAGTGTTAATTACAGGCAAATCGCGTTGGCGAACTCTTAGTGTTAAAATAGTTCCGAGGAAATCAGAACACTTAGTCCTCCATGAAAAATCATTAGTTTTGATATCCATGGAATCGAAAACGACCAGTTTGGAGATGGTTGACACGAATATCGGCTAGGTTTATGATGATCATAATAAAAAAACTGCTAATTATGAAAACCAGGAAAAAGTGCTTGCCTCTTTGTATATCAGCTTTGTCATCAACTTTTAGGTTCAGAGCCAATAATTAATCATTGCCAATGGATTGGGTAATGGGAGGGTATGTTTTTTTTTTGTTTTGGTCTCCTGGAAATGAGGCATTTTTTTGCCTGTTTTTTTTGCCCAGTTTACACCCACTATAAAGTTATTTTTTGTTTATTTTTGTTGTTTGTGTGTTTTTCAAAGCATGTCTCGGGCCTCTGGCAGGATGACGTTAGGAAAAACGTTAAGTTGTCATCCGTTTGTGAATGTGGGCTTACGAACTAATTCTGACGGTCAGGCTGGTTTTACTGACTCTTGAAGGAAGAAAGGAATAAAACACTTGATCGTAGAATTCAGTATTTTAAGAGATGCTCATTAAGACCGATTAGCAGCACTAAAATATTTCTGTTTGAGGCAGTAATTACGACGGTGGTTACAAGTTTTTTTTTACCTTTTTACACCAGCCATGTATGAGGTGACACAACGCGGGATATCGACGATACCTTATTACCGATATGATTGCCGAGAGTTTTAACCCTATCTTACCTCTCGAAAAAGAGTTATCAAGAGTATTAAACGACCAGCTGTGGAATTGTATTCATAGGCAATATCAAAACAGGGAAGCGAAGGTGGTTGCCTATGCTCCGTTCGTCAGGCGCTCCATTAAGTTTTGAGACGTGATGATCACAGGTGACGATAATCCAATACGAACACAATTTGTTTAATTTTAAGAATATATTAAATATTATTAAAATCAGAAAGGCTCGTTGTAGGTGACTGGGAAAGGATATTAGAGAAGCTCTATATATCTCTTCACCCAACTCAAACCTAAAAAAAACGTGAATCACCATATTTGGTTGATTTTAAAGCAAACATGAAGGAGACTCGTAAAAGAAAGAGAGGAAGAAAACTTAAGTTTAAAATTTTTAGAACAGAAAAAAAAATCACTGGGCAATGAGTCGGTTGCGCTGAACCGCGACAAATTCCAAATCGCAGCGGGTTTCTGAGAGCAGAGCAACGGGTTGCTAAAAACCCTGTATTAGAAAAGAGACACAAACGCATGAGAAAAAATGGCCGCTATACATGGGCGGCATAGGAGCGGCCGACATTTTCCCTCGTCAAGCGAATATTTCTGTCTCTCTTGCTCACACAGCGATCCGTATCTTCTATCTCTTTCCCTCGCGACCAATCACAGCGCTCAACACCGGTCGCGTCTCTTTCCTATAACAGGTCTTTACGGGGTGCAGCGCTGCGGTTGGTGTACACGTTCCAGCGAATGACCTAGTGTCGGTACTCGGTGATGACACAGTATGCAAATCTAGAGTGGGTAGGAATATTTACCACATGCTTGTACACATTCGATCCGATCGCTCGATATTGCCAACGCCAACCTAATTAAGTTGATAGTGTACTCAGCGCTGTATGAAACCCGACAACTGAGGATTGGTTTCAAGCGTGATGTGGTATGCCTAGCTTGTTTATTACAAAATTTAAAAAGTCGTGTCGCAGAATAATCATCAGATTAGCGAAAATCCTATGTGGGTGTCAGTCAAAGCATTATACATGTCTTTTATTTTTGCAATGGTTATGAAATACGCAAAGGATGGACAGAATGCACCCAACTCAAGGTAAAAATCATCAAAAATTACCTTTCACGTAAATGATATTCTCCGTAGTCGAGGAATAAATCAGAAAAGAAAAATAAAATCAGTAATAGCTTGCGTTAAACCCACGTACGGCAGTTTCGTTTATGAGTCTCACCTGGCCTTTACTGGCAGAGAAGGAGTTGTTGCAAATGTTGCAGACTTTACTGCAACATTCCATGTTCCTCCAACAAGTCAGGGGACTGTCCAAAAATCGCCAATGAAACTGCAATCAGTTGAACGTTTTGAGGCGATTGAAATTCATACTTTATTCTGATTTTTTGATCAATACAACAGCGTAAAATCACGTTTTATTTGCTGTCTGAACAACTGACAAAGTAAACAACCGAAGGCACAGGTGAAGCGACAGTAATAGGTTCATCACAGGGCGTATCGCCTCAGGCCCGTGACGCTATTGATCTGCCTGTCTACTGCTTGTTCGTAAAGCTCTTTTCCTGTGATAGATTTTTTTTACAAAGAAACAATGTGTTTAGCGTCATAAAGTATTAAGACATACTGTTGTGTTAAATGGTTTAAAATGTTTAAAAACAATGAGTTCGCAGATGATAAATCCGTTCCTGGGGCCTGAGGTCTCGCTAAGGACTTTCCACCTTTATTCCGGCTTGGAAACTCCCCGAATCCCTGTAGTTTTTGCAATCAAGTTTTTTGCAGGAGCCTTCGAGGAAGTTGAAAGTGATAAGTAGCGCTAATACATAGGTCACCGTATTTACAGTTGTTAACAGTTTTGAATACAATGTTCGGTTATTCAGTTCGGAACCATGTTTTCTTCAACTTCTTGAACTCACTCAGTTGAACTCACGGATTTAATATCCGCTATAACGCGTACGCCTTCCACCATAAACCTTTCTCTGGCATGTCAGGATGCAGTTCCCTCGGATTGGTCATGATCATAGTCTCCACTAAAGTGCGACATTTTATTCCTCCTTGCTGGTAACTGTTGGGACTTTATTAACCATGACTCGCGTCTGGTCGAGCTCTGCAAGGTGATTCTTAAAATTGTGGATTAGAAAGGCCGTGTAGTGTTATTTTCAGTGATTAAAAATTGTATGAGGCCTTCCCAATAGGAATGTGACCCTGGGGATGTGTAACTTTCTTTATCTGTAATAGCTCGAGGCTTTCTTTATTCAGAGGATACTTGTACAAATGTTAGCTTTCTGATTTTAAATGTAATTTGATCCGCTGTTTGATAGAATAACCTTTTCAAAAGAACTTGCCGCTTCTCTATTAACTCGCAAATTTTAGAGCATACAATACATTTCCGAATCCAGGGGGCCTTGATTGGTGCTCGTACGATATCCCGGGTTCTTTTCTGGCACATACACAAACATTTTTTTCTAGATAAAGTGAAATTCGGTAGATTTCGCATTACATCTGTCTCGTAGGTTGCTTTTTACCAGAAGATACACCGAAAAAACTGCACGTTTGATCCAAGCATAAGATTCCTGGATATGCTCCAAAGTTATCGCATGCCTAAATTAAGTATGCTTCAATCAAGCCTGCTGTATGTTTGATTCAAGCATACGTAAGCTATTATCATGCGCACTCTGGAATCAAATGTACAGTTGGGTTGATTCAAGCATATTATACTTAATTTAAGCATAGGTAAAGTGATTATATCTCCAAAGTTCTTGTGCTTGAATCAAAGATACAGTTTTTTCGGTGTAAATTTAGTGCCGTTCCTGTGATATCGACAAGCACCAAAACACCTAAAAATTCACGATTTTAAGACGCCTTTTAACCTGCGCTAAGCAATCAGCAAGGATATCATTCTAGATGTTTCCCCAGACGTTCGAAAACCAGGACGGGATTTTAAAGTGCTTGGAAGATAAAACTTTTCGAAGGTACTGTAAAACTTGTACATTCGTAACAATCGACAACACAGTTCAACATATATTTATATTTTTCTTGCCACAAAGTACATTTTAAATCGGCTTCTATTTTCGTATCGCGTCAGGCACATATTATTCAAGGTCTACTTTGTGTAACTTAGGAAAAGGCTTTCGTTGGACTTTGTAATGACCACACTAAACTGAAAGTTTGATGGCTCTCTTTGTTGGGTATACATTTCATGCTTAGCATTAAGCTGAATAAAAGGCAGCAGTCTAGACGAGAAGCATGCACGGTCTCCTGTCAAGAGGCAGGTCCATAGACCTTATTTAGACCCAACTAAGGACATTGCGCTGAAAGCTTGGCAGAGAGGGTCAGTCCTGTTTGTGGGAACGTTCGATATATCAACAATGTGGATTGAATTGAATCCTCGAGCCGCAATACCCGCTAATGCTGAATACGGTGGAGTGGCTCTTGTGTCCGGATTTACGCTATCAATTTCTAAGTTTCATATGACCTTGTTTGCAACGTGCTGTAGAACTTTGAAAATTTTTAAATCCGATGGATGATTTTGGGAAGAATTCGATGCCTTATAGTGCTGCATGATGGTAAAGGGACATTTTTTGGATATGTACCTACATGCGATGATGGTAAAAGTACAATTTACTAATTGTACTTTTGTAATGAATGTTGTACTTTTGTTATTTGCAATTTACTTATTGTAATATATATCAGGTTTGGTTTTCAAAGCTCAGGTGAACGTATCGATCGTGTAACACACAAACTACCTGTGTTTTAGAAAAGGCATTTATGGAAACATATTCCTGCTGAGCTCGTCGATTATGTATCAACGTCAAAGGGATATTAAGTAATGAAAATCTCTTTCTTCTTTTTTCTTTTCGTTTTTTAAGAACGATGTGCCACATTTCCCTTATACCATTGC
>Ga0058701_10005923_pt1 | contig 10247 bp, 7 predicted proteins | sample AgamicOrMae_FD_97039 | JGI IMG/M metagenome (GOLD analysis project Ga0058701, IMG submission 97039) | Agave microbial communities from Guanajuato, Mexico - Or.Ma.e | ecosystem: Host-associated > Plants > Phyllosphere > Phylloplane/Leaf | place: Guanajuato, Mexico | collected 2012-06-04 | reverse complement strand
CTAATCACAAACACACTTGTTCTTGTTTTGGAAGAAAATCTTTCTCCGATCTCTTCTTAAAACTTAGAAAGTTTTACAAGCCCTGCTCCGTGTTACCCAAAATAGATTTCGGAATTTTTACAGTCGACTTTTCACTTTACTGTACCCAACTCGCTCAGTAAGTTGAATGAAATACCTGCTGATTTATTTGTTAGATGTTAAAAAAGATAATTTTGCCAAACTTCAAGCAGATACAGCTTGTTTAATCAGCTATTTTTCAGAACCGAAAAAGATTTCCTCGTGAAAGTCGATTCCACAAAACTATTGGAAAAGTTTTGTTTTAAAAAGTTTTTTGTTCCGGAATTCAGCAAAATATGGTGGGATAGGCTCACTCGCGTATGAGTTAAATGCACTCGGAAACCATAGTGTTGTAATGAAAGTGAGTTTCGTTGTTGAGAAATGCCTGCATTTCTAACCGCTTCGAAGTTTGTGGCATTGGCGGTAGTTAGTCCTACGAATTGTGGCATGCAACTTGACTAAATGCCCTTTCCGATTGTTGTGCAGGCGAAATCGAACTCCATCGGGGATCCTGACCAACTGAACTCGGAATTCTCTAGTCTGCCTCCTTTACAAAACGACGGTGGGTTCAGCCACAGGAACCCAGCCTACCAATCAGCGCATGCGACATGCCGCGTGGCTCCCCGGGTGCCTGTCTCTGCGTCGGGACACCACCAGGGACACAGTGGTGCCAATACCAACCATACTGTCGGCCTCAATGCTACCAACTCAAGAACCAAGGTAATAAAAAAACGGTGAAAAAGGAAAGATAGCACCCGGTTTTGGAAACAACGATATCTTTAAATATCCTTACCCGACCGAACCTCATGTAACCTAACGGCTTTTATAGTACTACCATCTCAGTTCCTTATAAAACTGTAAATAATCATTATGGTCACTGTATGCCGACTGCGAATAGTTGTCGCGTACTTTCTGTTGGCATCCTTGAAAAATGCAGCTTTAAAAAAGAGGGAAAATTTTCAGCGTTCATATCTTACATTTTATTAATGCGTAAATGTAAGGAGCATATTCCTTTTTTTCTTGAAGAGGGTATTGTAGCATGTTTTTTCATTTATTTTTTGCGGTTAAATTATTGTGCAAGAGATCAAGAAGAAATTTCAAGAGAGGTGTCGAAAAGGGATTTTCGAATTTCTCGGTCTCTTTCTTATGTGAAATTGGTTATCCGATTTATATTGTATCTGGTTTGGCGCTGAATACAAGTAGGCTTGTTCAGCTGATGAAAATGTAGTGAATACCTCCGTTAATTTTTTTTCCGCGTAACAACGCTTAACCACACGCCATGCGCCTGAGGCAAGTGAGTTAGCTAGCTTTACACGTTGTAGTTTACTAATAGAAACTCGCGTTTAAATTGTTCTTAAAACTGATTTTAGATCACGAGTACGATTACAGACTTTTAGATTACGAGTAAAGTCCGTGCAGCGAACAAGCAAATCAATTTCCTAGAGAGTTCAAACTCAACCCAGTGGCTTCTCAGGATACAATCCAATCTTGTTTCTTTCCCTCGTGGTCTCTAGCACAATTTTACACTAGTCACTTTTGAGGTTTCGCGGTCAATCGATATAAACAGTCATTCCTGACCTTCCTGTAATAAGATTAGCTTTAACACTCAGCAGAGTCTCGTCATCTGCAGATACTCTTCAAGGGACTCAAAGTCCCTCCCCAAGCCAGCTCGTACAGGCCTCTAATATCGACTTTACGGAGAGGAGACGGGGCAGCTCCCCAATGTAATGTAACTGCGAGAGTAATCCCGTCAGAGTATCTCCTCGTGGAGGGAGCACTGATCTTTACATTGTTGAAACCCATACTAAGTGAACTCTTACAGTTAGTTGTTGCGCGCGAAGTGTCAAGAATAAACCGGAACTTGTTTGTTGATTGTTTGGAATCTGTTTGTTGGCAGATATCAGGTCAAGATTTAGGCGGGCTGGGCGCAGGCGGCAGCCACGGCCTTCTCAAATGGAAAGGAGTGGTTTTCACGCCTGACGAAGCGTCGTCGTCCGTCGACGGGGACTTCGCCGACGGCGAATTCGTCGACAAAAGTTCCGTGGACTTCGACAACGAATCGCTGTGTCAGCTCTCGCCGGATGACACGAACGGACAGGTCAGTCCGAAACGACGGTACGGCTGAGCAGGCCTTTGAGGTTTAGGCTATGTGGCCCGAGAAATGTCTCAGTTGGAGGAAGTTTTAGAATGCAAAGTCACTTCGAAGCGAGCTCGGGAACGCCCGGAAACAATGTGAGCCATTCCTTCGCATCAGGAATTCTGAAACTTTGACATTAGTCGCACTATTCTCTTGGCTTAAATACGTGATCTATCGTGACCCAACCGTATTTGAACTTACTGTAATTGAACTTACTTTACTTAACTTTACCTCTCTCAATCTGACCTTACCTAACCTCACCTTTCTTAACCCTATGTCTCTTAACCTTACCTTACTTAATCCTACTCTCACGTTACTCAACCTTACATAGCGTAACCTTACCTCACGTAACTTTTCTTAAACATAACTTTGCTTGACCGTACCTTACTTAGCCTCATAGAACCTTAACTTGCATTTCCTTACTAGCGTCTTTACGTAACCTAACCTAACCAAGTTTTAGTGTCTACCATGCATTAGCCGCATTCGCTGGAGTGAAGCAATATGTGGAATTCTTTTTTTTTTTGTCTGAGAGAGCTTTTGTTGAGAGTTATTTAAAAGTAATTGTGCTTTCAACTGTTTTTGTATAGGTGTTAACAGTAGAACTGACCCGCGGTTGGAACAGCCGATTAGGATTCAGCCTGAAAGCCGACAGGGATGGCCAACATTCCACTATCAGCGCCATCTACGACGACAGCGTAGCTGCCAAAGATGGCCGCCTAAAGATCGGTGACACAATTATCATGGTAAAATATTTTTATGCCTTAGTCCTGTATTTTGTAAAGAGTCAGTTTCTTATTAGAAAACTGAATAAGTATACCCCGTTTTTAGTGCTAATATTTTGTAATGGTGTTTGCAGGTTAACGACGACAGCGTAGAAGGAATGAACACCTCCGATCTGATTGACCTTTTCCGCAAAATCCGCGGCTCCGTGGCCATCACCGTCTGGAGAAGAGATTCAGTGAGCGAAAAGAACACTCCCAAAAGTAGGCAACCCTCCGTGCCGCGATGAGACGAGAGACCACGCAAGTGTGATATCACCATCATTTCCAAACCCGAATCATAGTCACTCTAGGTTCCAAAGAACAAAACCTGTCATTGGTTTATACTTGAACTTTAAATTGGAGATGCCAAGAACTTATGAGTTGAAGACTGTCTGTATTAGAAGCACACAGTATTATGGTTGTCAGATGTAAAACCATACCACAAACTACAGAAATTTTATTATATTTGTGGGGCCAAATGCGTTGGAAGCTGACTTTGGTATGCTGCAGGTGTAGTTATTCCGATTTCGTGATTGGTATCACGTAAAGCTAGATTCAGGACCCGATCCATGAAATCTTGTCGTTTAGCATTTGTAAGGTATGCATTCCGAATCATCTTCAGTCATAGAAGCGGTATGTGAAAAGAATTTTCCGTTTTTATTGAGATGACAAATGATGAAAACCTCTCAAAAGTTTACAGAATTTTAAGGTTGATAAAATATGGTAATTATTTTGTAACCGGAGCTTTTGGGTGGTTTTCATTCTTTTGAATCGATTTGTTCCGAGCTTCTAGAGAATGTCATCTTATTGAGTCCTAGTCCAGTTATGTATGTGACATAAATAAATCAAAATATGTGATACAAGTTGGGTTTGCCTTCTTTATCATTCTGTCCGCATTCCCTTCAACGCGGAGATACGGTCCACCTTAAATAGGAATTATTAGAGTAGCAAAATATCGATCTTTTGGAATTTAAATAGGCTACCTCCAATATGTTTAAAAGTTAAACCGATCGGCCAAAATGCTCCGAATGAAAACCGGCCTCTTTCATAAAATTATGATTTTTTGACAATATTTTGACAATTTTGTCAAAATGTACATGTAAATCCGATAGTCTCGATAGTTTTAAAATACTCATTTTTAAGAGCAGCAAAGAAAATCTTCAAATTAGCTGTTTGTTTTTTTTTCGTTTTTTTTTTGGTTCATAGTAAAACTAGCCTGTCTTATTCCAGTGTATCAAAACTTGCCCTTTTTTCTGAAACCGACATCTTAAATCAAGAAATATGCGATTTTAACGCTAAAGCACGTTTAATTTCATAAACTCTTTTTCTTTCTTGAATTACCTGATACTAATTTTTCTTAAAGTCTGGAAAAGTTTAAAAACCACTGCAACCTGCATTACCGTAGGAATCTTATGAAAATACATTTTATTCAAACTACGTACTTCTCCGCCAATGCACCATCCGGATTTCAGAGATCGACAACGAGAATCAATTTTCACTGCATGTGTGGATCAACAACAAGGCTGTCGGAACGCCTGCAGGTAAGAGGGTAGGCAACTGCGTAACACAGATGATGCGAGTGTTGCCTAAGCTGGGGTTGTCAGGGGCTACCCGTTTTAATAAGATGCGCGGCATTTGGCAGCCAACGCCAGAATTCGTCACGGCCTGGTTTCTATTCTGAGATGCTTGTTTGTTGCGGTTAGGCCCTCAGCACTTCCTTGCACCGTGGGTAGGTTAACGTTATGCCTTGCGCTTACAGCACGTTTCAGGCGGTGAACAGCCATGTTTTTAATTACTCTACTAAGTGAAGCAGAACGTTTGTTTTGAGTGAGGTTGTTAGTATTGTGACTAAAATGGTACGTCTGTGACTTTTTCACCTTAGAGTTTCGTTGCAAGTATTTTTTTTTAATTTTTTTTTCAGTACGTTTTTTTTTTGTGAGATCCGTGTTCAGCCATGCTATAGTCAGCGCTCTATGCGTTGATTTCGGTTTCAAGTATTTGTATTGGCCGCTAATTTATTTAGATATCGTGTGAACTATATTCTCTTCGGTGGTTTTATTGGCATTGTTCAAGCACATGAAACATCTAGTGCGATATGTTACGGTTATCGACAGATCGAGTTGTTCACTTGATAACTTTCATTTTTTTAGAGATTTAGAATTTTAATGACACTGATCTCTCTGTTTGTTCTTTTTTTTACAGAAAAGCAAGATTATTCTTAGCAAATATTAAAAAAAAAATAGTTTAATAGCAATGAATCGGCAATGCTTTTTAGTATCGTTCATGGTGCTTTTGCCTTGGTGCTTATGTCAGACAGATGATTATGTATATCCTGAAGAAAAATTATTGCACGGTAAGAAAATGTTAGAAATGCAAAAATAACTGAAACGATATAAACGTTGGGGAATAGAAAGAAAAGATAATTTGATCCACCCACTAGCTAACATGAGGTGCCTTAGTTTAATCGAAATATTCTAATTTAAGTTCTTAACCAACCCACAGTGCGGAAATTCAACCAAACATGCGAACACGAAGGCCAGTGTTCGGATCATAGACTATCGTGCAATATCGAAGAAAATACCAATGAAAAACGATGTTTGTGCGTCAAGTAAGTATTTTTTGTTCGCGTTTGAAAAAAGTGAAGACATAACGGACAGCGAGAACCTAAATGAGGAATGTACCGGTAATTGAAATTTCCATCTGAGCTGTTTAACAGGAAGTTCAAATATCGTTTTCTTTCACCTGAAGTCAAGAAAGAGGAGAAAATCAAGTTCCTGCCGGATGCGTTGCACCAGCAGAAGATATGGGCTTTGTGAGCTGTTATGGTTTTCATTTATTTCAGGTATCATACTTTCGACGAATTCTCGCAACAATGTTTAGTCGCTGAAAATATGACGGATATGCTTACCCAGCTTATCGAGCATTATGACGCTCAAGGTAAACTAGCTAGAGCGTTCCGTTTTAATGAAGCCGAATGGAAAATCATTCCCTCGAAATCAATAAGGCATCTAGCTATGTAACTTCTTCTTGTTCATGGGGAAAGTGTGCCCTGAAATTTAAAGATCATCATACGAAAGATTGACTCAGAATCTATCGGAAAATGTAACGGCTCTTTCTGTCGCGATTATATTTCTTCTGTCTCGCGTACACACGGGTTGAGTCTAACTCACGGAAGGTTCGCGTAATAAAGCTCGCCAATCTCTTACACAGAGATACTCATGAAAAGTTCAATAAAGCCTTTAACATTTTTTGTTTCCAGCCGATGAGGCCGTACAAGCGGAGAAAATTTTCTCCGGGATGATGATTGCCGGCTTTATAGTTTTAGGAGTAGGCCTCATAATGGCAACAGTGTGTACAGTGATAGCGTGCTATCGGCCGTCGCTGTAAGTAAACTTCGACAGTTCCTGGGTTCCCCGACAAGAATTGTTACAGCTGTGCTCTCTAAAACGATTCCAGGAAAGATCAAATAAAATGCCAGGCAGCGAGTCAGCGGCGACAGTCAGCTCAGGATCGTCCATCTACCTCTAGAAGTAAGTTTCACGGTCGTAATTTTAAAGGTTGCATTTTCTTCCTTGCGTTTTACCTTTCGTCAAGCCGCGCGAAGCCACAGTGAAGACAGGGACAAGGCACATATTGCGACCAAGCTCGTCACTGAAAAGTAAAAAGCACGAGGCTTGGCGCCATCTGAACGGGCGGAGAGGGAAGGGGTGTACTACAGTACAAGGCACGCAGAACTGACTCGACCTAGGCAAACCTTATCTAACCTAACCTACATGATATGGTAGTATGTAGTTGATTCTAACGATAAAATGTGCGAGGTTGAAGGGCAGAGCGCACGAAAGGTAGAAAATGCAACCTTTGAAAATTTGCAGGTAGGGAAGTCTGAAAAATGAAAATTGATAACGATTACAACAAATAATGAAACCAAAAAAACTTTTGTTAAGGAGCTGTGTCACCTCGGAGGGATGGAACTATCGACTACGTTCCGGGGATGTTCGATATGGGAATTTAAACGCGCGCCGATCCGTAATCACTCCCCCTCCCTCAAATGAATCATTTTTCCCATCAAAACAACATTTATATCATCACATAATACAAAACCTTTGTTTCGGTCTTAAAATGTCTTTTGCCCTCATCTTATGGTCATGCATGTCTATTCATGTCTATTTTGCCTTTTTTATCATTGCTTTCTTTATCTGTTTTTCTTCTTTTTTAAACGTCCCCTGTTTTGTTTTTTGTTTTTATTGTTTTTGGCTTCTTGTTTTCTTTTTTGCCCTTTTTTGTGCCTCAAAAGTACTAAAAGTGCTCTTGCTTGCTCCGTTTGGAATAAGTGAAATAAAAATGAGGTATTTGATATTTTTGATCACATTTTATAGTTGGTTTTGAAGGAAAGAAGCCTTCTGCTTCAATCACCCAACTATTTATGTCCATAATATACAAAGCGACATTTAATTCCTCCATTCCTCGAAGTCCTTAAATGCGCATTATTTAAGGGTAGCGCTGGGAACCTGCTGGGAACGCGCGTAGATCCTTTAGAAGTATAGAAGGCGGTGATTGTGACCTCACATTATGGCCAACTGTCAAGTGTCACACGTGTGCCGGTCCTCCTCAGTCCGTGGTCTTCAGCGCTATCCGATATTGTCAGTTTATCGTTCGATGAATTTTTCGATTGTGTCACTTTGTTACAGTGTTGTGAAATAAGTGTTCGGTGCTACCAAAGTGAGGCAATGTTCAGTTACTAGAAACTATATATCAGTGCATTTCGCCGTCGCCAACCTCACAATTTGGGGACAACAGCGTGGTTCTGGGCGTTTGGTTCTTATTTTCTTGCGGTGAGTTACCGTAGTTTTGCAGCAAAACCTTTCTTATTGAGACAGGTATCATGCAAGGTTAGAGGTAGAAATATACCATGCATGGTGACGCCATCCTAAATGTGATAAATGCCTCTCCAGAGACTGTTGGTCTCCATGCTTTAACTTGTGACTACCCACCCCTCAACTCTCACCTCCAATTCTTCATATTAGCTTGGCCACAAATCATGTATTGTATATTATGATTCTGTTCTTCAGTAAAGCTTAAAATTCTTTTATGTTGCTCATTCAGCATTAATTACTGAGGTTGCTTTAAGGGTGAGAAGATTGCATCACCTGTCACTCCGCAGTCATTTGTACCATCATCTACCTTGCTAAGGTTTGGCTAGGGACACAAAAATCATCAATAATTTTCTTTGTTGTACAGCAACTGTATTCCCTTATGGTTTTCTGATAACAGTTGTTTGTAACCTATTGTAGCAATAGTGAGTGCCTTCTTTTTATGATACTTGTAAGAGTCCATCTTTTACTGATACTTGTGGCTCAATCTTTTTGATCTTGTTATTGACAGATCTTTAAAACTTGTGCAGGTAATTGGCTAGTCTAATATGCTGATGCGGTTATTGAAAAAATATGAAAAGCTTCATTGAAAAAAATTGAAGATTTGTCCAATCACAGCTTGTTTTGTAAATATGTATTTCAGTATCAAGTAACATGAAACAAAAGCCTTAGATTCAAAACCTGAATGAAGCATTTATTTGCCTCCTGTGCTTTATTATACTGAATCTTTAAATGAATTTCACAAATTTGCCTTGTGGTACACAATGCCTTACTGTACATTATGGGAAATGGCTCTTGAAAGCAACAATATCATTCAGTATCAAATGCCACAGTGGTATCCTGTTGGAAGACTTTGCAAGTTCTACCAAAGCCTATTATCAATAAATTAACACTTACACTTTTTGTATTGAACCCCTGTTAGGTTTGTCATTGAGTGAAGGCTGTAAACTATGGCACATTTCATTTTATAACCATGTCATTGGCCATCATCCTTTAGTTGCAGCACAAAGTCAAATTGACTTCATGGTTGCAGAAAGCTCTGACAAGTGAGGAAAACTTTGACTTATTGAAATATCTGACCAGGCAACAAATGTTAGTTGCAATTGTAGATTTTGTTTTCTTGATAGCAAATAGCTGTGAATGCAATCTGAAATGCAAGGGGCAATTCTTATGTGATCATGTTTCAATTATCGACAACTCGCGCGATGTTTTACGTCATGGTGGGTGAAGTTGGTATAAATTTATCGTTCTACGGAACATTGCGGCCGATTATTAATTCAATTTCATGGTTACCTTGAATTTCCTGTGTACATGTAAACTTATAACGTACTATAAACACCATGATGTATTATTTTACTTTTAGTAAATTATAAAACAACGTAAAGTAAGGGGAGTTATAACCAGTAACAGTCATGGTGGCAGTTGTCATGTTATGGTACCTCTTTCAAGTTGTTTATTATAACGTTGAACTGGAGTCGCGTAATCGTAACTGGTGAGCGATGAGATTCCGGTCGAGAAATTTACGTGTCATCTTGTCTCTACAAATACCGTTGCAAATGTATCAGATGTGCAAAAGAAATCGGATATACTGAAATACGTTACCTATACGGCCCTGCTTCAGGGCTACTACCGGTGAGTCCTTTTTTATCACTTAAAACAATTTCTGCCACTTTCTGTGGCAGTTGAAGCCTCTACTCTTTTTCTTAATCCTTCAATTAAGAGAGATTACTGGGCAAGATTGCTTTATGTTTGCCTGGGTCACGTTATACAGTAATTGAGCGTTTTTGATTGGACATTTTAATCTCTCTTAGTCAACTCTGAAGAGCGGACGTCTTTTTCTCTTGAGGACCTTAGTGAGACATGGGAAATAAATATAAGCGACACGCGGAACCGTAATTCATCAATATTAGTTAAATTTTCATGAAGCGCTTAGTATTTCTCTTATTCACTAGTCTCGCATAGGAATTGAGTCGAGTCATTTGGGTAGGCAACCAGGCTTGCATGGACGCGGAGTGGGTTGCCGCTGTTCGAACTTGGAAAAATTCCCACCGCATTCCTCTAAGGTTTCACCATTTAGACAGCCACCATCTCTCCTTATGTTTAATCGGAGTTATGCCTGAATGACAATTGTTAATATCTGAAAGTGGGAGAAATCTGGAGAGAAAAAAAACTTAAACTGATTTGAAAAGTTCATGGAATATTTTCATGGACCAGCGCAGCGATCAGAACGAAAAATACCCTTACGTGTTGGCTGATTGTTTGACTATTTAAGTGTTCTCAAGCACATTTTTTTACTGGTAGAGTAAAGTACCAATTTAGGGTCACCGTACCAATTTGGGTTCACTGCTTATATTCCAAAATAGACCGCGCTACCAAAGCGGAAAAGTGGTCTATCGCCTTGTCGAAAGTCCAACGAGTCGT
>Ga0058701_10005922_pt1 | contig 10248 bp, 8 predicted proteins | sample AgamicOrMae_FD_97039 | JGI IMG/M metagenome (GOLD analysis project Ga0058701, IMG submission 97039) | Agave microbial communities from Guanajuato, Mexico - Or.Ma.e | ecosystem: Host-associated > Plants > Phyllosphere > Phylloplane/Leaf | place: Guanajuato, Mexico | collected 2012-06-04 | reverse complement strand
GCTAACTAAAATAGAAGCGTTGAAATTTCAATGAAGAGGATGATTGAAAACATTGCTTTATAACAATAGGATTTTAAAAATATCGTGCATCATACACTGCACAATATATTCCATTTAAAAAAATCAAGGCCGCATCATTGTAATGGATAGTTGCCGTAGCTCAGTTGATAGAGTATCTGTTCATGGTCTGGAGGATCAGAGGTTCGAATCTCCGAAATTTAGGTACCGCTTTTCCTCTTCTGGCGTTTTACCTGCGGAATATTTATTTGAAAAAAAGTCTTTTGGCCGTCGAATTTCTTCAAGTATGAAATTTTTTTACCTTCTTTTCAAACTATTGTTGTACGGCTTTGCGCCAATTCACACGTTGGTTTGGGAAATGAAACTATCTTCGATCTTCGACAATGGGAAAATGTCCGCCGTGCTAAAAGGACAAAATGACAGGCAATTTTGATGACTCACTGCCAGCCAAGTTGACGACCTTTGGAACCTTTTTTTACTATTCGCGGAGCCAGTTTTGTCCTCTTCATCGCTTGATTTCGCCTGGAGCGGCCAAAAGATGGCACTTGGCTACTGGACGGTGCAAGTTCGACGCCCGCCCCATTCTCACGTCACAGATTATGACCAGTTTAAATATGGTGTAGCCTCACGTGTTGATTTAGGAAAAACAGATCAGAAAGAAACTGATGAGATTCGAGAAGACTCCTTATCTGGAAAATTAACTACCCAAGACGAACGACATGTAAAATTTTAGATTTTAATACAATCGCTTCCGTATGTATAAACATCACCCGGGGGACACCCGGTAGATGATGCATTTTTTTTTAACTTATCATTTTTTTTCAGGTAAGCACCAGAGCGGTACTAAAAATCAATTGGCAGATTAGGAATCAAGTGCTCAAGGTATGAGTTCAACATTTTTAACATCACAACACATATACTTTGATTGACCATATACACTCTGCGGCAGTATCCCAAATAGGTATTAGACTTGGTGACATCCAAGCGGAGTGGTTTCAAAGCGAAGTAAAAGGCACCTAGATTAACTTAGGTTAGCCCTACCTAGGTTAACCCAACCCACGATATTTATAACGGTGATTCTCATAACGTAATAAAAGGTTTTTCCGGCCTTTGTCGAGTTTTCCAATCGCCTTAAACTTTTTCTGTATTCTCCTCTTTTTTGTGCTAAAGAGCAGTCTGCATTGTGCGTTGTTACCATTGCATTTCCTCGAATGTAAAAGAGCATACGGCCGTTTCTTTTTAGCACCTTGAAGGTCCTGTCAATGTATTTTGAAGTCGTTGCACCGTAGTTGCCTCGTAAAACGTGTTTTCTGTCCTTTTTTTCCTTCGCTGCTCTTTCTTTGCCTCTATTTCTTTGTTTAGTCTCTATGTAAGGTCCCTTGACATGGATTTTCAAACAAGGCATCAATTCTTCGTAAAAGCATTGTTCTACCGACTTTTTCCTTCCCTGGAAATTGAACAGCGCTTGAAATAAATTGTCCTGCAGTACTGTGCTTTTAAAAAAATGACACCGTAGATTTAGAAAATTGTGTTTCCCAACTTAAGTGTTTTCTTCTTCTTTTTTTTCGGAAAGCCGAGCAGGGAGCGAAGCATAACGCACTTAATCGAACGTAACCGAACATATGTCATTTTCACCCACCTATCGTCAATTCAACGAAAAATTGAACCAAGGTGGAACACGAGAAGTTGAAAATACAACCCACCTTAAAGCCGAGTATATTTTAAAGAAAAAAAAAGACGAAAAAAATCTCTGTATGGGCACTTGGGGAGATCGCTTTCCTCTGCTCAGGTTTTACCGAAATTACCAAAACTATGCCTCCATAGGAACTACTAGTCATTAATGATCGGGGGAAAAAAAGCTCCGAATTACTATATAACAGAGATAAAATATTTTTTTCTGCTGAATTAAACTTTTCTGAAAAATAGTGATATGAAAGAGCCACAAAAGCTTGGTCCTAGTTTACTGCAAAACGTAAGTATGAAAAAAGAAACTAATAACTGTGGTAATGGTTTGTGAAAAACTGAAAATAGACAAGTCGGTATGAAGAGTGCAGTAATAAATTTACTAACCTACAAATTTTCGTAAAATATTCGACATATCTGTATTTTTGCATGTAGGCATTAAACCTAAAGCCAAAATCGGATACTATTCAACCTCAAATAAATATGAAAGGTATCGCCTTTTTTGATCTCAAATGTACATCACAGTTCATCTGAGGCAAGACACTTATGGTGAGAACTTATTGCATCCTGTAGACGTCTGAACAAGCTTTAAAAAATATGCGCTTTATAGGAGCCTTAATGGCAAACACTTAAAAATGGGCGAGAAGTCACTTCTATGGGTACTTTAACCCAGACGAAGTCTTACTATCGAAACCTCGGATTTGAGTCATGGTACCGGGAGCTTACTGTCGCCGCGTGCTCAGGTATGGATTACCTGTGTTCCAGAGCCCGTTATGTTTGATTCTAACGCGGCGTCGCGACCTATATGAGCGCTGTTGCCACGTCGACCTTTTGTTCAAATACGCGGAAAATGCAGCACTCCTTTGAACGTCGCCGAGGAAATTGATGGCGACGACAACGAACTCAATACCGCTTTTTTTCAAATTTATGACAATAGAACGTTTTCCGTCCGCACAATCACGTTTTATATGAGATCCCTCGAAAAATTTGGTATTTTTAATGTTGTAATTTTGTTGTAAAATAAATTAATGAGCTTGAAAGTTTTTGTAACTGATGCACTTTTGTATCAGTAATGACCATGGAATCTTCAAGTACGTTGAGTTTTCAAGGTTGTATATTCCACCTGTGTTCCATCCTCCTTTCATCACATCAGGGTATGATGTACAATGTAGTTCACTGCATGTGCCTAGTGCCCCGCTCCACTCAGTATCACAACGTGAAATTTTAAAACAAGAAGTGGAAATGAAATTTATAATATCTGAACCAAAATAAAGAAAAACGGCGCAGCATTCAAATGAACCCTTTTTGCTGAACGACTATCGCTTTTCCCACGAGATGTGTGGAAATAGTTTTCCAACAATCGTGAAAGCTTCACCAAGCCTTTTTCCTACTTCGGACTCGCGGATGTCGAGTATGGAATTTGATTAACTCATTTTAAATTAACATTCTCACGCTGAGAGCCTTCCAAAGCCGTTTGTTGTTCACTCTTCCTCCTTAACCTACTTACTTCACTCCTCAGGGAATTCCCTGAGTGCAAATGCAAGGAAATATCTTTTAACTCATTCACTCTTTCTGATTGTGGATTCAGGCTACCCATTTTTCATGCGTTGATAAAGGTTTATCAAACTTTAGTAGATCTTCCTCCTCTTCGCTTCTTAATCTTCCTCTTCATGAGTGTAGCTCTCAAGACTAAACCATGTTATAGGTAGTCCCGTGCCTGTTTTGGGTTTGAATGTAGAACAAGGGAAGAGCATAATCTGGTTGTTTTTAAACATAAACATATGGCATAAAATAAAACGTCTCGTAGAGAGCTCTGCTCAGTTGTTACAGTTATGGAAAGAAGTATCTTCAAAAACAACGACATCGCGCTCTTCCTCTGTTTCACCTTCACATCTGGGGCTACCTAAAACAGAGTTGGTGTTTTCTAGGACATACCTCTTTTTAGTCTTCATAGGTATCTTCACTCCTCCCCCCAGCAGATGGACTCAAGTTTTTGCTCATGATTGCCTCCTCCTGATTCTGTATGTTCTCTTGTCTTTATTCTCATGGATGGATTTCGTACTGTCGTTGTTCTAGTACGTATTTAGTTCATCCATTTCCCTCATGGGTGCATTAGTTTCCCCTCCATCCTCGTGGATGCGTTCCTCATTTCCTGGGCAATCTCTTCAGTGCAAATTGAAGTCTTCATCGGTGAGCGATAGTTTGTGTGTTAAATGGAGTAACAAGGCTTAACAGGCTTAACCCTGCTGCAGCTCCTAATTCCCGCTCACAACGTAACTCTCCCAACAAGTGAGATTCAAGGATGAAAAAATAAACTGCCACTTATCGCGACTTCTCAAAGACAAAACTCCCTAATTTTAATTCATTCCGACTCACATAAATCATACCCTTTAGCTTTTCCCACGGGGATGAGACATGTACAAAGTGGACGTTTCCCTCAAGAATTAGATTTGTTTGTAAATTGGTTGGTTATCCTTGAAGGACATGATGCCCTATAAAACGGTCTCTAATATGAAACAGAGTTTAACAAGATAAACCGAAATATTTAAAAAATGATCCATTTCCCCTGGAATAATGTTTTGATGATTTTTTTACTCGTTACTGAAAATGCAATTCTTTCTTGTCAGCTGAGTGTGTGCGTTCTTCGCGTAAACAAAGAATTTTTATAATTCGTCTTCTTTAGAAAAGCTTTTACTAATAGTAGCTACTCCGTGACGTAATTTTAAGTCGGAATATTTCCTCATTTAGATTTTTTTTAAAGAAAAGCACTGTTTTCAAATGTGATAAAACTCAAAAATTCCTGTTTCTTTATGGACAAATATGTTTTTATTTAGCAAATATGAAAAAAAATCAATTAAAACGTGCTTTTTTCAATTTGTGAAACAAGAATTATTTTCAATATTGTCAGGATATTATCCGATTGGTATCGTTTTTTCTTTTTTTTAAAAAAAGAATACTCTCAAATCAAGATTCCTGTTTCTTTCTGGGTGAGTACTTATGTTACTGATTTTGAACATTGATCAAACAAAGTGTTTATAAGTGAAATCACGTGACGCTCATATCTGCGACAATCTGCATTGCATACCCTTTTTATTCCTGTGTGGTCCAGTCTTTCGTCCTTTGATTTCCCTGCGTTTTCTTTTCCTCCTCATTATTTCCCATTCCTTTTCCGACTGCTTTGTCATTTTGTCTTTTATTCTCCATCTGGCCTACTTTAACTTTGATTTATCCTTTGCCTTCTCTTCAGTTCAGAATCCCTCAAGTTTCAGCATTCGCTTCTCCTTTCCAGTACGTATTCGGATTGCCCTCCTTTCTCGTGGGTCAGGTTTCGTTTTGTTCTAGTTTAACTTTATCGGCCAACTTTTATGCCATTAAGTTTTTCGTGTGGTTTTGCCATGTTTAGACACCTCAACATATCCCGTTTCCATATTTGTTTAAAAAAACTCCTAACTTCATAAACTTTTAACTTCTAGTTCAATAAACCAGGTAGAAACCTTTCTGAACGTCTACCAATCGCAGTGTCTCTGCTTAACAAAGCTCTTAACTCTAAACAGCCACATTATAAATAAAAAGTAAATAAAAAAGAAAGGAATATTGAGGGGTAACTGGAAGAATACATTAAATCAAGCCATAGTCACCAAAATCTTTTTTTATTAATAAAGCGTGCAATCGAAGTGTATTGTTCAACCAAGAGTTCTCGCTAAAAGGTCTGAAATTTGATACCTTTTGTATTCCACCTTTTATCGTCAAGCGAAGCGCGCCGTTAATATTAACCTAACCTTAACCAAGGCACCGAACCTAAAATTATAACACCAGAAATAAAAAAAATTACCTTTAAAAATTACAGTATATCCTAACCTGGTTTCTTAAACCTAATGCGTTTGTATGTTTTTAATTTTCGTAAAATAAACTGGGTTGCAGGAGTTAGAGCAGAAATTTTCAGTGCATGCGTAGAAACAGTTTTCATATTATCGAATAGAGTAAAACAGTTTCAATAGAGGATCCCGCTGATTTCTGTCCGTTGCTTTGCTTATTTTCTCCCCAATATTTTTTGTTTGTTTTTCGTTTATTATTTTCCGTCCAATTTCCTGCCCGTTCCACCTATCGTTTCTTACACTCCACTTACTCAGCTCGATTTTTTGTCGTCCGTGTTTTCGCGATTCAATTTTTTTTTTCTTCTTTCTGCTCTAGCTGGTTTCCTCCATTTCTTCATTATGGTGACATCCTTTCCTGCCCTTCTTTTGGTACGCGTGTTTCACGCCCAATTAAGTCTGATATCCTTTACTCAATCTAAATCTCACCCCATTTCCATTTTAAACCGAACATTGATTTTTGATGCTCTATTTCGGGGAAAAAACGCCTTTTCCGTCATATTTTGTCATAAAAAGGCACTAAAAATATAATGATAATCGTTTTAGATGCACGGTGAAAGCATATTTTTGTTGCCTCAGCTAATCATTTGGTAAATGTTGCCTCAACAAACCAGCGTTGTTGTAGTGGCCATTTGACTTGTTATGTCGACAACTTAATGTAGTCTGAAAAATTAATGTTGTTGCAACTATTGAAATTGTCATCAAAACAATTCTGATTTGCTGAGGCTACGAAAAAAAAAGAAAAAAGTTTTGTTGAGCTAACAGTCATTCTCTCCGTGGTATGCAACTAAAATTATTTTAAAATCTATCGATACTCCAGATACACCTCTTTTCCAGAAGCCATTATGAAAATAACCGCTCCTTACCTTAAAATTCGTGAAATTATAGAAGCATAGGGGTTATTATACCAAAGTGAAAATGAGAAGTTCAAGAGTTGCACTTTACAGGTTGTCGACTCTGAAGCAGAATAATTTTTTGCCTCTCCTTTTTCTTCATCTTTTTGTCCGTCCGATCAGCAGTTCTATAAGAGCGCGGATTTGGGTAATGTGGCATTATTCATGCTGGAAAGAAAAAGAAAAAAAAGGACGAAGAAAGAGCTTTTGTTCCCGGCTTGTAATAATACTTTGGTGGATTCCTTGAAACTCGGAAACCGGTTCAAACTCTGTCCTTCGTACGATACACTCTGTTCGATATAACATACCCCACCTGTCAGCAGCCTATTACAACGAACTCATTCTAGTGCATTAACAAAAGTTATTTTGCATGTCATTCTGCATAAACTGTTCGAGGGAACCTCGAACTTTCCTTTCGAGAGTTTCTATACTTATGGACTTTATCAAAATATTGTGATAAATCAACATCCGGATTGAACAGTTTGAACTCGGTATGAATTTGGAAGGTTGCTTTATCTACCTCTTCTACCACCGTTTCGTCGCCAACCCGAGAGGAGGATGGCTCAATAACCTAACCTTAGTTAACCCACTACCGCCCAGAGTTGCCGTTTGGAAACAGAAAAAAATATTTTAGAGGACCTTTTTAGTTCAGTTATTAAAATTTAGAAAAATATCACCGCTTTGGAAACCTGATATTTAATAATTCAGTCGTTTTCCAAAGCTTGAAATTGCTTAATTTAATGGGAAAATTCGTTTCAATTTTCAAGATAAATTCACTCCAAATACTTTGGGCTGTTACGGGTTAATCTGTCGCCAAGTCTAATGCTGCTGGCTTCTCAGTGTTAGCAGCTTGTCGCTGAGGAGTAAGCGGCAACAGGACTGGTTAAAAATCAGCGAAACAATACCGAATCAAGACACAGGGCATTTACTTGGTAACATACGCCCATGTCGTGTATCCCATAGCGTAATAGAATATTTGACGTAAAGAAGAACCCGAGGTAGAAATTGTTGCATTTTAAACTCACAGTGTATATACTTTGCCGCCGGCCCAATAAATATTCAGTGGTGATATGCTTGTCCCAGAGAGGTCTTGTGAGCATTTTATGCCCGCAAAGGTCAAGCCACAAACTCCTGGGGGCGATCCGTAAGTCACGTTGAATGACCTTTTTTTATGTCATTACGTAATTCAGGTACAGACCCCACTTCCTCATTTAGAATTTCTAATTCTCCTTTTTTATTCTCTTCCCTTAAATTCTTTCTCCTTACCTGTTTTCCATAACAAAAGTACCTCTCCCTTTTTTTCTGTCGTACAAAAAGATGCATTTTTTTGTGGCGAGGTAATTACTTGTCTTGTATAGTAATGGGATTTTTGGACGTGGGACGATTAAAATTTACTACGGGTCTAAATTATGCGTGTACAGTCGCCTTCAAAAGTTCCATTCCCGCGTTCTCAGGTCCGGTATAACTTAAAGTTGTGATACTACTCTTCTGCCCTCTCGCAGATGAGCATTGAAAGTTACCCCCTGCTCCTCCAACCTCCTCGAAAACTAAATCCTAATACGCCTTAATTGAAACATGGTAATTAATATGCGCGGGTGGGCTCTCTTCGTCAACAACAAAACGACGATTTTTTTCCATTGTTTGCACAAACTTACGATGTATTAATTAAACAGCAGCGTGCTCTCAGCTAATTTTCTAAATCGTCGCAACTTTTTATAGTGTGTTGACTAGAGATACAGTGTGATCTAAATCATAGTGAAATGTAAATCTGTAAAAGTTATGGTGCTGACCTGTGCGAAAATGCGAGATCATTTCTTGTCCGATAGAAAAAAAAATAACTTTTACATTTATGGATTTTTCGTCGAATTAGTCTTTTAGGCCCTGGATCCGGAACCCATTCACCATCTTATCCGCCCGATTTATAGCCCTTAGGAATTTAATCGAAAAAGTTTTAAACATCAATTTCTACAATGGCCTATCATTATCGATAATGGGAAAAGATAAATTTTGTTTCGTATTTATTGTCTTTCTTAAAGTGTTAGGTGCGTTGGCGTTTCTTTTAGAGTTTATAGTCGGAAAGTTATATCTGCACGTCATACCAACTTTGGCAATAATAACGATATGGAAGGAAGGCCGTTGCTGTAGAATCATGCGCTACTGAATTCAAAAGTCTTATCATACTTCTTATATGGATCTTCCCACAGAAAGGAATTCTGATCACCCTTATGAAGTCCTTTGTAGGGATGTGTGGTGTCTGCATTTCTCATCGACAGGGTGCCGAAAAATATGCAGCATCAGGTTAAATGCGACTTAGAGTTTTGTGCATCAGTTTGCACAATTTAATGACATAGAGGCATAAAACTAAAAGAACTAAAAAACTTATTCTTTGTGCATAAATCGGTTTTAAATATAAAAATAGTATTTTCATCTCGGAAATGAGATAAGGCACAAGTGCATCTCATGTGAGAGAGTATTCTTGAGAAAAAACCAACGCGGAGAGCCGGGGGGGGGGGTTGGGGGGTAGAAAGCTGAATCCTCTTGGTTGATTATACCCAATTACTCCGAGATGCGTTCTTGACCCTGCTGCCATGTGGAGGAGCTACAGCATGTCCTGGCCGATGCGCCGTTGCCAGATCGCACTGCACAGCCTTGTCGTAAAAAATATAAATAAAAAAAGGAAAAGGGGGGAATGTAATTACGGCGTACTTTTATGAAGCTCTCGATCTCCTGCAAGAGTTTTGTTAGTCTTTCTTTGAAAATTCGATTTTGTATTTTCGTATTGATATTTTAAGTTCGGGGAATAATCTGGTCGTTTGGTGACGGTGTTCACAATGGTTTCTTGACGGAAAAAAGCACGAGCTGGAGACGGGAATCGAACATGGAGCCAGCGTTTTTGCTACCTTGGTAGGTAACCTAATTAAGACTAACCAAACTTGTATGGCTGTATACGGCGACAATGCCCGAAAGGTATGATTTTTATCAGTAACATATCCAACGCGTTTTTCGTTTCCCCCAGAAGATATTTTGGCCGTTTTAATTTTGTATGTCTGTTACTAACTTCCATTACGGCCTAAAATTTTCGAGGATTCTCACTAAATTTTAGTCCGTAATGGAAGTCAGTAACATGCATACACAATTTGTCCGCGATTCAGTATACAATTCTTATATTTCCTTTCACAGAGGTCTGATGATCGTGTTTCTGTGTAAGTTTTGTGTAATTTTTCTGTTTTATCGGACTGTTTTATCATTTTTTTCGTTCGTGAAAAAGAAAAAAAAATCTAGTTTTTATGCAGTACGCTTGCCTTTGCATTCTAGTGAACCTGGCGCCTCTTTAAACCCCTCTTAGGGCTAATGATTGCTGATTGACTGCTGGCCGATCAGGATTGATTGTCTGAAATGATTCGCGATTCTCCGAGTTCAGTGCCCCACCTCATCCTACCGATTAGTGCCAACAAACTTGAAAACACCATAAAGTCCATTGTTTCCTGTTGACAGCCGCAAGGATTTCTTCCCTCCCTCCATTCACGAAGTATTTTTTCAATGTTTCTGAAAAATTGTTATTCACAAAGCGGGTAAAACTTGTTTAAATAACAGTTTTTTTGTTGTTAAATAACAGTCATTTATAATTTGTTAAAATAAAATTCCGCCTTTGAATTTTGAGGGGGGCATTCGATAGCGCCAAAAACCACAAGCGCCAACGCCGCAAGCGCCAGTCCGTAACCGCCAAACGAGAAAAGTCGCAAACGCCAAAGTTCGTATAGGTTAGGTAAGGTCAAGTTAGG
>Ga0058701_10005921_pt1 | contig 10248 bp, 5 predicted proteins | sample AgamicOrMae_FD_97039 | JGI IMG/M metagenome (GOLD analysis project Ga0058701, IMG submission 97039) | Agave microbial communities from Guanajuato, Mexico - Or.Ma.e | ecosystem: Host-associated > Plants > Phyllosphere > Phylloplane/Leaf | place: Guanajuato, Mexico | collected 2012-06-04 | reverse complement strand
GTGTAAAATAAGCCGTAATTTGCGAAATCACCAGCAAACCGTCTTGATGCACATCTAGAAGGCGCCCGCACCTAGGTAGGTCGGCCTGCCGAATTCCAAAGTGGCGATTTTAAGACTCATTTACTTAAACTTGAGGAAATATATCGGTATGAGACTATGATATATGAGTATCCGGAAGTTTCAGGAACCTGTTGGTATATCGCATTATCGTGTGCGGGCTTGGACTAACACGTAAACTGGTTGAAAACGGGCGCGGGTCCTGATTCCTGCGTCGCCCGTTTCCAGTCCATTAAGCCCTAGTCTCATGATGAAAGGTCCTTTAGAAAAAGAGCCTTTCTAGGTACAGTCTCAGTCAAAAGTCGCAAACTCTTCCTATAGGCTATTCAGTTTGCACGGGGGTTGAACTTTCGGTCTCGCCTGTAGATCATCAAAACGCTAACCCGGTCGAAGAACCTGTTCTTTGAAATCCTTTCCAGTGGAGGGACCTTGCGAACGCTATTCCCTCCCCTTTAGGGCATCCGTCAAGCGGAGAAAGGATTTTTTTTTCCTTTCGTTCGCTCAAAATGACCCATCTGTAGAACACAGTGTTTTACCTAGGAGGATGCCCAAGAGAAACGCCACTGGTTAGGATAGGAAACACCCAACAAGTCAAGTTGTGGGCCGCCATTCCAAAGGCATTGACCTCAACAAAGTTCCTTAATCGATATAACCCGGTCATAGACGTTTCTTTCCAGCTTCTGCGTGGAGTTGCTCACAAGAATTCACAGCATTGATGCTGTAGCAATTTGGTACAAGACATTCTACTCCGGGTTTTCATCTTCATGCGCAAGATTAACCTAACACGAAGAAAAATTTGGAAGCGAATCTTGCAAATGAAATCCAAAGATATATGAAGCAAATGCAAACATGTGAAGAACTGTTGAGTATATGACCCCTGATTTTTTTTCCAGGGAGCCGCAACTCACAAAAAAACCGGTACTCTACTAACAGAGCAGTTCGTTGAATTGTACGCTTTATCGTATAATTTTTCAATCCCTCGTTGCGTGTTGCTGAGTGGCCAGTGTTCTTCAGAAAGTATTTATTCCGAATAACCGATTGAAGATGGCCTAATTACAACTCGCGCGGATACAACTTCTTTGGAGCCCCTTCATTTCCACGTGCGTTTCAGCTCTACTCGAGCGTTAAGATCATAAAATCACGACTCACACGCGGGATATATTGCCAGTGGACTTGGTTAGATCGGGCACGGCTGAGATTACGGAAAACATCAATGTCGTCTCGCAGAGGAAGTACAAATTAAAATAGATTTGGGAGAGTAAGCGGGAAGCGAAGCCTGCCTACGTAACGCTGGTTCCAAAAACAGCCGCTAGGCGGCGCCACGTACCGGTAGCTCCCCCATCGAACACAAGATAGAAACTTTGCTCATAGTCTATCAAGATTTTCAACGAGAATCATCGTGAGTTTGGCTGTTAATTTTTTTAAAACGAATTTGCAGGTGCGAGTCATGACACCAACGTTGTTATTCCGCCCGACAAAGGGAGGCTTTTATCCAGAGCCTGCTAATTAACGTAGAAACTACAGGAGGAGGTTGGACAGACTTATATTCACCATGTTCAACCCTCAAATGTTTAAGGTAGGTTACTTAATGAGGCAACTTTTGGATTTCAAGGGCTTCCGGTATCCTGTGCTTAATATCGCTGATATAAATATGTGGTTGTGCGAGTATGATTGCGAAAGTGGGCAAACGATTTTGAGGTTATGTCGATACTGAGGCATAGACGTCACGACTGCATGGTGGCGGTGCAAAATTCAAACTGGCTTGGGCAACCATTTTAATAACATTACATTAATGAAAATCCGATGAAATTCTAAATAACGGATCAACCCGTTTCTAAAACACGATAATAGCCGTAAATCAGCCGTAAAAAAATCTTTTTTTTTTTTGGCGCGAATGACTTCTTTTGCTTTCCAGAAATTCACCCCCCCCCCTCTTTTATTTTTATTTATCTCGAATGTACTGGTACTCAATCAATTTATTGTAAAATAAAAAAGTAAAACAAAGCGCGAGAATAGACATTTGGTAGAGGTAACATTTGAGGCAAAGGGTCTGAGGAAAGTAAATTACATCTCTTAAGAGTTTTTTTCTTTATTTATTAGTAATTTTCTTTTAATTAGATTATTTTTTAATATTTGCTTAAAATGATTATATTTGCGTTTAATCTTTTTCTAACAATTTGGATTTCCTTTTCAATTGGTTTTAGTGATCTAACATAATATTTCGTTTGACATCCCACGGTGTTTCTAAACAATATCACCTATTCCTAACATGTACGGTATTCCGATCTTACTATGACGGAGTATTTAAGAGATTCCACCTCCGAAATTAGAAATCGGACCGATAATATTACTGTGTAAGCGTGCAATTTGCTGATTTACGTCCGAGCGAGAGTCTTGTTATCGCTTGAACAAATCTTTCGTTTCCTTCTTTTGCTTGCTTTTTCGTAGTCTTACCGTCGGAGAATGATATTATATTCACAGGAATGAATATCAGAATGCCCTTGTTTTACTTAGAGTTAGTGAGCGTCATTCTTAGCCAACTCCGCATCAATTTTATTTTCAATAAAACTGTAAGATAGTCGAACTCACCTCAACTGGATCGCTGTCAGGATGTAGGAACCCTTCCACAATAGTTTCCTTGTTATTTATACATCTTAGTTTGCGAAATCGATAAAATCTGCAAGAATACTGGTCTGCTTTGGCGGATCGGGCGCACTCTCGACACCTTGACACTTTGGGCTGAACTTCTGCACATGCCGCATCCTGGAGGTAGTCAAAGGAAGTGGCATCTGTTCGTAGATTCTTCACTAGTTGCACTGGAGGCTTTTTCTTTCGTTTATGTCCATTGCCCTGAATGTTGTGGTAGTTATAACTACTTGTGCTGTTGCTGTCAGAATCTTGACTGCTGAAAGTATCACTGGCACTTCCACCACTAGGCGTAACAGTTCCATACATGATATTGTTTGCCCCTATCATTGTTCCAATCTATTTCTTCTTCTCACTGGATTACTCTCACATCCTTTGAACACACTGTAGTACACACAGAACACATTTAACAAAAGCTGTCACAGAAGGAGACTCAAAGGTATGTTTCAGACCATATGCAATCAAGGAACTCTCAATTTAAGTTGCCTCACCCAGCAATGTATTCTCAATAGATAATTGTATGAAATAAAGTGAAGCTAAACAAAACATTATATTTTATTTGAACTTTCCTGCTGATTTTCCATACTTTGTGTACTTGAATGATATAAAATAGGTATGTATGCTTTGCTAGCCTAGACACTTAAGAGGTTGTAGGTTAACCTATAAGGCCTCACTTCGAGAGTCGATACCAAAAGGTGGAGGATAGTCCACCCACCTGCAGCGGACTGCGGTGATTTTGACGTGACTAATAAAGCTTGCAAGTACCTCTAATCTCGGGGAATCATTTAAAAATTCTGAATTCCAGTTATCAACCTCACAACAAAGAGGCTATGTGTACAAACTCAGCACTAGAGCTATTCACGTTAAGTTGTATAAGTAGGTATATTTCTGATTCGCAGCTGTATTAATGTTCAAATTTGAAAGGTTTTAAAGGAAATCTAAGAAAAAAATAACACTCAACGTGGGTAATAATGAGATTCATATAAATGACCGGCCCTCTCTGCAGACTGTTTACGTTCAGAACAACGACATTATTTCTTCAGGACAGGCAGCGACGAGTTAGTCACCTGCAGAGGCCCTTTCATCTACAGCGAAATTCTCAAAATACAATTGCATTTTAACAGAGGAACAAAATAAAATAACACAAATTCCAAATTAACTTGGCATATCCAGCCCTCCAAACAGTAAGCATAAAACCATAGACTAAGAAAACTTTATGACCCAAACGGCACGTAGCCCACTCCTTAACTGACATTAAGCCTTTGAGAACACCTTTTAATATGTAAAAGCTTAAAGTCCATCCAGGGTAAACAGAAATTTAATATTACTTAGATCAAAGGTTTTTCTCTTCGTCAAATTTTAAGCTCAAACTTAATTTCTGGTCACAGCCTTTACGCAATACCTGCTTTTAGTACTGGTCATTTATTTAAAAATTTTATAAGGCTACGCAAATTCCAAAACAAACATGGCTGCGATGGAATCTACCGATCCCGACATAGTCGTTCTATCTCCCGAAACTCCAGAAAATGCAAATAGTAAACCGGGCCAAACATCAAAATCTAGTGCGAGCCCTTACCAGAAATATTATAAGCAAGCATACAGAACTTCGTGGGAGTCTCAACCCGACTTCAAAGGTACCCGCCAAAACCTTGTTTACGTTCGAACCTATCCCGAGCAACGGTTTCTTTACTCAAACTATGAAAGTTTTAACTTTATGCTCGATTCTCACACAATAATGAAATGGTGCAGCATAGGCGAAACATTTCCTTTCATATTTCACGAGATTATATTCTGGAGTAACGTTTCTACAGTACACCTACCCCGCTACTGTTCACTTGTAGCACTTCTGAAGTTTTTCGGTTAAAAGTGGTTGCAACTGCAACCTCTGAATGTGTGACAAAAGCACAAGGATACTACATTTATTATACCTTGTAGCTGGCATATGTTACAATACTGCTGTGATTGCATTTCATCCTGTGTTGGCAGCTAGTCCATGTGTACTTTTTGAATAGATCTTCAGCATACTTTGAAGTTAACAAGTGCACTTAGCTCTTGCTCACTATGAGACAATATTCTATGCCAATCCTGCAACTTTTTCTGTTTCTATCTCTTAATATCATTGCTTTTTGTTCAGGTTGGTTGAGAGGAGTAGAAGGACAACCATCAAGGGCCTACTGTTCCTATTGTCAAGTCACTCTTTTTGCCCATCGATTAAGTCTTTTGAAGCATACATGCACAAGAAAACACCAAAAAGCAACTCACAGAATTTTTCTGAAGCATTCAGAAAAGGTATCTACTCTTTTTTCCAGTTCTCCTTATAACTCTCGCAAGCTTTATTTATTTCTCTTCAATAGACGAGATCGTCATTTATTTCCTCTTAATTTTAACTTGTTTGTGGTTGCCTGTTTTCAGGGTCAAAGTGGCAATGACACTGAAGCTGGAGATGAAGACTATGTTGATAATAGTGATCTTGAAAATGCCAAGGATCATCGACACTTTTTAGCTATTGATGATGGATCCAAAAAACAGGATTCTGCAGACAGAGCTGATGTAGGCAAAAACATACAACTGAATCTGAAACCCAAGACTCAGCCACCTTCAGGGATGACTGTTACTATCATACGAGAAGATGGCTCAACAGATCCTCTGCACCTTGAAGTTACAGATTACAGTGTGGAATCTGGTACTGGTGCAGTTCCTGTAACTGTCGTTCAATCTACCCCGCCAGATGCCCGCACAGAGAACCCAACCAACATAGTCCAGACTGATCCTGCCACAACAGGGGAGGTAAGCACAAAACTAATCACGACCAGATGCTTTATGTACAAGATGAAATGCTTCTCTGTATGGAAGACCTTGAATATTCTGTCAAGTTCCTTTGCATTGGCTCAGAGCTAGTAAATATATTTTATATTTAAGACACTAAAAAATATTCATTTAGGTTCAGCCGTCCTGGTGAGTGGGAGAGGAGAGTAAACAAGATAAAAAATACTTGCTGCTACCGGCGTGAGCCTTCACAAAAAAGCTTTTTTCTTTTCTGCAAAAATTGTGTTTTTTTGTTGTTGTTTTTTTAATAATTTTCTGACTTGAACTCTAAACACATTACTTCAAAACCAAGTAAAAATGCTCTGCCCCCTTATTGGATACCTGAAAACTATTCTAATCCAAATTATTGTTGCTGTCACGGCCCAATAGATCAACGATTTCAGTTACGAAACAAACGGGGCACCGATAAAACTTTGACCTTTGCATCTGATAACCTCACCCGTATTTGTCGCCACAATGTCCGCGTACAGGACGTTTGTAAATGATAGAACAGTCATTGTGGAACGTAATCCCGCTGCTAGCCAGGTAATCCACCGGGTCGGCGAGATGAAAGGTGTTCTGGCTTCGATATTTACCGCCTGGATTCTCTTTCAGTCCACCATGTCTCAAAGTCGACCCTCCCCGCTAACCACGCACGTATTGGACACCGCTAGAGGAACTCCGGTACATGGAATCAACGTAAGCTTGTACAGACTTATCGATGGCCGATGGACTCTAGTGAACGAATCGTAAGTTTGAGTTTTGATACATTAACTATTTTTGACGAAATGGATGTCATATCTGTTTTTGTTTGTTTAGAGTTACGTCTCCAGATGGGAGATGCAACGAGCTGATCGAAAAATCGAATTTCGTTCCGGGCCGTTACAAACTCCATTTCGACGTACACCGCTACTTTGAGCTTCAGCACCAGGAGAGCATGTATCCCTTTGTAGAGGTAAGAATCGTGGACGATTAATTTTATGATGAAGTTTCTCTATTTTGCTCGAATAAATGAGCATATTTTTTCAGAGATGAAACCCTTTGATCTGAAGGGTTGTCTTGGTTGACTTATGTTAGTCGCCTATGACTAAGAGATTGTCTCGCTTGTGATCGTTACAGTTGAATGAATGTGTGGCATTCTAGCGTCACATGAAGGACGGTCAGGCCGTGCTGCCTGTGTGTCTTTTTCCTCACTTATTGCCGCTTAAAAAATACCCGTTTTTAGGTCTCGATTCTATGCAAAAAGTATCTAATTTGTCCAGTTAATATGTTTGCGCGGACCGATGGCGTTTAAATATCACCGATGTTTTGCTCTTTAGCATCGCGCTAAGCATTTTAAGTAAGGCTTTCACTGCTAAACTCTTCTTCCACACCTGATCCGTCAAATTGAACGAATAGAGCAACGGGTTCAAATATTTTAATTTTTCGTCAGACTAATCTAATCATCAAAAGTTGAAAATAATAAAAATTAAATAGAAAAAAATCTGAAAAAAAAATCAAAGGTACTTTTGCCCTAACGAATTGCAATCCATAAGTCTTGCATCGAGTCTTAACTTTTAACGACTATCAGAAGTGAAAAATGGATATATACGAATGAATGGTAGCTTGACTTGTAGAATTATCGCCTTCAAAAGTGGAATGTATTATCCCTGTCACAGATTCAACTATTTTTTAGAGCTTTTTGAGCTCATCTACAATTTTTTTCTCGCTAAAGTATGTGCTTCTGTACTAGTGTCTGCACTCAAGTATGAACCAATACACATTCCCATAGAAACGTGTGAGGAAAAAATTTTCCTTTTTGGTTTTGCGTTGTAAAATTTCATTTTTATAAATAGTTAAGTATCGGGAAATTCAGGTGATTATCTAAAAGTTACTTTTTTGAGTGCAAGATCTTGTTATCGAGGATTGGCATTTTTTTTTTGGTTCTTTAATGTGTAATGAAGGCTTGGTTTTCTTTTATGTTAATCATATTTCGAAGATTTCAAAATTATGACTATTATGAAGATTATACATTTTTTTGTCGGAAAACCCATTGGACTCTGCTTTCGTTCGTATATTTGTATTAACATTGTTCAATATTTTGTTGCAGATTGTGTTCGACGTCAACGTGCCACAAGTTCATTATCATATTCCACTTTTAATCAGCCCATTTGGTTACACGACGTACAGGGGAAGTTAAAACTGCATCGTAAGACCCCCAATTTCATAACTCAATGAAATCAGTGTGAGACTATCAATTTTTCCACTGAAAAAAATCTTGCTCTTTGTACTTTTATTTTGTGATTGTTTTGAAAATCAGGATGTGAAATGAAGTTTTTTACTCAAAGATTTTTTTTGTCTTTGTCGTCTGTATTTTCATGTACACATCAATTTATCTTGTTTTTTTATCGGAATTTTTGTTTCGAAATAGATATGGGTTATTGTTTTTAAATCGTCTTTTTTATTGATATACCTTATATCCGACGTGAACGTTAGAAATCAGCTGACTGAACGGGCAAAATGACAGGAAAAATATCGTTTAAAAACAAAAAGTTCTACCGAAACATTTTTCAAATTCTTATCGTCTATTCATACCCGACACAGGGCCACAAACCTGAATGCTTACAAGTCTATTAAACAACCCTTCTTCCATCTGCTCGCTAATTTAGTGCACCCAATTCCGTCCCGGAAGGTCGTAAGTTCGATTCCCGGCCCCGGCGCTAGACTTTTTCCGTTTACCCACTATTCTGTGTTTGCACGATCTCGCTTCTCTCTCCCCCAAAGTCTGTTTTTTCGCTCGTTCAGATCCGCCATTTGTAATCCGGAGCGTTCTCATTGGATGGGGATGCCCCGGATTACAAATGGAAGACCTGAGCGAGCGAGAAAACAGACTTTGGGGGAGTAAGAGGGGAGATCGTGAAAACACAGAATCTGTAGGGTTAATGGCCCTGCGAATTGATTTCAAGAGTGGCCTCGATTACTCAGCCCGTGAATTCGCAGTCGAGATCCAAACTTATTGGGTCCTTATGATGAGTTATCCTTCTGGTAAAAACGTAACGTTTGCATATTCCTCGTAATACATCTCAGGATAAACTGAACCAATGCGGCTCACTTCAACAAACAAGTTCTAGGAAAAACTGAAGAAGCATCTAAAGAGAAGAACTATCTTGTCTCCAGAAAGACATTCAGCAATCACCAAAGAAAGGATTCAAAATTTCGTAAATTCGGTATTTCATTGCAAGGGGTACTGTACAGTTAGTTGTGGCTGGGGCCCCGGCAAAGAATAGTATAGGCAACAGCAGGACATACATGTATCTCCTATTGCCTATTCTGGTGTTGTCAGGGGCTTAAACTCTAATAGATTCCTCAAATTGTGAATCACATCTTCACATAGGATGATGCTCAAAATGCGACTTCCTATTACAACCTTTACGGATAGCTGCACGGTACAGTCCGATTCAAAACAATGTATGGTCAATCTTCCCAGAGAATTAATGCGAGGAACATACTTAACTTGTTGTTCGTACAGTTTAGGCAGCTAACATAACACACATGCCAAGCTGGTTGCTCCCAACAAGCTATTATTTTATTTTAATTTTTTATCACATATGATTAAGATTTGGAAATACTCCCATCGACGAAAATTTTCCTGTTGAACTTTCAAGTATATTGGCAGCCAACTATACTCTGTCGACGATGTAATGTCTTCGCGTAAGGGATATTCTAAAACAATTTCGTAGCGGAATGTCTGTGAAGAGTTTGCAATCTCGGTTAAGGTAATAAGAGTGTGATATTTTTACGTGTGGTATTAAAGGAAAAAGTTCCCATAAAATCTAGGATACAACACAATCTAATTTTAAGTCCAGAGTTTGACTTAGAAATCGCTTCACTGGCATTTGAACAGAGCGAAGCCAAGTTAGATTACTATTTTTTGAAGATCCTCAGAGTTTCTGATAACTAGTTTACGCGGTTTATCTTAACATGTTTTATCAATTTCTCGAATTCAAACAGCATGAAAGCAAGTCAATCGAGGTTCCAGGGTTTCATGATCTTTTTTAGATGCCAAAACATGCGGCCGAACGCGCTAAAAATGTTCTGAGAACGGGAAGATATTTAACTCAAAAATATAATCTATAAATGTAAAAAAAAAGGTGGCGGAGGTCCGTTTCAAAACGAGTTCTTTTCTCCAACGAGCACTTCTTCTGTTCCATGTTGCACGATTACCCCTCGCCAGCGGAAAATTAGATCATTCCTTTCATAAATTAATTAAGATAACAGAGGAGAGCTACCAACAAACCAAAACAAAGGTTTGCCTCCTAAATCATTTTGTTGACAGTTCCGCGCGAACTGCAAGGAATATTTTCTCGGTACGAAGATTGGAATCCTATTGCATTTAAACAATGAACACGGTGCAAAGTCCACATCCTAAACACGGCCGATTGAAATTAATGCCACCGTCGGTAACCGGTACCTTCCTTTGGTGTCAGTGAAATTAGTACAGTCAGTCAATTTCTTGAGCACAACCTTTCGCTTTCTTCCCATCATAGTTTGTTCTAAGCCTATCTTTATCATAAAAACAGCCCCTTTGACAAGAGATAAAAAGTGTGCGACAGAGATGAAAATACGCACGCGAATCTCAACCAAGGCTATCAACTGTATTTGTGTAACTATATCGATTTAAGATATGATCGATAATATTATGGCCGACGCATTGTTGAAATCAAGTCAGGAAAAATTAGGGAACTGACTGTACTGTTATTG
>Ga0058701_10005920_pt1 | contig 10248 bp, 10 predicted proteins | sample AgamicOrMae_FD_97039 | JGI IMG/M metagenome (GOLD analysis project Ga0058701, IMG submission 97039) | Agave microbial communities from Guanajuato, Mexico - Or.Ma.e | ecosystem: Host-associated > Plants > Phyllosphere > Phylloplane/Leaf | place: Guanajuato, Mexico | collected 2012-06-04 | reverse complement strand
GGAACCTAACCTTACTTAACCTAGCTTTGACCTAGCGTTTTTTTTTTGTTTCAGATGGTTGCGTGAATCACGTTAGTCGTCGCCATGATGGAGGCGGACACGAGCAACGACTTCCAGGATTTCTGGGAGGAGTACAAGTTGCAAGGCCAGGATCCCGATGAGGACGACTTCGGGCAGCGCAGCAGCGCCAGTGGCAGCGCCAGCACCAGCGCCAGCGGCGATGACGGTGCGATACCTGCTTTTAGATAAAATTACATATTTAAAACTCTAAATTTGAACCAGTGAGAGTCTCTGAGATTCAGTGGAAATTCACTGGATTTCAGTCAACATAGCACCACTGATTTTTTTCAGATTGACTGAGATTCACGGAATTTTTACTGAATCTCAGATGCTCTGAGATTAGTAAAATACGCAATTCTAAGGTTTGGAAAATGACTATGTTATTATATTTTAGGTTTCGAGAGAGGTGATATTTTTTAAACTGTGACAATACTGAACTGGAAAGATCCTTTAAAATGAATGTTTCTGTTTCCGAACGGCATCGCTGGGTTACTGTTAAGTCGCATCAGAGAATCTCCGTGCTTTCTGGAGGACGGAAAGCGCTTCTTAGAAGTGTAAATACAAAAAACAGAATAATAGCAGCGAATGATTTCTTAATCCGATAAGGAATAAAATCACGATAGGGACAAAGAAGTGTTTTTAGGAAATCCATTAATTTGTATGAAGTCGGCGGCGGGGTTTTGGCGTGGCTTCCACTGTGGCGTTATTCCGAGTTCCTACTTCCTACTTTCTTTCGGTTAACCGAACAAAATGGTAAACAAAAAAAGGTCCTTGAGGAAGTGGAGGTGTCGAGTCGACTGTCGACAGGAAGATCTGTCGAAAGGATTCGCGGAACGTGCAACGTGCGCTCTGGATTACGATTTTTAAAAGGATGAAAATTATTTCGGCAGAAATTATGTCATTTTCCTGTTTGCCAGCTGCGGGCTAACTTCACTCTCATCTAATTCTACTGCCCTCGTTTTATCTAGCTTAACCTTTAACCTACCCTTACTTAACCTTACTTTACCTAACCTAACCTTTATACTTAACGTTACTTAACCTTACCTTACTTAACCTAACTTAAACTTACCCTAATCTTAAAATTAAATCTTTTCACCAAAATCTACTTGATATAACCGCACTTGATTTATCCCAACTTTTTAACGAATTCTTTCTTCGCTTGACCTATTACTTAACTTAAAGAACCTCCAATTTTTGAGCAGGAATTACACTTGGAAAAAAAAAACGATATATGATTTGCTGGGTTTTTTTCAAACACAAATGGAATGAGCCTTAAATAATGGTTTTTATATTAGATTGGAAATATGTCTTACAAGTTAGCTACAAAGAAGATTTCTTGAAAAAAATATAATTCGCATGTTGTGAAAGACTACGCGTTGTTATCCGACATTTACCCGATCATTAAGATACTGCTCTCACCGCAAGAGTATTTTCATGAGCCAAATTATGCAATTTTTTTATCCGTTGCTGGTTTTGCATTATTCATGACGAGAGCTATCTTCTAGTAAAGGAAACCCTGTGGAACCTTCAAAAAGCGAACCTTGGAATATGGCGCAAATGGTTTGACAGAGACACCGTAGCGCACGCTTAGGTGTGATTACGGAAGATAAACAATCTCCTCACTTACTTATTTACGGCGAAAGTCATATTTTTCATATCGGGCGAATTATCTCTTCGACACCGGAAAAATCGCTCCAAGTACGCACTTCTCAAAGACACCTTATAAGACTCGACACATCTGCCTGTGAAAAATAGGAGCTGACCCGGAAGTAGTATACTTTAATTGCGTCTGTTCCCCAGAAGGTCTCAATGCTCAGTCGAAGTGACAACCCACGCAAGTCATGGGTTCGCACTTGTCAGATGTTCCGCAGGTCAGAAGTGATGAATAAGATTCGACTTGATGGGCATGGGCAGGGCAGGGCAGGGCATTCATTCATTAAGTGCTTCTTTTCACAACCCATTAATTGTCTGAAGCTCGCCATGTAAAGTTTCGTTTATGATTCGTTTTCCCCTTCTTCAGATTTGCAGATTTACGTTTTCTTTTTTATTAATGTTTTTAATGTTTGCTTTTTTTGTTTATTAACCCTTTACCGCCCAGCGATGCCGTTACGCAACACAAAAAAATATTTTTGAGGATCTTTTCAGTTCAGTATTGTCACAATGTAGAAAATATCTCCCTTCTAGAAACCTTCAATTTTATAATTTAGGCATTTTCAAAGGCTTAAAATTGCGTATTTTAGTGAAAAAAATCCTTCCAATTTCTCTTAAGCTAAATTTCACTCCAAATACTTAAGGCTGTAAAGGGTTAATGCGAGCAAAGCGACGAAAGAGCGAAAAACAATGCACACAACCTAACCTAACTTAACTGAACCTAGGTTTACCGAAAAGCCGCCAAGCCTAATACCACCTACATCTCGGGCTGACGCCGAGAAGTAAGCGGCGTAAGGCTTGTCGACAGCCGAGCGAAGCGGCAAATAAAACCGTTTTTAAAGTCCTTAAGACGGGCTTTTAAAAGATTTCACTGGCAATACTGCTCTCGATTTCTATGGGGAAGTTTTCGCCGGACAGTTGGCACTACTGACCCACTGCAAGGCTGCCAAAGGCTGCGAATCGCGCGCCACCGCTCACTGGTTAGTTGGGCGCTGTCTTTGTCTGACCGTAACTGGCGCCCGGCGTGCGGACGGTGCGGACCAAAGTTGCGGACGAGCCCCGAGAACCGTGAATCGGATAAGGGACTCGTGCTTTCAGTATCAGTTATGCTGTTGGGTATACCGCTACCGGCTGTTTGACTCTTTCGTGGCAAAATGGAAGTTGATAGTCGTCCAACTTGCAGAGCGGTGATTTTTTTGGGTCCCGTCAAAAGACGCGTCAAAAGGGTTTTGCTTCATCGAGTTCGAGCCTGGCTTTCGCCTTCATATGTGGCAAGTACGTATGGTCATCCTTGCGGCGCTGTTGACTTCATTTAGTCAAATGGGACGAAATTGGAAAATCGCATTGTGGGTGCGGACTGTAATTTGATTTTAAGCGGTGGATTGCGACAATCGAATGGGACCAATTTGTGTTGATATTTTGCAAAGATTGAATAGTTGAACGTTGCGTAAGCCGCAGTGGAGCTGTTATTTGCTAGTGTGTGAGCGCTGGATAGTCAAATGGGACGCGTTTTTGTTTGACTAAAATGCAACAGGGATGTTCGATCTGAGATCAAAGCAGTGGTGTATACGTTTCTTACGACCACGTGGTGACAGATTCTCTTTTAGGGTGTTGCTATTGACCCGACATGCATTAATATAGAGAGACTTGAAGAAACGGAACCCAGCCTACTGCGTTTTAAAAAGTGACTTGTACGCACGGAAACAAATCTAATACATTTTGAATTGGGCTGTCGGGTCAATACACTCCCTTTTTTTAGCCCTTCTCCGCCCAGCGATGCCGTTCGGAAACAGAAAAATTTATTTTAGAGGACCTTCTCAGTTCAGTAATGTTACAATTTAAAACATCTCTGGAAACCTGAAATTTAATAACAGCCATTTTCCAAAGCTTAAAATTGCGTAATTTAGTGGGAAAATATTTTGAAGTATTCTGGACAGTTCAAGTAGACGGTTTGGGGAAGGAGTCAACATAACTTTCATGTCAATGACATGTAAACGAAGAAATGTATAAATGCCTATTTACCAAAATTTGTGGCTGAATATTTTTTCGTGTTTGAATATTTATGTGGTGATAAGGAGTCGAAAACGAAACGTCAGCTGGTCTTGTATACTGTAGTACTATCAGTGGCAAAAGTATCTCTCCCTCTCATATGTTTCAAACCTCTTTTACTTGAAAACGGGAAGAAATAGGACAAAAAAGTTCTGTCAAGTCGATAGATAAAGCAAATATGTATCGAATTTATTTGGTGCTCTTTTGTTGTTTCCCTTTTCCCAAGTTATGAAGGTTTGAAAAAAATGACAGAGCTATACCTTTGCCTCCGATGGTACTTACATACAAGCCCGCATTGAATACATTGCATGGATTATGTGAGGGATGCGTTCAGAAAACAATAAGCTAGTTTTATTTCGTCTAATACGTTGTTGTCGTGTTCTCAGATGGAGATGTGGACGTGGACGGGGACGTGGACGGCGAGCAGGAGGCGGACTGGCTGGAGGCGGCGGGGCTGGCGCAGCTGACGGGGCCGTTCCGCGCGGGCCGCGAGCTGGGCGACGCCGCGCTGGAGCCGGCGCTGCGGATGCTGCCGCGCCACCAGGCGGAGGCCGTGCGCCGCCGGGTGCGCTCCCTGAACCGGACGGTGCGACAGCGCGGCGGACGGCGCGCCGCGGGGGGCCGCCGCGCCGCCGGAGCCCGCCAGCGCCACCCCGACATCCGGGACGTGTTCCGGGACGTGATGCTGCCGGCGCGCGACGTGGACGGCTCCAGCACCGGGACCCGCTCCCGGAGCGCCACGCCGGACTCGCTGGACTCGGCCGAGGAGGCGGGGGCGGGGGCGTCGTCGGCGCAGGGCTCCCCGCCGACCGACGGCGGGCCCACGCCGCCGCCCAGCCTGGTGCAGCTGTTCAACCCCGTCCGCAGCGGCGCGGCGCCGCCCGTGGGACACAAGGCCGTCAGGAGGCTGCCCAGTGCGCCGTCGTCGGTGCTGCCTGTCCATGAGCTGTTTCGGGGAGCTTACCGGGGCACGCTGTTCGGCGGAGACATCGTCGCATCGGAATGCAGTAAGTCTTAAAGTTTAGGCTGATGCTTTTGACCAGACATGCATTAATATAAGGAGACTTGAACGCAAGGAACTAATATAATGCATTTTAAATGGGAGTTGACTTGAACGCACGGAGCCCAACTTAATACATTTTAAATGGAGAAGTCGGGTTAATAGATACTCCCTGAAGTTTATTCATCCGCTCGCCGAAGACTTTCAAAAATATGTTTCCCGTCCGGATCCCACCTGAACTCGTTTGCCTCCCCCATTCCACCCTCCTACGTAACTCAAAATGTATCCAATTTTCCAGCAGTTTTTAAACTACATAATAAATTTAATTTTTAAAACTGAAATTTTTTCAACATTTGATTTTAGAAGAAAATAAAAAAATGTATTTAAAAAAAAAGAACCTTAGCAGCTTCTAAAATTCGATTTTTGAAATTGGAGGCTGAAATTTTTTGTCATAGAATTTTATAAAAATAAGTTTTAAAATTAAATTTTAGGAAGGAGCATTTTCAACAGCTTTAGAAAAAAGCATCCTCAACATCTTCTAAAATTCGATTTTTGAAAATTGAAGGCTGAAATTTTTTGTCATGGAATTTCATAAAAATGAGTTTCAAAAATAAATTTTAGAAAGAAGCATTTTCTGCAGCTTAAAAAGACATTTTTTATGACAAAAAAATAGGTCTTGACTGGAGCCCAATAAATTGAAGATATATTAGAAATTTGGTGCGAATCGGTTCTTGTTAGAAAACTACCTCCGTCCAATCACTTCGTCACTTGACATTGGATTTATTCTTGGTTAACTTTTACCTTTGAACCCGTTCTTTTTTACCATCAAAATGTGTTTTTTTTTCAACTTTTTTACGCACGTATGGACTCCTACTTTCTTGAAATTCCTAAAGAACACGACTTTCTTTCGGAGCGTCGTATGAAGGAATGTGTACGTGTCCTTTGTAGCCAAACTTTGGCGCTGATTTTTTTTCTTTTTCCAGTCGAAGGAATCGAAATGCTGAACTACCAGCGGATCGGTTCTATGCACCTGTCTAAGTACCGCGGACGTGGCCGCCTCAGTCAGCATGAAAACCAAACGCAGTCACTTATCTCAACTTCCTCGCCTTCCAGTAATCAAGACCTCGCCGATTTGGAACCCAGTATAGAGTGAGTAAAACTATTCGTCCAACTGTCTTTATATTTTGTTTTACTCTTCGCTAGGCGAACTTAACCCATAACAGCCCAAAGTATTTGGAGTGAAATTTAGCTTAAAAGAAATCGGAAGGATTTTTTCCATTAAAATACAAAATTTTAAGCTTTGAAAAATGAAAAATGCCTACATTATTAAATTTCAGGTTTTCGAAGGGGTGATATTTTTTTTAATGTGACAGTACTGAGCTGAAAAGATGCTCTAAAATATTTTTTTCTGTTTCCGAACGGCATCGCTGGGCGGTAGTGGGTTAAGCTAGGCTAACTTAAACCACGCTAATTAAAACCAAGCCAATTTACGACTACTTCTAGAACTAGACGATTTTTAGCGGAAGGCTGTTTTAAGACGCCACTCTTAGTTAGGTCATGCTTTTTTAGTGTAGGGCCATTTTTCGAGTTAAGGTGACTGAGTTCGGCTCGGGCTAAAATAAGGCGGACTTTGATAACGTTGAGTCGTAGATGGCGAAGTGAAACACAAAGCCGAGATATCTATGTGAAGTGGTGTGTGGGTAAAAGTTGTTGGAAGCGACTGGAGTGAGTGTTACGTGATGTTTTGTGTTGCAGACAAGAGCTGATCGTGCCCCACGCATCTGTGACAAGAAGCCAAAGCAGTGTCTTTAAGAGAGAATCCCAAAGAGAAGAGGAAAGTGTTCGGAAGCGATCGGGCTCTCAAGGCCATCTCAGTTTTGAACAAGTCTGTCGACAGCAACAGCAAAGCAATGGCTCGCTGGACCTCCTTGTAAGTTTCCTCTTCACTAAATTTTAAGCCACTATTTTCCCCGTGAAATTTGTTCTATCAGTCCAAAAGGTATTGTCCAGTTGTGGTCGTGCAACAAGGCGGTGGCCAATGTATTTGCCCATAAGGCGGAGCCTTCCTGCGCGACCAGAACCGGACAATACCGTTTGGACTCCTAGTTCAAATGATCGCCTTTAGTTAAACGGTATAAGTGAACAAAATTTGAAGCGGAAATTTTTTGTGATTTTTGGGAAGACATATAATAGTTGTTCCCTGTTTTTCAGCATGTGGAAAATGAGAAGTACCCGCTGGCGGGTCGAACTTGGGTGGAATTCCTGGGAGAGGCGGACCAACAAAAATTGAGTAGTTTACTCCTTCTCGAAGTCACCGCCCTGTTTGACAGTTGCGGATTACGGTTTAGTAAACGAAAACCAAGCAAGCGGAAGAGAAGAGAAGGTACGTAATATTTATGCCAATTAAGTGATGTACTTACTTGACTCTAATTGTTCCGTTGTTGTTGCAGAGGGAAGTGTCTTCGGAGTGTCCTTGTCAACCCTTCTTGAACGCGATCAGCAGATGATGAAAGAGAGTTCAAAAGTGCCGCTGTTTGTTCAAAAGGTATGTTTCGCGGTAGGATGAAATTAGACGAAGACTTGAAATTTTCAGAAAAGGTTCAGAATAAGTGTATTTATCGAATGGCGAAGTGAGGAAACAATTGACCGTTCCGCTTTTACGGCATTAATTCGCAAAGTTGGGGGAAATGCTTTGGCTCTTAAGGGAGTTTTAAAAATGGCGGACAGTTTGTTGAATTATTATTTGTGACGTCTGACTTAGATAAGATGAAGGGCAAAAAAACTACTTCACGTAAAGGTAGCTATGAAAGGAACAAACTGGTTAGGTTTGTCGATAATCTACCGTTTAGTTATTTTTTAGCACCGCTAATAAAAAACAGCACTTTGAAGAAAATAAGTCAAATCAGCAACTGAACGAAAATTTACAATTTGAAGTACACCTAGCTGTTAACCCACTACCGCCCTGTGATGCCGTTCGGAAACAGAATAAAATATTTTAGAGCATCTTTCTAATTCAGTATTGTCAGAATTAGAAATATATCACCCCTCGGGGAACTTGGAATTTAATAACTTAGGCATTTTTCCAAAGCTGAAAATTGCGTAATTTAATGGGAAAAATCCATTGAATTTTTCTTAGCTAAATTTCACTGCAAATACTTCGGATTGTTATGGGTTAAGCATCAAGACTTATGGTTAAACTGAAGTGAATGATCACCAAACGTAGTAATTTCCCAAACTTTGAAATTTTTAAAAAGGTTTTTCGATGTTTTAATTAATTTGACTTTCATCGCTGGAACCACCTTAAGTGAGCAATCGTTCAAGAGTGAACTAAACTAGGTTACGTTAAGACATTCGTTTTGTATATTTGATCCATGCCTGTCTTTTTAGGGGACCCAGGGAAGTAGTTTGTAATGCTATTGGTATTTTTCAGTTGGTGGGTCACCTGGAGAGGAGAGCGTTGACTGAGGAAGGTATTTTGCGCGTGGCTGCTCACCACGTTAAGGTGAACGCTTTGACCCATAAGCTGGAGGAGTCGTTCTACAGCAGACCTGACGAAGCCGACCGGGTGCTGGACAGCGCCACGCCCCACGAGCTGGCAGCCCTCCTCAAGAAGTGGCTTAGGGACCTGCCCCAGCCCCTCGTCACCCCCGAGCTCGTGTCCCTCTTCTACCGCACCCACGAACTCCCCGATCATCTCTGCTCGAGGGCCCTCAACCTGCTCGTCCTTCTTCTCCCGGCCGAGAACCGCGCTACACTGCGGGTGCTCATCGAGTTTTTGAACCACGTCGTTGAGAATCAAGAAGAGAATAAGATGTCGTTGCACAACGTCGCCATGATCGCTGCTCCGTCTTTATTACCCCCGAGGTAATTGACTCTGTTAATATGAAAGCTGGAGAGTTCCATCTTCGTTTAGTTTTATTCGATCCAATCATTCTATCTCTCAACGTGTTTTCGCGGCTTGATGACCACTATTTCGCGCCCTAACCTCGTGCAAATGCGTATTTGATGCCTTCTCCCCCCGCGAACTAACTCCATCCTCCTCTTCCCACTGTCTTTTCCTATCTTTTGTTGTTTTCCACTGTACTCTTTGAACAACTCTCAACAAATTAAGCATCAGGCACCGGCTCTTAACTCTTTTAGAGTCCCGCAATGGGATCCAATCGTCAATCGTTCAAAATTCAAAGGAAAAGAATGAGCCTAAAAAATTGAAGAAAATCCTAGAGACCCCCTAGCCTTTTATAATTTTTTTGGCCATTTTTTTTTAAATTTAATTTTTATTTGACTATTGGAATGGATGGAGGGAAACCTTGAATCGTTAGAAACGTTGCCCATAGCTCAATTTCTTCATAAAATCGCCCTGAAAATAAGAATTTAAAAGCTTAACCCCTCAATCGTTTTAACACTTTTCTGAGCTCAGCCGTCAGAGTTCTTGCTCTTCAATATCTTAACGGAGTGCTTAGAACTCGTGTATATCTTTTTCTGTGTATTTTACTTAAGTGAGTAGCCCTCAAAATGATATGGCTTAAATACGCATACGATTTCTCAATGTTCGGAACCGTACTCCGGAAAGATGAAACATGATCTCGTGATGTCGTTTAGACGACGTAAAATTTGTGTCGGGCAGTGTTGGTATTTTTCTTTTTATGCTCATTGGTTTTAATATTTTTAAAATGTCATATTTTGGTTGCACATCGTTAATATGTTTGAATTAAAGGTATGAACAGGCTGCAACGCCGGTTTAAAATTCAACCTTCAAAACTTAAGTGTTGTTAAAAAATTCAGATAAATAAATTAGAGATAGAAAATTTTCGAACTCATGACATCTGTAGAAAGCGCTTCCAATAATGTTTTCTTTTTATTGATTTTACTCCAAATTTGTTTTCCTTCTCTATTCCAATAATAATGTTGATAATTTATTTCCCAGGTACGTGGAAGGAGCGTCAAGTCACTCATCAGATAAGTCATCCCTGAATTCGCAAGTGAATCTAGCCGCGGTGTGCTGCCAAATCAGTGAAACGCTAATGCGAGCAGGCGACTCTCTCTGGGTGGTACCTCAATCTCTGGTCAACCAAGTTAGGAAGCAAAATGAGCAAGAGAGACTTCGAAGGCTGAAAGACAATAAACCGGTAAGATTACCTAAAAGAAACCTTGTTTAACCCCGTAAAGACTTTACGTCTTAGTGAGCGTTGATTTTATCACTCTACGATTTAACCGCAATCATCTCTCAGGCTTTCTTTATCCAAACACTCACAAAACATCTTAAACTTAGTTTTCCTTTTTTTTCGTAAAGAAACAGTCACCTTAACTTGAATAGTAGGTATTAACCAAGTTTCGAATTGCTAACATACGGAAATTTATGCCTCTGTATTTAGCGTCTTTTTTTTTGTCCCTTTTTTTCTTTTTTTTTTTTTTTTTTTTTTTTTTTTTTTTTTTTTTTTTTTTTTTTTTTTTTTCTTTTTTTTTTTTCTCTTTTTTTTTTTGTCTATTTT
>Ga0058701_10005919_pt1 | contig 10249 bp, 8 predicted proteins | sample AgamicOrMae_FD_97039 | JGI IMG/M metagenome (GOLD analysis project Ga0058701, IMG submission 97039) | Agave microbial communities from Guanajuato, Mexico - Or.Ma.e | ecosystem: Host-associated > Plants > Phyllosphere > Phylloplane/Leaf | place: Guanajuato, Mexico | collected 2012-06-04 | reverse complement strand
TCCGCCATCTTGGAGATCCAGCGACAGCGCCCTCTCGCGCCAGTGGCCAGCGGCTCGGACAGGCTCGGCTTGCCATGGCTCAGTTTGTTGTGAGGCCGAGGCTACGGCGCAAGTTGTCCATTTGAAACCGATAAGTAAACCACTGTAGCCGAAAATGGCGTCGAATGACGTCACAGAGCCAGCAGTCCTCCAGCCAATCAGCGCTCGTCAGGGCATTGTCTTATCTCTATCAATAGAGGGCTCTACCTCGAGGTAGACATTCTTGGCCTAAGGCCACATTCTTTACTCTTTGCGCGGGTAAACACTAAGGTAAACACTGGTACTGTACTCACACACTGCCCTGATTACTTCTCTGCCAAAAAATGTTTTGTGAAAGATGTTACGAGCTAATCAAAGAACTAGATCGAGCACAGGATACAATGACTCCATTCAATGTAAGTATCTTGATCGTAAATCCACTTATTTTCATGTCGAAAAATTACGTTGCAAAAACAGAGGTTAGGAGACTCAAGTACGTTCTAATATTAATTTGTGATTTTCGCAACGTATCTTCATTTAGAGTCTCATTTCTGTGAAAAAATTAGCCTTTTTATTTATTTTTCGCTGGTTGTATTTTATCGGCGAACTTTGTAAACGCTGACGTTATGTTGTACATAACCTCTATTTCGGTGCGCCTCCTAGGTTCTCCTCAAGAAATATTATAGCAATAATTGGGCATGAGCTTTGTGATATTTTCCTTTTTTTTTCCTTTCCTTATTTACAGGGAGATGCTGTACGCTCAATTATCGACGAAATTCACCAGCTATACGCGCAGAACGTCACTTTCGCGTAAGTTTTGTGAGCAGGAACTTGTGTTTGGTTTAGAAAAAAATAATAGACAGAACCGATAGAAAACTCGTGGTCCACAAACAAACCTTCAGAAAACCGGAAATATTCTCCGAATGCAGCGTGTCATGATCCTCGTAACATTTCCGAGTTGTTCGCTCAGTATTTCCAGCTTGATATGTGTCAAACGAAATTCTTTGTTGCAGGAATGCGTCCTCAGAAGATCCCGGAGATGACAGGGGTGCTGCAATTGCGATACGTCACGTAGCTATTGAGAGAAATAAGCGGTGTTTAATGGCGTACGTGTAAGTACCCAAAAGTATGTTATGTTGGGATTTCAATTTAAATTATTTGCTGAAATCAATTAATCATTGCAATTTTAGATACAACCGGATGCAGCTCATACGGCAAATGCGATGGCAATTCGGCAGCATTTTGCCCCCTGAAATAAAAGCTAACTTGTGTGAACATGAGGTAAGTTAAATAATAAGATGATTTTTTTTTAAAATGTGTCCTTGTTGTTATTCTTCTTCTTTCTTAGATTCTGTGGTTCAATGGATACAGCAAAGTTCTGGCGACATACATGCGCTCGATCGGTGGAGGGATGGGGCTTAACTTATCGCAAGACCTAAAACCACCAAAAAGTCTAAATGTTCAGGTAATTACTTGAGTTTTAATTTTTTCTGAGTCAGCGTTTTTGAGATGTAGTATTGAGGAGTTGCATTTTGTGTTTTTCAGGTTCGATGTCTAATGGATTACGGAAAATTCGAATTGGATAACGGAGAAGTCGTTGTTTTGAAAAAGGACAGTATACATCTTATGTCGCGTGCCCAGTGCGAGCCGCTAATTGTTCAAGGCATCTTAGAGCACCTAAAGCACTGAGACCTGTGATAATGTGATCCTTTCAAATAAGTTTATTCGATATGGTGATTTGTCTATTATGAATGGTATCAGGCAAATGGTTCCCATGATTATGTTCATTTAAAGTAATTTTTATGAGAGCTTGTGAGAAGAAAAATAACTTTGTGGGAGCAATGTACAGTGGACCACAAAAGTCATGACCCCTGTTTCCATGTATTTCTTATGGAAGCAGAGGTCATGACTTTTGTGACCCCTTGTACTTTGATCAGAGTTCTTTCAAGCCAACTTAGTAAAATACAACAATTTAAAAAAATCTGTTAGTCATTGCTTTTTAAAGTAAAAATTATATGGAACAAAATATCTCATACCTTAAAGATAAAAAATAAACTCATCAAAGAACTTTAGGGTAGACAAAATAATTTTTGGAGCATCATCACACCAAAACTAAGAATCACCTTTAAAGCTTTGCTTTATCACTACTGTCTGCATTACACTGAAAGTACCTCGAATTGCCTCAGCAAAACTGTTGTGTTTATGCAGGAATATTTCAAAGAGATAGTTATGTTAATAAAAAAAAAAATTGCTCATATAATTTTTTTTCAAGTGGGATAAGTTTAGAAACCATGCGAATCAGTAAAATCTAGAGCTAAAATCTCTGCCTTCTACTTCATACTGAGATTTGCTACTTGTTACCTTATTACATGACTGACCCTTAATGTAGGAAATCTTAATAAGATTTAAATGAGGGGGGGGGGATACCCCACACGATCATCAGCAGTGAAGTTATGTTGGGTTCAACCGGTAGTGTCCGCTTGCAGGCAATATACTAAGAATCATAAGACAAAGACAATTCTGCTTCCAGACCCTCAGGTAAAAGTAAATTTTTTTCTACCTTGGTAGCTTCATAGGATTTTCAAAACTTTTCGAGCGATACTTTGCAAACGGAAAGCTGCAGAAAGGAATTCGCTTTACTTTTAATTGTCTACTTTCGGTATTAATTTATGCTTCATGCTCGGATGTTATTCATTAATTTAGCACCCCATACGCACCCCCAATCAGGAGTCTAAAATCCAGCCGTCTAATACATTCCCGAAGCAGCACGGTAATGGAAACTAACCTACTTGAGGGTGTTCCAGTAGTTGGGACGGGTAATATCTGCTGTCATTTAAGTCCTCCGAAAAACGTTGCACTGTCATTCACAACAGAATCAAAAGTCTCGCGAGCCGTACTGCACTACACACGTTTAACCGCACAACACACACACTGCTCTGCCCGCCCGGCACGGTGAGAAGCATCTTCTCAGGCGCGGCGGATGGGCACGAAATCCTGCTCTACGACGAGCAAAATATTCGCAAATCTGTTAGCGCAAAATACTTCTAATGGAGCGCCGTTCGACGATTGGTCAGGGTGGCGATACAGTTGAAATCACGTGTGCAGACTTCTAACATACACGACGAAACTTTTGAGTGACATTTCACGAAACCTCGAGTACATGTGTAATGTAACGCATACACCTTGACTATTATTACCGATGGGAAGAAAGTCCCAACCGCCCACGCGATTTTAAGTCAACGGGGATAGATTGCCCTGTTTTTCTCCTTGCCTGCTCGGTGGCTTTTGAACTTTGTCTCAGTTTGAAAGGGGCCTAACTCGAAGTTAGTCGAATTAAAATAAAAACATTCCGAACTCTCCTTAAAGCTGAGGAGCGTTTGGAAAACATAATTTTAGATTAGGAAGACTTTTTTTTTCTGGGTATCAAAGTTACTGACATGCGACGATCGCAGCTTCCGAAAACTCAGAGCCCGGGTCGTTCTTCAATGATTGCTCAAAATTTCAACTATGTTCTCCAATAATATCACATCTGCGTATTTCAACCTCAATTCAGTTTTTAGGGCACAAATAAATTTACCTCGGATCCTTAACATTAGTCCCACGAGTGCGTCATTGGGGGCTAGTAACAAATTCATACGACGTATCCTAAAAAAATTAGTGGTGCACTTTATTGCCCAAGAAATTCTGTGTTTGCACGATCTCCCCTCTCTCTCCCCCAAACTCTGTTTTTTCGCTCGTTCAGGTCCGCCATTTGTTATCCGGAGCGTTCTCATTGGATGGGGATGCCGCGGATTACAAATGGTGGACCTGAGCAAGCGGGAAAACAGACTTTGGGGGAGAGAGAGGGGAGATCGAGCAAACACAGAATAGGGCCTTGCCTGATTGATTTAGCAGTGATTAGGAATAAAGAACAATCATCCGACTAGACATGGTGTATGGTTACTTTATTGATTGAAATAATCAAATCTAACAATATTATATAAATGTCAATATTTGTATTAGATGTCGAGTGATCACACTTTTTTCCACGTAATTCACTGATATAATGTAATGTCAGCGAAGATCTCCGCTCTGAGATGTAAAAACAACGTCTAATTGCAATAGCATAGGTCCTTCTCCTCCCAAGCACACACGTATCATAATTGCCCAAAATCTGAGCACTCAAATTATTATAAACCTTCAGGAAAAGAAAAGTAAATAAAATAAAGTAGATAAAACTATAAGTTTCTATGTACAGTATCTCCTTGAACGATTAAACATCTATATTATTTCTCATAATTCAATATTACGCTAGCTCGCTCCTCCAATTAATCACATTTCACACATCAGATGAACAGAACTTTTGCATTGAGTTTTGTGCAATAAGGCACAGGGAAACAGACGTTCTCGCACACTCCACTCAATCAGCCTTCTTCCTTTCACTTCGTGCTTCCGAGAGAAGCACTTTCTTTGGCATCAGTGCTGCTGCTGCTCGACTAGCAACTCCACAAATCAACTACTCTGACGCAATGTTCTCACGTTGCTGATGGGTTCTGGCGAAACAGCTAGCCACAAACGGCAATCGGAAAAAAGTACCTGGGCTGGGTACCTCTAGACAAGCATTCACAACAAAGGAGAATTTCACGCTTCAACACAAACCGACAGTGTTAAACTGAAGCAAAGATTCTTTCAAATCGCTCAATCGCCATAGTTTTACGTCTAACAACGCCCCTTCCACCAGTTAGCTACATACAACGGATTTGGGTCATTTCCGAACAAGTCTTACCAAGCACATAAGTTTGGTCATCCTATGTTCCATTGTCTATTCACAACTCGTTCAGTAATTCCGATAGGTGGCGCCCCACTGCGACGGCGAGGACTTGTAATCACTTTCTTTATCACTTCCGCAAAGTCGGACGGCGTCCGCAATCCCTCGACAATCACAACCGCCACAACAATCGAGTCGAGGCGAAGGACCTTCCTCCGAGACGATGCTGTCTCACCTCCTCGCCGCGACCGGCGGTACAAACAGCCGCACCGGCCGGGTCGAGTGCAGTACGTTAAAATGAGATCGGTTTCAATGGAATCACATAGCGGCCGGCACCTAGTTTAGATGGAACCCCTTTTCTCGGGTCGCAGCTAAGAGACGCTCGCGAAGGATTTCCTCGGAGGGGTACTCCGGCAGTTTCAGGTAATGTACGCAAGTGTTCACAGATGGGTAGCTGCCCACTCCGGCGTCCACCTTCCGCACCACTGTGAGGCGAGGGTACAGGTTGGCCAGTCCGCCCGGCGGAAGCGAGGAACATCCTGTGGTGAACTGCAGGAATGCCTTCCGCTCCTCCGCAAACATCTTCAGGAGAACGTTCACCAACCTCTGGAAACCCGGACTGCGAAACAAACCTCTTGTTAGATTTTTTGACTAAACACCTTCACGGAGGCAGTCTCCCGTGGAATAGCAGGGGGCATTGCGCTTTTCAAAACGCAAACGAGTAATGTAAACAACTAATTACAAATTGAATAAACCACGAAAATCGATTTTTTGGAACATACCTGTCTCGCGTGTACCCGAGTTTCGGCTCGGTGTAGTTGAGCAAGTCTTCGCGGGTCCACTGCGGGTTCTGGTCTCCGCAGAGCATGACGCGTACTTCCTCCGGGCTGAAGGCTCGCAGCTTGTCCATCGGGAACACCTGGTTAAAGCCCTGATAGAAAGCCTGCATCTGCCGCGCGATACCGCGCTCCAGGCAGAACGACTCTGTCAGCTCGGCGTACTCCTCCACGTTGTCAATCGTCACCTGCAAATCACAAGTAGCGTCAGACGACACGAGATGAGCCAAAGTTCACAAACGAATCGGGAAATCTGCTTTCAGAGGATCTTTCATAAAATGCCATCCCAAAACAGAGGAAAACGAAGAAATCGGTATGACAACCCGTAATCTTGATTTGCCTCAGCGGAAGAAAAGTCATCGACAACTTTTTCTGTGATCTTTCCCTTGAGACAGAAGTGAAAGTCCAGTTCTTACCTCAATATCAGATCCACCCGGGACGAGTTCAGCTGACGTGTAGCCAAACACCCGAGACGAAGGCAGGTACACCATCGTGAGTGCGAGATCTTCAAGGCGCACGACCGGCCCGGACGAGGACGCCGATAAAGCGAGATTCTGGGTTTGGTGCGCGCGCGCCTCGGCCGACAGCGAGTTGTCGTGGGCGATCCGGGCCTTGCGCTGCGCCAGTTCGGCCAGCTGCCCAAGGAACCTTCCCCGCACCGGGTCCACTTCGGCCAGGTCCTCGCTCGTCAGGATCTGACTGAACCACGGGCGCGTCTCCTCGGCGCTCACCTTGGGCGGGTCCAGCTCCAGCTCCTTCTCGCTCTCCTCCGAGATCAGCGATGACGTCATGGCATCGTCCTCGCGCCGCCAACCTGGAGCCACGCCGATGCGCTGATTCACCGTATGCCGGACTTCGCCTTGGCACATGAGCTTGAGGAACGGTTGCGACAGCGGAAGATCGACCAGACGACTGTCCTGGAGGACTTTGGCCAGGAACACGCCGAGGAACCAGAAATACTTGACGGCGCGGTCACACGCGGCCGAGTCCTGAGGGAGGGGCGCTGGGAAGAGGCCGGCATGCCGGCGGACATAGTATCCTGGAGGCTTGATGCCCTCGCCCAAGTCGACCGGTTGGTCCATACCGGTGTCGTCGTCGTCGCACAGCCACATCCCTAGGTCCTTCCTCTGGATCTCCGCGGCGACGAGGGCGTAGAACTCGAGAGTGGGACCAAGACCGGTACCCTCCTCGTTGAGGAAACCGACTTCCAGGATGCTCTTCCGCTCGGAGTGGAGCTTCATGACTTGCGTGGCCCAGCTCAGGAACTTCTCTCCGCGCGGGATCTTGACGCGCTCGTGCTTCAGCCGCCCGATGCGGAATTCGTGGGGGTCATCGCGGCGCGGCGACAGTCCCGGCGCCCTCTGCCGCTCAAGCACGGCGTCGCGCTGCGTTTGCAACCAGACAATAGACCTGCGAAAACGACCTTGGTTAACCACTGATGTCCTTCACCGAGCACATATTCTTTCTCAATGAAGTTGAGTTTACCTAGAGGCTCCAAAGGCAGTGCAGTTGAAGTACAGTAACCGCGTCTCGAATGGAAACAGGAATGGGCAAGAATGATTCAGCTCCTGACACCAAGTCGGCAGCGCACCAGATGAAAGAACTAACGGGTCTTGAATTTGTTGCATGATCTTGTTTGTGATTTTCTTTGAAGTGAAGTGTTCTGGTGTGGGCTGGCTCTCGCCGTCGCCATCTGAAACGAACAGACATAAATGGTCAAACGCCTTTTATCTACATTAGGATTAGATTAAAAACCTAAGATATGGTCGAGAGTATTTTTTTTCTTTTTTTTTTGTGCGACGCCGCCGAGTATCTTTACGGGACCTCTTAGATGCTTTGCGAAAAAAGGCAAACTTTTGGCTGATGCGGCTAGTTATCAATAAACTCCACCCGCAATGGCTTACGTAATGTTCCGTCTGTATAGTCAAATCATCCTCTTAAAAAAACTTGAGTTCTCCTTATTTTCTTCTAAATTCAAATCTTAGATCCTATCGTTTGTAGCCTTATATTCAAAAACCACCCTATCTTTCCCCAGAATCCCCCCCCCCCCGACGAGATATTTGTTTGGACTTCCCAATGTCGTCGGTTTGAAGCCTTACCGGTACCTTTGAAGAAGTATGATTCAACTCACCATTGACGGGAGAGCCTGGCGTTGAATGCGAGGGATCCGTGCAAATAACATAGAGATGCCTGAGCAGTTGCAGGACGTCCTCGACAGTACAAGCCATAGCCCCTCCGGGCGATCCGAACATCGGCTGCGCCAAGGGCGTCGACGGGGTCGATCCGGCGGACTGGCCGCTCCTTGCGCCGTTGCGCGAGTACAGGGTCACCACGGGGGTCGAGTCCCCGCCGAAGTCCCTATCACAGCCATCCTCCTTCCTGGCTTCTCTGTAGGCGATGGTGTATGTCGGCTCCCATATTCTCCGGAGCTTCTCCTGGCGGGAGCCGAGGTCCGCCTTCTGGACAAGTTCCTGGACGGCGTGGAAGATGGTCCACGAGGGGTCTGTCAGCTCCACCTCGACGTCCGGCACTCCGGGGAGGTTCGGTCCGCGGAGCACGAGATGAAGTCTTGGTTGGGGTGCCAGATCGGCTTCGCTGCCCGCGACGCTCGTGTCGTCTTCTTCGCCGGGCTCGGGGACCTCGAAGTCCGTCGTCTGGTTAACGTTGGGCCGCCCGGGCCGGGGGTCGAACACCGGGATGAGCGCGGAGAACTGGCGCTTCAGCACGAATTCGTCGTCCCAGCTCCTCCGCTTGCCGCTGCCGCCCGCGCACCCGTTCCGTCCCTCGAACCCTCCCTCTTCGTCCTGCAGGGCATGATCAATCTCCTGTTCGACACGGGCATTTTTTCGTATGAAAAATGGTCACAAAAAGTGCAAATAAACAAAACAAACGTGCGAGGATATCTTGCAACAACGATGCGAAACAAAGAAATTCTACCAAAAACGATCGATCCTCTGTGCATTTTGACAAAAAATAATAAGTAACCAGGGAGTACACTACGGAGAGCAAGCTTACATTCAAACAGTAACACTTTCTTGCGAGCTTTTTCGCCTTGTTGCAAAGAAAAAGGGGAAGAAGCTGCACTACACGAAGCATTCTACTCGGATGATCGGTTATTGCGGCTTGTATTTTTGAGCTACGCGGAAAAAATACCATAAACAAAAATCGCGTACATTATATCCATATTCGACGAACAATGCATATTAAACCTGGCTTAAGGAAGCCCTCGGTGATGGTGGGGCCTTACATACACCTAATACAGAACTAGCCTTCATGGATTTGGTTATTCATTTCAACCGAGTCTTAATGTACGTTATATAAAATAAAAACTGATCATGTATCCGTTAACACTTTAGCTTATTCAGGTTTCATACGCATTTGGAATTTTGAAATTCTCTGACTTTTCCCGGCTTTCCAGACGGAAATTTTCTTATTCCAGGTCGTTTCCAGAATGTTCCAGCGCGAGGGGTCATGTCAATAAAACTTAATAAAAGTGGTTTCTTGGTTTCCTTTATATCAACGTGCGTCTGGAACGCCATTAAAAAAGAGGGTAAAAATAATTCGTGCGGCGGGGAGGGGTGTTTAGCTGTCGTGGCATGAAACGTCTCATGCGGCACGGAGAAATACGGGTCTCGCGAGCACAATAACAGGGCGAGACCTTAAAATTGCGAGACGCGCGTACAATTCAAACGGCAAAATCTTGTTATTTGAAGGAACTCACGCAAAAGTCCCTGACTCTTCCAAGATTATTTTTTCCCCTGACTTTTCCCGGTTTTCCAGATGCGTATAAACCCTATTCAGGCTTGAGGTAGAACCTTATTGATGGTAAAGTCAATACTTTAAAGCGTTAAAAAAGAGCCGACGAACATTCTAATTCGTTAGGGTTGGAATAGGTGGAGCAAGATAATTTCCAAGATTAAAACAAAACATTAAACTTTGCTGAAAATAATTACAATGAGCGTTCAAGTCTCCGCTGCTCCAAATGAAACAAACCCAGGCTTACCATAACTTCTTCGTATTCGTCGTCCTCATTCTCGTCATCATTTTCATCATCATCGGGTTCCGCCATCTCGTCGTCATCCTCCAGTTCGGCCAACAGCCTCGGTACACGACAACTTTCCAGGAAATCCTGCAGTCAAGAAAAGAAATCAGTACAAAGGACTCGCTTAGGTGTGACAAACACATTGAATGCAATCTCACTTAGCCAAAGTTACTTGAACCGGTTCAGAAGCGAAGCAAAAATCAATAAATTGACTGACCTCCAGACTGACCTGCTCGCTGTCACTGCTTGTGGAAGTCAAGCTCATGGTAAGCGCTTGGCTCAAGCAGGGTCCAGCCCCGGCAGACGTGGAGATGCTTCCAGCTCCACCTCCGGTACCTGGATTACTTGCTGCTGTCAAGCTAGGGTAACTCTGAGCTGAGCTTAACAAGGTACCTGCGAAAAAGAAAACCAAGTCTGAAATACCTTAACGACTCAGGTTTCACAAACAGCGCGTGGGAAACAGACGGTTCCCAAAACCCTGACTTTAGGGGGGCATTCGATAGCGCCAAAAACCACAAGCGCCAACGCCGCAAGCGCCAGTCCGTAACCGCCAAACGAGAAAAGTCGCAAACGCCAAAGTTCGTATAGGTTAGGTTAGGTCAAGTT
>Ga0058701_10005918_pt1 | contig 10249 bp, 2 predicted proteins | sample AgamicOrMae_FD_97039 | JGI IMG/M metagenome (GOLD analysis project Ga0058701, IMG submission 97039) | Agave microbial communities from Guanajuato, Mexico - Or.Ma.e | ecosystem: Host-associated > Plants > Phyllosphere > Phylloplane/Leaf | place: Guanajuato, Mexico | collected 2012-06-04 | reverse complement strand
GCTTTATAGATCATTTTTAAGCACAGTTCCGAAATACGTCTGGTTGAATAGGCCTTTCTAGATTGGGCCGCCGTAGACTAAGCGTGTTCGTCCGTTTTTAAGGTTCTCCGAGGTAATGCGGCTTTCAAAGGTAAATCCGCCTGTTCTAGAAACTGGTACTTCCTTGATAATTTTGGAATCTGTACCAGTTTTTGTTGGATTAATCTTTTAAAGCCACATAACCTCGGAGAACAACACTGCCGAACACGCTTAGTCTATGGCGGCCTTGTCTCGAATGGTCTATTGCAAGATCTTTTCTGTGCAAAATTGCTCGAGAAAAGCTTGGAACACAGGCTCGAAATTTAAGCAGAAAGCTCCAAAGGAAACAGCTGGTTAGAGATTTAGAAGCAGATTCAGGCTTTTTGTTCGTGGAGATACTCGCTAATGATAGGAACTTTTTGTTAGAAAAACACACCCTAGATTTCACCATACTGAAATAGACTTTTTTTCAGTAGACTGTCTCGGTGAACAGACTCCCAAGATTTAGAGACGAAAGCCTGAGATGGACCGTCTGTGCGCAGAGTCCCAAGAGAGACGTTTCACGATACCAAATAAAGAGCTTGTTTTAAGCTTTAAGAATTCCCAGACGCAACTTCTGAGGCTCTAGACTTGACCTGTGGACATCATCCCATCTGTCTGGCAAAGTCCCGAAGGATTATGCGGGACAGGGCATATCTTTATCTAATAAAAAATGTCCAAGAAAGGGATGCGATAAATTCTGCACAACCCACAGACAAGGTGGCTCAACGTAAACCTCGTTAGCTCAACAATAGCGACATCCAGTTTTTTTTCCTTTCCTTCTCTTCAACTGAAAGTACTTGAGCTTGCAAAGAAACAAAGGGCCGGCCCGCCAGCCCTCGCACGCTTCCACGATGATTTTACAAAGCTTCACCTTGACCTTGCTGGTCGTCCCCCAGGGACAGTACTTAAACTACATAACCTACATGTAGAGACCTAGTATTCATAGGCTATTTTATGACCAATCGTGGCTACGTAGTTTATGGAAGTCCCCGTATACACGATGGATTCCCGATGTAGATTCTTCGAGTTGAAAAAGTCAATTAACATGGCAGCTGACAGTGAATATTTCGGGCGGGGGGGACTTTTAGGGAACGTCCCTTGTCAATCTGTCAGTTAGTTTGCAAAACTTGGTAGTTGGTTACCAGATGTTTGTATCTCCCTCCCGGCTGGCGACAAACTCATTTACTAAAATTTTATTCAAGCGCTGCCAAAGCGTGACGTTCTCAGAATTTCCCATCTAATATTAACCATTTCCGCAAAAACCTCATGTTTGCTAAAATTAGAAACCATCTAAATAATGAAAATCAAAAGCGAAAAAAAATCACAACAGCATCCATTTTTTAAGGTGTACGGTTGATAGCATTGTTGGCAGGTCAGGGTAGACTTAAAGAATGTTGAAAAAAAATAGGTTGAGGAAGATAACTGAAAACCTGGTTGATAAAGTAAGTTGAAGTAAAGGTTATGTTGGGTTTTGGTTAGATTGATGAAAGGTTGAATCAGGTGAGGTACTATTCAAGTGACGTAAGGATTAAAAAATGTTGGATTTTAGGTCATACCTAGGGTTTTGGGTCGATTTGGCATAGCGTTAAGTTTAAGGTATGTTTCTTAGCGTTACGTTCAGTAACGTCTTAAATAGGTTTCGTGATGTTAGTCTACATTAGGTTAGGTTACGTTTGGTCAGGTTAGGTTAGGTGAGGTTTACCGTTAAAATGAACAAGTTTACTTAGCTGATGAGTTTAAATCAGGTTTAGAGAATCAAGGCTGCTTTGGCATCGAAGCTATCGTAACATCTGAATTTTTCACACTTTTAACTCAGTTTGTAGACTTGAACTAATTTCCTAGAGGTTAAGTTTGAGCAAAGTTTCGCTCGTATCCGATGCGGCGACCAGCGCCGAAATGGCTTTTTATTCGATCGCTTGACAGAACAGCCACTCGACTGGAAAAGTCTCCTCTTAAGTGAATAACTGAGCCTAGCCGAGACTGCTTACCGTGAGCACTGGCGTGACCTAATAGATTTTTAGACGCAAAGGAGACTCTTCTGAACGCAAACAGATCAAAAGTTGTGACGCAGTTTTAATATGAAAGGTTATGAATTTTCTATGTGTCATATCTCCGTTGCCAAGCCGTGCAGACCGAGGAAGAAGGCATACCCAATCGAACTTAGGTTAACCGAACTTTCACTCTACTAAAAAAGGTACTTCCTAAAAATTTGTCCACAAATTTTCGTTTATTTATTGAAAATTTGGAATTTCATTAAAAAAGCTTGTTTTAATTTTTGACACTCTAAAAAATCTGGATTCTGCTTGCAAATGCAAGCGGAAGCAAGATTTTAAAACGTGCTATAGGTCTCTTCGGCAGGAAACCAATCATCAGTGTATGATTTCACAAGTTGGACTTCAGCTCCAACCAAACGTGAAGTCCTCAACCCAACGCCAAAATCAACTACACGGAAAAAACGGATTTGTTACAGCAACAAAATTAGGGCAACAAATAAAATTTTTGTTACTGCAACCAAAAATTTTGCTGCAGCAACCAAACGTTTTGCTTACAGAACTAAACACTTTGTTGTTGTAACAAAATGTTTTTGTTATCGATATTTTAAGAAATGATTTCGTTAGTATACCAAAACCTTTTTTCCCGTGTACGAGATAAAAATGTCTCCCTGATTCATGCCTTTTCAATAAAACTGGCTTCAGCTTCGCCTTAATCAAAAATTTATCAGTTGTTCCTAATTACAGCTTAAAAAAAATTTGAGGCAAAAAGTTCTTCATGAATTCTTCTAAATTAAAATTTATAAGGCATCGGGAGGAAAGCAATCTTGGAAAATTTCAGTATAAAAATATGTCGTTTTGGCAGCGTTTCGCTGTCAAACGAGCTTCAACTAGCACGAATAATTAGGGCAAATGTTGAGGCAGTATAACGTCTGAAAGGGTTGAGGAGGGAGAGAGTTTGCTGTTCAAATTTTAACGCCTTCTCAAGTATTAAGAGGACTCCAAGCGAAATGCGCTGCAAATACTCGGGGCCGAGAGACGACGTTGCGATGCTGCTCGATACTCACCTTGGCACTGGAATCCTTGTTTGCCGAAACCCCTGGAATAACACACAAAAATCAAAGTTAGGACAAGCTGTATTGCTTGGAGAGGAAATATCCATATTCCGGAGTGGAATAGTCTGTTTTCACAGTGAAATAGACTACTTATTTCTTCGGAGTGAAATATTTACTGCCTTCGCAGGGAAATGTTTACTTCTTTTTCGGAGTAAAATGCCGCTCACTCTTTTTTGACTGCAATATTAATTTCTCGGAGAATGAAATTCTGTTTGATGCATTTTGGCGTCATTATTTTAATCAGATGAATATTAATACTCTAAAGCCTAAAATCAGCGATTTTTTTAAAATGTCAACGTTTATTAATTACTTTTTTTAATTATTATTTTTTACGGTGAAAGTTCACATCTCTATATACGGCTGAGATACCTCGAATGAAAACCCGCTGAAATTCGATATATTTATTAAACAGTAAAACAATACACAAACAAAATTAGGAGTGAAAATTCGCAATAGGAGTGAAAATTCACTCCTAAATAGTGAAAAGGGAGCCACTTTTCACTTGAGCTACATTTCACTTCTTAGGAGTAAATGTCTACTCCTAAAGCGAATTTTTACTACTATTTTTTGTTTAGCGTGAATTGGAAAATAGTGAATAATGTCTGTATTAACGATATCTCACTTAGTGAAGGTCAATGCACAGTCAATCCTGTACTGGGAACCCATAATGTATGTCTGCAACGTTTGTAAACAGTGAATTGTTCACCTCAAAACATTGGCTTTCTATTGTTTCGAGGTGGGCGAAATCTACTTGGAGACATCACTCTGACCTATACGAATTCACCCCGTGTGTACGATCTCACCCCAGTTTACGGCGCCTAATTCATTTAGCTTCCTAAGATAAATATCGTGCAAGTATTGTACACTTTTAGAATCATTAAAATTGATAACCACTGCTTGAAATTCAATGGAACGGAAAATATTATCATATTTTCATTTCTCTGCTAGCTTCCGGTGACTTTATAGGGTACTGTCCTAAGACTGTACTTTACGAGCAGACGCACCAGAAGTAAAAAGAAGTAGTGGTTAAGCATTTGCAAATTGCGTCAATTCGCTGAATCTAGGTACATACATCCAAACTCTCATCAATATCGCTCTGAAATTATTTACGGTCTCAAGCATTTTAAACCCAGTTTTAAACCCATTTTAGGGAGTTTCCTACAGCCTTACCTGAATACAATACGGGTATTCCCTATCATTTGTACGAAGTGATTATTCACACGCTGCCCCATTTAAAATACGTTAGGTTCGTTTCCGTACGTTCAAGTCTCCCTTGTATTAACATGGGCGTGCGAATAGAACTGACCTATTTTGTATCATCAAATCTCCTTTAACAGATTACCCTAAAAACCCATATACGAAGCGGCGATCTATGTTAAAGCACGAACCCATTGTAGTTACAATTTATTGCATGCTTAGGCAGCTGCTATAACCCACATCGTAATAACGGACGTATAGTAGTCACAGGTAAGATAGAATTGTAACCGTTACGATGATTATGTATTCACCACTTAACATAATTAACTTGGTTGAATCAGTGATAGTTTCGTTCTTAAACCGCACTTGAATTTCTGTTGTATACATATATGTCTCATAACTCAACATTATAAAGTATAATCCGCTATTTCAGACTGGGTCGATCACTAAAAATATTGCGGGATTCAAAAATTACTCTTAATATTCGAAACCGGGGTTAATTACTATGGTACGTATATTTTCAAGGCGGCGATGGCATCCCTACACAAACTGAGTGTACGACGGGCTAGTGTGTTATGACCAGCTGCGGCGATTCGTCGGCTTAGTGTGCAAAAAAATCACGTGCGAAAAACCACTACTTATTTCGATAATTAAGATGCTGATTTTTTATAAGGCTGTAAATGAACGAGCGGCAAGGCCATATGAGGTTGCACTGTACCTCACGACCTTGCAACATTATCACCATTCGCGAATGGCGCTAAATAATAAAAAAATATACATTGATTTTTTTGTAGTCTAAAATGCACATAAGCTTAAGTCACGTAGTTTTTTTTTAATTAGTCTTCCCTGAGCACAAATCGTATTAAGAGAAATTTTTTACTTGTAAGTCGCTTAAAAGTATGAATTAGAGACACATGCTTTTTGGCGAAAACTCGACGGAGACTAGTAGAGATCACGTGAAAAATCAGCTTAAGAGGACCGGAGTGTTTATTAAATTACCAGCACACGAAAGAACGTGGTGGGTATAGCAACGCTGCACCGCGGGAGGCCTCGAGACAAGTCAACTCGAAAAGGGGAAATCCCCCAACTGATTACATGCGGGGTCCTCAATCGGAGAAAATCCCAAAAACGAAAGTAAGAAATAAAATTGTCGCACCGAGTCGTTGCGTATTGGCTGGCAGGAATTTTCCTTTGAGAATTTTAACTTAAAAAAATCGTACATTATTTACATAAAAAATTGGGTTCACTCAAATTCAAATTAGGGATTTCTTCATTGATTTTATTAGTAAATCGTCTATTTGCCAATTTTCCTCTGACTTTCCAGACCACTTGAATTTTCTTTTTTCAGGTATGTAGCAACCCTGTAACATACGCTTTCGGAAAATCGGGAAACTCCTGGAGAAGCAATTATCAAGGAACAGCGTAGGTCGGGAAGAAACGGAAAATCGTCTACAAGCCTGTTTTTTATGATCATGCGAGAAACTGTTTCATTTTGTGCACCAAAGCCAAAACAACGCAAGCTGAAATTTCCGGCTGAAAACCTTGCCTCTGTTACACGTGTATGCTCGAGGGTCTGAAGTTAAAGGCCTTTAGAAGTAGCGAACAAAAGTTCTGGAGAGAAAAAAAAAAACGGCCAACTTAATCAGCACAACTCACACAACAACCCTAACCGCGAATATACTGTTCTTGCTCCAACTTCTACCAACACTTGAAAATATTCTACCGTAAACGCAGCTCTTCGTTCCGAGGGCAAAACATAGAGTAGGAGCTTAGCGCTTTGGTTTAGCCGTTCGAAGACGTCCAGTGTTGCCCCGCAACGCAAATTGAAGCCCGAGATGCGGCTGTGAGCATTTCATAACGTAAACGTGAATAATTTCTTTCCGAAATAGCAGGGTCTGCGATTTAATACGCGAAAACGACGTACAACTGAATAACGTATAAGTGAATGAATATTGGTGGGTAGCTGTCATAGGGGCCAAAAACCACAAGCGCCAACGCCGCAAGCGCTAATCCGTAACCGCCAGACGAGAAAAGTCGCAAACGCCAAAGGTCTTAACCGCAATACTAACCTTACCTAACCTAACTTACCTAACCTATACGAACTTTGGCGTTTGCGATTTTTCTCGTTTGGCGGTTACGGACTGGCGCTTGCAGCGTTGGCGCTAGTGGTTCTTGGCGCTATCGAATGCCCCCCAATATTGGCTACAGATATTGTGTTTCCGACGGGGAATTAAAAAAGTACGCATTACCGAATAATACGCACAAGCGAATAAACGTATAAACGAGACTATACTGTAATTTCGCCAATATCGTTGAAAGGCAAATTAAAAGATTGACTTAATGAGAAATAAACGACAGTTTTTTCAGCACAGTGAAATAGGTCGACAAGAAAAACCTGCGAGGATAAAAGAGCGAAAGAGAAGGTCAACTATTTAACGACCCTAACGGGGTTCCTTCCAAGGTTAGGCAACCCTGGGTTCTCCGTTCTCATTGGTGTGAAGGGGTTTGAGGTGAAATACGAAGCGTGACAAAAAGAGGAGAGGGGCCTCCGAGGAGCTTTCAGGTGTCACAATTAAAGCGGACTCTGGCGCTCCTGATTACCTGCCATGATTAATCACGATGAAATCCCTTATTCGGCTTTAAATTAAGGAATTAGACACCATGAAGAACACGACAAGAGCACCTAAGACTTTCGATTTATTGCTCAGCTCTATAAAGTTTTCCGATTGCTTTTTGAAAGTCGTGAATTCTACGTCAACAAGCTGAAAACGAGCAGAGCGAGGCATAGGGTAGTAAACTTGGTGTAACCACGCAACTCCTCCGGCACGGTCTGCTGAAAAATGAGAATATGTACTTAAAAGCAGCCGAACGACGAATCACAAGACCTGATCCCGCCTAAAAAACGCGGATGGAAGTGGTTAATGCTTCTGTTGTAGTTAAGGATTGCACCACGGTAGAACTGAAGTAAAAAAAACAACAACAAAACAATAACTTTAAATGAGCACATTTGCATTGCATATACTTTCCATTCAGTATAAAGTTAGGTTAGGATATGCAGGGTGGTGTTGGTAGTCAAAGGTAAGGGATTTTCAGAAGCACAGTCTCCAGTTGCCTAATTTAAAATTCTCTTCCAGCAAAGAAAATTTCAAAGCACAGAGGACCTTGATGTAACGCAAGAGTTTTCGCACAAGTCTTGTTTTTCTAGCTCTCTCTTTTTTTTCTGTACGCAAATGACTTCGACGTGCACAAGATGAACACTAGTTGGAAGTTGGGAGGTTATTTACTCTAACAATACTTCGTCTGGATGCATAAAAAGAGCGCGAGCGCCTAAAAAAAATAGTGGACTGTTTGTCGGCTTGCGACGACTGAAAAAAATAAGAATAATCTCAACCAAAACACTCTCTCTTCAGACGAATAACGCTCTCAGGATTTTTAAGAAGGTATAATTTTTAAAAAGGGAATGATTTTTATTTTTAAAAATGGCACTGATAAAAAGAGTGTTTTAATAATGCGCAGTAAAACGTAATTTTTGGGCGCTTTGAAAACTGTTCTCATTGTAATTTTAGGTAATGTAGAGTCACATAAGGCGGAGCCAGCCCAGCCACACGCCCAGGGAAACCGATGTTTCAAGAAAAGGCGACTAGAGTAATCGATCTTTCTCGAGCTAAACGCTCCTGATCCTTCAAAGCGTACTTGATCTTTCCCGAATCGAAAAGCGGACACGATCTTTGACGGAGCGCCAGGGCCCATGATCTTTCCAAAGCGTACCCGATCTTTCCCGAATCGACGACAAGGGTACACGATCTTCCCCGAATCGACAAGCGTGAACGATCTTTTTTGTCGGAGCGCCGCTAAGGGCCCATGATCTTGTTGTGTTCTACAAGGCGGTAGCCACGCCACTTTCAAAGCTGTTTCAAAGTGCTTTTCCTTGACAACCTGGATTGTAAATAAAGTTCTTCAGTTTCGGCCTCCATCTTTGAATCTTTCGTTTATTCAGTTGTTTGGACACAACAAAATTGGCGACGAGGATCAAGAAAAAAAACTCACAAGAAAAGAGGAAAAGTGTTTTTCAAAAAGTGCAAACAAAAGAAAAGTGAAATATGGCAGAAAGTACAAACAATTCAAATAGATTCACATTTTCAAGCACGGTATCATCCCCCTTACGGTCCTTCGGTACATCTACGACACAGTCGGTACCTTTGATTTTCGCAACTTCGTCGATAACTCCCCGTCTACAAATCCCTGCAAGCGCTAACTGTTGGCGCTGCGCTGTGTTGAAACAGCTTTGAAAGTGGCGGGGCTACCGCCTTGTAGAACACAACAGATCTTTCCAAAGCGTACCCGATCTTTCCCGAATCGACGACAAGCGTACACGATCTTTCCCGAATCGACAAGCGTGAACGATCATTGTCGGAGCGCCGCTAAGGGCCCATGATCTTTCCAAAGTGTACCCGATCTTTCCCGAATCGACGACAAGCGTACACGATCTTCCCCGATTCGACGACGAGCATTCACGATATTTCTGAAAGCGCAGCTAAGCGCTCTTAATCTTCCTCATTCCCCGAGCGTACCCGAACTTTCCCGAATCCGTCAAGCGAATAACTCGTATCTTCGTTGATCCTCGGCGAAAGGCAAGGGCAGAACAAAGATAGAATTCTAGAACAACGGTGGCTATATAAATAAGGAAAAGCCTGCCAGAAAAACATTCACTTTTCCTGTACGAATTCGGCCGTCTCTGCGAAATCGGCCGTCTTTGAACTGATTGTCAACGGAACAAAATCCTGCCAAAAGTATCGATTCCCACGCTCCACTGTCATATCCATACGAAAATTTGACCTTCCAAAAAAGGGTTTGCAGAGACATCTACACTGTAAAAAAGAACCATACCAGGTGCAAAGCTAAGCCTTCCATAAACAATTTTTTTAAAAAAATCTTTCAGTAAGAAGAACGGTCCCCGGCACGCGTTAACAAAAGGCTTCGTTTCAAGAAAAGAGGGAATGTGTCGAGTTAGTCCTTGAGACGGAATTTCTATCGAACGGAAAAAAAAGTTTTGTTATACGAACAAAATCATTTTTTAAAACAGGGATAACAAAAATATTTTGTTACAACAACAAAATGTTTGGCTCTATCAACAAAACGTTTAGTTGCTGCGGCGAAATTTTTGGTTGCAGCAACAAAAATTTTATTTGTTGTCCCTAGTTTTGTTGCCGTAACAAAACCATTTTTTTCCCGTGCGTGTGGAATTGCATCTTGTAGAACTTTCCAAAAGATCATGAGAATAAACAACATAAAACTAAATAGGTTACGGTAACCTAGGTTGGGCGGAGTTAAGGCTAGGTTAGATTACATTGCTTTGTATTACGATTTGCCTTCACACCGCTCAGCTGTTGGGAAGTCTTGCAGCTTACCGCGCGGCATCAGGCTTAGCCAACATCAGTTTAGGTTAACCTAGGTTAAGTTAAGCTTGGTTACGTTAGGTGTGGTCGCGTGCCCACAGCCTCCCTCCTCTACCGCTCCGCACGGCTTACCAAAGAAAGTAGCCGAGAATTGAACCTTAGACTTTACACAGTAAATTGAAGTGTCCTGTTTGCTTTGCTCACGGTATAAAAGGTTTTGTTATACCAACAAAATCATTTGTTAAAATAGGGAAAACAAAAATGTTTTGTTACAACAACAAAATGTTTAGTTCTATAAACAAAACGTTGGGTTGCTGCAGCAATATTTTTGGTTGCAGCAACAAAAAATTTCTTTGTTATCCCTAATTTTGTTGCCGTAACAAACCATTTTTACTTCCATGTCAATGGAAGTATTGGCATCGTGCAAAAAATCGACTTCGAGATAAGACCGGATTTGGGATGTACAACCCCCAAAACGTCGAGAAAAGTG